>Ga0056125_1000191_pt1 | contig 13741 bp, 13 predicted proteins | sample WorMetHEROISLAND_5_FD_71112 | JGI IMG/M metagenome (GOLD analysis project Ga0056125, IMG submission 71112) | Marine gutless worms symbiont microbial communities from Max Planck institute for Marine Microbiology, Germany - Olavius sp. 5 HERON ISLAND ... | reverse complement strand
TGCTGTCAGCGGCCACATCGGAGCAGCGCTTCTCTGTTACGGGGTCGTCGGCAAAAGCGCCGTTGACGGTCACCGTGGCGGCCGCCGAACTCACTCCGCCGTCTAACCAGCAGCACACCCACGCATATGCGCCCGAATTATTCTGCACCGTTGCCGTTGCCGTGATGGTATTGTGGAGATAACTGAAAACCACACCGTCTTCGTCATCGTTACCATCGAAGTCGTCGGCGGTCGCGTCTACGTTCACCTGTGTACTGCGTTCCGCATCGCCCGGAACGGCGCCCAGGTAGAGCGAACTGGTCCCAACAAGCGCGTGCCCCGCCGGTGTATAGCCTTGGGCGTCACCATAATCGTAATCGAGGTCCGGGAAGCTAAGCACTACCGTGTCATCCGCTGAGGCAACCACATCATTACAATTATTGCTCGTGACCACTGATGCCGACATGGTGGCCGTGTTACTGATGGAGCCTGCGTCGACATCGGCTTGAGTGACCACATGCGTTCCGGTATAAACCCAAACTTCACCGATACCCATAACACTATCATTTCCGGTATCACCTGAATCAGGTGTATCAGGGCTGGTGTCGCTGGGAAATTGAACCAACATTGAGTCAACCACATTAACATTCTCCAGACCTACATTACCAATGTTTGCACCAGTGATAGTATAGTGGATGGTATCACCGGGAATCGGATTCGCAGGTGTTTTGCCCGGGCTGAAATCAATGGTTTTAGTTACCTCTAAAGCCGCACAGGTAACAAACACCTCCGAAGGATTGAATGCACATTGCGATACGGCTTCACAGATTGGGGGAGTCCCTCGAGCGATCGGCGCATGATAATTCATCACCGATTGACTGCTTTCAATGAGACCACATTGACCCGGATCGGTGACATCGGGGTTTGCCTGGATTCAGTATCTCAGTAATATGGTTTCTTCGTTCACCTGACCCACATCCCAGTTAATGACGCCGGTGGGGCTCTCGTTTGCCGTACCTTTACCGGCGATCAAACTGCCCGGTATCAGATTGAACGGCGGCCGGTTGAGAGTGTCAGTAACAAGGCCGGTACTAAATGGTATCTTTTTGGCCGCAAACAAAATATCTATCAGAATCTGGTTATAAATCACGTCGAGATTGGCGGCGCCCTTGGCCTCGAAATAATGATTGCCCGGTTCGTCCCCCGGCGTGGTAACGGCACCGATCATGGTATTGGCCGCTAAGGGCCGCGTGGAGGCGTCGAGGAGGTCGAACCAGCCGATGCCGTAGACGATGGTGTCGCCGGAGCCGGGAACGCCATCCTCGTTCTGAGCATCTACACCCGCCTGGATTGCCTCCCGAGCGCACATGTTGGTGCTTGTTGTCAAACTGCCACAGCCTGTGCTCACCGGTGGATTGTTATAGTGGTTGGCAACACCATCGGTGAGCAGTACGATGACGCGAATGCGGTCACAATCGTATGCAGCGCTGTTCTGCATCTCATTGTCTGCGAGGGTGAAGCCCTGCTCGATGTTGGTAGAGCCCATTCCGGTCAGACCACCGATCGCACTGGCGACGGAGCTAAAGGTGCCGGTCAGCGCCTGGTTCAGAGAAGCGGTCGTAGCGTAGCTCACCACCCCAACCCGGTTCAGTCCGGTGGGATTGTCGCTCGTGAGCAGCTTTTGGGCGAACCTGTAGGCCGCGTTCTTGGCATAGGCCATAGGTGTGCTGCCGGCGTAGGGATACGATGTGTCGCTACTGGAGTCCATACTGCCGGAACGGTCGATCACCAGGATGGCGTCGATGGGTCGCGGCGGCGGATTGCCCTTGATGGTGAGCGCCACATCCCACTGGTTGCACGCGCCATCAGTCGGCACAACACTCTTGTCGATAACTATCTGGACAGGGTTGTTGGTGTCACAGCTCTTGGGATTAACGAGGGCCGGAAGAGCGACGGCCGGAATATCCTGCAGAGTCATCGGTACGTTGATGTTAAATGTCTCCGAATACTGCCCGTCACTTGAATGGTTTGGGTGGTCAAAACCGTCGGCGGCGGGAGGAATCCCGCGCCCGTCGGTATTGGTCCGGGCAAGGCCCGCGCCGTCCATTGCGAAAAGAAAGCCGCAGGTTAAAAGAAGAACAAGCGCCCCGTAGCGAAACCCTTTTTTGCGGGTGCTGCCAAGGGACTGCAAACTTGCCGCCGTCAGCCTCAGGAGATGACGGATTTTTCCCGAACTGCTTTTCTTCATGAGCATCGCATTCATTGTCATCAGCCTCCTTCGTTTTGGTACTCAACCGCTTTCGTTTCAGTCCCGGAATGTCAAACCGAACCGCTCGCCACCCTCATCGGCGGCAAAGGGTTGCCGCCCTACCGGATGTCTCCGCTTTACGAGGAGGGCCGATTTTGCCGTTTTGTTTTCGCGCCCTTTTGACGATCTTCCTACCTCTCCCCGGAAAGGAGACGGCGTCCACCGCCCTTGAAAATCTATTGACGAGCCGCGTCGAAATCGATATGGCAGGGGACTGGTGTTGACAGCGCCCCCCGACCATATCTTTGGTGCCAACTGTTTTGGGGGGATTGATTCCGGGGAGATGACGATGACAGGTACGGTAAAAGGTTCCGTAATGGTGGTTGGCGGTGGTATTGCGGGAATGCAATCCGCCCTGGACCTGGCCAATTCCGGGTATTATGTCCATCTGGTGGAAAAATCAGCATCCATTGGCGGGGTCATGGCGCAACTGGACAAGACTTTTCCCACCAACGACTGCGCCATGTGAATTATCTCGCCCGTACTGGTCGAGGTCGGCCGGCATCTGAACATTGAGCTTGTCACGCTCAGCGAGGTAAAAGCGATTTCCGGCGAAGCGGGCCACTTTGAAGTGGAGTTGACCCGCAACCCCCGGTATATCGACATGGACAAATGTATCGGCTGCGGGGTCTGCGCCGAAAAATGCCCCAAAAAGGTTACCGATCCTTACAACATGGGGCTGATCAAACGCAAAGCCGCCTATGTGGAATACCCCCAGGCGGTTCCCTTGAAATACGCCATCGAAGAAGAGACCTGTATCTATATTCAGAAAGGCAAATGCAAGGCCTGCGTCAAATTCTGCCCCACCGAGGCCATCGATTTTGATCAAAAACCGCAAACCGCCACCTTACATGTGGGCGCGGTGGTGCTGGCGCCGGGGTATGCACCCTTTGACCCCTCCAGGTTCGACAGCTACCAGTACGGTACCCTGCCCAACGTGATCACCTCGATGGAGATGGAGCGGCTGCTGTCGGCTTCAGGACCCACGGGGGGGCATTTGCACCGCATGTCCGACAAGGGCGCGGTGAAGAAGCTGGCCTGGTTCCAATGCGTCGGCTCCCGCGATCTAAACCGCTGCGACAACAGCTACTGCTCGTCGGTCTGCTGCATGTACGCCATCAAGGAAGCCGTCATCGCCAAGGAGCATGACGAAGAGCTGGAGTGCGCCATCTTTTTTATGGATATGCGCACCCATGGCAAGGATTTTGAGCGCTATTACGAAAAGGCCCGGGAGCTGGGGGTCCGCTTTATACGCAGCCGGGTCCACTCGGTGATCCCCATACCCGCTTCCGAACAGGTTGAGGTGCTCTACGCCAAAGAGTCTGGTCAAATGGTCAGGGAACCATACGACACCATCGTGCTCTCAGTGGGGCTTGAGGCCCGCCGGGAAGTGACCGAATTGGCCGAGCGACTCGATATTGAGCTGACGCCGGGTCATTTCGCCAAAACCGATCCCCTGGCCCCGGTGGCCACTTCCCGCGAAGGAATTTTCGCCTGCGGCGCCTTCCAGGGACCCAAGGACATCCCCCAATCGGTGATTGACGCCAGCGCAGCAGCTTCGGCCGCCGGTGAGCTGCTCAGTGAAGGCCGCGACACTCTCACCCGGGCGCCCGAGGTGGTTCCCGAAACCAACGTGATCAACGAACGGCCCAAAGTGGGGGTATTTGTCTGCCACTGCGGGAGTAATATCGCCGGTGTGGTGGATGTGAAGGCGGTGCGCGATTACGCCCAAACCCTGCCCTATGTCACCTATGTGACTGATAATCTTTACGCCTGCTCCCAGGACACCCAGGAGGCGATTACCGCCATTATCAGGAAAGAGGGGCTCAACCGGGTGGTGGTGGCGGCCTGCACACCCAAAACCCATGAGCCGCTTTTCCAGGAGACGCTCATCAACGCGGGACTTAATAAATATCTGTTTGAAATGGTGAACATCCGTAACCAAAACTCGTGGGTGCATAGGAATCATCCCGACCTATCCACCCAAAAGGCCAAGGACCTGGTCCGGATGTCGGTTTCCAAGGTGGCGCTGATGCAGCCGCTGAAAGAGGCCGAGCTTTCCATCAACCAATCGGCGCTGGTGGTGGGCGGCGGCATTGCCGGGATGACCACGGCCCGCAGCCTGTCGGCCCAAGGGTATCGGACGCATATTGTTGAAAAAGCGGAACGGCTGGGGGGGCAGGCCCACAACCTGATGAATACCGCCGACGGCAAGCCCGTTGCGCCGCGGTTAGACGCGTTACTGGATGCCGTTCATCACGACGAACGCATCACCGTCCATTTGAACAGTGAACTGACCCATGTTGAAGGCTTTGTGGGGAACTTCACCGCGACGCTCAAAACCGATAACGGCGAAACGGACATCGAGCATGGCGTCGCCATCCTGGCCACCGGCGCCTCGCCTTACACGCCCACGGAATACAGCTACGGGAAGAGCCCCAGGATCCTCACCAGCCAGGAAATGGATCAAAAGCTGATCAGCAGCGACAAGATGGTGCAGAACGCCCGGACCGCCGTCTTTATCCAATGCGTGGGTTCGCGTATTCCGGAACGGCAATACTGCAGCCGGGTCTGCTGCACGCACTCTGTGGATAACGCCCTGGCCCTGAAAGAGCGCAACCCCGATATGAACGTCTATGTGCTCTATCGCGATATCCGCACTTACGGCGAAAGGGAATATCTCTATCGCGAAGCGCGGGAAAAAGGGGTGCTTTTTATCCGCTTTTCCCTGGACGATCCGCCGCAAGTCAGGCTGGAGGGCGATGGCGTGACCGTCCGGGTGACCGATCATATCCTTCAGCAGCCGGTGGAGATCGGGGCCGATGTGTTAACCCTGGCCACCGCGGTGACTCCCAATACAGACGAAAGGCTGGCGCAGTTTTTCAAGGTGCCTGTAAATGACGACGGCTTCTTTGCAGAACGCCATGCCAAGCTAGGTCCTTCGGAATTTGCCACCGACGGCGTCTTTTTGTGCGGTATGGCCCACTATCCCAAACCCGTTGACGAGTCAGCGGTTCAAGGCCGGGCCGCCGCCGCCCGGGCGGTGACGCTGCTGGCCAGGGAGAAGATCCATACCAGCGGCGAGGTGGCTGAAACAGCGCCCATGCATTGCAGCGCCTGCGGCGTCTGCGTGGAAGTATGCCCGTATAAGGCGCCCTCTTTTATCGCCGCCGATGCCCGCTTCAACGCCGGCAAAGCGGAGATTAACCCGGCGCTGTGTAAGGGTTGCGGCCTCTGTGTGGCCTCGTGCCGCTCGGGCGCCATTCATTTGAAGGGGTTTGATAACGACCAGATTTTTGCCCAACTGTTTTCGTTGAATGAAGTGATCGGCGGCTAATCCGGCTGCGCAAGCAAGTTTTCGAACCGCAGGGAGTTTTCCAGCTTTGAGACCCTTGCAGAACATCTGTTTTTGTTCACGTTCAAGGAAGGCGCAAAATGGAACCGGAGGCATATAGTGAACCCGAATTTTGCAAGGAGTATTTCATGTCCCGATGGGAACCGAAAATCGTTGCGTTTTTATGTAACTGGTGCAGCTATGGCGCTGCAGATCTGGCGGGCGTCAGCCGGATGCAGTATCCCGCCAACATCCGGGTAGTGCGGATTCCCTGCACCGGCCGCATGAGTCCCAAATTCGCTTTGGTCGCCTTTCGTGAGGGGGCCGACGGCATCTGGGTCTCCGGCTGACATCCCGGCGAATGCCATTACCTGGAAGGTAATTTCTACGCGCGCAGAAAATTTCACCTGTTCAAGGAACTGATGGAGCACATGGGAATCGAAGGGGACCGGATCCATTTTTCCTGGATCTCATCCGCCGAATCCACCAAGTTCATCAAAGTAGCGACCGAAGTCTCGGAGGCGGTGGCGGCCCTGGGACCCAACCGGCGTTTTATTAAGCCGCACGCAAAAAGTGCATGAGGTTTTTACATGAGAAGCCCCGACCGACCGCCTTTTTTACCGTCATAGCGGCGACTTCGCACGTATTATCTGACCCCCGGCCATGGAGATGCCCATGATCGAATATAGTGAAAAGATAAGAGCAATCGCCCGGCGCCTTTTTACCGACGGGACCGTGGACATGGTTATCGGGTTCCGCCGGGGTACGATCCCGATGATGAATGAGCCCTTTTGCGCCGCCTCCCCCGCCGACGCCGCCGCGCTTTGCTGGGACAGTAATTGCGGCATCAACCTGGCCAACTACCTGACCGAGCGCAAAGAAAAAATCGGGATTGTGGCTAAAGGGTGCGACAGCCGCAATATTGTCACCCACATCATTGAAAACAAAATCAGGCGGGAACGGCTTTATATTATCGGCGTCCCCTGCCGGGGGATGGTTGACCGACGCAAAATCAACGCCATGGCCGACGCAGTTACCGCTGTTGAGGAAAAGGGCGATGCGCTGATGATCACCACCGCCGCGGGAGATTCCCAAAGAGCGGCCAAAGCCGATGTGCTGCAAAACAATTGCACCACCTGCGTTCATCGCAATCCGGTGATTTTTGACGAACTGGTTGCCGAAACGGTGCCTGAACCCGAAATCGACGACCGCTGGGCCGCCGTTACAAAAATTGAAGCCCTGGCGCCGGAAGAGAAATGGGACTACTGTAACGACGTGCTGCAGGATTGCATCCGCTGCTATGCCTGCAAGAAAGCATGCCCCTTGTGCTACTGCCCCACCTGCTTTGTGGATGAATCGATGCCGCAGTGGGTTGGCAAAAGCCAGGACCCCATTGATGTGCGGACCTTCCACTTTTTAAGGGCCTACCACTGCGCCGGCCGCTGCACCGATTGCGGGGCTTGCGAACGGGCTTGCCCGGTGGGGATCAACATGCGCATATTCACCTCCAAGCTCAACAAGGACGCCTTTGAATTGTACGGCTGGGAGGCGGGCCTGAGCGAGGAGCAGCGGCCGCCGCTGGACACTTACAACACCGACGACCCGGATACATTTATCCTGTAGCCCGACAGAAAGAGATGGATTCGGGCGCTTTTACGGAGACGACGGCTTTAGACAATGATAAGGGTTTATATGAAAAGTCTTACCAAATATGTACAAAAAGCAAGACTTTCATCGTTCGTTGTGGCTGTTTACGGTCGTGGAGGTTTATATGAAAGTTTTTAAAATCGAAAAAGCCGGGTGGGAAAAAGGGATCTGCCGTTTGGCTGAGAGTTATGCGCTTTTCGGCCCGGTGCGTGAGCAGGATTTTCATCTGTTCAAACCCCTCAAAAACGGACGCCGGCCCGACATTCCCGCCCAAAACACCCGTATGTCCGTTAAGGATGTGCTCTACCCGCAATCGCAGCCGATGTTTGATTACAGCCTCGATAAGACTGACGAGGATCATCATCAATTAAAAGATGTACCCTGGGATGAAACCCCCAGGGCCGTGATCGGACTGCGCCCCTGCGATGCGGATGCCATGACCCTGGTGGGACGCAATTTTGTTGCCGAAGATATTGAAGACCCTTACTGGGTAAGATCTCTGGCCGCGACCACCCTGGTGGGATACGCGTGTGACAACCCCTGCCCGGTCTGTTTTTGCACTTCGGCGGGTTCCGGACCTTACCATGACGCCTCTTTGGACCTATTGCTGGCCGACTCGGACGGTGCGATTTTGGCCCAAGCGGTGACTGCCAAGGGTAAAAAGCTGCTCGCCGCCGCCGGATGGGACGCCGCCGAAGACGACAGCCTGGCCGAAACCATTGCCGCCCGAAAAAAGGCCGCCGAAGCTAAAGTGCGCGCCCATGTCACCACGGATAAACTGGCCGGACACGATACCATCGCGCTTTACAACGCCGGCTTCTGGGAAGATGTGGCCTTTTCATGCATCAACTGCGGGACCTGTACGTTTTTGTGCCCCACTTGCTGGTGTTTTGATATTCAGGATGAAACCCACGGCGCCAAGGGCCGGCGTATGCGCAACTGGGACAGTTGCATGTTTCCGCTCTTTACGCTCCACGGTTCGGGTCATAATCCCCGGGGGCGCAAAGTGCAGCGGGTCCGCCAGCGGTTTATGCACAAACTCAAATATTATGTGGATACGTATGAAAACGGCATCCAGTGTGTCGGCTGCGGCCGCTGCGTCATGCACTGCCCGGTCAATATCGATATCCGGCGGGTGATCGGATTGATGAACGAGCTGGATCCGGACGCGGAAGCATGCGATATTTAATCAAAAAGATAAACCTGTAAAAAGCAGGATGGTCATGCAAAATCCATATAGACCCTTCCCGGTCCGGATTGATGAAATCATCACCGAAACCGAAGACAAATACCTGAAGACCTTTACATTGGTCTTTACTCATCCGGACGATGCGGCCGCCTTTGATTACAAGGCGGGTCAATTCGCCGAGTTGTCGGTGACGGGCAAGGGTGAAATTCCCATTGGCATCGCTTCCAGCCCCACCGAAAAAGGATTTGTGAAGTTCACCGTCAACAAGGTCGGTCTTGTCTCCACCCATCTGCACGCCATGCAGGTCGGTGATATAATGGGTATTCGCGGGCCATTGGGGAATGGTTTTCCCTGGGAACGGATAAAGGGCAAGAACGTCGTGATCATCGGCGGCGGTTTCGCCTTTACCACCCTGCGCGCCTCCATTGTCAAAATGATGGCCAGCCGTGAAGATTACGGTGATATTACGGTAATTTACGGCGCACGCAGGCCCGGCATGCTGCTATATCGGGAAGAGCTCGAAACGTGGGGGAAAAGGGACGATATCAACCTGCATTTGACTGTCGACGCCGCCGAGGACCCCGAATGGAAGCATCACATCGGGTTCATCCCGGCTATCTCCGAACAGGAAGCCCCGGAAGGCAACGAAGATACTGTGGCCATCGTATGCGCCCCGCCCATTGCCATCAAATTCACCCAGCCGGTTCTTGAACAAAAAGGCTATACCGATGACAATATCATCATGAGCCTTGAAAACCGTATGAAATGCGGGATCGGCATGTGCGGCCGCTGTAACGTGGGGCGTCACTTTGTCTGTAAAGACGGTCCGGTCTTTACGTTGGCGCAGTTGAGCAAAATGCCCAAAGAGTTTTAACCCGAATTTTGCATGAAATTTTGCCGGAAAATTATTTGTATTTGCTATTTCAGCCTGTTAACAATATGTTTACGGTTATTTCCCAAACACCGTTTGGGTGTTTTGACATTGCTAACAGATTGGTAAAATTTCATCCGGACGGACGCTCCCGGGCTGCGTCCATTGGCTGTGTTATCAAGGGCTCGCGGTATTGGAATACAGCTTCGCCCTTGCCGATGAACCCATCCGTGGCGTGCAAAATCCGGGTTGAATATTTCGAGGATTACATTTTCAGCCGGACGCCGAAATTGGACCAAAGGGGGTGTTATGCAGAGGTTTCGCTTGAAAGGCGGCACGGTTTGTCTTATCATTGTTTGCACCTCGTTGGTGAGGGTTGCGGATTGATCCATCACCTCCTGTCTGCCTGAATCAACGAGGTTTTTCAACCTCTTGCACTTCTATTCCAGTTGGTAATCGCGGCGCTTGGGGCTAATTTTGATGTTGACAGGCCAATGGTTATTCGATAAGCAGTTCTTTTCACAAAAAAAGGATGAATTTCATCCGGGCGGAACGCCTGCAACTTTATTACCGACGTAAAAGGAGGAGCTTCAATGCCGGAAATCGAATTTATGGGAAAAACCTTTTCAGTGGACGAAGATGGCTTCATCGATGATTACAGCAACTGGTCCGAAGAGTGGGTCCAATACGTTAAAAAAGAAGAGGGGATCGACGAGCTGAACGAAGAGCATCAAAAGGTCATCACCGTTCTGCGTGACTACTATGAAAAAAACGGGATTGCGCCCATGGTGCGCGTGCTTTCCAAGGTGACCGGTTTCAAACTGAAACACATTTATGAACTGTTCCCGTCAGGACCGGGTAAAGGCGCCTGTAAAATGGCCGGCCTGCCGAAACCGACGGGTTGCGTGTAAACCAAATCCCTGTTTCCGAACCGAATGAACAAAGGGCCCCGCGAGCTTAGCCGCAACGGGGCCCTTCAGCTTTGACGGCGCTGAAAAATCGCAACGTCTTATACATGCCCCCTTTTTCTCAGCCATCTGAATGACTTTGCCCGGGCGTCTCTTTTATGAATGAGATTCAAAATACATCCGGAAAGCTGACGTTAACCGTTACAACCGGCGCGCGCACCGAATTGGTCGATATCACCGCTGATGTGAACCGTTTGTTAGCGTCAGCGAAGGAGACCAGCGGCAGATTGTGCCATGTCTATGCGCCCCACACGACCGCCGGGATCACGATCAACGAAAACGCCGATCCAACGGTTTCGCGGGATATTGTAAAGGTTCTCAATACCATCATCCCCTGGGAAGCGGATTATCAGCACTTGGAAGGAAACTCCGCAGCTCACATAAAGTCCAGTTTGGTCGGTGCTTCCCAGACCATCGCCATTGAAAACAACCGCTTGGTTCTGGGCCGCTGGCAAGGCCTCTTTTTTTGCGAATTTGACGGCCCCCGCACGCGAACGGTTCAAATCCGGCTTTTCTAAAGCGCCGGGGCCGGTTCAGCCGAAGCGCCCAAGCCGGTACGCCCGGGAGCGGCTTTCACCAAACAGAGGAGCCATCAGATGACAATAACGGCAACCGAACGCAAATTGATCAACCGGATTCAGACCGATCTGCCTTTAACCGGCCGGCCGTTTAAAACCCTGGGCGACGAGCTGGAACTGGAAGAAGCTGAAGTTTTGGATCTGCTCGCCAATCTGAAGAAAAGGGGCGTTATCCGCCGGATCGGCGGCAATTTTGCGCCCCATAAAGTCGGTTTCGTCAGCACGTTATGCGCGGCCAAGGTTCCGGTTAACAAGGTGGATGCTTTTGCCGCCGTGGTGAACCGATATCCAGGCGTAACCCACAATTATCAGCGGGATCACGACTACAATGTCTGGTTTACCTTTATTGCCGAGTCGCGCGCAATCATAGCGGACCATCTGAAGGCGATTGCGCAAGAGACCGGTATCGAGGAGATTTTGAATTTACCGGCGACGGATGTGTTTAAAATCAAGGCGGAATTCAAACTCTGACGGCGTCGTAAAAAGGTTCCATTCTAAAAAGGGGTCCAAAAAGGGCCCGCGTCCCAATTCAATTGAAGCCGGCGGTCGATTTTGTTACTCTTGGCAATGGTTTTACAAACTGTTGAGAAACAAGACCCATGCTTTTAAAGCGTACCATCGGTTATGCGATTATTGTTTGCTGCCTGCCTTTCTTTTGTCAAACGCCGGACGCTTCCGGCGATGATTGGTTCAAGCAAGGCGTCGCCCACCTTGTGGACAACCGTTTTGATGCGGCGATTGAGGCGTTCACGAGGGTTATCGAATTGGTTCCCCACGATTATGAAGCCTACAACAATCGTGGCATTGCCTACACTCGCAGGGGCGAAGCACACTTGGGCGAACTCGATTTCTCCAGGGCCCTGAAGCATAACCCCCAATTTTACAGCGCCTTTTTAAATCGCGGACTTGCCCGCCAGGAACAGGGTGCTTACGCATCAGCCCTGCTCGATTATCTGGAGGCGCATCAGTTGCAACCAGACCGTAAACGACCCCGACTGCTCATGGCCTGGGTATTGGCCACCTGCCCGGATAACCGTCTGCGTGACGGCGCCCTTGCGCTGCAAATTGCCCAAACGCTTTCCGATCATCAGCAAAATAGCCGGCCGGCTCTGTCGGCGGCGGCCCACGCGGCGGACGGAAACTTTACAACGGCGGTCGCTCTTCAAAAAAAGCATCTTGACCGGATGCATATCAAGGAAGCCGACGCCGGCCAGGTAGCGCCGCAGCAAAATGCTCTGGCGCGATTTCAATCGAAAAGGCCGTTCATAAAAGGCGCGCCCGCACCAAAAACACTGACCGACAGTGACGCGCGCGCCCTCATGACGGCGCTGGATCAAACCATGAATACGGTTATCGTGCCGGCAAAAGGGGAGGCGTCAAAAAAACTTGTTGCCAACTCCTCGGCGGGAACCGGCACCTTACCGGAAAGACCGTCTCAGGCGCCGATTACAATCAAAGTGAAGCGGCCCAAAAGATTCCGTGTAAAAAAAGAGCGGCATAAGAAGAACCCGGTCGACAAGCCCCTGCCCCAAAAAAGCCCATCCCTAAAAAAACCCGCTTTTCTAAAAAAACGCGCCTATCATGATCGCAAAGAAAAACCTGGCTACGCCACCAGCCGGATTTCCAAGTTGCAGGCTGTCTCTTCCCTGGGGAAAACAGAGGCGGCGCTTGCAGCCAAACACCAGCGCGCGACAATAATAGAATTTTCCGATTTGAAGAGTTCTCCGCAAACGGCTCCTGTTAAGACCCCGACTGCTTTCCCCTACGTCCTGGTCATCGGCTCTTATCAGGACGCGCACATGGGCTTTGCGACCGCCCGCAAATACGCCCAAAAGGAATTCCCTGTTTTCACCTCGATGATCGCAGACGCATCAGGCCGTCAATGGTACCAACTCTATTGCGGATGGTATCCCGATAAAAACAGCGCTGATGACATGGCGGCCACGCTGAAACAGCAAGGATTTCATTCCGTCCTGGTGCGCTTGGCCCCTTTTGCCCTGCAGATTCAACCGGATCAAACGCGGGCCACCGGTGAAAGCGCCGAAACCCGTCTTGCGGCGCTCTATCTGATCGGTTACCGGAGCGAAAACCGTCTTCTGGTTGGCGCTTACAAAGATAGCGATCTTACCGATAACATCATGGTTGCGCAATTGGCCGCCGCGGGCCTGACCCACCGTATGACCCGCCGCTAACCAAGAAAAGGAGAGCGTAATGGATGCCAATTTCCTGGAATTTTTCGGGCGCATGCTGATCAAGGCGGCCAAAGACCAACGGCAAATGGATCAGTTCGGGCAGTGGATGCGGCAGGGTTTCAGCGCCGCCAATATGTCCGGAATGAGCGATTATTTCCAACGCATCTACGGATTTGCCGATATCGCCAAAGAGAGCGAACAGTACCCCCGGATGGTTCAAAAGGCCCAGGCCGACTTTTTAACCGCCCTTGGTGAGTTTTCCGGGCTTTTGGGGCTTGTCCCTGAAAAGAAATATAAAGCGTTGCAGCAGAAATTCGACGCCCTGGAAGAAAAATATCAGGCCCGGGAGAAAATGATGGCCCAGTTGAGAGCAAAGCTGAAAAAAGGTGCTGATCCGACCGCTGAACTAACCGGTCAGCTCACTGACCTCATGGAAAGGCAAAACAGCGAATTTACCAAAACCGTAAAATCGTTGGGCAAACTTTTTGATCCGCCGAAAAAAGATTAATCACCCGGATTGCCCAACCACGCGCTGAAGCAATGTATCGGCCCCTTCCCTGATCCACCATCAAAAAAATAAAAAACCTCGTTGTGCTTGAGTAATCAAGCGGATAGTATGATTTCAATAAAAGAAAACTATCATCAACGAGGTGAAAGCATTATGGCACAAGGCGT
>Ga0056125_1000176_pt1 | contig 14665 bp, 13 predicted proteins | sample WorMetHEROISLAND_5_FD_71112 | JGI IMG/M metagenome (GOLD analysis project Ga0056125, IMG submission 71112) | Marine gutless worms symbiont microbial communities from Max Planck institute for Marine Microbiology, Germany - Olavius sp. 5 HERON ISLAND ... | reverse complement strand
GCACCCTCGATCATTACGTCGATCAGGCGCACGCTCAACAAGAGAACTTCTTGACCGTCACTTCGGCACGATCTCGATGCCCAGCATGTGCTCTATGCCTGCGAAGGGCGAAAGCCCAGGCCGTGGCCCAATTTGCCGATGCGCTCGAGGCTCATGGCGCCTGTGCCGAGAACATCTGCGTGGTCTGTATGGATATGTCGGCAAGCTACCAGGCTGGCGTGTGTGAGCATCGGCCCTGGGCGGCGATCACCTTCGATGCGTTTCACGTCATTCAGCTCGTCAACAAGCGGGAGCCGATCAAAGCGGTGGCCAAGACGCTCAAGAAGCACTGGCCAAGCCTCCTCCTCAATGCGTTCGATTCCAGGCTCACTAACGGTCGTGTCGAGGCGGTCACTTGGCCGCCAAAGCCAGGGCCCGCGGCTACGGGGCCGCTAGGCACCTGATTCTCATCGTCTACCTTGCGGCGGGTAAGTTGACCCAGCTGCCGATTTTTCCGTTCGTCGTCAACTCGGGGTTTCCCATCACGGGAGGAGCACGGGGAAGCGAGGGAGCGTAAGCGACGAGCGGAGTGCGACGACCCCCGCGTAGCCGTAGGGCCGAGCGTTTCGTCGGAGTGCGGCGCGTGAGCGCCGGCGGAGACGACGTGCAAGGCCATGCAACACGGCGTCCAGTCCTTGCGGGAGTCCTGGCGCAGCGCGGAGTGCGCACCGGGACGGACGCAGGACGAACGTGGGCCGCCGAAGGCCATGGCCGTCGCCTGATTTTTCGCACCCGAAATCGAATGGACCCCAATTCGGGCTTCGCGAAAAATGGTGACGCTCCGGACTTGAGTCAGGTCGCTATGACCCGCCCACCCACACCAAACGCAAGAGAGCCGTATTTTTCATCTCATTTGCGTCCATTCGCGTTCATTGGCGGAAAAAAGAAGATATCGAGTAAGCTCGATAGTGGACACAACTCATCCTATGGTCGGCTAAGCCTTTGTCTCCGGGTTTCTCCGCGTCGTTTCAGAAGAGCCGCACCCAAGCATTTTCACCTTGCGGCTTGGAAAATTCCAGAGACGAAATATTTCGATGTCCCCCGGAGTCAATCGATCGACTCGACCTTGCCGTCGCGTATCAAGAGATTGCGGGTCGCCTCCTCCGGCTTGAGCCCCTCGTACAACACGCGAAATACTTGGTCACAAATCGGCATCTCCATTCCCAGGCGGTGAGCGATGGCCGTAACGGCCCGCGAGGTCACCAAGCCTTCCACCTCCTGACCGATCTCGTGCTTGGCCTCCTCGACCGACAATCCCCGCGCCAGGGCGAGACCCAGACGGCGATTGCGGGACTGGTCGTCGGTACAGGTCAGCACTAGGTCCCCGAGTCCGGCGAGCCCCATGAAAGTCTCCCGCCTACCGCCAAGCCCGGTTCCAAGCCGCATCAGCTCCACCAGACCGCGGGTGATCAGGGCCGCCCGAGTATTGGCCCCGAAGCCGAGGCCATCGGCAATACCGGCGGCGATGGCCAGCACATTCTTGGCCGCACCTCCGACCTGGACCCCGACTAGGTCATCACCAATATAGACTCGGAAACGATCGCTATGCAGATAGCCGGCCACGCGCCGGGCGTATTGCGGACTGTGGGAGGCTACGGTGACCGCCGTGGGCAAGCCCTTGGCCACCTCATGCGCAAAGTTGGGACCGGAGACCACAGCTAGGTCCCGCGGGCCGAGCATATCTTCTGCGACCCGATGCAGGAGATGCCCGGTGGCCGGATCGAAACCCTTGGTAGCCCAAGCAATGCCCAGGGTATCTGGCAGGAAGCCGGAGAGACGACGCAAAACGCTGGCAAAGGCGTGGCTTGGCACCACGACCAGGAGCCCATCGGCACCTTCCACCACCGCCGCAAGCTCCGTCACCGGGTTCAGGGTCGGCGGTAGCGGATACCCAGGCAGATAACGGTGATTCTCACCGGCCCGACGCAAGGCCGACATCAGCTCCGGCGTATGGTCCCACAGCCGCACCCGCCAGCCGTTGCGGCACAAGAGCAACGCCAATGCCGTGCCCCAAGAGCCGGCCCCCAGGACGGCAAGCTCGGGAACCTGAGCCGAACTCAGGCGATCGACGGAAAATGATGTACCGGATTGGGCCGGATGTTGGTTCGTATTCAAGGCGCGGCAACCGACGCATAGTAAACTTTATAACGGTTACTGCAACACGGAAGACGGACCCAAAAACCAGCAAGATGGTATTTCATTCGACAGCAATCGCCTCAATGCGGGATCGAGCTGGAAGCCCTCTGGTTGCGATCCGCCAGCTGTTGCTGATGCTGCTCGAAGAGGGCGTCGAAATTGACTGGTTGCAGCACGAACGGCGGGAATCCTCCCTTGGCGACTAGGTTGGAGACGACTTCGGAGGCGTAAGGAAACAGCAAATTGGGACAAAAGGCCCCGAGCACACGGTTCAGCTCCGCATCCGAGAATCCCCGCAGCTCGAATACCCCCGCCAGATGGACCTCCACGATCCAAGCCGTTTTGTCGGCGACCTTGGTGGTGATGGTCACCGACAGGACGACCTCGAAAGTGTTATCATCGAGCTTGGCCGGCTTGGTATTCAGATTGAGCTCATGCTTGGGTTGTCCTTCCCAGAGAAAGATCTCGGGGGCATGCGGTGCCTCGTAGGAGAGGTCCTTGGTATAGATACGACGTACCGCGAATTGCGGTTCGGTCTTCCGCTTTTTTTCGGTCATCGGCAATCATCCGGCTCCTGAAAGGGTCCTATCACAAGTCTTCGGGGACTTGCCATCAGCCCTTCTTCTTGGACAAGGGGAGATTGGCGCTCTGCCAAGCCAGGACGCCGCCACGCAGATTATGCACCGCCTCGAAGCCCTCCTTGCGCAGCTGTCGGCACGCCAGAGACGACTGAGAGCCTGAGCGACAGGTGACCAGTATGGACCGCCCCTTGTGCTTGTGCAGAGTCCCGACCTGTTTTTTGAACCCGTTCATGGGGATATTGCGCGCGCCGACGATGTGTCCCTGGGCGAAATCAGACGCCGGCCGCACATCCAACACCAGGGCATCCCGATGATTGATCAGGTCCGTGGCCTCGGCCGGGTCCACCGAACCCTTTCCGCTCACCAGCAGGTTATGGATTAACAGGGCGATGATCATCACCAAGGCCGCGAATAGTATCCAATGGTTACCGAGGAACGTGATCAGTTGCTGTAGCTGCATGTGAGTTTCGACGAAAAGCTTCCGGGATAGGGCCCCGCCGACATCGGACTAGCCGCACGGACAGAATCGGGTGGAAGGCGAAAGTATAAGGTCCTGCGGGATAAGAGTCATCTTCCCCCGGCGGGGGCTTTTTTTAGAGCGGGAAAATCCCATCCCTGGGATTTTTCCTCTACGCCAAGTCGAAATGTGATTTCGACGCAGGGCAGGGCACCTTGAATTCTTCGAGGTACCTCGAGATATCGTCCTGGAACCTGATGTTTGCATAATTTCAAGTAGGGGCACGGCGCGCCGTGCCCTTACGGTGGCCCGCTATTCTACGGCCAAAAGCCGCGGCCTCATTGAAGCGGAGTCCACTTTGACACGTCCCAGGACGAGATACCCCCGAAGACCGTAAGTTCCACCCGGTTCGGTCGGCCTCGAAGGCATAGGGTGCCGGGTCGAGAATAGGCGGGCGCCCGAGCAACAAGTCGGCCGCCAAACGGGCGGAGGCCAGCCCGGTAACCAGTCCGTTACGATAGTGGCCGGCGTTGCAATAAAGACCCCGGATACCGGGATAGACCCCGATGTAGGGAATGCCTTCGGGAGCCCCGGGGCGTAGCCCCGCCCAATGGTGCTCGACGGGAATGGAGGCGAGCAGCGGCAAGAGCTCCACCGCGGCTCGGTAGAGGTCCTCCTCAGCCTCGATGGTCGTGGCCTTTACGAACCCGGTCCGCTCCAGGGTGCTGCCGATGAGAATCCGGCCGTCCTGGCGCGGGATCAGATAGCGGTCGCGGAAGAGCACGACGGGAGCGAGCTGACCGGGTGCGGCGCGGAACAGGAGCATCTGTCCCCGTACCGGCTCGATTGCAGGCTGACGGCCCAGCGGCTCGAACAACTTCCCGGTCCAGGCCCCGGCACAGACCAAAACCCGATCCGCGGCGAGCACACCCCGGCGGGTACGGACACCGCCGGCACGGTCGGAGTCGACCACCAGGGCCAGCACTTCCTCCTGCTCACGGATCCTCACCCGGCCGACGAGCGAGCGGCGCAGGGCTTTGAGTAAGCGCGGATTTCGGATCCGAGCGATCTCCGGCAGCCAACAGGCGACCTCGCATCGGGGTCCCAATCCGGGCACCAGAGTGTGCAGCCGATCACCCGGCACCGATTCGATCCGTACCTGGTGCTGCCGTCCCCAAGACCGGGCCCGGTCCGGCTCATCCGGCTCCAAGACCAAGAGGCCACCGACAGTGTGCTCACAATCGATACCAGACTCTTCCCGCAGCTCGGTACACAATCGCGGATATTGGCGTTGGCTCCAAAGCGATAAGGCGGTTACCGCCGGGGCATAGCACCAGGGATACAGCGGCGAGAGGATACCGCCACCGGCCCAGGAAGCCCCGCGTCCGGTCGTTTCCCGCTCCACCAGGGTAACCTCGGCACCGGATCGGACAAGCTCCCGCGCGGTAAGCAGACCGATCGCACCGCCGCCGACTATAAGGATATCGCTCATAGGTACTCGGGACCCTGTGGTCGGGTCATCATAATGGAAACTCGGGCGCGATCTCGACCGCGAACAGGGCCAGCTCCTTGGGCAAGGCGAACACGACTTGCTCCCGGATTCCCGGCTGCTCCTCTACCTTGTGTGCACCATAGGCGCGCAGCTGTGCGATGACCCGCTCCACCAGGACTTCGGGGGCGGATGCCCCCGCGGTCAGGCCGACCCGAAGGCGGTGCTGTAACCAAGTGCGCCGAATATCCTCGGGGCCGTCGATCAGGTAAGCGACTGTCCCCTGTTTCTCGGCGATCTCGCACAAGCGGTTGGAGTTGGAGCTGTTGGTAGAGCCTACGACCAATACCAGACCACAACGGCAGGCAAGGGCCTTGATCGCATCCTGGCGGTTCTGGGTGGCATAACAGATGTCGCTCCGCTTCGGGCCCCGAATGGCGGGAAAACGCGTCTCCAGGGCGGCGACGATCGCAGCGGTATCCTCTACGGAGAGGGTGGTCTGGGTGACATAGGCGAGTCGGGAAGGATCGCGCACCTCGAGCGCGGCCACGTCGGCGACCCCCTCCACCAGATGCAAACAACCGCCCGGGACGGCATCGCTTTGTCCCATGGTACCTTCCACTTCCGGATGGCCGCGGTGACCGATCAGAACCACCTCGAAGCCGTTTTGGCAGTGACGCACCGCCTCCATGTGGACCTTGGTGACCAAAGGACAGGTAGCATCGAAGACGTTCAACCCTCGTCGCCGCGCCTCCGCACGCACCTGCTGGGAGACGCCATGAGCACTGAAGATGACGGTAGCGCTGCGCGGGGCTTGGCTCAGCTCATCGATGAAGATGGCACCGCGCTGCTTGAGGCCGGCGACGACAAAGCGGTTGTGGACCACCTCGTGACGCACATAGATGGGGGGCCCCCGGAGCGCCAGGACTCGCTCGACAATACCGATGGCCCGGTCGACACCGGCACAGAAGCCACGTGGATTAGCAAGCAGGATATCCATGACAGGGGGCTCGGATAGAGGTACCGGACAGCTGGCCGGGCAGAAATCCGGCCACTCAAACGACGAGGAGAACGAGCCCGGGTGCCGACAGCTCCGCAGCACCAGTGGTCATGGGGGGGATACGGGTTACTGGGTAGACCGGGTACCCTAGGCGCGGAAAACCACGGGCGAAAACACTGCCCAGCTTGCCGATGCCGACGATAGGCTTCATGCAGGTGCCTCCGGCTGCCAGAAAACCTCGCCGCCGCCATCCCGTCTCGCCAACACCCGGGCGAGGACGAACAGCAGGTCGGAGAGCCGATTGATATAGCGTAGGGTTTGCGGGTTCAGAGACTCCTCGCGGTGCAGGGTCACTAGGTGGCGCTCGGTGCGCCGGCACAGGGCCCGCGCCAAGTGGCAGAAAGTAGCTGCGCTGCCCCCCCCCGGCAGAATGAACTCCCGCAGCGGCGGCAGATCGGCATTGTAATCATTAAGGGCCGTCTCCAGGGCGGTGACATCCTCAGCTCGGATGCGCTCCGCCCCGGGTGTGGCCAGCTCCGCACCCATATCGAAAAGCCGGTTTTGGACCCATGCTAACTGCGGTGGGTCTGGCTCGGCCTGGGTCCGGATCAGCCCAACGATGCTATTCAGCTCGTCCAAACACCCCAGGACCTCGATACGCCGGTGGTCTTTGGGCACACGGCTGCCATCGGCTAAGCCGGTGCTACCGTCATCACCGGTGCGGGTATAGATCTTGGTCAAGCGGTTGCCCATATCGACCTCGGGTGGGGAATTCGTTTAGAGCGGAAAATTCCCTCTGTGGAATTTTCCCTCGCGTCCGGAGCGTCGCCATTTTTTGCGAAATCTGAAATGGGGTCCGTCCGATTTCGGGCGCAAAAAATTAGGCGACAGCCATGGCCTTCGGCGGGCCACGTTCGTCCGGCATCCGTCCCGGCGCGCACTCCGCACGGCGCCAGGACTCCCGCAAGGACTTGACGCCGTGTCGCATGGCCTTGCATTTCGTCTCCGCCGGCGCTCGCGCACCGCACTTCGACGAAATGCTCGGCCCTACGGCTACGCGGGGGTCGTCGCACTCCGCTCGTCGCTTACGCCCCCTCGCTTTCCTGTGCTCCTCCCAAGTGGAAATGCGATGGGTGCGGCTCTCATCAAACATCTTGTAAGTTCTGTTTTATAAATTGAATTTACTCGCGCACGTCAAGCGGCCTCACGGACTGTAAGGCCGAGATGCCTAGCCTTCACAACAGTGTCTGAACGATCTCGGTTCCCCGTGGCATAGGCTGGGCTGTGCCCATCGGAAAATATCGAATAAGCGCTGCGGGGAGAAAATTCAGCCGCAAATAAACGCCAATGAGCGTAAATCTATTCAAGAAAAGTCGACGAGGATGACCCCTCCTCTCGGCGTGTTCTCGGATGTGCATTTGAAGCTGGCAAAGTCTTGGGTCCTGGGTCTTTGGAGGCCGTGTACGAAAAGGCTTTGTGCGTCGAGCTGGCCGAGCGCTGACCTCGGCCGAGTATTATTCGGCTCATTTGCGGCAAAAAAGAAAATATCGAGTAAGCCACGATGGTGGGTATAACCCATCTTATGGTTGGCTGAGCCTTGGTCTCCGGGATTCTCCGCGTCGTTTCAGAAGAGCCGCACCCAAATGCGATTTCTACTTGGCTCCATTTTGCCTATTTGAAAGAGAAAAATTCCTTTTGTGGAATTTCCCCCTACGCGAAGCGAAAACCGTATTTTCGCTTCGCTTCATTGATCGAGCACTGACGTGCTCGATCAATGGCGGTGCGTCCCTGCACCGCAGGTCACCTTGAGATGCCGTCTAGACCCCCCCTTGCAACAGATGACTTGATGAAAACTAACCGTATGTTTTTAAAAGTATCAACCAGACAGAAACTGTCTAAAAAGGCAGTCTCTGAATCCCGGGTTTCTCAGGGTGGGAATATAAGGTACGCCATTGCGCCGGTCACTGCAAAGACCCTGCAGCGACTTGGGGGAAACTTGAAAAGCTCCGTCCTCGGAGTATTTCAAAGTCTCCTCAGATCAGTCTTGTGGCCGGTATTCCGAGGGCAGATCGGAGCTATCGCCGAAGAAGAACTTCTCCATTTGCTCTTCGAGAAAGCGACGGGCCTTGGGATCCATGGGGCTGAGGCGATACTCGTTGATGAGTATGGTCTGTTGGCCCAACCAATCCTGCCAAGCCTGCTTAGAGATATGGTCGAAGATACGCTTACCCAGGTCACCCGGATAGGGCTGACGGTCGAGACCCTCCGCCTCCCGATGAAGTTTGCTGCATTGGACCAGACGGCTCATGTGGATTCCCCTTTTCGGATATTGGATGAATGACGGCGATTTCCCGCAGAATGCGGGCGATGGGCGCGGCCAGGCCCACCATACTCGGTCGCTGCGGATCGCACCAGAACGCCCGATCCGTGTCCGCTATGATTTTGGGCTCGGACGGCAGATCGACTCGCAGCGGCTCGATATTCAGAGAAAAGTGGGAGAAGGTATGATGGCGGATCGGAAGCATTTTAACCCACCGTGGAGCAACCCCGAGGCGCTGCCGGCACCAGTCGGTGATATCCGGCTCGGAATCGCACTCGGGCAGACTCCAGAGTCCACCCCAGATCCCGGTCGGTGGCCGCCGCTCCAGCAGCACCTCCCCCGCCGGATTGCGTACCATCAGCAGCCGCAACGTACGGAGCGGCCGGGTGGCTCGCGGTTTCGGCTCCGGGAAGGCGGTCGGCCGCCCGGCTTGGCGCGCTAGGCAGCCGTGAGCCAGAGGACAATGGTCACAGCCCGGCCGATGCCGGGTACACAGGGTGGCACCCAAATCCATGATGGCCTGATTGTAAGCGCGGACCTCCTCCCGCGGTGTGCAGGCCTCCGCCAGCTCCCATAATCGGCGTAGTACAGCACTGCGACCGGGCCAGCCGGAAACCGCGAAACAGCGGGCTAAGACCCGCTTTACATTGCCATCTAGGATCGGATAATATTGATCGTGGGAAAGAGATAAGATCGCTCCGGCGGTGGAACGCCCGATCCCCGGGAGGGCCCGGAGCTGCTGGATATCGGTTGGAAAACACCCGCCGTGGGTGGTGACGATCCGCCGTGCCGACTCATGTAGATTACGCGCCCGAGCATAGTAGCCGAGGCCCGACCAGAGGTGCAGGACCAAGTCCCGATCCGCCGCGGCCAAGTCCGTCACGGAGGGAAACCGGACCAGAAAGCGCTCGAAGTAAGAGCGGACCACGGCCACCCGGGTCTGCTGGAGCATGATCTCCGAGATCCAGACCCGATAGGGGCTCGGGTCCTGCTGCCAGGGCAGGTCCTTGCGACCATAACGGTCAAACCAGGGCAACAAGGCCACGGCGACTTGGTCGATGTTCATCCCAGCCCTCCTCAGCCATGTTTACCACACCGACGGGATTCATCGGCTGGATTGTTCCCATCGGAAAATATCGAATAAAGGCTGCGGGGAGAAGATTTAGCTGCAAATGAACGCAAATCTAAAAAGTCGATGAGGATGACCCCACCTTTCAGCGTGTTATCGGGTGTGCATTCGAAATCGGCAAAGTCTTGGGTCCTAGGTCTTTGGAGACCGTGTACAAAAAGGCTTTGTGCCTCGAGTTGGCTAGGCGCAGACCCAGCCGAGTATTTTTCGCATTTTTCGGCTCATTTGCGTCCATTCGCGTTCATTTGCGGCAAAAAAGAAGATATCGAGTAGGCCCAATGGTGGGCACAACTCATCCTTTAGTCGGTTGAGCCTGTGTCTCTGGGTTTCTCCGCATCGTTTCAAATAGAGAACCCACCCCCCGGTAGGTGGCGCGCTGTCGCGCAGCAAACAAGTGGCAAGATAGGGGGCTGCGGGGAACCGAGACCGTTCAGACACTGGTGTGAAGGCTAGGCATCTCGGCTTTACAGTCCGTGGTCCGCTTGACGTGCACGAATAAATTCAGTAGTAAAATAGTATTTTACGAGATATTTGACAAGAGACACACCCATTTTCAATCGGGTCACCAATCCGTTTGGCGCGAGGAAAAATTCCAGGGGTAGAATTTTTCCGTTCCAACACAAAGCCAAGCTCAAGGTCCGAGCAGACCCTCCAAGCCCTGTTTCAACCCCTTGATACCGGTGCGCTGCTCCAGCTTCCGGAGCAGCTCCTCGCCGTGCTCGCCCACCCCCAGCTTGCGTTCGGCCTCTACCCGCAGCAGGCTACCCAGATCCAGGTCCCAGTCGGGCTGATCCAAGGGCCCTGTGAGACGCACCGGGATGGGAACTCCTTCCAGCTCCTTGATAGCATGACTTCGCGGCAGCTTATTGAACATGAACTCAAAATGGTAGTCGATCCACTCCCGGACTAGGTCGATAGTACCGGCACCGGCAATGCGCAGATGATCCGCGGTCGCCGTCAAATCCCGGCTTTCGAGAACTCCATCGCGGATCTCGGCACTGGCGTACAGGTTTCTGAATTCGGTGTGCCTCGGGAGGTCCCGAGGCAGGGCTTTACCCTGCAACCGAGCCCGGGCCTCCCCCAACATCCGCTCCAAGTTGATGTTCTCGATCGCACCCTGCGGCATTTGGACGGTCAGGACACCGGTGAGACTGCGTCGCAGGGCATCCGCGTCCTGACCGGTGGCGACCAGGGCGGCGGTGATCTCACCCTGCCCATTCACGCGGTCGCCCCAGGGCAGGTCTGAGAGCAGAAGGGCAGGCTGGATGTCCGCCGCACGTTGCACCAAGGTAACCTCGGGTACACTGCCTCGGAGGTCCCAACCCAGCGTGCCCACCAAGCTGCCGGCATAGAAACGCCGGACCCGGTTGTCGACGTTCAGGACCCTGGCCCCGAGCCGAATCTCCAGATCGGTGTCACCGAAGCGAAGCTGCGCCAGCTCGAGCTCATCGATGTGCAGGCGGCCCTTCAGGTCTGGACCGGCGATCCCTTCCATGGAGCCCGAGACAGGCTCCGGGATCGCCCCTGATGCGGCCTTGTCCACAACCGTAGACACAGTGCCGGGTATCGGCCCGCGCGCCTCGCCACGTCCCATGGATGTAAGGGCGGAATCGGTCGCCGAGGCCTGCGGCCGCGGCGATGCCGGCTCCGCCGGTGGCAGGTAGCGATCCAGGTCGAGACGATCGGCCGTCAGATCGAAGTGATAGCCCTGAGGGTGGGATGCGACCGGCTCGATCTTTCCGGACAACTCGGTCTCGTCGAGGCTTACCGCTAGGTTCGGCACCGACAAACGTCCCTCCTGCAGGCGCCAATCCACATCCAAGGAGAGCCGGCGGAAGGTCTCCGTGTCTGCGGTCTGCGGCAACACTAGGCCCTGTTGCGTCAGCCAGGCGCGCAGATCGAGCTCATCAAGCTCCAGGTCACCGGTGAGCACCGGGGCGGACAACAGCTGCTGTCCCGCTACTCGACCATGTGCCGCCAGGGTCCCGGATCGGTGCTCCAGATCGGCGACCAAGCCCAGAGCCACCTGCGCATCGGCCAGAGTCCGGATGCGACCGCCGGACAGCGCGAGCTCGACGGATACCCGGTCGGCCAGATAACGCTCAGTGCCCGGATCCGCATTTACCCCGGTGCGCAGCAAAATATCGGCGGCCAGATCGGACCTCGGATCGAGCCCGAACCCTGTGAGCCGCACCGTCAGTGGCTCCAACCGTACCGGCCAGAGACCGCCACCGACCCTGAGAGTGCCCGAGGCATGCAGCATGGCGGGTTGGTCTCCCTCGCTGGTGTGCAGCGCCCCTGTCAACTGCCAGTCCATAGGCCAGTCGAGTCCGATCGGGCCGGCCCGGATCTCCAGGCCGTCGAGCACCACCCCCTGTCCGGATCGGCGATCATCCCAGGTTACCTGGGAGTCCAGGACCTCGACCCGGTCGACAACGGGCCCGGCATCGGGAGGGGCCGCGACGACCATGGCCGCGGAGACGACCGGGCCGGATGGAGACGGCTCCGGCAGGACCTGAGATGCGGACACCGGAATGACCTCCGTCACCACCGGCGAGGCCGTGCCGGCATTCCAGCTCACACGCCCCTGCGCATCCCGAACCAAGCGCAGATGCAGGTCATCTATCCGGACCAGGGCCAATTCGAAGCGTCCAGCCAACAAGGGCATCAAACGGGGATAAATCCTCAGCCGACCGATGGTAGCCAAGTCTGAGCCCTGGTCTCCGAGCGCCCCGGGCAGGGATGCTTGTGTGATCTCCAGGAATGGCCTGGGCATCAGGTCAAATCCCAGACGCCCGGAGATGACCAGCTCATGGCCGGTAACCGCCGCGAATCGCTCCTGAACCTCGTTTTTGTAGTCATCAGGATTGACCACAAAGGTGGTAAGCATCAGGGCAATGACCAGGAATGACAATAGAATAGCGGTAGATTTCAATAGCTTGTTCATGGGTTCAATATGTCGAGGTAGAAAGCCGATCAGGTTGGAAGGACTTTTTTGTTTAGAACGGGAAATTCTGTTCCTGGAATTTTGCTTCGTTTGGAACGGGAGAAATTCCATCCCTGGAATTTTCCCTTATACCAAGTAGAAATGCGATTTCGACTCACCACAGGCCACCTTTTTAGGGTGATGCCCTGGCCTTATTTGGCGTCGTCCTTCCATTCGGTAACGGCGGACTACTATGTCCCAGGCTTCGCCTGGAACGGCGGCCTGTGCGTCATGCCAAGCACACGCCCGGTAGGGGCGCGGCGCGCCCCTACCGTAGCCTATTCCACGGCCTCATTGAAGTAGGGGCGATTCATGAATCGCCCCTACATATATCTGCACCCTGTCACCTCTATTCCGCGGCCAGTAGGGCCAACCCTTGCGGTTGCCCATTCTCGGAAACAACAAGATCAGAACACTACCCTTTACCGCACCGGCGGGGATCCGTAGGGTGGGCTGCGCCCACCGGAAAATATCGAGTAAGGGGTACCTCGAACCCCTCAAGATGCCCGCACCCGCTCCGCCCACTGTTCGAGGTCGTCCAGCAGGGCGAGCCGCTGCGGGTCCCCGGCAACTTCCGTACGTAGCTCGGCTAGGCGCCTTCGGTATCCGGCCAGGGTGATGCCGCCATCGGGAGCCGGGCCGGCCAAGCGTCGCGCCCGGTAGGCATCCCAGTCCCGCCGCTCCTGCGGCCCGAGGGTATGGGGCCAATTACGGGCCCGGTAGCGCATCAGCATGACAGGCAGACGCGGGTCCTCGAACTCGCACCGCTCCGCCGCCAGCTCCTCCGGTCCGAGCCTGCGTAGGCGGGTCATCTCCCGCCGATCGGCATCAGAGAAAAAGCCACCGGAATAGAGCATCCGATCCGGATCCGTCTCCGGCTCGAAAGCCGTTATCTCGTAGGCCTGCCGTATCCTGTCCACCAGCCCGGGTATGGCCTGCAGCTGACGAGCGTGACGGGCCACGGCAGCGGCATCGATCTGCCAGCGCGCGGCGGCTTCCGGCGCCAGGGTAGCCATGGGGGCCAGGATCGGGCAGCGGTTGATATGGACCGTCTTGAGCGGAATCCGCGCCATCCCCTCGGGTAAATCCGCGGCGCGACTGAACAGGCGCCGGTGAATCTCCTCGGGACTTATCGGCCACAACAGGTCCGGGTCATAGCGCAGGTCGAAGCAGATGATGCCGTTCCGGTTGATCGGGTGCCGTGCCACCGGCAGTATCGGGGCGATACTGCCCAGCTTCGCCGGATAGCGGACGGAGACATGGAGCAAGGGATCGCCAAGCGCCAACATGCCCGCCACTCGGCGCTTGGAACGCAACCCCAAGGCATAGGTGAACAAACGGGGGTGACGCACCTTGAGCAGCCGCGCCAAATCGATGGTGGCGCGGACATCTGCCAAGGCATCATGGGCGCCTGTGTGCTCGATACCATTGGCGGCGGTCAGGTATTCGAGACGAAAGGACACAACCCCATCCTCGCGCCGGGGCCACTCGATATCCTCCGGGTGCAGGGCGTGGGCGAGACGCAAGATATCGATCAAATCCCAGCGTGAGTTGTTGTTTTGCCACTCGCGGGCGTAGGGATCGAAGAGGTTGCGATAGAACAGATGGCGGGTCACTTCATCGTCGAAACGGATGCTGTTGTAGCCCGCACCGCAGGTTCCGGGACGTGCCAGCTCGCCATGAATCGCCTGTGCGAACTCGGCCTCGATCAGGCCCCGGCGTTCCGCCTGCTGCGGCGTAATGCCCGTGATCAGGCAGGCATCGGGCTGGGGAAGCAGGTCGTTCGCGGGACGACAAAAAAGGATCAGGGGCTTGCCGACCGGCTGCAAGTCTTCATCGGTACGCAGACCCGCGAACTGGGCCGGACGGTCCCACCGCGGATCGGATCCCCAAGTCTCGTAGTCGTGCCAGTAAAAGGTAGGGCTCACAAGGATACCTCGCAACATTCGAGGCACTCTTTTCGGGCCGAGATGCCCGACCAGACTTCAGACATACAACCGATTGAAAAATGGAAGAAACAACTATGGGAGATCAGCGGCAGAACCCAAATCGATGGTAGATGGAACCGGTGAGGTGAAAGCGAGTCGGGGCAACTAGAAATAGCGGTGCCTCCGTGCATCGCAGGAAGCGCTGAATAGATTAGGCTCTCTTTCGTTTGGTGTGGGTAGCACCATTTTTCTCATCGCGTAGGATAGCCCGCTCCAAGCCTACTCTGTGTCCTTCTTTTTGCCTGTAGGCTCGGCCCCGTCTCCAAGCCAAACGTCGGAGATTTCCATCATGGACCCGTTGTCGTTGTTTACCGTTGTGCTCGGCCTTCCGGCTCCTTGGGAAGTCGTTGACGTGGTCTGCGATCCCAAATCAGGCTGGATCGATTTCCACCGCGCCTTCGCCCCGGGGACACGATTCTTTTGTCCGCATTGTGGGGCGGAACACCAGCCGGCCCACGACACGCTTAAGCGCGACTGGCGTCACCTGAACTTCTTTCCATTCCAGGCCTACATCCACGCCAAGGTGCCCCGTGTGCGCTG
>Ga0056125_1000165_pt1 | contig 15199 bp, 20 predicted proteins | sample WorMetHEROISLAND_5_FD_71112 | JGI IMG/M metagenome (GOLD analysis project Ga0056125, IMG submission 71112) | Marine gutless worms symbiont microbial communities from Max Planck institute for Marine Microbiology, Germany - Olavius sp. 5 HERON ISLAND ... | reverse complement strand
AGTGCTCCTTGATCCGGTCGACAAACGATTGGGGGCCGAGGCAAGCAGGCCATAATCATGGACGTCGGAAAAGATGGTTCCGGCCCGACGCCCCCGGTTTATGACATGGCGCCATGCGTCCGGATAGGCGCTTCGAAGCGGGCGTGACATGATGTGGTTTTGTTATCATCCGGCCACATAAGAGTCAAGAGCAGACTTGACCCCAAAAGCGCAAAAGGGTGTGCAAAAAAGGCCAAAGTATGTAATAAAAAATGTCGCTTCAGGCGGTGTCGATAAATCTGGAGGAACGGTCCCAAAAACCGGCAAAAGGTGATTCCATGAAAAAGAGCTATGGCCTTTAACCGCAAATCACAACCGCTAACATTGCTGAATGCAAAAAAGGAGTCGTTACCATGCATCCCTATTTTGAAAAAATGCCGCAATTTGGAAATTTGCTCAGTGATGGTCAGCTAAAAAGCAGCCGAAAGAATAAAACCGCTATTCGGGCCATTGAAAAAGAGATTGAAGATGAAGTCGCCAAGGTAAAGGCGGCGGGGTTTCCCGAGGAAAAGATCAATACTCGCGGCAGCCTGACTGTCTGGCAGCGGCTGCGTTATCTGGTGGATCCGGGCACGTGGTGCTCTTTGCAGACCTTATATAACCCGGAAGACAATGTCATTGGCCACACCAACGTCTTTAACGGATTAGGTAAAATAGGGGGTCGTTGGGCGGTGATTATCGGCTTTGACAATAAAAACCTGGCCGGCGCCTGGATTCCCGGACAGTACGAAAATATATTACGGGCCACGGATCTGTCCAAGCGGCTCAATATCCCGTTGATCTGGCTGGTGCACTGCAGCGGCGTAAAATTAGACGAGCAGGAAAAATTCTACGCCGATCGACGCGGTGGCGGCACCGCCTTTTTCCGTCACGCGGAATTGGCCCAAATGGGGATTCCCGTCCTGGCCGGTATTTACGGAACCAATCCCGCCGGAGGCGGCTATCAGGGGATCAGCCCGGCGGTACTGTTTGCCCATAAGAACTGCAATATCGCAGTGGGCGGTGGCGGCATTTTAAGCGGGATGTCGCCCAAAGGCTACTTTGATCTGGAAGGGTGCGAGTCGTTGATCCAGGCTGCCAAAGAGTTTAAAGCCAAGCCGCCGGGATCGGTGGAAATTCATCACGATGCCACCGGGTTTTTTCGCTATGTCTATGAAGAAGAAACCGGTGTGCTGGACGGTTTGAAAGATTTTATGACCAAGCTGCCGGCCTATGACCCCGAGTTCTTCAGGGTGGCCAAACCGGCGGCGCCCAGATTGCCCGAAGACGAACTTTACCATTTGGTGCCGATGAATCAAAAACAGATATACAATTTTGATGAGGTGCTGGCCCGTTTGGTGGATGGCAGTGAACACTTGGAGTTCCGGCCAGAGTACGGGCCGGAGATCTACACGGGCATTTGCAAAATCGACGGTTTTGCCGTGGGTGTGATCGGGAACCGCCAGGGCTTTTTGGGGGAAAATTATCCCGAGTATGCTGATTACCCGGGTATCGGCGGGAAGCTTTACCGCCAGGGCCTGGTAAAGATGAATGAGTTTGTCACCCAATGCGGCCGGGATCGCCTGCCCATTATCTGGTTTCAGGATACCACGGGCATTGATGTGGGTGATATTGCCGAAAAAGCCGAGCTTTTGGGATTGGGCCAAAGCCTGATCTATTCAATCCAGCAGACCGATGTACCGCAGACCTTGGTATTGCTGCGCAAGGGAACGGCGGCGGCGCACTACGTCATGGGCGGGCCGGTGGCCAATCGTCACAACGCGTTGACATTGGGGTTGGCCACGTCGGAAATCTACGTGATGCACGGCGAAACCGCAGCCGCAGCCGCCTATTCGCGTCGTCTGGTCAAGGAAAAAGATGCCGGCAATGATCTGCAGCCGGTGGTTGACAAGATGAATAAGATGGCCCAGGATTATCACGATAACTCCCGGCCAATTTACTGTGCGCGCAAAGGACTGGTGGATGAGGTGGTCGCCTTTAACAAGCTGCGTCAGTATTTGATAGCCTTTGCCGGGGCAGCTTATCAGAATCCGACATCGATTTGTCCGCATCATCAGATGTTATTACCGCGCTTAATCAAAGGCTGATACTGAACTGCGAGGGGACATGCGCGATCAAAAAGCGTTTCAGGATTATTACCCGGAATCCTACAGCCACTGTTACGGTTGCGGGCGGTTAAATCCGCATGGGCTGCAAATTAAAAGCTATTGGGACGGCGATGAAACGGTTTGCCGGTTTGACCCCAAGCCGTATCATACAGCGGTTCCCGGCTTTGTCTACGGCGGGCTCATCGCATCCCTGATCGATTGCCACGGAACCGGCTCGGCTGCTGCGGCGCTTTACAAATCGCAAAATCGGCCCATGGACAGCGATCCATCGATCCGCTGTGTGACGGCGACATTAAAAGTGGACTATTTCAAACCGACTCCCATCAATGCCACTCTGGAGCTACGGGGAACGATCCTCGAAGTGGGTAAACGCAAGGCGGTTGTCTCCGTCACCTTGTCGGCCAATGATGTGGTTTGCGCCCAAGGGGAGATGGTGGCGGTACAGATGCCGGAAAATTTTCCGTTAGAAAATTAGTGTCCCCATCGGGGATGGTTGAAACCCCTCACCTTTAGGCGAAGAGAAGGTTATAGTTGTCGCTATGCGACTTTATAAGCCGGGTGCTCATACCAAGACCCATCTTAAAGTACACATCATTTGGATTCCCGGATACCGCGAGAGGGCATTAACAGGTCAAGCGGCAATCCGTGCACGAGACGTATTGCACCAGATAGCGATGGAACATGAGATTGACATCATAACGGGAAAGGTCTTCAGTGACCACATACATATTTTATGCGGTTGAAGACAGAATACCACGGGTTTATCCGTGACTGTTATCGGAATATCCCCATTTGCGAAAGCAATTTTAGGGTCGCCATTTATGAGCCAGAGGGTATCTGGCAGTCAGTTCAGGAAGCATCACTGATGAAATGATTCAAAAGTATAAAGAATGAGGATGCCATTATAATTTCTATTGATGAGAAACGCATCCGTGAAGATCTCGCCAAACTGGGTGACAAGTTAAAAGTTCCCGCGGATCAGATCTATGTGCCTAAAAAGGATGAAATTCTGTACACGATCGGGAGCCAGTGGAAGCAACGGTATTTAATTGAAAAAGAAGGCACTTTACTCATAGCGCCTACGCAGTATAATGCCGATACGGATCGATGGGTCAACTATCACGAGCATGATTATGAAAAGCGCCCCTGGCTTAAAAAATGCGGTGGTTGCCATGCCACCGGCGTTGATCTTGAAAAAAACAGTTTTTTAGAGCCGGGCGTATCGTGTGAAGCGTGCCATGGAAAGGGTTCCTGGCATGTTGCGCTTCCCAAGACGGCCGTTTTCAAAAAGCGTCAGACCATCATCAATCCTGCGAAACTGACCCTGGGAGTTGCGGTCGAAATCTGCGGTGCCTGCCATAATCGTGGAAAATCGACCCAGGTAGAAGGTGCGGGCTGGCCGGTGGGATACGAACCCGGCAAAGCTCTGGAAAGGTTTTACAAATCGACCTCTTTTGCTGCTGGCGATGTGAAGCATGTTTACGCCAATGAATTTTCCAAAGGCCACCACCAGCAATATATCGACTGGCAGAAGTCCAAGCATGCCACCGAAGGCGTTACCTGTACCTCCTGCCATTATGTTCATCGGGTTGGAGCATCGCCAAGTCGCTCGCAAACTTATTCGACCGGATCGAGACAGTGCTTCGAATGCCATGTACAGGTCAACCAGAACATGGCACATTCGATCCATTCCTTCGCCAACTGCGTAGGTTGTCACATGCCCCGGATTGCCAAAAGTGCCGAATCCGGGGATATCCGCAGTCATGTTTTTCTAGCACTGTTGCCGGAAGATACGCTAAACAACACGAAAATACCTAACTCTTGCCAGACCTGTCATAAGCATAAAAATGAGGATCTGGAACGTCTCAACCGCGAATGGAAAGCACTGGCAAAACTGCCCAGGCCCGTAGGGCAACCCATTGAACCCATCGGATATCAACGAGCTAAATAGCTGGGCGGGAGTCCGAGATGAAAAAAAAGAGATCACTGTCGAAGGTACTTTTCCTCTCCGCGGCTGTAGTGGCCGTAGGTTTCATGATGTTTGTTCCACCGGTTCCGGCCCAGGAGGAAGTGGCTTCCGCGATTCGAAGGTACAAAGATCGTGAGGCAAGTACAGGCTATTATGAAGGTTATGAGGTCAAACCTCATCGTCGCATTTCTTTTGTTGAAATTCCCAATAACAATCAAGGGATGTTTCGTTACAGACCTTCGCCGGAAAATTCGAGGGATCAATCTCGACTGGCCGATTCCCACCAGGGCCTCCACGCTTACTTGAACCGACGCTGTGAAGGGTGCCATATTGAACAAACCAATAATCTGCATACGAAAAGAGCCAATTTAACCTGTCGTCAATGCCACGGCGGCGAACCTATCGCGAGTCTTGGTCATTACTACTCGCCTATGAACCCGATTCGCCGCCATGCCTATGTTTGCGCCAAATGCCATGAGGGATCCACGGCTTCTTTCGCCGGTTATGTGATTCATGAGCCCAACCCCGCACTGATCAGTACTTATAAAAGCTTTCCGGTTCTGGCAATTTCTTTCTGGGCAATGGTGGTGATCGCCGTAGGCACTTTCGTATTGTTTCTGCCGCATACCGTCATGTGGGGTATACGGGAACTGTTTATCAAAAAAGAGGAATAGACGAGTGGATTCGACAGCTAAAGTAATGATTAGTCGGTTTTCGCCCCTGCAGTGCTCGTTTCATCTGCTGTTGGTGTGTTCTTTTTTGATTCAAAGCGCAACCGGTTTGGCTCGTATGTACGGCCAGACATCATGGGGGTATCATCTGGGGGCTTTGTTCGGTGGTTATGATGCCGCCCGTGCGGTCCATATTTACGTGGGTCTGTTTATGCTGTGCGGACTCTTACTGCATGCAATATATTTATTGTATAAAATAAACTGGCGCCATTTTCCTCGAAGTCTGTTTGGGCCGGATTCCCTGATTCCACGGGCCACCGATTTTAAGCAATTTTTCCAGCATATCGGGTGGTTTTTGGGATTGAACAGGCACCCGGAGTTTGATCGGTGGGGTTATTGGGAAAAATTTGATTATTGGGCCGTATTTTGGGGAATGACGATTATTGGTTGTACAGGGCTTGCTATGGCCTATCCTTATCTGTCCACCCGTTATATGCCCGGTTGGGGTTTGAATGTCGCCTTCTGGATTCATCGCATCGAAGCTATTCTGGCCATGGGGCATCTGTTCATCATTCATTTTTTTATCGCTCATCTGCGCCGCCATAATTTCCCCATGGACCGTGCCATATTTGAAGGCAGTGCCGACTTGGAAGTTGTTCGGGATGAAAAATCAGCTTGGATCGCGCGGCTAAGCCGAAATGCAAAGCTCGACGAGATGTTGGTTTCCGAGGTCCTTCCGCTTAAGCGGTATATGGCCTACCTTTTTGGATTTGCCGCGGTAACTGCCGGATTATTTCTATTAATCGGCGCCCTGGTCAATGTTGGCGGCATTTCGTGGTAGCGACTTGATAAATGAGCCGACAAATTTTTAGTTAAGATTGCCTGCTACACCAAAATATCTGCTACATAGATTATCAAAATATCAGCAGAACCGCCGACATGGAGAAAAAAGAGAGCAGTGTCGACAAAAAGATCGTGGCCGACGCAAGGGTTGTGTCGCTGTTGAGCTGCGATGAGAGCACATACATGGCCGTCGAGGTGGGCAGGGCAAAAAAGAGCATACTCACCTGAAACGGGGTTCCCGTCACTTGCATCCCCTTTAGCAAAAAATAACCGATCACGGGTAGCAAAACCAGCTTAAACAGACAGGTCGTTAGCGCCAAGCCCATATATTGGCGCACGGTCTGTAAGGTAAGTGCGCCGCCGATGGACATGAGCGCCAAGGGCAGGGTTGCAAAGCTGAGCAGTTTTAGGGTGTTATCGATGGCCGCTGGGAAAAACCCCACCAGACGGGCGTAGATCATCCCGCTCATACAGGCCCAAAAGAGGGGGTTGGTGCCGATGGCTTTTAATGTGGTGATCAGTTGCTTTTGCGGCGCATCCCGTTTTTTGGAATACCAGATCAGAATGGTTACCGCCATAACATTGATGATGGGGATCAAAATCCCGATCAAGATCCCAAAGTATTGGACCCCTTTTTCGCCCAAAACGGTCAGAGCCACGGCCATGCCCACATAAGTGTTGAATCGGTAGCAGCTTTGGGAAAATGAACCGGCCTGAAAGTCGCCCACGCCGCCGAATATGATCCATAATGTACTGAGAGTAAAGATAATGGTCACGGCAAGGAACGCCGCTGTGCAATAGGCCAAAGAGGCGTCCAAAATCCCTTTTGAGCCGCCGATTTTCCAAAAAAGCAAAATGGGAAAAAGAATGAAATAGACCAGTTGATCCACCTTTTTTAAAAAGGTATCGTCGGTCAATTCCAATCGTTTGAGCCAGCCGCCCAACAGGATCAGGGCGAATACGGGAAAGAGGCTGTTGATGATGACCATAAAACAGGGAATAACGGGTTTTTATTAAAGCCCCTATCTTCGGGCTTCCGCAATGAATTGCACAATCAGTTGCCGGTTGTCCTTTTCGGTCATCATCTCCGGCATGCGTTTCAAGGCCAATTCCATCGCTTGATCAACCATATCGTTTCTCACACGCCGTCTGGACCGTTCGATGTCACCTTCAATTTTGGCCTGGACCGATTTAAACAGCAGCTCAACTTCGCGATTGGCATCCTGAATAATCTGCTTTTTACGTTTCTCGCCTTGGGCGATGATATTGCGTTTGATCTCTTTTAATTTCCGACTGCCGGCCGCAATCTCTTTTTCAGTCTCTTCCTTGAGGGCCAAGGCATTATTTTTCCGTTGCTCCAACGCCTCAACATCGGATGCTACTTCCCGTTGTTTACCGGCAATGAAATCACCTAACGGCTTGCGCATAAACTTGACGATGATAATCACCAAAACAAGAAAATTGACCCAGCGCATCACCAGGTCATAGGTCGGCCGCCAAGCGCTGGTTTCCGCCGCTCCCACCGAGGTTGGCACCCCCAATAGCAACACAATGACCGCCGCCGGGATAAACCGCATCAATTGATGTGCTTTCATCAATTAGAGCCTCCGACCCAATATCTTTTCCATCATCCTCACGGCCAGGGTCTCCGCCTCACTTTCTATGGCCTCACGGGTTTCGGTCAACCTGGCGCCAATCTCCGCTTTTACCGCCGCCCGCCGTCCGGCAATGGTTTCACGGGCTTCGTCCAGGAGCCGGTTCATGGTCTTATTGCCCTCTTTTTCCAGTTGCCGGCTGATCCGGAAGGCCTCGGATCGCACCTTTGCCTTTTCAGCCTCGACCTCTTTTAACAATATTTGGGTATCGTTTGCGGCTTCTTCAGCTTCATTTTGTATGCGCTCAAGATAGCGTTCACGATCCCTGGCCACGTTCCGCAAGGGCTGAATCATCAGCCGATTGAATAAAAAGAGAAAGACCAGAAATGAAACCAACTGAATGATCAGCGTTTCATTGATACTAATCAGCGCAACCGCGCGAATGATTTCCATAACCGGCCCTTACACCACAAAGAGTAACAACAGTGCAATCACCAGAGAATAGATCCCGGTTGATTCCGATACCGCCTGACCCACCAGCATGGTCCGGGTCAAAAGGCCCGCTTCTTTGGGGTTTTTACCGATGGCCTCGCACGCTTTGGCCGCCACCATGCCTTCACCCACACCCGGTCCGATGGCGCCCAGCCCCATTGAAAGACCCGCACCCAAGAATGCCGCCGCTTTAATTAAGTCCGCACCTTCGATTGCCATTGAATCTCCTCCAAATTAATACATTCAGACTACAAATATCAAAACCAGGCTGATTACCATGGCGTAAATCGCCGTGGATTGCGACACCGCCTGGCCCACCAGCATAGTCCGCATCATATCGCCGGCGTGTTCCACATTACGGGCGACCCAGCGTACAGCACTTTCCGCCACCATACCGTTCCCGATACCCGGACCGATTCCGCCAAAGCCGGTGCAGATTCCCGCCCCTAACAGAGCCATGGCGGGGCTTAGGGCCGCCGTTTCGGGAAAAGCCTTAAACATCAAAATAAAACTGACCAAAAGGCCAAAGACCGATGGTGTTTGGGCCACGGCCTGACCCACCAGCATAATGGTGGTGACATTTCCCACGGTTTCCGGTTGACGGGAAATCCCCTCGCAACTGGCCCCTGCGGCCAGACCGCCGCCGTATCCGGAACCAATGGCCGCCAATCCCGTACTCACCCCGGCGCCAACCAAAGCCGCCCAGGTCGGATGAATCGGGGCAGCGCCAAAATCCATAAAAATCAGCATCAACGCCACCACCATTGAAAAGATAGCCGGTGTCTGACAGACCGCCGATCCAATGAGCATATTGGTGGTCAACTGATTCATCACCGCCGGCTGGCGGGAAATCCCTTCGCAGGCCTTGCCGCCGGGAAACCCCGAACCAACCCCTGAGCCGATTGCTCCCAGCCCCATGCAGAGTCCGGCGCCGAAAAGCGCCGCGGCTTTTAAATTGCTCTGCCCCGGTGCATCCAAAAAGAGAAGCAAAATACTGATAACCAAGGCGAAAATCGAGGCCGACTCCGCCACCGCCTGCCCCACCAGCATGTTTTTAAACAGATCACCCGAGATCTTGGGGTTGCGCGATGCAGCCACATTGGCCTCGGCCGCCGTATAGCCTTCGCCGATGGCGGCACCGACGGCCCCTAACCCCATTGCCAAACCACCGCCGGCATAGGCGGCCACGCGAATCAAAGTCGACGTGTCCCATTCCATTATTTCACCTGTACGGAGATATAGACAACGGTCAGCATGGTAAAAACAAAGGCTTGAATCGTCCCCACAAAAAAGCCGAAAAAGGCATTGAGCAGCGGGGGCAAAACAACGCTGTAAGTTAAATAAGACACCACCAAAATAATGATGGAGCCACCCATGATATTACCGAACAGCCGAAAGGAGATCGATACGATCTTGGCCAGCTCACCAATCAGGTTAAGCGGCATCATAAAAAAGACCGGCTCGAAATACTCCTTGGCATAGGCCTTAAAACCCTTGGTTTTGATGCCTGCCCAATGGGCGATCACAAACCCCATGAGCCCTAACGCCAGGGGGGTGTTGAGGTCTTTGGTCGGTTCTTCCAGATGGGGAATGATACCCAGCCAGTTGGAGAGCAGCATGAAGAGAAACAGGGAACAGATCAGCGGACCGTATTTTTCGGCCATCTTTCTGTCCAGGGCGTCTTCGGTCAGACCGTAAAACTGAGAAACGAACAGCTCCCCAACCACCTGAAACGATTTGGGAACCATTGTTTTTTTGCGGGTGGCCATAAACCCGAAGAGTAAAAGCAGCAAAATGACAATCCAGGTCATCACCATTACTTCAAGATTCAATTTGATTTGATAGCCCCCAATGGGAAGCACCAATTGATGAATCACACCGAGTTCGCCCATGCGCAGTGTCCTTATGTCAGCCTGACGGCGTCGCAAAAAATCTCATCTGCGGTGTTGTTGCGGTTTGTCAGGCTCTCGATATGCTAACCGTATCGTTTCGACCCTGACAAACCCCGACACTTTTATGAGACCTTTGCATAATACCCCTTTGGGCCCAATTTCGGCGTCCGGCTCAAAATGGTATCCTCGAAATATTCAATATATTCCTCCGGTTCCATTTTTCGCCTTCCTTGAACATGAACAAAAACAGATGTTCTGCAAAGGTCTTTATATGAGCCCTTTGATTTAGCCGTCACGGTTACTTTCCACGAATGCATCAGTCCTGTATTCCCTAAACATGGTCCACTAAAATACCGGCGGGCACCATAAAAAGACCGATAATGGTGGCGGTTATATCAAATTGAGGCAGTTTAATGGCCGTAATGAGCGGTACCGCCAAAAGAGCGTAGCGGAAACAGACGCCCACCAGACTTTTTATAATGATCCGGTTTTTTGTGCCGTGGCGTTTTGCGGGCAGCATCATGCCCGTCACAATGAAATTGAAGATGCTGAAAAGCGCGCCTAAGACCAAACCCTTGCCAAAAGGTCGGTATCCAAACATGATCGCGATCACTGCCACGCAAATGGCAATGATCATCGCCCTTGAAGCGTAGCGTTTTTGGGTCTCCTTAAGGGGCGCCATTGTCATCTTTTGGGCCCTCCGGATTGGCCGAAGGCGATTTGGGCGAGGTGACTTCCATAATCTGGCGAAATGTCACATTGGCGCCGCCAATAACCCCCAACACCGTAAAAATGGTAATAAAAATACCTTTCGTACCCAGCAACTGATCAATGAATCGGCCTACAAAAAAACAGAACACAATGCATCCGACCATGGTAAGGCCAATCTGCATGACAATGGATAGGTTCTCCGCCCAGGAGCGATTTTTTTGATAGTCAAACCGTTTGGCCATTGTGTCCGGCCCATCATGATGTTGCCGCGTCCATATCTACAAAAGCCCTGTAGATATGTCAACAGGGGAATCAGGCCAAACGGAAGGTATCTTTAGCGCTTAGCAAACAGCCGTTGGCTGAGGGTAATGATTTTGCGCGCCAATGGTTTGATCGAGATCGCTACCAGCCCAATTACACTGATCTGTGAGAGCCAGCCGGGAATAATTTCGGATAACTGCCCGACCACAGCCATGGGGGTTATCCCCAAATGCAGATAGAGAACATCTATCAGCCGGCCAAAACCTAATGATAGCAGGATGATGGCGGTTAAATAGACCCCCACCACCCGTTTTCCCAATGTACCGGCAACGACGCTTAAGGTGATCACATTGGTGGCGGGGCCGGCCAATAAAAAGACCAGCGCCGCTCCAGGGCTCACCCCTTTTAAGATCAAGGCGGCAGCAATAGGTGTTGAACCGGTGGCGCAAACGTAAAGCGGAATGCTGACCAGCAGCATGAGGCCCATGGATATAAAACCGGAACCGAGGCGACCCTCAAAAAAATGGTCGGGAATGGCAACGGTAATCAATCCCGCGATTAGCACGCCCAGAAAAAAATAGGGGGCCAAATCGTTCCAAAACCGGGTGAAAGTGTAACGAACACCTTCGATGAATGTATCTATAATCCCGGCCCCGGATTGTCGCCTGTTTTGAGGTTTGTTGGCCGCCGTAAACAGGGGGGGGGATTCGTTTTGGGTGTGGGAAGCATCCGGCATGAAACCGACGGTGATACCGGCGGCGACGGCGGTAATAAAAGCGGCAATGGGTCGAATGACCGTCAAAAACGGATCCAGCAAGGCGTAACTAACGGCGATGGAGTCAACCCCGGATTCCGGTGTGGCAATTAAAAATGAGGTGACCGCTCCTTTCCCCGCCCCCTGGTTGCGCAGCGACACGGCTGCGGGCAACACCCCGCAGGATCACAAAGGGATCGGAATCCCCAACAAGGCCGCCTTTACAACCGGCCCGAGTCCGTTACCACCCAAATGCCGCGCCACAACGGCGGGTGATAAAAAGACCCGAATCAGCGCACTGACTGCCAGCCCCAGCAACATATAAAAGGAGAGGTCCACCAGCAACTGCCGGCAGACATAAAAAATTTTGATCGCGGCGCCACTCATACCGCCCCTTTATCATCAGGCGGTTGATAGTTGGGCTCAATAACGGTTTTATCGCAGTGGGCGCATCCACTTTCACAATTGCAGGAACCGGCGCCTTTCAACCGGCGGTAGACCCGGCGCCCGGTATACCAAACGGCAATGATCAGAACCATGATCACAATTACTGTATCCATTTTGATCGCCTCCTCCTTTGATCAAAAGTCCCGCACTCATTATGTATCAAGATAGCGCAGTAACCACTGGAACATCTTTTAGAATCCCAACAAGGAACCCACCTGATAGACCAACACCGCCAATCCAAAGGCCAAAGCCGTGTTAAAAACCATGGAAAAGGCGCCCCATTTCCATGAACCGGCCTCTTTACCAATGCAGACCACCGCCACAAAACAGGGGGCGTAAAAAATGGTAAAAATAATCAACGCCATGGCAGTTAAAGGGCGCCAGCCGGGCGCCGCCACTAACTTATCCGCTAGCGGCCGGGAGGCGTCCGGATCGACTTCGCCCAAAGAGTACGCTGTTCCCAAAGTAGAGACCACCACTTCCTTGGCCGCGAAACCGCCCACCAGGGCGATATTGGTCCGCCAGTCAAATCCGGCAAAACGACTGAACGTCTCCAAGGCGACCCCCATCCGCCCGGCAATGGAATAGCGCAGACCGGCCTCGGCTTCCCGCCCGGAAAGGGCATTGATCTGATCTTGCAAGGCCCGGGCTTCCTCGGACAATTCGGCGGCCCTGTTGTCCGGTTCAATCGCCCGGGTCACCCTGGCGGGTGCTGTTGCAAGCAGGGCCTGGCGCTCTTTTTGAAAAACCGCGGCCTTTTCTTCAGACAGATGGGGAAAGGTCATCATGGCCCATAAAATGATAGAGATCCCCAAAATCACTGTGCCGGCCTTTTTGATATACTGCCAGGTTCGCTCCCAAGTGTGGATTAGAATGCCCTTTACGGTGGGTAAGCGATAAGGCGGTAACTCCATCACAAACGGAGTGCTTGCACCTTTAACAGCGGTTATGCGTAAAAATTTGGCCACAATCAGCGCCCCCAACCAGGAAACGGCGGTCAGTAAAAACATCACCTCAGCTTCATGGTCGGCAAAAAAAGCAGCCACCAGCAACGCGAAAACCGGCAGCTTGGCGCCGCAATTCATAAAGGGCGCCGTGAGCAGCGTCGCCAGCCGCTCTTTGGGTGATTTCAAGGTGCGTGTCGCCATCACACCCGGAACGGCGCAGCCACCGGCAATCCCGCCGGATACGATAAAAGGCATCACGGAGCTGCCGTGCAAACCAAAAAGTGCAAAGACCCGATCCAGCATATAGGCCACGCGGGCCAAATAGCCGGAGTCTTCCAACATGGCGATACCAAAAAACATAAACATAATGAGCGGGACAAACCCCAAAACCCCCCCGACGCCATCAATCACCCCGGCGATGATCATGGATTTTAACAGCCCGTCGGGCAAATAGGCCTCGGCCAGACCCCTTAACCAGCCAAACAGGCCTTCCAGCCAGCCGATGGGAATTTCGCTGTAGGTAAAGGTGAAATAGTAGAGGCCGTAAATTACCGCCGCCATTAAAAGCGGCCCCACCAACCGGTTGGTCAGCACCAGGTCAATTTTGTCGGACATGTAGAGCCGCTGATGGTCGTATTGGGTGGTGGAAACCCCCTGGTTGAGAATCGACTTAATAAAGCCGTAGCGCTGGTCCGCCACAATGGCCTCGGGATCGGCGCCGGTGGTTTTTTGAATATGACGTCCTAACTGCGCTGCTTTGGCGGCAAGCTTTTGGGCCACCGCCGGATTGTGCTTTTGCCCTAGATCGAGAACCTGATAATCCCTTTCCAGATACTTCAGGGCGATCCACTCCGGCCGGTAGCGATCCACCAAAAAGCCGGCCGATTTTATTTCCGCGGTCATCTCTTTCAAGGCAAGGTCCATATCCTCGCCGTAGGAGATCTTCAGCGTGGTTACCCTGCTTTTTTGCCCGGCCACCTGAAACACGGTCTCCATCAACTCCGGCACACCATGACCCCGGCGGGCGACAATGGGCTCTACATGGACCCCTAACAGCTCTTCCAACTTGCGGGTGTCAATATGGATGCCCCGTTTTTGGGCCACGTCCATCATGTTGAGGGCGATCACCACGGGAACGCCCATCTCCATAAACTGAATTGCCAGGTAGAGATTGCGCTCCAAATTGGCGGCATCCACAATATCCACCACCACCGCCGGCTTCTCGTTGACCAAAAAGTTACGGGCCACCAGCTCTTCAAGCGAATAGGCTGTCAGTGAGTAGGTTCCCGGCAAATCCACAATATCGTAGGTCACATTGCCGATACGATAGTGACCCGTCTTTTTTTCTACGGTGACCCCCGGATAGTTGCCTACATGCTGATGGGCGCCGGTCAACTCGTTAAAGAGGGTTGTTTTTCCGGCATTGGGGTTGCCTGCCAGTGCAATAATCGTCATGGGGCGGCCACCTCCACTAAAATATGGTCTGCTTCATTATTACGCAGTGTCAGGGTAAAACCCATCAGCCGGACAGCCACCGGATCGTATAGCGGCGCCCGACCTTTTACGGTGATATCGATTCCAGGTACCAGCCCCATATCACGAATGCGACGTCCCATCTCGCCATTGGCCCTTACTGCCGCAATCGTCCCGGTCTGGTTGACCTTCATTTTCCTTAGGTTGATCTTTAAACGGTTCATATCGGCTGCCTTTGCGGTATTATTCAGATGAAAAATGTTTTGTATGCCAAACATATATAGCTGTCAATAACTATTTTGTGAATATAGATCTTTTCACTCTTTGACAAACATTTGATGGTGGCATATATTTTTATTAGGACAACAGGAGGAACATCATGGCCCCATCCGTCCCGTTAACAGAGAGCATGGAAAATTATTTAGAGGCAATCTTCAATCTGGAAATAACCCAAAAAGTAGCTCGTGTTAAGGACATTGCCAAGAAATTATCACTCCAGCGAGGCTCTGTCAGCGGCGCCTTGAAAAGCCTCGAGGAAAAGGGGCTGATTAACTATGAGCCCTACAGTTTTATCACCTTGACAGCCGCAGGCAAAAAAATTGCCCAAGAGATTGCCCATCGGCATGAAGTCCTCAAGGATTTTCTATTAAACGTCTTGCAAATCGAACCGCTCATCGCCGAGTCCACTGCCTGCCGTATGGAGCATGTGATCGATAAAACCACCCTGGATCGCCTGGTCTGCTTTATCGAATATATTCACAAGTGTCCCCGGGCCGGTGACGATTGGCTGGCAGCCTTTGTCCGTTACTGTAAGGCCAATAAACAGATCGAAAGGCCGTGTCGAACCTGTATCGCGCAGTTAACAAAAATTATACCCACTAAATTACCATCGTCTTAAAGACGATGGGTTTGTGGTGCGTCAACGTTATTTTAATGATCGGTCGGAAGGCCACCCCATTTATGGGGTGGTTGTTTACGCCGACTGGACGAAACCCCC
>Ga0056125_1000142_pt1 | contig 16835 bp, 15 predicted proteins | sample WorMetHEROISLAND_5_FD_71112 | JGI IMG/M metagenome (GOLD analysis project Ga0056125, IMG submission 71112) | Marine gutless worms symbiont microbial communities from Max Planck institute for Marine Microbiology, Germany - Olavius sp. 5 HERON ISLAND ... | reverse complement strand
ATGCTCACCTTGACCCCGCCGTCGGAGCGGGCCTTGGCCAGCACCGCCACATCGGCCTCCCTGGCCAACCTAACCGCGTCGATGAGGTTGTCGACGTCGCCCCAGTCGATGCCCGCCTCGACGAGGTCGTCATGTGTGACGACGGCGGACACGACGCTCTCCTCCTCATGGAGCCGGGCCCGGCCGAGGGTAGCAGCCGCGACCTTCAGGTAGCCGAACGGGGCCTCCTCATACACATGGCGGGCGATCTCGGCGGGCCGGGCGCCGGCCGCGAGCAACTCGGCGCCGATCGCCATGGTCCGCTCGGTTGTGTTCGAGTATGTGAACCGGCCGGTATCGGTGACCAGGGCCGTGTGCAGGCACTGGGCCACCTCCGGCGTGACCTCCCACCCGAGAATCGCCAGAAGGTCGAAGACGATCTCACCGGTTGCGGCCGCCCGGGGGTCGACGACGGCGATGTCGCCGAAGCCCGGGTTGGTGACGTGATGATCCAAGACGACGAGCTTGGCCGCCTTGCCCGCGTTCGCGGCCAACTCTCCGAGCCGGTCCGGTGAGGCGACGTCCAACACCACCATCAGCTCCGGGTCGCTCCTCAGCTCCTCCGGGGCCGCCAGCAGGTCGGAGGGGAGGAAGTCGAGGTTGGGCGCGGCGCCGAAAGGCGACCCGTAGCTCGCCCTCACCTTCTTCCCGGCGCCGCGGGCCGCGATCGCCAGGCCCAGCATGGAGCCGAGGGCGTCGCCGTCTGGCCCTATGTGACAGGCGAGATCGATCTCCGAGGCCGCGCCTATGGCGGCGGCCGCCTCCCGGAGCGACGACGACCCGCTCATTTCCCCTCGCGGAGCGAGCGGAGGATCGCGTCGATGCGCTCACCCCCGACCACGCCCGGGTCCATGGCGAACTCGAGCGTGGGCGTGTACTTGAGACGCACCTGCCCGGCGATGGACGCCTGGAGGCGCTTGGCGGCGCCGGCCAACGCGTCGAGGGCGGGCTGGGCGCCGTCGTCTCCGAGGACGTCTATGTAGACCACGGCGTGACGGAGGTCGGGGACGGTGTCGACGCCGGTCACCGACACCATCTCGAGCCTCTTGTCGTTGAGTCTCTCGATCTCGTCGGCCAGCACCTCGCGCAGGATCGAGTTCACCTTGAGCATCCTGTCGCTCACTCCGGGGCCTCCAACTCGCCGACGAGCACGTCGAGGATCTCGATGTCGAGACGGCTGTCAAGGTAGCGGCGCAGCTTCGAGATCTGCATCTCCAGGCCCTCGCCGTCCGGGGCCGCGATGGCGATCCCGACGGCGGCGCGCTGCCAGGCGCCGTGATGGCCCACCTCGGCGACGCTGTATGAGCCGAGCCGGCGCAGGCCGTCGATCATCGGCCTGAGCACGGCTCGCTTCTCCTTGAGCGACTGCGGGGCGGGGAGGTGGGCCTCGACCCGCAAGGCGGCGACTCGCATCAGGTGCGGGGGACCTCGCTGACCATGTACAGCTCCATGTGGTCGCCTTCCTTGATGTCGTGGTAACCCTCGAGGCCGATGCCGCACTCGAACCCGGAGGCGACCTCGCGCACATCGTCCTTGAACCTCTTCAGCGAGGACACCACGCCGTCGTGGACGATGACGCCGTCACGGAGCAGCCGAACCTTGGCGTTGCGCTGGACCACGCCTTCCACGACGTAGCAGCCCGCCACCACACCGACGCGCGGCGCCTTGAAGGTGGCGCGGACCTCGGCCGTCCCCAACACCCGCTCCTCCTCGTCGGGCGCCAGTTGGCCGACCAGGAGCTGCTCCATCTCGTCAAGCAGCTCGTAGATCACACCGTAGGTGCGGATCTGGGTCCCGGCCCGCTCTGCGGCCTTGCGGGCCTTCGGCTCGGGGCGGACGTTGAACCCGACGACCACCGACTCGGTCACTTCGGCGAGGCTCACATCGTTCTCGTTGATCCCGCCGACGGAGGCTTGGACTATGCGGATGTCGCCGCCTTCGCGGGTGATCTTGCCGATCGAGTCGCGGATGGCCTCGAGCGAGCCCTGGGCGTCCGCCTTGACGATGACGTTGAGGGTGGCGGCCTCGCCGCGAAGCTGCTCGAGCAGACCTTCGAGGCGATCGCGCGCGGAGGGGGCGACATGCGACTCGGCCTTGGCCTCGTCCCGACGCTCAACCGCCAGCTTGCGGGCCTCACGGTCGTTCTTCATGACCTCGAAATAGTCGCCTGCCGCCGGTGTCTCATCCCAACCCATGATCTGAACCGGCGTGGAGGGGCCGGCCGACTTCACAGCGGCGCCTTGGTCGTCGAGCAGCGCCCGAACGCGTCCGGGGACGGGGCCCGCCAAGAAGGAGTCCCCCCGCCTGAGCGTCCCGCGTTGCACGATCACTGAAGCGACCGGGCCCCGGCCGCGCTCAAGCTGCGCCTCGACGACCACACCCGAAGCCGCCGCCTTGGGGTTCCCTCGCAGATCCTCAAGCTGCGCCACCAAGTCGATGACCTCGAGAAGCTCGTCGACGCCGTTGCCGGAGAGGGCGGAGATCTCGACGCTGGGGACGTCGCCACCCAACTCCTCGGTGAGGACCTCCTGGTTGGTCAACTCGGTGCGGACCCTCAGCGGGTCGGCGCCGGGAACGTCCATCTTGTTGATGGCCACGATCATCTTGACATCCGCCGCCTTGGCGTGGGAGATGGCTTCGATGGTCTGGGGCATCACCGCGTCGTCGGCGGCGACCACCAGGACGACGATGTCGGTGATGTTCGCGCCCCGAGCGCGCAGGGCGGTGAAGGCCTCGTGGCCCGGGGTGTCGATGAACGTGATCCGATGGCCGTTGACCTCAACCTGATAAGCGCCGATGTGCTGCGTGATCCCGCCTTGCTCGCCCTCGACCACGTTCGCCTGGCGGATGGCGTCGAGGAGCGTCGTCTTGCCGTGATCCACATGGCCCATCACTGTCACCACCGGCGGCCGGGTCTCCAAGTCGGCGTCGTCGTCGTCGAAGAACGGCTTCTCGGCGACGGCCGGCGCCGGGGGCGCCGCCTCGGCGGGCGCCGTCTCGACGACGCAGCCGAGATCTTCGGCGATCTCGTCGATCGGCTCGGTCGGCATGGGCTGGCCGGCGCCTGCGGGGACGCCCCTGACCAACAGGGCCTTCACGATCTCGCCGATGGGTCGGCCGACGGCCTCGGCGAACTCGGCCACCGTCGCTCCCTCGACAAGAGAGACGATCTTGAGGCTCTTCTCCGCCCGGGGCTCGGGCGCGTCCTCGGGCTGAGGCTCAGGCTCAGCCGCCTCCTCAGCCGGTGGCCCGGGCGCGTCCTCGGGCTGGGCCGCCTCCTCGGGCTCGGGAGTCTCCTCAGGCTCGGGGGTCTCCTCGGGCGCGAAGGAAAGGCGCAACAACTCGACGGCGTCTGTGGCAAGACCCGACGATGCGGTCTTCACCTCAACCCCCAAGTCTTGGGCGTGAGCCAAGACCTCCTTGGAGTCGACACCCAGTTCACGGGCCAGCTCGTAGACCCTCATTCAGCTAGTCACTCGCTTTCATCCGTGACCGGGACCGCCACCGCGTCTTCGTCATCAGGCTCAGGCTCTGACTCGGTCTCGGCGTGGGCTTCGGCCTCGAGCTCGGCTTCAGGCTCGACGGCGGATTCGGCCTCGGCGGCGGCATCAGGCTCGGCCTCGGCGGCGGCATCAGGCTCGGGGGCGGCATCAGGCTCAGCCTCGGCTTCAGACTCGGCGGCGGCTTCAAGTGCGGCCTCGGCTTCAGTCTCGGCGGCGGCTTCGGCCTCGGCCTCGGCCTCGGCCTCGGCTTCGGTCTCGGCGTGGGCTTCGGCCTCGGCCTCGGCTTCGGTCTCGGCGTGGGCTTCGGCCTCGAGCTCGGCTTCAGTCTCGGCGGCGGATTCGGCCTCGGCGGCGGCATCAGGCTCGGGGGCGGCATCAGGCTCAGCCTCGGCTTCAGACTCGGCGGCGGCTTCAAGTGCGGCCTCGGCGGCGATCTTCTTAGCCTCGGCCTCGGCGGCGACTTCGACATCGGATCGGATGTCAACCTTGAGGCCGGACAACCGGGCGGCGAGACGGGCGTTCTGACCCTCCTTGCCGATGGCCAAAGAAAGCTGATGCTCGGAGACGATGACGTCGGCGGCCTTGTTCTCCTCGTCGATGTGCACGTCTTTGACCTTCGCCGGGCCGAGGGCCTCGGCGATGAACTGGCCGACGTCTTCGCGCCACTGCACGACATCGACCTTCTCGCCTCGAAGCTCGTTGACCACCTGACGGATACGCGACCCCCGGCCGCCCACACAGGCCCCCTTCGGGTCGACATTGGCGTCGTTGGATATCACCGCGATCTTGGTGCGGTGACCGGGCTCGCGGGCGATGTTCACGATCTCCACCGTACCGTCGGTCAACTCGGGTACCTCCAGCTCGAGGAGGCGCCTCACCAGGTCCGGGTGGCTGCGGGAGACCACGATCTGCGCCCCTTTGGTCTCGTTGCGGACCTCGAGGATCAGGGCCTTGACCCGGTTGCCCCGCTCCAACCTCTCGAACGGGATCCGCTCGCTCCCGGGGAGGATGGCCTCGGCGTCGCCCAAGTCGAGGATCACCGAGCGGTGGTCGACCTGCTGGACGATGCCGGTGACCAGGTCGCCCTCCCGGCCCTCGTACATCTCGTACACCTTCTCGCGTTTCGCCTCGCGCAGCTTGAACTGCATGACCTGCTTGAAGGACTGGGCGGCGATGCGGCCGAAGGCCTCGCCCTCGGGCGTGTCCTCCCACTCGCTGACGACGTTGCCGTCCTCATCGAGCTCTTGGGCGTAGACGATGACCTCACCCGAGCCGGGGTCAATCGTCACGCGGGCTTCCTCGGCGGCGCCGGGGCTGCGTTTGTACGCCGCCACCAGGGCGTTCGCGAACGCGTCGAGAATCGCCTCCACCGTGACGCCCCGCTCCCTGGCGAGCACCTCAACGGCCTCCATCATCGTGTCGAGCTTCATCTTTCTCCTTCAGTGACCCGGTTTGGGGGCCTTCTCCCACCTGAACACCGTCTTGGCGGACAGAACATCTTCGTAGTCGACGCGCCGCGGCCCGTCTTCGGTGTCGATCGTGAACGACTCATCGCCCGCCTCGGCGAGGGCGCCTCGCAAGGTGGCCTTGTGGTCGCCGTCGACGACTTTGACGGCCACCTCGCGACCCACCGCCTTGGCGTAGTGGCTGGGACGCTTCAGCTTCCGCTCCAGGCCGGGCGAGCTCACTTCGAGTTGATAGCGGCCTTCGAGGTCGGTCTCGTTGTCGAGAAGCCGGGAGAGGCCGCGCGAGAGGCCGGCAAGCCGGTCGATGCTCACGTTCTCGCCGTCCACGACGACGCGCAGGATCCGCCCCTCCCCCCGCCCAGAAATCTCGAGGTCGTCCAGCTCGAGCCGCTCCGCAGCGAGGTAGGGCGCCACGAGATCCCAGATCTCGGCTGCCTGTGTCACCGTCATCTCTCAACCACCACAACAAATCAGGCGGGCCCCTCGGGCGCCCACCTGATCGAAAAGCGTCCTGTTGTCGATGTCGAGTATAGGCCGACCGCCGCGGCTAGACGGCGGACCGACGCCCGCGGGCCCGCTCAGCCGCGACGTCGGCGACCTCGGCGAGAGGGACTACCTCCTTCTCCAGGCCGCGTCGCACGGTCAACTCCGCGTTGGCTTCGGCGACGCCTCGCGGCCCGACGACGACCCGGTAGGGGATCCCAATCAACTCTGAGTCGGCAAGCTTCACGCCGGGCCTCTCAAGGCGGTCGTCGAGGAGGGTCTCCAGGCCGTGCGTCGTCAGGCGGGTGTAGAGATCCTCGGCGGCCCCCATCACGGCCTCGTCGTCGGCCCGCACCGCAGTGATGATCACCTCGTAGGGCGCAACCGACACGGGCCAGACGATGCCCCGCACGTCGTGGCTCGCCTCGACGATGGCCGCCATGGCGCGCTCCACGCCGATGCCGTAGGAGCCCATGATGATGGGGCGGCTCTCGCCGGCCTCGTCCTGCACATAGGCGCCGAACGCCTCGGCGTACTGGGTCCCCAGCTTGAAGATGTGACCCACCTCGATGCCCTTCCACATCTCCAAGGAGGCGCCGCACCGGACGCAGATCTCGCCGGCCTTCACCTCTCGGAGGTCGGCCCAACAGGAGACCTCGATGTCCCGGGCCACGTCCACGCCCACATAGTGCCAGTCGTCCTCGTTGGCGCCGGTGGTCATGTTGACTCTGCCTTCGAGGCCGCGGTCGGCGAAGACCTTCACGCCGTCCACTCCGACGGCGCCGAGGCTCCCCGGGTCGGCGCCGAGAAGGCCTCGGATCTCGTCGGGATGAGCGGGGCGGCCCTCGGTCGAGCCTGCGGCGTCGAGGAGCTTCTGCTCTTGGAGGTCGTGGTCGCCCCTGAGGAGCACAAGGGCGAGCTCGCCGTCGACGACGTACACCAGAGACTTGACCTGCCGCTCGGGGGAGGCGACGTCGGGGTGGGCCTCGGCGAGAGCCGCGATAGTGCGCAGGCCCGGCGTCGGGAGTCGCTCCAGCTCGCCGGGCTCGCCGTCGGGCGCCGGGGCGACCGCCGAAACCGCCTTCTCGACGTTGGCGCGGTAGTCGCAGCCCGCGCAGGTGACGACCCGATCCTCACCGGCGTCGCTGCGTTGCATGAACTCGACCGACTCGGTTCCGCCCATGGCGCCGGACGAGGCCTGCACGTCGACGGCGTCAAGGCCGAGCCGGGCGAAGATCCTCCGGTAGGCGCCGTAGTGCTTGTTGAAGCCCTCATCGAGGCCGGGTTGGTCAATGTCGAGTGTGTAGGAGTCCTTCATGGTGAACTCACGCACCCTGAGCAGACCGGACTTGACGCGGGGCTCGTCCCTGAACTTGGTGTGCATCTGGTACCAGATCTGGGGGAGGTCCCGGTAGGAGAACAACTCGGCGGCGAGAAGGGCGAACACCTCCTCCTCGGTGACGCCGAGGACGTGGTCGGCGCCGTGGCGGTCCTTGAGCTTGAACATGGTCTCGCCCATCTGGTCGAGGCGGCCGGACCGCTTCCAGACCTCGGCCGGGTGGAGGACGGGCGCCGTCATCTCCTGCCCCCCGATGGCGCTCATCTCCTCGCGGATGATCTGCATGATCTTGAGGCGGACCTTCTGGCCCAACGGGAGCATCGTGTAGTGACCGGCGGCGAGCCGGCGGATGAACCCGCCCCGGGCCAACAGCTTGTGGCTCGCCGCCTCGGCGTCGGCGGGAGCGTCTCGAAGGGTTGGGATGTGCGCCTCAGACCACCTCATCGGTTTCCTAACGCTCTGGATTCGCCTATACCGTAGTTTGTGCATTGAGAATCCGGGTTGGCGGTCTTGGCGACCGCGGCGCGGCGCTCGGCGGCCTTGTTGGCGTCGCCTTGGATCTCCACCAACTGGCGCCTGTCCTCTGCGGCCGCCTCCTCCGCATCGGCCTCGGCGCCGGCGAGCCGAGCCTCGCGGCCCTCGGCGACCAGCTTCCGCGCCTCGTCGAGCAGGGCATCGACCATCTCGTCTTCGGGGACCACACGAACCACCCGGCCCTTGATGAAAAGGTGGCCCCTCCCCCGGCCGGCCGCTATCCCGATGTCGGCCTCGCGGGCCTCGCCGGGCCCGTTGACGACACAACCCATGACAGCCGCCTGAATCGGGAGGTTGGCCTTCTCCAAAGCCTCCTGCGCCGCCGTCGCCACCTCGATCACGTCGACCTCGGCCCGGCCGCACGACGGGCAAGCGATCAAGTCGACGCCCCTGCGCTCTCGAAGGCCCAGGAGTTCAAGGAGCATCCGCCCCGCCTTCGCCTCCTCCACCGGGTCGGCCGTCAACGAGAACCGGATCGTGTCGCCGATGCCCTCGTTGAGCAGGGTGGCGATGCCCGCCACCGACTTGATCAGGCCCGACGGCGGCGGGCCCGCCTCGGTGACCCCGAGGTGCAGCGGGTAGTCGACGGCGTCGGCCAGCAGCCGGTAGGACTCGACCATCAGCGGCACGTTGGAGTGTTTCACCGAGATCTTGATGTCGAAGAAGCCGACCTCCTCGAGATAGGCGACCTCCTTCCGAGCCGACTCGACGAGAGCCTCCGGCGAAGCCGTCCCGTGCTTCTCCAGCAGGTCCTTGTCGAGCGACCCGGCGTTCACCCCGATCCTGATCGGAAGGCCCCGGTCTTTCGCCTCACGCGCCACCGCCTTGATGTGGCTCTCCTTGCGGATGTTCCCCGGGTTGAGCCGGAGACCGTGTGCGCCCGCCTCCATGGCCGCCAACGCCAGCCTGTGCTGGTAGTGGATGTCGGCGATGACGGGGACCGGGCTTCGCGGCGCGATCTCAGCGAGGCCTTGGGCGGCTTCGACCTCGTTGCAGGTGACTCGCACGATATCGGCGCCCGCTCCGGCGAGGGCGTACACCTGGGCCAACGTCCCGTCGACGTCGGCGGTCTTGGTGGTCGTCATCGACTGGACCGTCACCGGGGCGGCGCCTCCGACAGCGACGTCGCCGACGCGGAGAGTGCGGGTGCGCCGTCTCTGCAATCTCACCGCGCCGACGGTAGACCGGGGCCCGGCGCGCCGTCGCTGAATTGGCGAACTGATTGGGGCGGTCGTCCGCTTGCGGGACCGTTTCTCAATGCACAAACTACGGTATAGGCGAATCCAGAGCATTACGAAACCGATCTGATTAGAGGTTGATTGGGTTGGTGAGGTCGAGGATGATGGCCACGAACCCGAGGAAGGCGAACAACCCGATCACCACGGCGGCGATCGGCAACAGCCTGCGGGCGTCGGCCTGCCTGCCGGTGACCTTCTCGTAGATTGCCACCGCGAAGTGCCCGCCGTCGAGGGGGAACAGCGGAAGCAGGTTGATCGTCGCCAAGATCACGTTGACGAGGGCGAGGATGGTGAAGAAGAACGTCGCGCTCTCGGCCTGCGTGCCGATCGAGACAACACCGATCGGGCTGACCGGCCTTATCTCCCCGGGGACGTCGGTGTCGCCCAGGAAGACGCCGAAGTACTGCGCCAGCGACGACGGCCGCACCATCCGGAAGATGGCCTCAAGGGTGGAGACGGCGCCGTCCCAGACCAGGCGCCCGGCGTAGCCGACCCCTTCGACGGGGCCTATGTCGACCCGCCCGATGGTCGGCGTCACACCCAGGAACCCCGCCCCCGCATGCGTCTCGCTGGCGGTCAGGTTCACGTCGAAGGTGAGCAGCTCGCCGTCTCGATCGACCCTCACCGCGTTGGGGCCGGGGCCGGCCGTCTGCAGGGCGGCTTCCACATCGGCCCACTTTGGCGTCTCCGAGCCTCCCACCGCCACGATCACGTCGCCGGGCCTGAGACCGGCAGCGGCGGCCGCCGACGCCTCAGACACCATCCCGACCTCGGTCGTCGGCCCGCCGGGCGCGCCGTCGGCGACGCCCACCCCGTAGAAGATTCCGAACGCGAGCAGGAAGTTGGTCCCCACCCCGGCGAGAAGGACGAAGCTCTTCTCCCAGAACTTCTTCTCCCGGTAGGTGCGGCCCGCGTCGGCCGGGGAGACCTCCTCCATGGGGCTCATCCCGACGATGCGCACATACCCGCCCAACGGCAACCACTTGAAGCCGTACTCGGTCTCACCCTTCTGCACAGACCAGATCTTCGGGCCGAAGCCGAAGAAGAACTGGGTCGCCTTCATCCCCACGGCCTTGGCCGCGAGGAAGTGACCGGCCTCATGGGCGGTGACGAAGAACACGATGGCGACTGCGGCCGCCAGACCCCCGAACATGTTGATAACCGTACCCGCGTCCGCCGGGTTACCTATAGGTCGCGGCGACCAAGGAGGCGGCCGCGGCCCGCGCCTCCCGGTCCGCCTCCATCACGTCATCCACCGTCGTCAGGTCCCTGTGCTCGACCGCCTCGACGGCGCCCGCGGCGACGCCCGGTATGTCGAGGAACCCGAGGCGACCCTCGAGGAACGCCTCCACCGCGATCTCATCGGCGGCGTTGAGGGCGGCAGGGGCCGACCCTCCGGCTCGCCCCGCCGCGATCGCGATGTCGAGGGCACGGAAGACGTCCCGGTCGACCTCCTCGAAGTCGAGGCTTCTCCCCGCCAGCTCGAAGGGGGGGACCGGCGACGGCGAGCGCTCGGGCGCCGTCAGGGCGTACTGGATCGGGACTCTCATGTCGGGATGCCCCATGTGACCCTTCCATGACCCGTCGACGAACTCGACGGCCGAGTGGAGGATCGACTGCGGGTGGATGACTACGTCGATCATGTCGTAATCGATGTCGAACAGGTGGTGCGCCTCGATCACCTCGAAGCCCTTGTTGAAGAGGGTCGCCGAGTCGACGGTGACCCTCGGACCCATTTCCCAGACAGGGTGGGCCAGCGCCTCTTCGGCGGTCACGTCGACCAGGCTCCGCCGGGCTCTCCCCCGGAACGGCCCGCCGGAGGCGGTGAGCGTCAGCCGGGCCACACGACCGGCGGGCTCGCCGATCAGGCACTGGTGGAGCGCCGAGTGCTCGCTGTCCACCGGGATCAGCCGGCCTCCCCGCGCCAGAGCCGCCTTCACCACCGGCCCGCCCGCGACAAGGCTCTCCTTGTTGGCAAGAGCGACGCTGTTTCCCGCTTCGAGAGCGGCCACCGTGGCTCGCAACCCGGCCGCCCCCACGATCCCGTTGACGACGGCCGCTCCGGGGGTGGAGGCCGCCGCCAGGACGGCCTCGGCGCCGAACTCGACGGCTCGGCCCGCCGCCGACGAGAACTCGGCGCGTTCGGAGGCGCTGCCTTCCGCCGCCGCCACAACCGCCGTCGGGTGACGCGCGGCGACGGCGGCGAGCGCCGGGGAGAGGCGGCGCGCCGCCACGGCCGCCACCTCGAGGCCGAGGGCGGTTGCCACTTCGAGCGTCTGCGTCCCAATTGAGCCGGTCGCCCCGAGGACGACGACGGGCGCGCTCACAGCAGGCCGAACGCCCTGAACAGGAAGTAGACGGCGGGCACGACGAAGAGGAAGCCGTCGATCCGGTCGAGCATGCCGCCGTGACCGGGGAGGACCGAGCCCATGTCCTTCACCCCGATGCTGCGCTTGACCATCGACTCGGCCAAGTCGCCGATGGGTGAGACGACCCCGACCACTGCCGCCGCCGCCAGGCCCCTGACAAGGCTGATCGTCTCCCAGGGGGGAAGAGTGGTCAAAATCGCCGCCGCCACGGCCGCGACGATCAACCCCCCGACGAGGCCTTCGACCGTCTTCTTCGGCGAAACGACCGGGGCCAGCTTCCGCTTCCCGAACGTGCGGCCGACGAAGTAGGCGCCGATGTCGCCCAAGGCGACGAGGAGGACCACGAACAGGACGTAGGCCACCGGGTGAGGCCCCCTAGCGACGGAGATAGCGAAGGCGAGCATGGAGACCCAGGCCAAGCCGAGGATCGTCAACGAGGCGTTCTCCAACGGGCGACGTCTTTGAGTGAGCGAGAAGAACAGGATCGTCACCAAGCTCACAGTCGCGACCCAACCCGCGATCGCGGAGATGCCCCAGTTGTGGGCGCCGACGCCGACCAGGATCAACCCGACAAGGCCGAACAGAGCGAGGGGTTGATACCCCTGCGAGCGCACATTGGCGTAGAACTCCCCGGCCGACACGACCATCACGAGGATCACCAGCGCGGTGAACCACCAACCGCCGAGTAGGAGGCTGCCGAGGAACATCGCGAAGATGACCAGGGCCGAGGCGACCCTGACCGTCAAGTCGGAGGCGGCAGCCTGCTCCACCGACTCGAAGTCCTCTTCCGAGAGCGACTCGCCGCCCGACACGTCCCCAAGCCCCACAAGCCCGCTCTCGACGCCGGGCACTTCGGCCGCCACCGCCTGCCACTCCCAGTCCTTCTCGGCCGCCTTGCTCACGTCCTCAGCAAGCCCCAGATACTCCTGGGTGGTGGCCGCCGCGTAACCCTCGGCGGTGAGGCCGCCGGCGGCGCCGGCCATCGCCTCCCAGTCGACGGCGGGGACCTCCTCGTCGACTGACGAGTCGCCGCCCGGGCCCGCCTCGCGGGCGGACTCGTCGGCCTGCCGCGGGCGGGAGAGCCCCGCGCCTTCTTGCTCGCCCTGATCAGCCAACTCAGACCTCGATGAGCTCATGCTCCTTGTTCCCCAGGAGCGTGTCGATCCGATCGCAGAGCTTGCCGGTCAGGTCCTGGAGATCCTCTTCGCCGCGCCGTATGTCGTCGTCGGAGATCTCCCCGCGGAGAGCCTCCATGTCGCTCTTGACCTGTCGGCGCACGTTCCTCACCGAGACCTTCCCGTCCTCGGCCATTCGGTGAACGACTTTGATCAGCTCTTTCCTGCGCTCCTCGGTGAGCGGCGGGAAGGCGATGCGGATGACGGACCCGTCGTTTGAGGGGTTGAGGCCGAGGTTGGACTGCAGGATCGCCCTCTCGATGTCGCCGATCGTGGTCTTGTCGAAGGGCTGAACGACCAGGAGCCGCGGCTCGGGCACCGCTATCGAAGCGAGCTGCTGGAGCGGCGCCGACGACCCGTAGTAGTCGATCGAGATGCGGAGGAGAAGCTGCGGGTTGGCCCGCCCGGTCCTCACGGCGCCGAACTCGCCGGCCACATGCTCCACCGCCGCCTCCATCTTCTGCTCGGCTTCTTTCAACAGATCGCTGATCATCTCACTCTCCCATCAGTGAACGACGGTGCCGACGTCTTCGCCGCGAACGGCCTTGACGATGGCGCCGGGGACCGTCATGTCGAACACATGAATCGGCAGCCCATGCTCTTTGCACATCGTAACGGCGGTGGTGTCCATCACCTGCAGCTCCCGCGAGATGAAGTCCATGTACGACAGGTCGGGGAGCAACTGCGCGTCTGCGTTCGACCTGGGGTCGGAGTCGTAGATGCCGTCGACCTTGGACGCCTTCAGCACCCCGTCGGCGTTGACCTCGATGGCGCGAAGCGCCGCCGTCGTGTCGGTGGTGAAGAACGGGTTCCCCGTCCCGGCGGCGAACACCACGACCCGTCCCTTCTCGAGGTGGCGGATCGCCCGAAGGCGGATGTAGGGCTCGGCAAGCTCCTGCATGGTTATCGCGCTCTGCACCCTGGTGGTGACTCCCGCGCTCTCCAAAGCGTCCCTCAGGGCCAACGCGTTCATCACCGTGGCGAGCATCCCCATGTAGTCGGCGGTCGCCGGGTCCATGCCCTTCGCCGCCTGGGACACGCCCCGGAAGATGTTGCCCCCGCCTACGACCACCGCCACCTGGACATTGCCGTCGAGCGCCTCGGTGATCTCGCCGGCGACGCGGTGCACCGTGAGGGGGTCGATGCCGTAGCCGACGGCGGGATCGGCGAACGCTTCGCCCGACAGCTTCAACAGCACTCGTCGGGTGGGGCTGTCCGTCAAGTCGTCTCCCGTCTCAGTCTCCCACGGCGACCCGGGCGACCCGTCGCACCGAGATGTTCTCGCCCATCTTGGCGGCCAGGGCGGCGACCATGTCGCCCACCGCGCCGTCGAACCTCTCAGCGTTGACGAACACCTGGTCGTAGAGCACGTTGTCGGCGTACCAGGACTTGATCTTGCCGTCGACGATCCGCTCGATCACGCTCTCCGGCTTGCCCTCGGCCGCGGCCTGACGGGCGATCAGCTCACGCTCCTTGTCGGCCTCGTCGGGGTCGACGTCGTCGCGGGTCACCCACTTGGGGTTGGCCCAGCTCACATGCATGGCGATGTCGTCGGCGGCCCGCCGGAACTCGTCGCTCTTGGCGACGAAATCGGTCTCGCAGGCGAGCTCGGCCAACACGCCGACGACAGGGCGGTCGTTCTGGAAGTGGAGGTAGCTGCCCACCACGCCCTCATTGGCCTCGCGGTCGGCCCGTTTCGCCATCTTGGCCTGGCCCCTCTCCCGAAGCAGCTCGTAGGCCTGCTCGAAGTCCCCGTCGGCGTCGGTGAGCGCCTTCTTGGCGTCCATCATCCCCACACCGCCGTCCTGACGCAGCTTCTGGATGTCTTTGACTGTGAAATCGGCCATGAGTCTCCCGTTGGGTCAGGACCTGCCCGCCTTGGCGCCGGCCTTGCCCTTCGCCTTGCCCTTCGCTTTGCTCTCGGCTTCGTCGGGGGCGGGCTCCCGCTTCTTCTTGGCGATCTCCCCTCCTTCGATCGCGGCGTCGGCGATGACGCCGGAGATCAACCCGGCGGCGCGGATCGCGTCGTCGTTCCCCGGGATGACGTGCTCGATCGCATCGGGGTCGGCGTTCGAGTCGACCAGAGCGATGATCGGGATCCCGAGCCGCTCCGCCTCCTTGACCGCGGTGGCCTCGGCGTTCACGTCGATGATGAACACGGCCTCGGGGAGTCTCTGCATGTCGGCCACGCCGCCGAGGCTCAACTCGAGTTTGGCGAGCTCGCGACGCAACCGGAGGCGCTCCTTCTTCGGGAGCGACTCCATCTCGCCGGACTCTTCCATCCGACGAAGCTCCCTCATGTAGAAGATCCGCTTCTGGATGGTCCTGAAGTTGGTGAGCATCCCGCCCAGCCAGCGAAAATTCACATACGGCTGGCCGGCGCGCTCGGCGTTCTCGGCGATAGCGTCCTGGGCCTGCTTCTTGGCGCCCACGAAGAGGACCGACCCGCCGTCGGCGGTCGTGTCCCTGACGAACTCGACTGCGGCGGCGATGCGGGTCACCGTCTGACGAAGGTCGATGATGTGTATCCCGTTGCGCTCCGCGTAGATGTAGGGGCGCATCTTGGGGTTCCAACGCCTGGTCTGGTGACCGAAGTGGACGCCGGCCTCCAAGAGCTGCTTCATTGTGACTTCGGTCAAACCGCTCCTTCCGGTGCTCCCCCGGGACGGCTTGCGACCGGGCGGGCGGGTGTGGCCGAACCGATTGTAGGGGCCGTCGTACTCTTGGGCAATCGACACCGATGAGCTCCGAATGATCGCCGCGGCCGTGGGCGCCGTCGGGTTCGGCGTCGCCGCCGCAGGCCCGTTCCCCGCGGCGCGGGCGACCTTGATCGCGCACAAGGCCTCAGCCATGTCGGGGCCGCTCCGCTTCACATACAACGACCCGGCGACCGCCTGCGACGTCACGTCGAGCTTCCCCTGGGCCCGCTCCATCATCGCCTTCGGCCACAACTACGTCGCCGACGCGCCGGGGCCGGCCGCCGAAGGCGCCGTCGTCGGCCGCTTCGCGGCCCGAGACTGTTATGAGCCGGTGCGCGTCGTCGCCCGAGCGCTGTGCGAGCGGTTGACCGCCGCCGGTAGCCGCTCAGCGACCCTCATCGACGACAACCGACTCGTCGACCGGGCGGGCGCCGCGCGCGCGGGCGTCGGGTGGATAGGGAAGAGCACCATGGTCCTGGCCCCCGGCTACGGCCCGTGGCTCTTGCTCGGCTCCGTGGTGACCGACGCGGCGCTCGCGGCCACCGGGCCTGTGAGATGGGATTGCGGCGCCTGCGACGCCTGCGCCCGGGCCTGCCCCACCGGCGCGATCGGGCCGGGAGGGTTGGACGCGAGACGTTGCGTCGCCGCCTGGCTCCAGGCGCCGGGGGCGATCCCGAGGTGGATCCGCCCCCATGTCGGGCGACGCGTCTACGGCTGCGACGACTGCCTCACCTCGTGCCCGCCCGGCGCCCAGGCGCTCCAAGCCGCACCGAGCGACCGGCTCGACCTGCCTTTCGCCGAGCTGCTCGGGCTCACCGACGCCCAACTGCTCGACCGGTTCGGCTGGTGGTACATGCCCCGACGCGACGGCCGGTTCATCCGCCGCAACCTCCTCGTGGCGGCCGCCAACTCAGGAGAGAGCGACGCCGCGGCCGCGATCAGAGACCATCTCCGGCGCCCGTCGTCGCTCATCAGGGGCCATGCCGCATGGGCGACGGCCCGCTTGTTGGGCTCGGAGGCGCGCGATGTCCTCATCGCGGCGCGCCGACGCGAGACGGTCAAGGAGCCGATCGAGGAGCTGGAGCATGCGCTTGCGATGATCGGGGCGCGGTCGTGATCGGGAAGCGGCAGTGACCGGGAAGGGCCGGTCGGGCCGTCGGGCCGGCGGCCCGGCCGGTCAACTCCAAGCGGTGTCGGTGAGACGGTTGCGCAACGACACCATGATCTTGGCGTGGATCTGACAGACCCGGGACTCGGTCACGCCGAGCACCTCGCCTATCTGCGCCAGGGTCATGCCCTCGTAGTGATAGAGCTGCACCACGCGGCGCTCACGGTCGGGCAGTCGGTTGATCGCCTCGATCAAACCCCTCCGCGTCTCCTCCGCCTGGTACTCCGCCTCCGGGGAGACGGCCGTCGGGTCGGCGATCATCTCGCCGAACGACGTCTGGGAGTCGCCGATGAGCTCGTCGAGCGCCACCATCCCCGATCGCCCTATCTCCGCAAGGGCGTCGCGCAGATCCGCGATCGACATGTCGACGGCCTCCGCCACCTCTTCCTCGGTGGGGGCTCGCTGAAGCTTGTGCGACAACTCGGACATGGCGGTCTCGATGCGCCGGGCCCGCGACCTGACCGACCGGGGCACCCAGTCGAGCGCCCTCAGCTCATCGAGGATCGCGCCCCTGATGCGATTGATGGCGTAGGTCTCGAACTTGAACCCGCGCTCCGGCTCGAACTTGTCGATGGCGTCGATGAGCCCGAAGATGCCGTAGCTGGCCAGGTCGTTGAGGTCCACGGACCTGGGAAGGCGGGCGCCGACGCGACTCGCCACATACTTCACCATAGGCGAGTAGTGGAGGATCAACCGCTCACGGATCCCGGCGTCGCCGGACGCCTTGAACTCCTCCCAAAGGCCGGCGACGCCGGGATCCGTGAGCGGTTGATCCTCCACTACTCGCCTATGGTGAAGTATGTGGCGAGTCGCGTCGGCGCC
>Ga0056125_1000111_pt1 | contig 20221 bp, 15 predicted proteins | sample WorMetHEROISLAND_5_FD_71112 | JGI IMG/M metagenome (GOLD analysis project Ga0056125, IMG submission 71112) | Marine gutless worms symbiont microbial communities from Max Planck institute for Marine Microbiology, Germany - Olavius sp. 5 HERON ISLAND ... | reverse complement strand
CTCGGGGTCGACCCCGAGGCGCTCGGCGAGGAAGACGCCCCACAACCTGCGCCGGCGGAGGACGCGGGAGGCGATCTCCCGCCCGTCGCTTGTGAGGGAGACGCCTTTGTAGGGCTCGTAGCGAACCAACCCGCGGTCGGCCATCTTCTTGATCATCTCGTTGACGGAGACAGACAAGACGCCGAGCTCGGAGGCGATTGTCGCCGTCGACACCGGCTCGGCCGCCCCGCGCTCCACGGCCCTCTCCACGGTGATGAGGTACATCTCCTCGGCTTCGGACGTCTCGACGGCGGGCATGCTCGGGTTGGTCACACCCCCAATGTTAGGGCCGGCCTTATCTTCCGCAAGTCCAACGCCCAGCGATGCGCGTGCAGTTTCGCGGTTCTCGTCGGCACTACTGCACACGCTCAGCCATGCGTGGGCGACAGTGCAGCCCTGTCGGGGAGGCGCCCTGTCGGGGAGGCGCCCTGTTACCGCGGGCCTTCTACATGAGGAGGGCGTCGAGCATCACGGCCGCGAACAGGGCCGCCAGGTACACCGTCGAGTCGGTGAAGAAACGCATCGCCCGGGCGGGGTCCCGACACACCCGCCAAGCGGCGTGCAGGAACCACCCTCCCAAGGCCGACGCGGCCACCAGGTAGACCCAGCCCATCGGGGCCAGCGGCACGAGGAGCAGCGAGACGCCCACCAGCAGCCCGGTGTAGAGGAGCATTCGCCGGGTGGTCCGCTCCACCCCGGCCACCACGGGGAGCATGGGCACGTCGGCCGCCTCGTAGTCCGCCTTGTAGCGGACCGCCAGGGCCCAGAAGTGGGGCGGCGTCCAGTAGAAGACGATGAGGAAGAGGGCCCAGGCCGCCAGCCCGACCGTCCCCGTGACCGCCGCCCAGCCGACGAGGGCGGGAGCGGCGCCGGCCGCGCCGCCGATCACGATGTTCTCCACCGTCTTCCTCTTCAGGGCGACGGTGTAGACGAAGACGTAGAACAGGAGCGCACCGGCGGAGATCGCCGCCGCCATGAAGTTGGTCGCGACCCAGAGGAGGGCGGTCCCGGCCGCGCCCAGGGCGGCGCCGAACACGGCTGCGTTGCGCGGCGAGACCTCGCGCCGGACGAGGGGGCGGCCGCCCGTCCGCTCCATCAGCTCGTCGATGTCCCGGTCGAGGAAGCTGTTGAGGGCGTTCGCTCCCCCTGCGCAGAGGCTCCCGCCGATCAGGGTGGCGACGACGAGCCCGGTTCCGGGCCACCCACCCGCGGCCAGGACCATGGCCGGGACGGTGGTGATGAGCAGCAACTCGATGATTCGAGGTTTGGTAAGGGCGACGTAGGCGCCGACCTTCGACCTCGGCCCCGGCGCCTCCACAGCTACGTCGCTCGACATCGGCGGAGACGGTAGACGGCTCACGGCCCCGCCAAGGCCCCCCCCCCGTCGGGCCCTCCGGCGGATCGCTTATGCTCGACGACCGATGCGCTGGCTGAAGCGAGCCCTCCTTGTCCTGCTCGTCCTCGTCGTCGTTCTCGCCGCCTACGCGGTCGGCACGGTCCGCCGGTCGTTCCCCACCGTCGAGGGGAGGGTCGAAGTCCCGGGCCTGATCGACGAGGCGGAGGTGATCCGAGACGACTGGGGCGTGTCTCACATCTACGCCCGCAACGCCCACGACCTCTTCTTCACCCAGGGCTACACCCACGCCCAGGAGCGCTTCTGGCAGATGGACTTCTGGCGCCACATCGGGTCGGGGCGGCTCTCCGAGATGTTCGGGGACTCCCAGACGGAGACCGACATGTTCCTCCGCTCCCTCGGCCTCGCTGAGCTGGCGGAGCGGGAGCTGGAGATGATGCCCGACGACGTGAGGGAGATCCTGGAGTGGTACGCCGACGGCGTCAACGCCTACCTGGCCGATCACGAGGGCGCCCAGGTGAGCCTCGAGTACGCGATCCTCGCCCTGACCAACTCGGGTTACGAGATAGAGCCCTGGGACCCGGTCAACACCCTCACTTGGGCGAAGATGATGTCTTGGGATCTCAGCTCGAACATGAGGGATGAGATCGCCAGAGCGGTGCTGAGCGCCGAGTTGGCAGCCGAGCGGGTGGATCAGCTCTACCCGCCCTTCCCCGCCGACCATCCTGTGATCGCGCCCGCCGATCAGGCGGCCGCCGCCCCGACGGCGACGGTCGCCCTCCCCGAGGCGGCCGTCCCCGACGCGGCCGTTCCCGACGCGGCGGTTCCCGACGCGGCCCTCCCCGCCTTGGTCTCAGCCGGGGCGGCGGCCGAGAGCCTGTGGGCCCTGACCGGCGGGGGGTTTGAGGGCGTCGGGTCCAACAGCTGGGTGGTGGGCGGCTCGCTCACCAAGTCGGGTCTCCCGCTCTTGGCAAACGACACACACCTGGGGATCAGGATCCCGTCAATCTGGTTTGGGAACGGCCTCCACTGCGTGGGCGACGACCCCGACTGCCCCTACCAGCTCGTCGGGTACAGCTTCCCCGGCTCGCCCGGCGTCGTCATCGGCCACAACGAGGACATCGCTTGGGGCGTCACGACCCAGGCGGTCGACACCCAGGACCTCTACATCGAGCGGGTGAATCCCGACAACCCAGGTCAGTATGAGGTCGACGGGGAGTGGGTCGACTTCGAGACCCGCTCCGAGACCATCGTCGTGGCGGGCGGCGACGACATCGAGCTTGAGGTCCGCTCAACCCGCCACGGCCCGGTGATCTCGGGGACCTTCCTGGAGGAGGGCGAGCTTGACGGCGCCGCGGAGGTGGAGGGGGTGGGCGACTACGTCGTGGCCCTGGCATGGCAGTCGCTTCAGCCGTCCACCCTGGTCGAGGCGATCCTCATGCTGGACCGGGCGAGCGACTACGAGGAGTTCAAGGCGGCCATGGGCCTGTGGGACATCGCCGCCCAGAACGTGATCTACGCCGACCGGGAGGGGGTCATCGCCTACCAGTCCACCGGCGAGACGCCGATCCGCGCCAGAGGGGACGGGCTTCGGCCCTCGCCCGGGTGGGACTCGGAGTACGAGTGGGTGGGGACGGTGCCCTACGAGCGGATGCCGTCCCTCCTGAACCCGCCGCGGGGCTACATCGCCACCGCCAACCAGCTTGTCACCGCCCCGGGCGAAGGCCCGGAGCTCACGGCCGGCGGCTTCGCCTACGGGTTTCGGGCCGACCGGATCGAGGACCTTCTCAGCGATGCGACCGCTTACACCGTCGAGTCGATGCAGGCAATGCAGTTCGACAGCCGCGACGGGAACGCCCCGAGCCTCGTCCCTCTCCTGATCGACTTGGAGGGCCTCGACTCAGAAGCCGAAGAGATGGCGTCTCTGCTGCGGGCTTGGCGCGACGATGAGGGTTACGACGCGGCGGGCGACTCGACGGGCGCCGCGGTATTCCAGGCCGTGTGGCGGCACATCCTCCTCAACACGTTCGCCGATGAGCTGCCCGAGGACTACCGGCCGGGCGGGGGCGGACGATGGTACGAGGTGGTGAGGAACCTCTTGGAGGCGGCTGACGACCCCTGGTGGGACGACGCGGCCACCGCTGAGGTCGAGGGGCGCGACGACATCCTGCGACGGTCGATGGTCGATGCCCGCGCCGAGTTGACCGACCTGCTGGGCACCGACCCGGAGGGTTGGGCCTGGGGCAAGCTCCACATCGCCGCCTTTGAGAATCAGACTCTCGGGCAGTCGGGGATCGGGCCGATCGAATGGCTGTTCAACCGGACGGCGCCGAGGCGGGTCGGCGGGGGGCCGTCGATCGTCAACGCCGTGGGCTGGGACGCCGCCGAGTCTTATGTGGTGGACTGGATCCCATCGCAGAGGATGGTCGTCGACCTGTCCGACCTGCCGAAGTCGACGTTCATCCACACGACCGGTAACTCGGGGCACGCCTTCAACCGGTACTACGACAACATGATCGAGGCGTGGACCGACGGGACCCACGCCCCCATGTACTGGACGAGGGAGGACGTCGAGGGAGCGGCCGGCTCAACTCTGACGTTGGCCCCGCCCGAAGGCTGAGGGCCCCGGCCGCGCCCTCGGGCCCCTCGGCCAATGCGTGTGCAGTTTCGCGGCTCTCGTCGGCACTACTGCACACGCTCAGCGATGCGTGTGCGACGGTGCAGCCATGTCGGGAGACACGCCCCCGCCCGGCTGACCCGCCATTTCGACGACAGAGAGCCTATCGAGAGCCGGCAAACGCAAGGACCCGCTCTATCGAGCGGGCCCTGCTTGCTCCGCCGCCGAGGCAGCGGAGTTAGTACACCATCTTGTACCAGCAGCGCAGCAGATGTGCAAGCGATTGATGGACCCCATACGGTGAGGCATGATCCGTCACCAAGACTCGGGGCATCTGAACTCTCCGTCGTCGTCTGTCAAGACCTTGGGGAACTGACACATGCGGACACTGCTGAGCGACAAGCGGAGAATCTCGCTTGGCTCCACCCTTGACAGGGCCGGGTCAGGGTGCTTCGTCGGATGGACCAACGTCACGGGCAGGCCAATCTCGTGTTCGACGATCCGGATGGGCTCAGCGAAGTCGGCGTCACTGGTGACCACCGCCGCCTTCTCGAAGCGATTGCGGAACGCATCCGACAGGAGGTGCGAGGCCAGGTTGACATCCGAGGCCTTCTCTCGGAAGCGGCGAACTAGTGCCGACTTCGCCAATCCGGTGGTCGGGTGCTGAAGCTGAAAGTAACCGAAGTGGACGGACACGACGGGCTCGAGAGTGTCGAGCGCTCGCAGATAAGCCTGTTGACGCTGTGGGGCCTGCTCATCATCAAGGGTTCTAATGCGCGCCGTGAAATAGCGAACCACCGTGATCTTGTCGTTCGGGAAGAGCTTCTGCGACAAAGCGAGGAGGTCTTGTGGTGCGTCACTCAAATCCTTAACCGGTCTCTCCGGCCCAGATGCGCCCCTGGCTGCGTCGTCAAGCCTCGCCGCACCTACAGGTGCGACTGCGTTTGTCTCCTTGCCAGATGACGCACTGACCTCGGAGACACCGCTTCGCTATTGGTGCGACACACCACTAGCCACTTGGCGTTGGCCTGCTTCCGCAGCAGCTGGTAGTACAAGTTGAAGCCATCGACGTAGACAGCACGATTCACGTCAGCTACCCCTCAACGCTCACTCGGGCCCCCAGCGTCGGCTCGCCGGTGGTGTGACAGGCCGGGCCGCACACGCCCTCCAACACACAGACGAGCGGGCGGGCCGATTCTCAATGCACAAACTACGGTATAGGCGAATCCAGAGCATTAGGAAACCGATCAGAGGAAGGTGGAGAGCTCTTTCAGGACCAGCTCGGAGTGGGACCACACCACCTCGTGGCGGGCCCCCACCACCTCGGCGATCTTGGCGCCGGGGATCAGCCCGGCAAGCTCGTATTGCCACGCCGGCGGCACAAGCAGGTCGTGGGTCGGGATGACCACCAACGTCTCGACGCCGAGCCGGCCCACCCATGAGCGCGAGTCGAACCTGAGCAGGGCGAGAGTCGCCTGGGCCCCGGCGTCGGGGTTGCGCCGGTGGGCCTCCACCCACAACCAGCGGGCATGCCGCAGGCTCACCGCCGAGGTGCCCAGCAGGTAGGCGGTCCGCACATCCGACGTCCCCAACCCGGTGAGCCGCTCCCAAGCCCGCGTCAGGAGCACACCGCCCTGCCGGAGCCGCCGCATCCCGTCGGGGTGCGCCGCCAGAGTGGCCACCAAGACCAGCTTGGACACCTTGCCCGGGTGGCGGTAGGCCAGCGACTGGGCGATGACCCCGCCCATCGAGTAGCCCATGACGTGAACCGCGCCCAGCCCCATCTCGTCCAAGACGGCGGCGATGTCGTCGGCGACGTCCTCGATCTCATACCGCTCGACGGCCTGGGGGGCGAGACCGTGATTGCGGTGGTCGATCATGATCACCCGGCGCTCCTCGGCCAGCATCTCCCCGATCTGATACCACTCCCCCAACGACGACCCGGCGAGGCCGTGGATCAGCAGGATCGGCTCGGTCCCCTCCGGGCCCGCCTCCCGGACGATGAACTCCTCGTCGCCGACGAAGACCGTGCGGGCGGGGAGCCTCCAGGGATGCTCCTGGGGAGGTTTGAAGCGCGGGCCGAGCACCGGGCCGAACAGCCGGAACCCCACCCAGCTCCCGAGCGCCCATCGCCAGAATCTCATCACGCGAGCCTATCTCACCCTGATCCCCGGCTCGGCGACGATCGAGCCGATGACGACCGCGCCGGGCGCCGAGCGCAGGTAGCCGTCCACGCCTGAGGGGGCCAGGGCCGCCAACAACCCGCCTGACGTCTGCGCGTCGGCGAGGATCGCCACGGCCTCGTCCCCAAGCTCTGTGGAGACCAAGGGGAGAACCGACTCCAGGTTGCGCTGCGAGCCCCCGGCCCACATCCCCGCCTCCAGAAGCTCAAGCGCGCCGTCCAAGACCGGGACCTGTTCGTAGACGATCTCGGCGCCCACGCCGGAGGCCTCCAGCATCTCTCGAAGATGGCCGAGCAGGCCGAAACCCGTCACGTCGGTCGCCGCCGATGCGCCGTGCTCGCCGAGGGCCGCCCCGGCCTCGCGGTTGAGCGACGTCATCAGCCCGACGGCCTCCGCCGCAAGCCAGGGCGGGCACTTGCCCCGCTTCAGCGCCGTGGTGACGATCCCGATCCCCAACGGCTTGGTGAGGACGAGCGCGTCCCCGACCCTGGCCCCCGCGTTGGAGATCAGCCGGTCCTCGGCGACCAAGCCGGTGACGGCGAACCCGAAGGCGGGCTCGGGCGAGGCGATCGAATGGCCGCCCACCACCGTGCAACCCGCCTCCGCCATGGCCTCCATCCCCCCTTCGATCACCTCGGACGCCGCGCTCAGAGGCAGCTTGTCGCGCGGCCAGCCCAGGTACTGGAGGGCCGTCAGCGGCTCGGCGCCCATGGCGTATATGTCGCTGAGCGCGTTCGCCGCGGCGATCCTCCCCCACTCGGCGGGCGAGTCGACGATCGGGGTGAAGATGTCGACGGTCTGCACCAAGGCGCGACCGTCCCCCAGCGCGTAGGCGCCAGCGTCGTCGCCCGCCCCAATCCCGATCATCAGGTCGGGGTGGGCGGCGGCCTCATGGTTTGTGACGAGGCTCAGGACCTGAGCCAACTCGGCCGGGCCGAGCTTGCAGGCTCAGCCGGACCCGCTGCTGTACCCGGTGAGACGGTGTTCGCTCATGCTCGCGAGGTTACGCGCCGATCGCCCGGTAGTCTTCGCCGCCCCATGCCCGACCAGCCGACATATCTCACGCCCGCCGCGCTGCGGAAACTCGAAGACGAGTTGGAGTCTCTCAAGATCTACGGTCGCCGTGAGATCGAGAACCGCATCGCCGAGGCCCGGTCTCACGGGGACCTGCGCGAGAACGCCGACTACGACGCCGCCAAGAACGACCAGGGGTTGATGGAGGCTCGCATCCGCAAGCTGGAGCATCTCATCGACAACGCCGAGGCTCGCGAGGTCGCCGACACGGGCAAGGTCGAGGTGGGCACGGTGGCGACGGTGGTCGACGACGACGGCCATGAGACGGTGTACTTCGTGGCGCCCCAGGAGAACAAGGTCGACGGGCTTCTCTTGGCCTCGCCGACCAGCCCTCTCGGCGCCGCCCTCCTCGGGGCCGGCGTCGGCGATGAGGTCGCCTACGAGGCGCCGGCCGGCGAGTTCACCGTGAGGGTGGTCGCCGTCCGCCCCTTTCGGGAGTGAGCGAGACGCTGTAGCCTGACGGCCGCTCATCCGCCCAGGGGCCGTGTAATGCGACTTCGACTCAGAAGCCCGCGTCAACTAGCGAAGACCCTCCTCGCAGCGGCGCGCCGCGAGCCTGAGGAGGTCGCCGACTACCTCGAGGCGAACATCAAGAAGTGGCGGGCTCTCGCCGAGGCGGCGCCCGGCGACGCCGCCGACGTGTTCGAGCAGCTCCTTGAGGGCGACGCGGCCGGCCTCTTCGTCGAGTTGGGCCCCGCCGACGCGGCGGAGGTCCTCGAGGAGATATCCCCCGAGTTGGCGGCCGAGCTGATCGAGGAGGCGCCTTTGGCCGACCTGGCCGCGGCCCTCGACGAGATGACCGGCGAGGCGGCCGCCGACCTGATCTCCGAGTTCGACGACGACCTCCGAGAGAACGTCCTCGCCGCTATGTCCGACGAAGCGGAGCACAGGGCCCGCCGCCTGTTGGCCTACCCGTCGGACAGCGCCGGCGGGTTGATGACGACCGAGGTCGCCTTCCTCCCGTTGGGCCTGACCACGGGCGAGGCGACCGAGAGGCTGCGTCAACTCCACGACGAGTACGAGGACCTCTCCTACGTCTACATAGTCGACGACGACAACCACGTTGTGGGCGTGCTCGAGTTCCGGGAGCTTGTCTTCAAACGGCCCGGATCACCCCTGGCCGACGTGATGATCCCCGACGTGGTGTCCGTCAACCCCTACACGGACCGGGAGGAGGTCGCCGACTTGTGCCGGCGATACCACTTCCTCGGGGTGCCGGTCATCGACGACGACGGGACCCTCCTGGGGATGGTCACCATGGACGCCGTCATCGAGGCCATCCAGGACGAGGCGACGGAGGACTTCGCCGCGGCGATGGGCGCCGGGGTCGAGGAGACCGTCTACTCGAACATCACCGAGTCGTTCAGGATGCGGGCGCCGTGGCTGGTGGTCAACCTGCTCTTGGCGTTGATCGTCGCCTGGGTCATCGAGCAGCAGACGGGGATCATCGGCAAGGAGCCTGTGCTCGCCGCGCTCATGCCGGTGATCGCCCTCCTCGGCGGGAACGGGGGGAACCAGAGCCTGGCGGTGATGATCCGCTCCCTGGCCACCAATGACGTCCCGGCCGCCCAGGCGCCAGCCATCCTCGGCCGCCAGGCGGGTGTGGGCGTCCTGAACGGCGCCCTGCTGGCGACCGTCTCGGCGGGCGTCACCTACCTGCTCCTCTCCACCGGGTTGTTCGGGAGCGACTCCGCGCCGGCGGCGGTGGCGGCGGTGGTGGCGGTCGCCGCGATGGCCAACTTGGTCATCGCCGCGGTGGCCGGGACGGGGATCCCGCTGATCCTCCGCAAGCTGGGCCAGGACCCGGCGTTGGCCTCGTCGATCTTCCTCACGCTCATCACCGACATCGTGGGCTTCGGCGGCTTCCTGCTGGTGGCGAAGGTCCTGCTCTGAGCGTGCAACAACCCAGCTCCAAGCTGGGCTATTGCCCGCTCAGGACGAGAGGACATACTCCCCCAGCTCGGCGAACGGCCCCTGGAACCTGACCGTGTCCCCGTCGATCAGGCTGGCGAAGTGGTGTTTGGCGAGGGCCTGCTTCTGCTCCTCGGTCCGTTGCCCCTCGGGGACGGCGAACGCGGCGGCGCCGTCCTCGCCGGCGAAGATCTCGGCGCCCCACAGGCCGGGGAGGCTCTCGATCAGGTCGCCGATGAATCTCTCCAAGTCGACGTCGGTGTATCCGCCTTCGGGCAGCACGATGTGAACGATGTCGCCGTTGTCGGACGAGATCCGATGCGCCACCTCGAAGTCGAGGGTCGTCTCACCGCGGCCGCCGCTTGTTGTCTCACTGTCCTCGGCCTCTCCTCCGTCGGCCGGGCTCGTCGAGACGGTTGACGGCGGCGCAGGCGCCTCAGTGGTTGGGGGCGGCGCCTCCGCGGTCTCGGCGGCGCCCGGGCCCGAGATCGGCGGCGCTGTCCCGGAGTCGCACGCGACGACCGCCGCGGCGAGCACCGCCGCCAGCGCGACGGCCTTCGACCTCATGCGACGCTGAAGGCGCCGCCGCGGGCGCGACCGCCGGCGAAGCGGGCCAGCGGCCTGTCGCTCAAGAAGTGGACCGGTTGGGGCGGTCCTCCGCCCGCGAACCCGATTCTCAATGCACAAGCTACTGCATAGGCGAATCCAGAGCATTAGGAAACCGATTTGGGGGCCGTTGGTTAGGGGGTGAGGTCGGCGAACGCCGCTGACAGGCGGGCTGTGACCGGCCCCTCCGCAAACGTCATCTCGCCCACGTCGGACACCGCCTGGACCTCTCTGATGGTGGACAAAGCCATGACCTCCTCGGCGTAGCCGAGGCGATCCAGCTTCCAGGCGCCTTCGACCACCTCGACGCCGAGGTCGCTCGCCAGAGTGAAGACCGTCCTCCGGGTGATGGAGTCGAGGATGCCTAGGTCGAGGGTGGGCGTCTCCAAGGCGCCGTCTACCACCCACGCCGCGGTGAAGGTGGGGCCTTCGAGCACCACCCCGTCGACGGTCAGCAACAACGCGTCGTCGAAGCCCTCGCGGTTCGCTCGCCTCGTGGCCGAGAGGTTGGGGGCGTAGGAGAGCGCCTTGGCCCCGGCGAGATCCCACTCGGCGCCGGCGGCGTGCCACGGCGCCTCGACCGGGTACAGCCGGGCGGGGCCGGGGTCGACCGGCCACGGGTGCCCGAAGACGATCACCTGAGGCGGGCCCTCCAAGCCGGGGACCGCCCCGCCCCGGGTCACCACGACCCGGACGGCGCAGTCGCCGAGGCTCTCCGACACCTGCGTGACCCAATCGGCGAGATCGCTGCGGGGCGGAAGCTCGATGCCGAAGAGGCCGGCGCTCCTCTCAAGCCGGTCGAGATGGCCGTCGAGGGCGAACGGCGCCCCGTCGTAGGCCTTGAGCACCTCGAAGCAGCCGTCGCCCCTGAGGACCGAGGAGTCGGTGACCGGGATGAGGCCGTCGGAGACCTCCCCGTTGATGAGAATCTGGCTGAGCGTCATGGCCGACGACGATAACCGTTGGTGATGGGCAACCGGCGGTCCTTGCCGAAAGCCTTCGTCGTGATCTTCGCCCCGGGGGCGGCTTGCCGCCTCTTGTGCTCGGCTTGGTCGACCATCCGGGCGACTATCGCCACAAGATCCGGCTCGAAGCCGGCGGAGACGATCTCCTCGACCCCCATGTCCTCCTCCACATAACGCTCCAAGATCGCGTCCAACACGTCGTAGGGCGGGAGCGAGTCGGTGTCCTTCTGATCGGGGCGCAGCTCCGCCGACGGGGGCTTCTCGATCGTCGAGGCGGGGATCACCTCGCCGCGCTCGTTCCGCCAACGGGCCAGCTCGTAGACCAGCGTCTTGAAGACGTCTTTGAGGACGGCGTACCCGCCGACCATGTCGCCGTACAGGGTGGCGTACCCGACGGCCAGCTCCGACTTGTTGCCGGTCGCCGCCACCAAGGGGCCGAGCTTGTTGGAGATGGCCATCAGCGTCGCCCCGCGCACCCGGGCCTGGAGATTCTCCTCGGCGACCCCGCCCTCCGCTCCGGCGAAGACCACGGCGAGCGAGTCGAGATGGGCGCCGAAGACGTCGTCGATGGGGATCAGGTCGAAGCGAACGCCGAGGTTGTCGGCGAGGGAGCGGGCGTCGTCGATCGAGTGTTGTGAGGAGAACCGGGACGGCATGGCGACGCCCCATACGGCGTCGGACCCGAGGGCGTCGGCGGCGATGACGGCGGTGAGCGCCGAGTCGACTCCGCCGGAGAGGCCGATCACCACCGAGTCGAGCCCGTTCTTGAGGACATAGTCTCTCAGCCCGGTCTTGAGGGCCTCGTAGACCTCTTCGAGGGGCCCGAGCAACGGCGCGACCGCGCCCGACGACGAGGCGGCGCCTAACGGCGCCGCCTCGTCCCCCATCGGGACGTCAACCACGAAGAAGTCCTCCTCGAACTGCGGCGACCTGTGGAGCACCCGCCCGTCGGCGCCCAACACGACGGAGGCGCCGTCGAAGACCAACTCGTCTTGGCCTCCGACCAAGTTGACGTGCACGACCGGGGCGCCCGCCTCCCGGGCGCGGGCGGCCAGCATCTCCTCGCGGTCGGCGGCCTTCCCGCGGTGGAACGGCGAGGCGCTCATGTTGAGTAGGAGGTTCGCCCCGTTCGACGCCTGACTGCGCGGCGGCCCGTCGGAGCGCCAGATGTCCTCACATATGGAGACGCCTGCGATGGCGCCGCCAACGGGCCACACCCGGCCCGGGTCGGTCCCCGCAGCAAAAAGCCTGCTCTCGTCGAACACCCCGTAGCTCGGTAGCAGGACCTTGTGGTAGGCGCCTTTCACCTCGCCGTCGGCGAGCACGGCGGCGGCGTTGGCGACCGCCCGCTCCTCCGAGTCGCCTGCGGCCCCCCGGCCCCCGGAGACGGAGTCGACGAACCCGACCACGGCGACGACGCCGTCGGAGCGGGCGGCCAACCTTTCTAGCGCCGCCAGGTTGGCCCTCACGAAACCCTCGCGGTTGACCAGGTCCTCGGGCGGGTAGCCGGTGAGCGCCAACTCGGGTGTGATGAGCGCGTCGGCGCCGGCACGTCGGGCCTTCTCGATGGCGTCTGCGATCACCCGCTCGTTGCCTTCGATGTCCCCCACCGTCAGGTTCACCTGGGCGCCGGCCACGCGGATTGCCATGAGCGCCACGTTACGCGTCGGCGCCGCGGCCCCGGGCACACGCAGCTACGCGTTGGCGCCTCGGCCCCGGGCGCTCATAGCCTGAGACGGTGAGCGAGCGCCCTTCGGACAACGACGGCGCACAGATCCGACTTGAGTCGATCCTGGAAGCGGACCCGTCGATAGCCGACGACCCGGCCGTCTTGGAGAAGGCGACCGCCATCGCCGCCGACAGCCGGGCCTTGAGCGCGGCCCTCGCCCGAAACCCGCGCCTCCTGGCCGGCGCCGAGCCCGGCGACTCCGTCAGCGCACAGCTCAGGGCCGCTCTCATCGACGTCGCCGGCGACGACCTCGCCGGGCGCGTCCCTCTCCGGGAGGCCGTCGCCCGCTTCTCGGCGGCGGTCGACGACATCGCCCGCAGGGCCCTGGACAAGGCCCGGGCCTCGGTGGCCGGCCGACACGCCGTCGTCGAGGCCTTGCCCTTCGCCGTCGTCGCCATGGGCAAGTGGGGGGCGATGGAGCTGAACTACTACTCGGACATCGACCTCGTCTTCGTGCACGACCCGGTCCCCGGCCGGGAGAAGGAGAGCCGGTCGGCGGCCCTGGCCCTGGCGAGCAAGCTGATCTCCGACCTCTCCTCCCCGACTCTCGACGGCGCCGCCTTCCGCGTCGACGCCGACCTTCGCCCCGAGGGCGCCACGGGGCCGATCTCCCGAAGCCTCGACAGCTACGCCTCCTACTACGAGCGCTGGGGCGAGGCGTGGGAGCTTCAGGCCCTGCTCAAGGCGCGCCCGGTGGCGGGCGACGAAAGCCTCGGCCGAAGGTTCGGCGAGCTGGCCGACCGGATTATCTGGGAGGAGGGCCTCGACGTGGAGGCCCTGCGCAGCATCAGGCTGCTTAAGACCCGGGCCGAGGCCTCGGCGGCCCCCGACGACGTGAAACGCTCCCGCGGCGGCATCCGCGACATCGAGTTCACCATCCAGCTCCTGCAGCTTGTGCACGGGCGGTTCGACCCCGACCTCCGGGTGACCTCCACCTTGGAGGCGGCTGACGTCCTCGGGGCCCACGGCTACATCGACGAGACGGAGGCGACCCGCCTGGCCGCCGCCTACGTCTTCCTCCGCGACATCGAGCACCGGCTCCAGCTCTGGGACCTGCGCCAGACGCACACCATCCCCACGGGCTCCGACACCCGGGATCGCATCGGGCGGAGCCTCGGCTTCGCCGTCAACCCGGCGGAGTCCTTCGGCGAGCGCCTCGACGACCACCGCCGGGCGGTGAGGCGGCTCCACGAGCAGCTCTACTTCCGGCCCATCCTCGACACCCTGGTCGGCCTGCCCAGCGCCCGGCTCGACCCGGCCGACGCAGCCCTCCGCCTCGGCGCCCTCGGGTTCCACGACGTGGGCGCGGCGACCAAGGCATTCGAGGAGCTGACCGCGGGGTTGAGCCGCAAGTCGAGGGTGATGCAACAGACCCTCCCGCTGATGATCGACTGGCTCTCGCAGTCGCCCGACCCGGACCTCGGCCTGAGCCAGCTCCGGCTCCTCCTCGCCCACACCCCCGACCACGGCGGCCTGGTGGCGCTCCTCGGGGGCAACCCGATTGCCGGCGAGCGGCTCTGCCGGCTCCTCGGGGCGGGCCGCCTCCTGGGGGATCTGATGGACAGGATCCCTGAGTTCATCCCCCGGCTGGCCGACGACGAGCGCATAGCCGAGGTGCGCGACGGCGAGGCGGCGACGGAAAGGCTCATCGGGCTCCTCGAGTCTCGCCCCGAGCTCGACGCCAAGATCGGCACGATCCGCCGGTTCACCCGCAGGCGCAAGCTCCGGGTGGCGGCCCGGGACGTGCTGGGGGAGGCGCCCGCCGAGGTCACCTTGCGCTCGCTCTCCGACAGCGCCGACGCCGCCGTGGCGGGGGCCCTTCACATCCTGTCCGACGGGGCGCCCCGCGGCTTCGGCGTGGTGGCGATGGGCAAGTGGGGCGGCCGTGAGCTGTCCTACGGGTCGGACCTCGACCTCATGTACGTCTACGACGGGGACGAGCGCCGCCAGGAGGGGCTGCGGCTGGCGACCGGCCTGAGCAGGGTGTTGTCCGAGTCGAGCCGTCACGGCGACGCCTACGAGCTGGACCCGGGCCTCAGGCCCGAGGGCCGCAAGGGGCCTATCGCCCGCTCGCTGGCGGGGCTGCGTCGTTACTACTCGGAGTGGGTGGCTCCTTGGGAGATCCTCGCTCTGGTGAAGGCCCGCCCGGCGGCCGGGGACCCCGCCGTGCTTGAGGAGCTGGAGGAGATCCTGGCGCCGGTCGTCTGGAGGCCGACCCTCCCCGATGAGACGACGAGGGAGATCCGCTCAATCAAGGCCCGGGTCGAGTCGGAGCGGATCCCGCCGGGGGAGGACGCCGACTTCCACCTGAAGCTCGGCCCGGGGGGGTTGTCGGACATCGAGTTCGCTACTCAGCTCCTCCAGCTCAAGCACGGCGGCGCCGACGAGCGGCTGCGGGCGACGGGCACGTTGGCGGCCCTCCGGCGGCTTCACGAGGCCCAGGTGTTGGAGGCGTCGGACTTCGACGCCCTCACCGCCGCCTACCTGTTCTGCACGAGGGTGCGCCTCCGCCTCCACCTGCAACGGGGAGCGGCCTCCGACTCGTTGCCGACCAGCCCGGAGGCGAGCGCCCGGCTCGCCGCCTCTCTCGGCTTCGACCGCACCGGCGAGCTTCGGGAGCGCTATCGCCGCCACACCCGCCGGGCCCGCCGGAGCTTCCAGCGCCTTTTCTACGACTGACCCTGCGGGGGTAACCTCACCGGATGCCCAGCCACAAGGCGGCGGCGCCGGCCGATGAGGTCTCCAAGGTCGCGGATGAGGTCTCCAAGGTCGCGGATGAGGTCTCCAAGATCGCCGTCGAGCTTCGCCGCACCCTCCATCAACACCCCGAGCCGTCGCACGCCGAGCACGAGACCACTGCGCTGATCTCGGGCGCTCTTTCCGATCACGGGATCGAGCACTCCCTACGCGCCCCCTCGCCCGGCCTTTGGCTCGACATCGGCTCGAGTCCCGACGTCGGGTTCAGGGCGGACCTCGACGCCCTGCCCATCGAGGAGCCGGCCGACAACGCTCCCCGCTCCAGGAGCCCCGGGTGGATGCACGCGTGCGGCCACGACGCCCACGCGGCGATCGCGGTCGGCGTCGCCATGGTGATGAGCAGGGTCAACCCCGACGGCGGCGTGAGGGTCATCTTCCAGCCGGCCGAGGAGGCGATCCCCAGCGGCGCCGCGCAGCTTGTCGCCGAGGGCCTGGTCGACGGGCTGAAAGGGCTGATCGCGTTTCATGTCGACCCGAGCCTCGAGGTCGGAAGGGTGGGGGTCAAGGCGGGCGCCGTCACCGGGAGCGCCGACGCCTTCAACATCATCATCCACGGCCCCGGCGGGCACACGGCCCGCCCGGAGAAGACCGTCGACGTCATCGACGCGGCGGCGAGGGTCGTCCGCGAGCTGCCCGGCGTGGTGCGCCACGGCGTCGACTCGAGGGTCCCGATGACGTTGGTCTTCGGGGCGGTCCGCGGCGGCGATGCGGGGAACGTTATCCCGACGAGGGTGGCGTTGCGGGGCACGATCAGGACTCTGGACATTCCGACCTGGGACATGTTGCCCACCCTGATTGAGAACGCCTTGTCGCACTTGACGGCCATCGCCGGGGCCGACTACACGCTTGAGTATCAGCGGGGGATCCCCCCCGTCATCAACGACCGGGGCGTCGTCGAAGCGGCGGCCCAGGCGATCTCGGAGGCCTGCGGGACCGACTCGGTGGTCGCCACCGACACCAGCATGGGCGGCGAGGACTTCTCCAACTACCTGTCGATCGTCCCGGGGGCGCTGCTCCGCCTGGGCGCCTTCAGCGGCGGGGGAGACCTCCACTCAGCTTCGTTCAAGGTCAACGAGGCGGCGATCCCGTTCGGGATCAAGGCGGGGGCGGCGGCGGTCCTGGGCATGCTGAAGCGGTTGTAGGGGCCCGCCGGGCGACCGCCCCGCCGCAATCTGGGCCGCTAGTGTCTCGGCGATGACCGACACGCCGTTGTACCTGCCCCACATCGGCGCCTCCCGCCAGTATTGGCGGGACATCGTCTTGGGGGTGAACGACGGCCTCGTCTCCGTCTTCCTGCTGGTGGTGGGTGTCGTGGGAGGCGGCCTGGCCGCCGGGCAGGTCCTGCTCACCGGTGTGGCGGCCGCCATCGCGGGCGCCGTCTCCATGGCCGCCGGGGAGTATCTCGCCACCAAGTCGCAGGACGAGATCCTCGAGTCCGAGTTGGAGCTGGAGAGACAGCACATCGAGCACTTCAAAGACCAGGAACTGGAGCAGTTGCGCGGGTTCTTCGCCGACATGGCGGTGGCCGAGGAGGACCTCGACGGCGTCATGGCCGGTTTCGAGGAGAACGACGAGGCGATCCTCAACGCCATGGCGGCCCTCGAGTTCGGGTTCGTTGAGTCCGAGCGGCGGTCTCCTTTCCTGGCGATGATGATGTCGGGCCTCCTGTTCCTGGCGGGCGCCCTGCCTTCGATCGTCCCTTTCGCTCTGACGGCCGACACGACCGTCGCGTTGACCTGGGCGACCGTCGGAGCACTCATCGGCCTGTTCACCGTGGGTGTGATCAAGGCCAGGGTCGCCAGTCGCCATTGGCTGAAACCCGGTCTGGAGAACATGCTGATAGCCGGTGTCGGCGGCGTCGCCGCCTGGGCCATCGGCGTCGCCGTGGGCCACACCCTGGCCTGACGGGCCCCCCGCTCGCGAGTCGCTTGCCATAGTTAGCGTCTTGCTGTATACTGTCACTTGATGAACGAGAGCAAGCACGGCGATCTCGGCGGGTTCATCCGCCAACAGCGGGAGAGGGCGAACCTGTCCTTGCGTCGCCTGGCGGATCAGGCGGGGATCTCGAACCCCTATCTGAGCCAGATCGAGCGGGGCATTCGCAAGCCTTCCGCTGAGATCCTGAAGAGCTTGTCGCGGGCCCTCGAGATCAGCGCCGCCTCCCTCTACAGGAGGGCGGGCCTGATCGACGAGGATCTCCCGCCGGCCTCGGTCTTCGACGCGATCGAAGCCGACGGCCGTCTCGACTCCGAGCAGAAAAAAGTGATGCTCGACATGTACAAGGCGCTGGCCCGCGCCAACGGGTCGGCGACCGCTCAGGAACAGGAGTGAGGCAAATGGAAGCGAAAGACGTTCTCTACGCCGCAGTGGGCGCCCCGGTAGTGGCCGCCCGCAAGGTCGGCGACAAGGCCGCCGCCGTGAAAGGCAAGGTCGAGGAGCAGACCGCCGCCTACGGGCAGAGCGCCGAGAAGGCGATCAACTCGTGGGCCGAGGAGGGTGAGAAGCTCGTCCACAAGGTGAGCGAGGGCAAGGTCGTGGAGGAGATCTCCGCGAAGGTCGACCTTGAGCACACCAAGGAGCAGGTCGGCAAGCTGCGCGGCCAACTCGAGGACATGATGACCACCTGGCGGCACTCCTTCCGACCGGAGGAGGCCGGCGACGCTGAGGCCGCGCCCGCCGCGGAGAAGAAGCCTCCGGCCGCCAAGGCACCGGCGGCCAAGGCCCCGGCCGCGAAGAAGCCTGCCGCCAAGGCCCCGGCAGCAAAGAAGCCTGCGACCAAGACTGCGGCCGCGAAGAAGCCTGCCGCCACGAAGGCGGCCAGCGCGCCGAAGGCCGAGAAGGCCGCCGGGGAGGCTGAGAAGGCGAGCTGAGCTTCGTCCCAACCGAGAGAGGGGGCCTGGGGCTGCCAAACCGCCCCGGCCCCCAAGGCTGCCGACCCCAGCAAGGCCGAGGCCCTGAGAGAGGCTTGGCCACGCGATCGCGGCGGACCCCGACAGGCGCCCGTTGCCGCCCGCGTCCTTGAGCTTGCGGCGGTCGGCCGCTCACGATCGGCCGACCGCCGCCTCCGACCACAGCACAGCGCGAACCAAGTTGACGCCTCTGCAGCACATGCCCTAGGGTCCTCCGCGGTCTGACCAACCACAGACTAGGAGGGACGCCATGCCCGCTCGTCGCGTACCAGTTCGCCGTCCACTGCTGTTACTGGCCGCTCCTGCGGCCCTCGGCCTGCTGCTGGGCGTCGGCGGAGGCCGCGCCCAAGCCGCGACGACGATCACCGTCAACACCACGGCCGGAAAGGCGGTCGACAACAAGTGCTCGCTGCACGAGGCGATCGAAGCCGCCAACACGGACACGGCGGTTGACGCCTGCCCGGCGGGCTCCGGCGCCGACACCATCAACATACCGGAAACCTCCAGCTCTATGCGATACATGTATTCCCCCCAGAGAGGTTTCCGTATCACCTCCGATGTGACCATCCGCGGGGCCGGACGCGGGGCGGCAATTTTGCCAGCCACAACCAATAGGAGCTATACTTTCATCATCGTTCCTACCAACTTGGGAACCCGCGGTGGCGTCAACTTCACGACGGTGACATTGGCCAATTTGACTATAGAGGGCGGCGGGATTGAGATACGGAGTTATAGCGGTGAGGCCTCGCATGCCCCATACTCTATTTCCTTGGAAGACCTGACGATCAAGCGGACCAGCTATGGAGTCTCTTTTGACCAGCAAGGGAAGACATCACGCCGCGGGGCCATTCACATCAGAGATTCTGGTTTTGTGGACAATGACTACGGAATCGTCTTGAGCGACCACTCTGTCCGCGATACACCTGTGGTCCACCCGCTGGTTACGATTAGCAATTCGAAGCTGGCAGGCGGCGGCGTAACGGGCGTGATGAGCATAAATGTCCCCTTTAGGCTAGTTGATAGTGCGATTATGTACAACTCTGGTGGTGGCGTTTATGCCAGGGGAACTCGAGTGGAAATAGTCAACTCGACCATCGCGGAGAATGGCACGCACCGGTCGATAGACGGCGGAACAGGAGTTTGGGTCGAAGAAGATACCACATTGTCAGTTGTGAACAGCACGATCGCCAACAACTTGAGTCGTTCCTTGGCCTCTGGGTCTGGGTTGTACGCAGTCGACTCGACGATGACCATTCACAACTCTGTTGTGGCGAACAACAGAGCTGGCGAGCAATGTGAGTTGTCTGGGTCATCATCGTTGACCGGCAACACAGGTAACGCCTCGTCTGACTCATCTTGTGGCTTCGCTCTTGAGAACACCAATCCGAAGTTGGGACCCCTCAACGATAATGGCGGTTCGAGACCCATCGGGGCTAATGGTCGCACGGGTAATGTGTTGACGATGGCGATCGACGCTTCCAGCCCGCTGTTCAACGCCGGCGACGCCGAAACGTGTCAGGAGAAGGATGCGCGGGGTGTGGCTCGGCCGCAGGGGCTCGGATGCGACATCGGTGCTTATGAGGCGGAGTCGGTGACGATTGGGGACCATGTCTGGGAGGACTCCGATGGTGACCGCTATCAGGATGCGGATGAGGATCCTGTCGCGGGTGTGCCTCTGACTCTTGTCGCAGATGACGGTCATGTTGTGAGCGAGACTCTGACTGATGCGGACGGCGGTTACGGCTTCGCGGCTTCTGCTGGTAGCTGGACGGTCCGGACGGATTACGCCGGTACGGCGACGGCGAGCTGTCGCCCAGCTACTACGAGGTCGGGGAGTACTCGTGTAGACGTGGGGGACGCCGACGCGTTGGGATTCGATTTCACCTGTCGGGGCTCGGTTGAGATCGGGGATCGTGTCTGGTTGGATGCCGATGGTGACGGGGTGCAGGACTCGGACGAGGATCCGATCGCGGGGGTTGTCGTTGAGCTGGTCGACGGCGACGACGACGTCGTGCGGACCGACACGACCAACGAGAACGGCGCATACCGCTTCTATGTGCCGCCGGGCGCTTGGACG
>Ga0056125_1000096_pt1 | contig 21425 bp, 20 predicted proteins | sample WorMetHEROISLAND_5_FD_71112 | JGI IMG/M metagenome (GOLD analysis project Ga0056125, IMG submission 71112) | Marine gutless worms symbiont microbial communities from Max Planck institute for Marine Microbiology, Germany - Olavius sp. 5 HERON ISLAND ... | reverse complement strand
AAATGGGGTGGCCTTCCGGCCGATCATTAAAATAACGTTGACGCACCACAAACCCATCGTCTTTAAGACGATGGTAATTTAGTCTCCGAATGCACCCCCGTTAATAGCAATACCGCCACCTCAGGTAGATTCCGGTTTCCCTTGGAAGACATATTCTCATAACAGCTTTTCAGGTGGTCAATTTGGGAGAAAACCGATATGCCTGAATTGATTGAGTCGGATACGTTTTTGTTGCAGAAGATCAACTATATCCACAATAACCCTGTTAAAATTGGACTGCTTTCCGTATGATTCATCACGGATTTTGGGTTTATAGTTGAGGTAAGAAAGCGGTCAGAACTTGGTAACAATTTGGCGATGCAAAAAAACGACCAGCCGATTTTACGCCCTTCCGGTCGTGATAATTCTTCATCCGGATCAGCGCCTTCTATACATCGTCGGCCTCTGCCGTTTCATCATCGGCGATCTTTAGGTTCTTGACCTTAAGGGCGTCATCCAGGGTATCCTCCATGTTGTCGTCATCCAGCAGATCATCCTCAGCGTCATTTTCAGCATCATGGATATCATCCAACGGGTTGCCATCCAAGGGGATTCCCATCAGATCGATATCGTCGAAAAAAAGATCACTGGTATCCTGACCTTTGGGTTCAACCATCCTTTCCACGGATTGGGCAATTTGATCAATATATATGGCGGGCGGGTAGAGGTTGTTGGTGCAAAGCAGTCGGATCAGGTTATCGCGCCCCAGCTTCAGGGCTTTTTTTATCTCGGTTAACGGATAGGTCTCTTCACAGAGAAGTGATTGGCTATCCTTTTCCAGTTCCGCATACTCTTTAATTACCAGCGAATTGGATGAACCATTTTTTAGGAGGGTAAATTTCTGTCTCATTCCAAACTCCATGTTACGGTATTAGTATGAATGGGCTACAAAAAACATAACCTATAGCGGCTGTCAAGACTATTATGAAAGGATTGCCCGGCAAATTTGGGCTTGTTCGTTGATCAGAGGCGTTTTGAGGGTAACGGTTTTTGAAAAGAGATCATAAAGCGATTATGCAAAAGGGATTGACCTGTTTTTAGGACAGTGGTATCAACACATTTCCAGGTCTGGAGGGATGGCTGAGTGGTCGAAAGCGGCGGTCTTGAAAACCGTTGAGGTTCACGCCTCCGTGGGTTCGAATCCTACTCCCTCCGCCAAACTCGTCAAAGCTTCGGAGAGATGGCCGAGCCGGCTGAAGGCGCTCGCCTGCTAAGCGAGTAATCGGGGAAACCTGGTTCGAGGGTTCGAATCCCTCTCTCTCCGCCACCTTTACACCTGGTTCTGTAAGTCGGTTCATATCAAGGCCCTATAGCGTTTTTTATATTCGGGAACTCATCCCGCCAAGTATCTTCCATTCACCGGATTCATTTATCCAAGTGTGTGTAATTCTAGTAGATCTTGTATAAGAAGAACCATCAGACCTGGAGAAAGTAATATGGTGAACCAGGTGCGTGATTGCAACATTTCCAAATATTTGAATTCCCATTCTTTCGATTTTGAATTTCCAGTTGCCCGGCGCTGAAGCATATTTCTTCAAATATGAGATAACAGCTTGTTTATCATTTGGAGTGTTTTCCGTGATAGGCCAACCAAGGAACTTCTCATGCCACATAGGAATAACTTTTTCATGAGCGGCATTTTTGAAAAATGTAAGGTAGTCGGATTCCAATGCCCAGATTTGTTCTTTGGTGCGATCATTGCCGATCTTTTCAGAGGCCATTGAAACAAAGGGTATGCAAACAGATAAGGCTATAAACAGGAACAACTGATACCTTTTAGTCATTGTCTTGATCATTTCAGAACCTGGGTGTAAATTTGGTAATGTCTTGTTAGCCGCGTTCCGGCAGGGAGCTGAGTGGCGGCGGGCCGTTAGACCCGGCGTCCGCTCCAACGACCCGCTAGGAGGTGGCTTTCTAGTCACGGAGATGCTCAAGAATCTGTAGAGCACGAAAGAAGTCATTCCCCACGTCATGAGTTGTTGTTCGCGCTAATTGTCGGATCTCGGCTACTCGCTGCGCGTAATCCTCGTTGATGACAAGTTCAAGCTCGTCGATTTCGGATAGCCCCTCGGTAATGTAACCAACAGGAACCACCGGGGACCAGAACATAAAAGAGATGCTGGGAAACGCCTTGAGGTGCTTGGCGGCGTAGTCCCGCTGGCGATCGTGCTTCTTGCGGATGCGTTTGATTGTTTCGGCGTTCGATTTGTACCGTAGCCCTCGGATGTGCGTAGTGACCTCACAAAGAAATGCCCGGCCCTTGTTAGGATCAAGGCCCACCACGTCGAGTTCGCCAAGGCCAGCTAGTCCACCACCCGGAGGCCGGACGTTATAGTCGACGAAGTCGCACCCCAAGCAAAGCTTAAGGTATGCACCAACGACCAATTCTCCCATTTCGGTCTTCAAGCTGCCCTCCAACGACCTTGTTCTGCGGAGCGTGGCCGTGAGACCCGCTTTGTTTCGCTCACGGTCTTCCGGAACGGGGGCGTCACCGGCGGGGATGGCGTTCAGCAGAACCCCCGTCCGTGTGCATGCCTTTGTTCGACGCAATTGAGGATGAGGTGAAGAGCGTCCGGTAGACGATATCCGCAACGATGCCGTTTCCTATCTCATTCAAATGCGTGTCATCATGCCACCAGATTGGTTCGCCAGATTCCTTGATCTCCTTTTCAGAGGCTTCCACTAACGACGGCTTGAGATCATAGAAGCTCAGGTTGCTTTGTCCGCAAAAGTTGCTCATGGCCTTCGAGAGTCCTGATGGCCTTATGTCCGTAGTCCAAGGGGGCGATCCCTCAAGAACCCATTCGTAAACTTCCTCTTTACTGGGAAAAAGGAGAATCACTAAAGCCAGATTATGCTCGTCCACTATTTGTTTTATCTTGCGGGTCGCGTCCAGAAGCTTGTCGTAATTTGAGTGATTCTCAATCATCGCCTTCGTTCTCTGTGTTGTAGTCACATAAAATTTATCGAACAAAATCTTTCTACCGTCCACAAAATCTCTCACCAACACGCGACGGGACCATGTATCTCCATAGCGAAGTTTGTTCACGAGTTTTCGTATTGGTGACCTCCGCACGAAGTTTTTGAAACGAACTCCAATTTTTTTAGCGGTACTACTCCAGGGAAGATCGGAAAGCTCAACATCGCGGCCATAATAATAATCATCGAGGTCGTTGCCGGAGAAAATAGTCAACAGGACGATGGATTTTGGATGGACCGGCAACCTCTTAATTTCCGTGGCAAGATAAACATAGTGTGCCCAGGGAGAAGCGCCGGGTATGGAGAGATTGTATGCTTTAAGCCCGTAGCGCCCTTGCAACAAGGCAACCCACGTACGATCTTGCGTGGTGCCGGTGCCAGCGCCGAATGAATCACCCAATACGATCAAATCATAGGGCTCGTGATTCCGAGGCTCTTCACTGTTTCTGAATCCAAAAGAATCAGTCTTCAAAGCGAGATGTCTTTTTTCTCCGGGATACTCTTCACCAATCAGGTGAGCCGCCAAATCACCATAGATCTTCCCCGAATAATCAATGTCTTTCTTGTATCGGGACACCAGAGGCAGTTCAGGCCATCGGTCCAAGGACATATCATGTGGACGATAATAGGATGACTTGCCCACAAAAAAGCGAAGCATGAGATCTGCGCCCAGAATCGTGATACCCGAAGAGATTACCAAAAGAGCAAGATTCACAAGCACTGTTCCGGTTTTTCGATTCCAAAAATTCAATATTGTCCTCCGCGTTCCGGCAGACCGTGAGTGGAGCAAAGCGATGCTCACGGTCTGCCGGAACAATCTGAAAACACGTACATTTTCTCCCGTTCGGGAAATGGGAGAAAAACCCTCGCCTTTAGGCGGTTGAGAATTCACTTTTGTTTTTTCAGTTCCTTGTCGATGAGGGCCTGAAGCCCTTGCAAGGAACGGTTTTTCACCAGACGGCCATTGACGTAAATAGTCGGGGTTCCCCGCAAACCCACCGCAACGCCGTCTTTGTAGTCCTGCTGCACCTTTTGAAGCAATTCGGGATCTTTGCGTTTGGCGTCAAAGGCCGCTTTATCCAGCCCCGCATCCACTGCAAACTGATCTAAAAGTTTGTCGTTCAGTTTGCGGTAGTTTTTAAACACGAGGTCATGGTATTCCCAGAATTTTCCCTGGTCGTGAGCGGCCATGGCGGCAACAGCCGCCGGTTGAGCCATCTTGTGGTTGCGTAACGGAAAATGTTTGAAGACAATCTTGAGCGTATCGGAATTTTTTTCGAGCACCTGCTCGAGAAGCGGATTGATCCGCGCGCAGTAAGGTCACTGAAAGTCGGAAAAGATGACCAATTCCACGGGGGCATCGGCTTTTCCTTTGAACGGGGAGCCCGCGGTCGGTATTTTGTGAATAAAACTGAGGTTGACAATATCAAGGGTTTTTTTGGAACGGCTGGTTAAAAAGAGGATGTCCGGCTTGGCGCCCGTTTGAATCCCGTCGATATGAGCGCCGACGTCCAGGGTGTCATCGAGCTTGCCGGCGGCGTCATAGATCATCAGTTTTCCCCCTTGGGTCAGTACATAGATGTACTTGCCATCGGGAGCCGCCTCCGTTGCCAACGGTATTTCATCCAGATTTAGTGTTCGCGCGATCTGATAGTCAACCTCCGCTGCCGCCGGTACTGTCAATAGCAACAGGAGCATCAGTACAATTCCCCGGATTGGTTTTTTCACTCGCATAAGTGATCCTTTCGGTTAGATCCTTCAAATAAGGTTAGGGTGATGGCTGCACAACGGTTCCTCCGCCTGATAATTGCCCGTGGCCTCATAGGCCCTTGCCCGGCAGCCGCCGCAAACCTTGCGGTATTCACAAACACCGCATTTCCCTTCCAATTTATCATAGTCCCGCAAATCATTAAAAATCTTGGACTCTTTCCAAATTCGATCAAACGGCGTTTGGGTCACATCCCCACAATTAAGCCCCAAAAAACCGCAAGGCTGCACCACCCCCACATGGGAAATAAAGCAGAAACCAATCCCCCCCAGACAACCACGGGTGACGGCATCCAGGCCGTGGGTGTCAAAAGTCACCTTTTCGCCGTCTTTTTTGGCCCGCTGCCGCAATATACGATAGTAGTGCGGTGCGCAGGTGGCTTTCAGTTGCAACGGTGTTCGGGTGCGCTGATCGTAAAACCAGTTCAAGGTCTGTTCGTATTGATCCGCCGTGATTTCCTGATCGACAATATATTTACCCCTGCCCGTGGGCACCAGCAAAAAAATGTGATGGGCCACCGCTCCCAAATCCACCGCCAGATCCATGATCTGCTCTATTGCACCGAGATTGACCCGGGAGATGGTGGTGTTAATCTGAAAATCGATGCCGGCCGCTTTGACCAACTCAATACCCCGCAAAGCGCCGTCAAAAGCGCCGGGAACACCCCGAAACTGGTCATGGCTTTCGGCGGTGGCGCCGTCCAGACTGATGCTGATCCGCTTGATCCCCGCCGCGGCCATTTGCGCCGCGTTTTCCGGCGTAATCAATGTTCCGTTGGGGGACATCACCATGCGTAGCCCAAGATTGTCGCCATACCGGGCGATTTCAAAAATATCAGGCCGCAACACGGGATCACCGCCGGTGAGAATCACAATGGGTTTCCCAGCCAGGGCGATTTCGTCCATCAATTTCAAACCGGCCCGGGTGTCCAACTCCCTCTCGTAAGGGCCGTTGGTGGCCGAGGCCCGGCAGTGAACACAGGTCAAGTTACAATTTCGTGTCGCTTCCCACGCCACCAACCGCAGACCGGGGCCTTTGGTTGAAGATTGGTCTATTGGGTGACCGCCGCCAGGGCGCCCATGAGGCGGTTTGGATCTTTCCGGGTGCATTTTCAGCTTATATCCTTTTTTCACAGTCGCCATCTTTGGTGGTTTTGTTTAAACAATCCGGATGACTCTGTAAAACGACTCATATAAGCGGCGCTGTGATTTTTCAGAGCCGGAGCATACATTCCGGCATGTCGGCCGTAACTGCCGCAGATGAGACTTTTATGACGCCATCGCTTTGGCGGCATCCATGGCAAAATAGGTCAAAATCATATCCGCGCCGGCCCTTTTAAAAGCGGTCAGGGTTTCCAGCATCACCCGTTCACCGTCCAGCCAGCCCATCTGCTCGGCCGCTTTGATCATGGCGTATTCGCCGCTCACATTGTAAACGGCCAGGGGCAGGTCAAACTCTTCGCGTATGCGGCAAACCACGTCGAGATAGGGCAATCCGGGCTTGACCATAATAATATCGGCGCCCTCTTCCACATCCAGCATCGTCTCGCGAATCGCCTCCATCCCGTTGGCCGGGTCCATCTGATAGGTGCGGCGATCTCCAAACCGGGGCGCCGATTCCGCCGCTTCTCGAAACGGGCCGTAATAGGCCGAACAGTATTTGGCCGAATAGGCCATAATGGGCAACTGCTCAAACCCGCTGTCGTCCAGAGCGCCCCTTATTTCGGCCACCCGCCCGTCCATCATGTCCGACGGCGCCACCATGTCGGCGCCCGCCTCGGCATGGGACACGGCCGTCCCGGCCAGCAGATCCAGGGTGGCGTCATTGTCCACCTGCTCTTTTTCAATCACTCCGCAATGACCATGATCGGTGTATTGGCACAGGCAAACATCGGTAATCACCGCCAAGTCCGGTACCGCCGCTTTCAATGTCCGAACCGCCTTTTGCACAACCCCCTTTTCGGCATAGGCGCCCGTACCAAGGGCATCTTTGGATGATGGAATTCCAAACACAATGATACCGGGGATCCCCCAATGGTGAACTTCCTGGGCCACCTGGGGCAGATAATCAACCGAGTAGCGAAATTGGCCGGGCATGGATTCGATGGGCTCTTTCACCTTTTTACCCGGCGCCACAAAAACCGGGTAGATCAAATCATCAACGGTCAGGACGTTTTCGCGGATCAAGCGCCGGAAGGCGCTGCTTTGCCTGAGACGGCGGGGGCGATAGTCAGGGAACATCATCGATGCGATCCATTTTTTAACAGTTTCACAAATATTGCCGGAATCGGCAGTGCGCCTTTATCTCTTTTGACGCAGCACCTGTTTTTTCACTCAATCCAATACCCTGATTTAACTCCCGGTCAGCCCGATCTCTTCATCTGTCAAGAAGCAGGCCGGGTCCGGCGCCCATAAGTCACCCGTGGCCGCTTCAGCACGCACCCGGAAATTACCGCCGCACACATCCAGCCACCGGCATTTGGCGCAGCGGCCGGTGACATGCTCTTTTTTATTTTTCAACTTACCCATGAGCGGCTCATCCGTATCGGACCAAATCTCGGAAAAGGGTCTTTGCCTTACATTGCCAAAACTGTAGTGCCGCCAAAACTGATCGGCATGCACCTCGCCGTCCCAACTGACGCAGCCGATCCCGCGACCGGAGCTGTTTCCCTCGTTCATTTTGAGCAGCTCCAACACCTCGGCGGCCCTTTCGGGATCCTCCTTTAGCATCCGCAGATAGATGTAGGGACCGTCGGCGTGGTTGTCCACGGTGAGGATCTCTTTGGGATTGCCCGCGTCGCTGAACCGGCGCGCCCGATCCATAATCAAATCCACCACGGTGCGGGTATCTTCCAGCGACAGATCGTCTTTCATCAAATTGGACCCGCGGCCGGCGTAGACGAGGTGGTAAAAACAGGCTCGAGGAATATTCTCTTTTTCAATAAGGTCAAAAATCCGGGGTACTTCGTCTTTGTTAAAACGGTTAATGGTAAAACGCAGGCCCACCTTGATACCCGCGCCCTGGGCGTTTTTAATGCCCTCTAACGCCATGTTAAAAGCGCCTTTGACCGCCCGGAAGCGGTCATTCACCTCGGCCATACCGTCCAGGCTGATGCCCACGTAAGAGAGTCCGATCTCTTTTAAAATTCGGGCCTTTTCCTTGGTAATCAAGGTGCCGTTGGTGGATATCACCGCGCGCATTCCTTTTTGAACGGCATATTCGGCCAGTTCGGGCATGTCTTCCCGCACCAGTGGTTCGCCCCCTGAAAAAAGCACGACGGGCGCACCAAAACCGGCCAGGTCGTCGAGCAGCACCTTGCCCTCTTCAGTGGATAACTCGTTATCAAAGGGGATGTTTTTGGCGTGGGCATAGCAATGGACACATTTCAAGTTGCAGCGCCGGGTCATATTCCAAACCACCACCGGCCGCTTATCTTTTGAGAACTGCAGTAAATGGGACGGTAACTTGCCGGAATGACGTCCGTAACGCAACGCATCCGACGGCTCCACCGTTCCACAGTAAAGTTTGGAGATGCCGATCATAAATAAGGATACTCCATATTATTCGTGTGCACTTACCGTATGGATCAGTGCTATCATACCCCGATGGGATTGAAAATGATTACGTTTTGGGGTCGTCCGACGGCGCTAACGATTTAAACAATTCGGTAAAGTATTGATCAGGATTGATCAGTGCCTGTTTGGTGATAAAAAAGCGGTTCTTGCCTGTTTTTTCCGCCAACAGTTTCAGTCCCAAATCAAAATCGGCATCAAACCGCCTGTCAATTTCGTCAATGGTGCTGTCCGAATTGGCAATGGTGTCGATGATAAAATCGATGGCGTCATTTTCTAAAACCACATTAATATCGTGCGCTTTAAAGAAGTTGAGTTCGATCTTTTTCACTTCGTCATAATAGGCCCGGACTCGCTTCATAACGCTGTCGATGTCCATGACGCTGCGGGAATAGAACGCGGCAATAATGTCCATGCGCGACGGTGTCAAGGTAAGATTGTACTTGGCTGTGAGATGCTCCCGGTTTTTCTTTAGATAGGTTTTGATAAAGCGGCGTTCGTCAATGGTGAGGCGCTCAACGTCGTCTTTGAACTTGGGGTCATCGGGATGAGCTTCCATCGTTGCAAGGGTTTGGGCGGGCTCGGAAATGGCCTCCAAGGTGACGGCAAACCGGTCAATGGGGGTTGAGGGCAGCCTTCGCTCAAAAGGAAGCAGCGCCGCTTCCACCGCGCTGACCAAGCCTCTGGCGCCGGTATTTTCTCTTCCCGCTGCTGTGGCAATGGACGCGAGGGCCGCTTTGTCAAATTTCAGATTGATGCCGTAAGCGGCAAAATCAAGCTTTTTCCCCAATATCACCGGGTTATTGGGATTTTTCAAGATGTCCAACAGATCGGATTCTTCCAGTTTTTCAAAGACAGCCCTCACGGGCAGCCTTCCTACAAACTCCGACTCAAAACCGTATTTTACCAGATCCTCGGTTTTCAATTGCCGTAAAAGGTCGATGGGATCACCCGAATCCTTTAAGGCGGCGCCAAAGCCAATTCCCTGCTGATTGATCCGCTTGGCGATGATTTCAGGCAGTTCGGAAAAAGCGCCACTCATAATAAAGAGGATATTTTTGGTATTGATGCTCTGCCTGTCCCGATTGCCGGTTTTGCGATACCGTTCGATCTCCTGAAACATGGAGACGGGATCGTGGGGCACTTTGAGGGCGATTTCGGTCTCTTCCAGCGGTTTCAAGAGCGCCCGTTGGACACCGGTACGGGAGACATCGGCCCCCCAGGCGCCGCGGCTGCCGGCAATCTTGTCAATTTCATCAATGTAGATGATTCCGTACCGGGCCAGTTCGATATCGTCATCAGCCTCGCGCACCAGGTCCCGTACCAGGTCTTCCACATCACCGCCCACGTAACCGGTTTCGCTAAACTTGGTGGCGTCCCCCTTGACAAAAGGAACACCGATTTTCTGGGCGATAAGCTTGACCAGATAGGTTTTACCCACCCCGGTGGGTCCCAGCATCAACACATTGTTTTTGATGCTCCCCACCATGTCAAAGGCAAGGTTGGATGATTGGCTGATCCGTCCGATACGATTGAAGTGGGTGCAGATCTTGGTGGCCAATATGGCCTTGGCATGATCCTGGCGAATCACATACTGATCCAACCAGGCGATCAGCTCTTCCGGCTTTAAGTCAAACTTGATCGTCTTCTTGCCGGGTCCCGATGGTTTTTCCGTCACCTCGGCTTCGGCCTGAGGCATGGAGAGCGGTGACACCATCTGAACCGTGCCGCCATATTTTTTGGTCAAGAGCTCGCTGATCTCTTTTTCGATCTCTTTGGGGTCGGGTATCTTTTCCATAGGCAGTAAATCCCTTGAGTCCTTTTTTACCGGATACTCTCCTGGGCATCGCCCAACAACGTGTTTACCGTTTGCGCTCCAACACGGCCGCCGGCGATGTGTAAAAGTCCATTACGGATCAATAATAAGCACCGACAAAAGGGTTGCAACCCGTTCGATACGGCTGCAGATTGACACCGATTGTTTTAAAGGGGTGGTCAACAAGTTTAAAGGGAACCCCGTTTATGCCCACGTGGTGTAACGGGTGACAAGTCGCGCGGTCCCATCACCGATCCGGTGATTCGGTCGGGACTTTAATGCGGCCCAATGGTTATTGGCGGAAAGCCTTGTAATCGATGTCGTATTTTTGGGCTTTGTAGGAAAATTTGCGTGTCGTTGTTTTGAGCAGATTCGCGGCATGGCTGATATTGCCCCGGGTATTTTTCAAGGCGTCGATCAGGAGCTCTTTTTCCAGCGCAGCCACGGCACCTTCCAACGAATCGCCGGGTAAAGTGCCCGAAGCGGCGCCCGTTTGCAAGGTTGGCGGGAGGTGGTAACTGTGGATCACCCCCTCCTCGCAGAGCAGTACGGCCCGCTCAATGCCGTTTTCCAATTCACGCACATTGCCCGGCCAGTGGTAATCCATCATCATGTTGATGGCCGGGGTTGAAAAGCGTTTGATGCTTTTGCCGTTCTCTTGGGAATATTTTTCGAGGAAAAAGTCGGCCAGCAGCAAAATGTCGGTTTTACGTTCCCGCAGCGGCGGCAGATAGATGGGAAAAACGTTGAGGCGGTAGTAGAGGTCACCGCGGAAAAGCTCCTCGTCCACCGCCGATTCGAGGTTTTTGTTGGTGGCGGCAATGATGCGGACGTCGCTGCGAATGGTTTTATAACCGCCCACCCGTTCAAACTCCCGTTCCTGCAACACGCGTAATAGGGCCACCTGAACCTCGGGGTCAATGGAGCCGATTTCATCCAGAAAGATGGTTCCCTTATGGGCCATTTCGAATTTCCCGATCTTTTGTTTGATGGCCCCGGTAAAAGCTCCCTTTTCGTGTCCAAACAGTTCACTTTCGATCAAATTGGTGGGCAATGCCGCCAGGTTTACCTTCACAAAAGGTTGTTTGGCGCGCGGGCTGTTGTAGTGGAGGGAGTTGGCTACCAGCTCTTTGCCGGTTCCGCTTTCCCCCCGGATCAGCACTGTGGCATTGCTGGCGCTGACCTGGGAGATCATTTGGTAAACCTCCCGCATTTTGTTGCTGTTGCCCACAATATTGGTGATGCTGTATTTATTTTCCAGTTCCCCTTGCAGCCGCCTATTCTCCGCCTGGAGCCGCTCTTTTTCCAGCTCGATGGTTTCAAGATTGATCACGTGGGTGGCGATCATGGTGGCCACCACCGCAAGCAGCCGCTGGCCGCCATCCAGATCATAATCCCGGTCGTAGAGGCGATCCACGCTTAGGGCGCCGATCACCTTGCGCCCCTTTTTTACGGGAACGCTGATGAACGAATATTCGTCACCCTGATGACCTTTACGGGTGGCGGTACGATCTAAAAAGAGGGGCTCTTTGCTAATCTTGGAGATCGCCACGCCGCTGCCCGTTTGTATGACCCGCCCTAAAATCCCTTCACCAACCTGATAGCGGCCTCGGCGACGCGCGGTTTCGGTCAGGCCGTGGGCAATTTCAATAGTGATCTCGTTGGAAACCGGGTGAAGCAGCGAGATGGTTCCCCGCACCATGGCCATTTTATCTGAAAGGGTTTCAAGAACACGGTAGAGGGAAGGACGCAACTCCAATTGGGTGTTTAGCGCCTGGCTGATCTCATATAAAAGGGCCAGTTCTTCAATTTTTTTCATGGCGGCTCCGTTCCTTGTGCCGACAAAACAGTCTAAACCTTAAATGCGAAATACAAAAATGTATCAATTGCAACGGTTCAAAGCAACGGCAAAGCGGATGTATTTAAGCTGACTGAATGACAATATCACTGTCAACAAAATTCATACCCAACTGTTTGGCCAGAAGGACCCCTACCGTGCTTTTGCCCACCCCGGGCATTCCGATTAAAATGATGTTTGACAGGTCTTTTTTCACGACGCCGACCATAAACTGAAATCGATACTTTTATCAAGATGTATCAACCGGCTCTTTGCCCGGTGGTGTCTGTGCTTGACGAGGCGGAAGAACCGCTTTAAAATTGAATTCCCGGCTGTAAACAATTAATTTCCGCAGAGGGTAATTCCATGGCATTTTCTGTTGCGCTGGCCGGCAAAGGGGGTACGGGTAAAACCACGATTGCCGGTCTAATGATAAAATACCTGGTGGATCAAGGCAAAAAACCGGTTTTAGCCGTAGATGCCGATAGTAATGCAAATTTAAATGAAGTATTGGGACTCGCTTTTAACGAAACACTGGGCGGCGCCCGCGAACAGATGAAAAAGGGCGCTGTTCCCTCCGGCATGACCAAGGATATTTTTATGGGGATGAAGCTGGAAGAAGCCGTCGTGGAGTCGGAGGGGTACGATCTGGTGGTGATGGGGCAGCCCGAAGGGGCGGGTTGTTATTGCGCGGCCAACACGCTGCTCACCAATTTTTTAGAACGCCTGGTTGACAACTATCCTTATATCGTGATGGATAACGAGGCGGGGATGGAGCATATCAGTCGCCTGACCACCAGGGATGTCGATATCCTGCTGGTGGTTTCCGATACCTCCCGACGCAGCTTGCAAGCCGGATTTCGGATTGCCAAACTGGCCAAGGATCTCAATATCGGTGTTAAAAAAAGCTATTTGATCATCAACCAGGCCAAGGAGAGGCCGGTTCAAAAGATGCTTGATATGATTGCAGCGTCGGGTTTGGAGCTTGCCGGCATCATCCCGGACGACGAAAACGTCTATGCCTATGATCTGGACGGTAAACCGACCACGACGCTTGAACCCGACAATCCGGCCATGATGGCTGCCAACAAGATCTTTAGCGCGATTATACCCTGAGATGCGATCATTTGATATGTAGCAATAAGAGGGGGGAACGATGCGTAAAACCGGTTATCTATACGACCCACGGTATCAACTACACGATACCGGCCCCTTTCACCCCGAAATGGCCGAACGGCTGGTGTCAATTCATAAAGGCATTGAATCAGGCGGACTGCTTCCCTATTTGACGGTACTTTCCGCCCAACGGGCCGCCATGGAATGGATTGAGGGGGTTCATGAAGTGGACTATATCCGCCGGTTTGAAGAGATGAGCCTGTCCGGCAAAAAGGTATTTGATTTTCCCGACAATCAGATGTGCACGGATACCTTTGAAACGGCACTGTTGGCGGTTGGTGGTGTGTTGGATGCCGCCGAAAAGGTGATGTCCGGCGAGCTGGATAATGCCTTTTGTGCGGTCCGTCCGCCGGGGCACCATGCGGAAACCAATCAGGCCATGGGTTTTTGCTACTTTAACAATGTAGCCGTCTGCGCCCGTTATTTGCAAAAAAAATGGAATATTGAAAAGGTGGCGATCATCGATTTTGATGTTCACCATGGTAACGGCACCCAGCATATTTTTGAAAGAGACCCCACCGTGTTGTACTACTCCATTCATGAGCACCCCTCGTTTGCCTACCCGGGGACCGGACGTGAATTTGAAGCCGGCGAGGTGGACGGCTACGGGTTTACGAAAAATTCTCCCGTATTGCCGGGCAAAGGGGATGGTGAGTATAAACGCCTGGTGGAGCGGGATATGTTTCCGGCGGTGGAACGGTTTGCACCGGAAGTGCTCATCATTTCTACAGGGTTTGACGCCCATGAGGATGACGACATGGCCGATATGAATCTGACCACCGAAGGTTTTACCTGGATCATGCAGCAGATCATGACTCTGGCCGAAACCTATACCGGCGGCAAGCTCCTTTCGGTTCTGGAGGGAGGATACAATTTAGAGCGGCTTCCCGAGCTGGCCTGTAATCATGTGAAAGTTTTACTAGACATGGATCTATAACAGCCAACATAAAAGAGACCCTTGCAGGATATCTGTCTTTGTTCACGTTCAAGGAAGGCGCAAAATGGAACCGGAGGCATATAGTGAATATTTCGAGGATACCATTTTGAGCCGGACGCCGGAATCGGGCCAAAAGGGGTGTTATGCAAAGGTCTCTAAAAGTGTGTCCTACGGAGGGTATCATGTTTATTGATCAGTCCATGACCCGCAAGGTCGTTACCATTGAAAAAGATGCCAGTATTTTAAAGGCCGAAGAACTCATGAAAGCGCATCGGATCCGTCATTTGCCGGTAGTGACAGATGACCGGAAGTTAATCGGCATTGTAACGGATCGTGATTTTAGAGGGGCCATGCCCTATGAGTTTTTTCATAAGCCCGATAGTCCGGAGGCCCGGGAAGCACGGGAAGAAATGGGGAAGTTGACGATTGCGGAGATTATGTCGACGAATTTAGTGACCCTGTCGCCGGCTGATACCATTCAGGATGCGCTGTTACTGGTTCAAAAAACGAAAGTGGGCGCCCTGCCGGTCGTGGATGAAAACGACAAACTCAAGGGAATTTTGTCGGTGCGGGATTTGCTGCGGGCCTTTGTTGCTGTTTTGGGGTTGGGAACACCGGGGGCGCTGCTGGGAATTGTCGCCGAAGAAAAAGTGGGTCAGATGAAAAAGATTGTCGATGCCATCACCGCAGAGGGGGTCTCTATCGGCAGCATTCTGGTGGCGCGCTACTGGGAAACGGATAAAAGAGCCGTCTTTCCCTATCTGTTAACCAACAAAACCCGTAGGGTAAAACAGAAATTGACCGATCTTGGTTTTGAACTGCTCGATCCCATGGCGTGGTATATGGATCAACTACCCCGGAATGAAGGCTGATGGCACTGAACAAAGGTCTGTCCACGGTGGTGTTGAAGAAAACCGTCGACCCGCTTCTTTTCAAAAACCCGGAGATACGTTACACATATACTACCTTGAAGGTGTTCCCCAAACGCCATTACACCCGGGTCCTGATTTTATCGGGAACCGGCAGGAGAATGATTCCGCTTTCCTGTTTTTTGGAAAGCCCGCCCCAACCCTTGTTGACCAACTGGTGCGCTCACAGGGCAACCTCTTCTTGATTTGGCATACGATTCTTTGCAAACCCAAAAAGCCGCGTTGATGCAGCGTGGGCAGGATGACACAAGGGAGCAAAATGGTGGAATCCATTATCCGACAGGCCGCTAAAAAAATCATTGGAGCCAACAATGTGGTGGCCTTGACCGGCGCCGGTATATCGGTGGAGAGCGGGATTCCACCGTTTCGCGGCAAAGGCGGACTGTGGGCAAAGATTGATCCCGTGGAGGTTGCCCATATTGATGCTTTTTTAGAGAACCCGGCCAAAGTCTGGCGGCTCTTGATCCGGGATATGGGGCGCCTATTGGTCTCAGCCGCACCTAATGATGCTCATCACGGACTGGCGGAGTTGGAAAAAGTTGGCTGTATGGCGACGGTGATCACCCAAAATGTAGATGGCCTGCATCAAGCCGCGGGCAGCCGTCGGGTTATAGAATTTCACGGGACGTTTGCCACAGTTTCCTGCTTACAGTGTCACCTGCAGCAACCCATCAAGAATTGCCTAACCGCGGATATGCCGCCCCGCTGTGACTGTGGGGGTGTTTTGCGGCCCGATTGTGTGTTCTTCGGCGAGATGATTCCCACGGCGGCTTTTCATGCCGCGCAAGCGGTGGCAGCCGCCTGTGACGTGATGCTGGTGATAGGCACATCCGCCACCGTTGAACCCGCCGCGCATATGTCGGTCATGGCCAAACAAAACAGAGCGGTTATCATTGAAATCAACCTCGAATCCACACCGCTGAGCGATTCGATCAGCGACTATATGATCAAGGGCCCGGCCGGTGAGAGTATGCGCCAATTAACGGCGGCGGTGGATCAAATGAGGGCTGCTGGTCCCTGAGATGGAGAGCTGGTTGGTGAGGGTGGAGCTGCCACCGCCGTCATTGGCCGATAACAGCGGTGATGCGGACCGGCTGCTGCGTGGAGTAAAAAGACGGATCGGGTCTGACCGGATTCGGTTGCCATTACCCTTGCTGCGTTCGCTTCCTGCAAAACTACGCAAATGGCGGTATGATGTACAGGCGCTCTGTTTTTGTATGGACGGGCAGTGGCATCTGATCAACCTGTTCGGGGCTCAAATGTCCACTATCGTGACCGGTATGGAGTTGAATGTGAACCAGGAATTTATGAATCGTTTTTCGGCCGCCAAGTTTCTCCCCCATACCGATATGAGTCGTTTTCCTTCGGTTTTAAACACGTTGAACCTCCGTGATAAAGCACGCCCTAAAATAGAATGAGACAGGAGGAGTTACATCAATGATTACGCGTAAGCCTTGGGCCGATATGGCCACGGATCTGGTGGACGTTTCCATGGGACGCAAGCCTGCGACCATGCTTGTCCAAAACGGCCGTTGGGTCAACGTTTATAGTGGCGAAATTCTTCCCTGCACCGATGTGGCCATATGGAACAGCAGAATCGCCATGGTAAAAACGGATGCCGGCTATACCGCTGGGCCCGCTACCGTCGTTCTGGATGCTGATGGCCGTTACCTGCTGCCCGGCCTGTGTGACGGACATATGCATGTGGAAAGCAGCATGCTGTCGGTTACGGAGTTTGCGCGCGCAGTGATGGTCCACGGCACCACCTCGATTTTTATTGATCCCCACGAAATCGCCAATGTTCTGGGATTGCACGGTGTTCGGCTGATGTATGATGAAGCCGAGGGGCTGCCGATCAACGTCTATATACAGGTGCCCGGTTGTGTGCCCAGCGCGCCCGGGCTGGAAACACCCGGCGCCGAGTTGGGCCCCGATGAAGTGGCCGAAGCCCTTAAATGGCAACGGGTGGTAGGGCTGGGCGAGGTGATGAACTTTCCCGGTGTTGCCAACAACGACAGCAAAATGAGTGCTGAAATTACAGCGGCGATGCGGGCCAATAAGACCATCGGAGGCCATTACGCAACCCGCGATCTGGGGCGAGGGTTTCATGGCTATGTAGCGGGTGGCCCCCAGGACGATCATGAAGGCACCCGTCTGGAAGACGCCGTCGAAAGAGTTCGGCGAGGTATGCGGCCTATGCTGCGCTATGGCTCCGGTTGGCGGGACGTAGCTTCCCAGGTAAAGGCGGTCACTGAGTTGGGACTGGATCCCCGCCAGTTTATTCTTTGCACCGATGACTGCCATTCTGAGACGCTGATCAATGAAGGCCACATGAACCGGGTTGTGCGTCACGCCATTTCCGAAGGGTTGGAGCCGTTGAGGGCTATCCAGATGGCAACGCTCAATACGGCGCAGCATTTTGGATTGGACCGGGATGTGGGCAGTATCGCACCGGGACGGTATGCCGATATGATTATTACCAGCGATCTTAAAGAGCTACCCGTTGAGCAAGTCATCACCGCCGGGGTAGCTGTTGCTGAGGCCGGTAAGGCGACGATTGATATTCCCACTTACAGCTACCCCGGCGATGCAAAGCAGACAGTACAACTTTCGCGTGAAGTGACCGAAGATGACTTCACAGTTCAAGCGCCCAATGGCAATGCAACGGCCACCGTCAGGGTGATTGGTGTAATTGAGCATCAAGCGCCTACACGAGCACTGCAGTTTGAACTCCCGATAGTAAACGGTGTTGTCCAAATGCATCCGGAACGGGATATTTGTCAGGCGGCATTGGTGGAACGGCACCACGGCAGCGGTCGTGTCACCAACGGCTGGGTTAACGGGTTCGGTTTTGATCAGCCGTGCGCGGTGGCGACAACGGTTGCCCACGATTGCCATCATCTGATCGTTTGCGGAACGCGGCGCCGGGAGATGACCATGGCTGTAAATCGATTAAAGGAGGTGGGCGGCGGCGTGGTCGTATTTCAAGACGGAAAAGAGACCTCCCTGGTTCCCCTGCCCATTGCCGGGATTATGTCGGAAAACGGGGCCGAAGTGGTGGCCGGACAGGTGCGCCAAATGAATCGGGCCATGACCGCTTGTGGTTGTAAAATAGAAAACGCCTTTATGCAGCTCTCGCTGCTGGGATTGGTTGTTATTCCCGAATTGCGGTTATCTGATTTGGGGTTGGTGGATGCCGTCAACTTTAGGCTCGTCTCGCCGTTTGTTGACCCCTAGAGGCGATGGGTCTACTCATCGGCCGGTTTGATCAGCGCCGCCATGGAGGAGCGACCGTCGATTTTCAGCAAGGCAGCCTTTTCCAGGCGAATGTGGCGGATAAAGGCGCTCTCATCCTGGGCCGGGAATTGCTTGAACCAGTCCCAATCAATCACGCCGTTTTGTTCCGGCCGGATGGTCAGGTAACCGATACCCAATGAAGTAATGTTGTGGAAAAAATGAGATCCCTGGGACGGATCGGCGTTGAGACCGGCAATGGTTGTTTCTACCATGGCGTCGACACCGGAGATCTCGTTCCAGGAAACGGGAATACCCAGCCAGCGATCCGAAGAGCCCCAACGACCGGGCCCAACCAGGAGGTACTTGCGGCCCTCATTTTCGAGAAGGGTGTTTATCCGGCCAATTTCAGTGACCATCTCCATCGTTCTGGAGGTGTCAAAATCATCCGGTTTGACAAATACAATATCGTATATTTGTTTGGACCGACTACTACCCAAAGCCTGACGGCAGAAAAGCGCTGCCCGCTCACAGTCGCTTTCAGTGATGCTTACCTGAAGTTTATGACCGCCGATAGCCATGGGGCGAATCTGGACAAGTGCCAGCGAAGGGTTGTAGCCCGTGGCGGGTGTAGGGTCGACACAGAATTCAATCTCAACCGGACCGCCCATTCCCTGCCGGCCCAGTTCGAGTAGTTGAACCAGGATTTCGGGTAAAGGAAAATCGTTATGTGTGAGCATCCGTGCGAAAGTGATCACCGGATAGCCGTTCGGCTGCCAACCGCTCCGGATACGATTATCTTGCGGTTCAAAGGTGCTGGCCATATAACGAACCGCCGGATGGTCTGAAGCCTCATCAATGTCCAATTTTTCCAAAGTGGCGTCTTCCCGACTGACAAAATCCAAGGGAAAGTCTTCCAGCTTCAGGGCATAAAAAAAGCGCTGCGCATTCTTTAGAATATCATCCACCGTAGAAAATTGGGGTAGTAATTTAGGGTAGCGTGGTGAAAATCGAAGGGCATTGCCTCCATCCATCACAATTTTGCCCAAGCCGAGTGCAATATGGGCAATCCCTTCATCCGCCTTCATGGGGGCTACCGGATAGAAATTGTAGGACTGTACGACACCGGACAGATAGGGGTAGAAATACTTTTGGTACGTATGGCCGGCCAGATCCTGGATCACCACCGCCATCTTTTCGTCTTCGGTGCGGTGTTGTGTGCTTTTGGCAAATGAGCGCGGGGTTTTTAAAAAGGTTGAGGCGTAGATCAGCTTGATGGTTTGCACCAACTGCTCCACGCGCGCCGTCAGCAGGGTGTTGCTGTTGGGGATCATGTAAGTGCGGTAGATCCCGGCGTAGGGCTGGAAATAGGCGTCTTCCAAAAGACTGGAGGATCTCACGGCCAGCGGGTTGGTATTGTCGGTTAAAAAACGGGTAAGATCGTTGTGAAGCCATCGGGGAAAATCGGCTTCTAAAAAGCGGGTGCAAATATCAACGTCACTTAGGTCGGTTCCGGAAAAATCGCTTAAATCATTTTTATCGATAAAAGCGTCAAACCCTTCGGTGGTAATGACCACGGTTTTGGGGATATAGATGTCGATCCCTGAAAAGTTTTTATGCAGTTGCGCAGCATCCCGCAACTGGGCGGTCATAAAGGCCAACCCGCGGGCTTTACCTCCCAATGAACCGTTGCCGATTTTTACAAAATCGATGGTGGCGTCGTAAACACCACTATGAAAATCGGTGATAACGCCTCGCTGACGGCCGGTCCGCCGGGCCCTTAAGATATTGATCAGATGGATTTTCATTTCATCGTAGCTGTCAAATTGACTGATATTGACCGGCCGTAACTGGGTGGCCAAATGAATCTCCGAGCGCGCCATGAGCCAGGTGGAAAAATGGTTGTGGGAAGCGTGGTATTTAAAAGACGATTCCGGAATATCGTTTAAAGCCAACTCCATTTCGCGCAGGTTGGCGGCCCGTTTGATCTCCAATCCATCGGGTGTCCGAAATATAAAATCGCCAAATCCGAGATGTTCGGCAAAAAACCGGTGGATGTCGGAATAGAGCATTGCGCTGTTCTTGTTGATAAAAGCGGCTTTGGCATGGGCGGCTTTTTTACGGTTTTGCTCTTCGTTGCTGAGCATTAAAAGCGGAATGTCCGGCGTCGTTTTTTTGATCATGGAAAGCAATTTTACGCCCGCTTCGGCATTGGAGCAGCCGTTTAAGGGAAGGCATACATCAGACAATACACTCAACACATACGGCTGGTATTGCTCATAGAGTGCTTCGGCCTCCTCGTAGGTTTCGGCCACCAGGATTTTGGGCCGTGCACGCATCCGCAGCAAGCGGTCATCTTCGTTTAGCGAATCCTCCATGACATATTGGGTCTGGGACACGACCTCCCTGTAAAGCAGCGGTAGAATATAAGAGAAGTAGTAGGGCGAGTCTTCCACAAAGATAATCACGCGAACATTGGCCAGGTCGATATCACGGTTAATATTCCAGCAATCTTCCTGATTTTTAATCAGCGCCAGCAAAAGATCGGCGTTGCCTGACCAGACAAGTAGTTTATCTACATCGGTTTTTTGAGCTTTTAATTGATCAATATGGGTATTGGAGGCGCTATGGGACAACAGATAAACAGGCAGATTGGGATAGCGCTCTTTAAGTAGACGGCTGAATTTTTCCACCGACATATCGCTGACCCGTGGGGTGGTGATGACAAAGTCGAACCAGGTTTCTTTTAGTTGGACAATGGCGTCCCTCGCTGTCGCCGCCCAGTGGATGCGGGGCGGACTGGAAAGATTCAATCCCCGATACTCCAAAATAATCCGCTGGGCCAAACGACCCTCTTCATCTAAGATAAAGGCATCGTAAGGGCTTGATACCAAAAGAATATTACTCACCTTTTTGGCCATCAACTCGTGAAATATTTTAAACGAGTCATGGTTTTGGGTGGCTTCGGGCTGGGTGGGGCTGTCCATGCTGACCTCCCTGATCCACCATCAAAAAAGTAAAAACTCTTGTTGTGCTTGAGCAATCAGGCGGACAGGATGATTTCAATAAAAGAAAACTGTCACCAACGAGATGAAAGCATTATGGCACAAGGGGTGCTTCCCTTCAAGTACGAAACCG
>Ga0056125_1000079_pt1 | contig 23543 bp, 16 predicted proteins | sample WorMetHEROISLAND_5_FD_71112 | JGI IMG/M metagenome (GOLD analysis project Ga0056125, IMG submission 71112) | Marine gutless worms symbiont microbial communities from Max Planck institute for Marine Microbiology, Germany - Olavius sp. 5 HERON ISLAND ... | reverse complement strand
CTGAGGTCTTCCGGCGTCAGGGCTTCCCGGCGGGCCCGCAGGTCGACATACCAAGAGGAGCACAACGAGACATGGGCGGCGATGATCAGCCCCTGAGCCGCCACTCCGATCATCGCCGCCGGTGAGAGCGCTCCCTCGCCGCCGGGCGCCGCGGCGAGGGGGATGGCCGTCAACTGGATGAGTTGCACGGCGGTGAAGCCGAGCAGCCCCACAAGGAGATGGAACCCGAGCGTCGGCCACCACCGGCCTTTGACGAGGTCGAGGCTGCGACGCAGCGACGCAAGCGGGCCGATCCCCTCCACCGACAGCGCGGCCGGGAACATCGAGAGAGACACGGCGAGCCAGGCGCCCGGGCCTGCGAGCGCGGCGAGCAGCACCGGGGCGATGACGGCGCTTGTGGCGTTCGGAATCCCCACTCGGGTCAGCGGGATCATCCACACGGTGACGCCGACTCCGATGAGGGCGCCGACGGCCGCCACGACGATGATCGCGGCCAAGACCGCGGGGACGTACCGACCCAGAGCGTGCCGTCGCACCAGCTTGGCCGCGACAGCCTCTCCCGCCGCGTCGAGGGTCACGGCCCGGGCGGCGGCGAGGTAGAGGAAGAGCGTCCCCAAGATCTGTGCGCCCAAGGCGACGGCGGTGGCCCCGAGGAGCGGCCTCGCTTGCTCGAGGAATCCCTCGCGGGTGAGGCCCTCAAGGCGGGCCGGGTCGTTGAGCGCAAGCTCCAGGAAGTCGGCGGCCCCCGTGGCCTCAAACACCCAGATCGTCAACAGGCCGACGGGGACGAACACGATGAGGGCGGTCAGCGCCAGCGGCCTCCACAGGCGGGCCAGGGCGGTCACGCCTTCGCCCACGACCTGGCCGAGGGGGCGAGGGGTTAGTGGTGCGTCGCTCAAATCCTTAACCCGCTTCGCTATGCGTGCGACACACCACTAGGTACATCCTGGCCGTTACGGTAGCCGGCCGTGCCCGAGCTCCCCGAAGTCGAAGTCGTCAGGCGCCGTCTTGAGAAGGCGATGGTCGGCCGTGTGATGGAGAGCGTCTGCCTGACCCATCCCCGCACGGCCCGGCGCAACAGGTCGCCCGCCGAGGTCGGGCGCCGTCTCACCGGGCGGGAGGTCGTCAACGTGGGCCGTCACGGCAAGTTCCTGCTCATCGGCTTGGGCGACGGGCAGACGATGGTCGCTCATCTCGGCATGTCGGGCCGGTTCTCGGTGTGCGCCGCGGGCGCCGATCGAGCGCCCCACACCCACTTCGTCGCCGCGCTCGACGACGGGGCGGAGGTCAGGTTCATCGACCCGCGCACGTTCGGCTTCGTTGCGGTCCGCGACGAGAGCGAGCCGGATCCCGCCTTCTCAAGGCTCGGCCCCGACGCGTGGCTCGATGCGCCCGAGCCCCCAGCCCTGGTGCGCGCCCTCGCGGGACGGGTCGCTCCGCTCAAGGCGCTGCTCCTCGATCAACAGATCATCGCGGGCCTCGGGAACATCTACGCCGACGAGGCGCTGCACCGGGCCGGGATCCACCCTCTGCGACCTGGGGGGTGCCTGAGCCAGGCGGAGGCATGTCGCCTGCTCAACGCGACGCGTACCGTGTTGGAGCAGGCGATCGACTCGGGCGGGACGACCCTCGGCGACCTCGCCTATCTCCTCCCCGACGGCCGAGCGGGAGAGAACCTCGCCCGTCTCAAGGTCTACGGCCGGGAGGGAGAGCCGTGCCCGTCTTGCGGGGCGCCGGTCGAGAGGACCGCGGTGCGGGCGAGGTCCACGCACTTCTGCCCTGGTTGTCAGACATGAAGGCTGTGCACGCCCTGGTCGGCGGGCGGGTGCAGATGGTCGGCTATCGCCGGACTTGCCGCAGCGTCGCCCGGGGGCTGCGCCTCGTCGGCTGGGTGCGCAACCTCCCCGACGGCCGGGTCGAGATGCTCGCCCAAGGGGAGGCGGAGGGCGTCGACCGACTGATCGAATGGGCTTGGGCCGGGCCTGCGGGCGCCGCGGTGTCCGGCGTCGAGTCGGAGTCGGTCCCGGTCGACGCGACCCTGTCCGACTTCCTGATCCAGCCCTCGCTCATCGGCGAAGATCCCAGGAAACGCCGGCGCGCCCGGTAGCCTGACCCGGACAACCACAACGTTGTCATTCATCAGGTGGTCGGTTGTGTACCTCAAATCGCTCAAACTCAAGGGTTTCAAGTCGTTCGCGGACCGGTCTCGGCTGGAGTTCCGGCCGGGCGTGACGGTCATTGTCGGGCCCAACGGGACCGGGAAGTCGAACCTGGTCGACGCGCTGTCCTGGGTGCTCGGGACCCAATCGGCCAAGACGCTGCGGACCCCGAAGATGGAGGACGTCATCTTCGCCGGGACCGCGACCAGGCCTTCCCTCTCGAAGGCTGAGGTCACGCTCATCGTCGACAACGCCGACCGTCGCCTCGACATCGACCTCGACGAGGTCGCCATCACACGGCGGATCCGCCGCGACGGCGCCGTCGACTACGAGCTGAACGGCGTCGGGTGCAGGCTTCTCGACATCCAGGACCTGCTGGCCGACTCGGGCGTCGGCCGCCGTCAGCATGTGATCATCGGTCAGGGCGAGATCGGCGAGGTGCTCAGCGCCTCCCCCGAGGACCATCGGGCGGTCATCGAGGAGGCGGCGGGAATCCTCAAGCACCGGCGCCGCAAGGAGCGCTCGGAGCGCCGACTCGAGCGGACCGACGACGACCTGGCCAGGCTTCAGGATCTGATCGGCGAGATCGGGCGGCAGATGCGCCCACTTCGCCGCCAGGCTCGGGCCGCGGAGCGATATGACGGCCTCAAGGCGGAGGTCAAGGCGCTCCGCCTCCACCTGGGTGGGGCCGCCCTTGCGGGCTACGACCGGGACCTCACGATCGCCGTCTCCGAGAAGTCGATGCGGCATGAGAGCCTCGAGGTCGACGAGCGGCGCTTGGAGGGCCTGGCCCACCGGATCGAGACGGTCGGCGAGACAGCCGGCCGCGTCGGCGCCGACCTCGACCGCGACACATCCGCGGCCGCCATGCTCGAGACGACCAACGAGCGGCTCAGGCGCATGGCCTCGGTGGCTCACGAGCGTCGTCGCGCCCGTCGCGGCCGCCGCGAGGCGGCCGTGGAGCGTCGCGTCGACTTGATCGAGGAGCGGGAGGCCGTCGGGGCCGAAATCGAGGGTGTGAGCGGCGAGCGAGCCGAGGCAGCGTCGGCGGCCGAGGCGGCGGAGAAGCGTTTTCGCAGGCTTGAGGACGAGGAGAGGGCGGTCGCCGTCCAGAGCTCGTTGTCTCCCGAGGGCGCCGTGGCCGCGGTGCGCGGCGAGCTGAGCGCCCTGGAGCCCGCCTCCGCCCGCGACCGGCGCGAGCGGGAGAACGTCGCCCGTCGGTTGGATGTCCTGGCAGGCCGCAAACGCGCCGAGACGGCCGAGGTCGAGCGAATCAACGAGGAGATCCGGGAGCTCGACGCGCAGGTCTCCCGGCGTCAAGCCGAGTACGAGGAGGCCGCGGCGCGTCGGCAGGCCGATCAGGAGAGCTGGTCCGCCGCCGAGTCGGCCCTCGCCGAGGCGCGACTGGAGCGCGCCGCGTCGGCGTCGAGAGTCGAGGCTGTCAGGGCCGCCGCGGAGGGGCGCTTCGACGACGCCGCCCGGGAGGTCGTGGAATCCGCGGCCGGGGCCATCGGCTCGCTGACGTCGCAGTTGAGCGTGCCCGAGGGCCTGGAGGCGGCGGTGGGCGCCGCTTTGGGCCCGTGGGTCGACGCCGTCGCCTTCGACGACATGGCTTCCCTTCGCGACGCGGTGGAGGCGGTCAAGGCGAGCGGGGGAGGCTCGGCGCCGGTCGTCTCGGCGGTCGTCGAGATCTCGTCCCCGGCCAGGGAGGTGGCGGCCGCCCTGGGCGTGGAGGCCCTCATCGACAGGCTCGGCCCCGACGCCCACGCCGGGTTGGCGGGCCGCCTTCTCGGCGATGTCCTCTTGGTCGAAGGCTGGATGACGGGTTGGGACCTGATCGCGAGGCACCCGGCTCTGCGGGCGGTCACGCCGGAAGGCGATCTGATCTGGGTCTCGGGGGCTCACATCGCCCGCCCGGACGGGGCGGGCCCGGCGATGCTGGAGACGGCGACCGTCGCTCTGGAGAGGGCCGAGACCGCTCTGGCCCGAGCCGAGTCGATCCACACCGCCGCCGCCCGCGGCTTCGAGTCGAGCCGCGACGCCGAGAGGGCGGCCCTCGAGAGGCTGGAGGCCGCGGAAGCCGGCCTCGCCGGGCGATCCGAGGCTATGGGCCGGTTCCAGAAGTCGGTGGCCGCCGTCTCCGAGGAGCAGGCCCGGCTGGAGGAGCGCAACAGCGCTCTGGGCGAGTCGATAGACGCAGCCGACCGTCAGGCCTCCTCACTCAGGCGCCGGCTCGCCGCCCTCGAAGGCGAGGAAGCGGAGCGGATGAGGGTTTGGGAGGAGCTGGAGGCGCGGCGGCTTCGGTTGGCCGCCGACCGGGAGTCGGCCCGATCCGACTGGCAGGAGGCCGCTGAGACGTTGCGCGCCGTCTCCGAGCGAGACCGTCTCCTGCGGGAGCGCTCGGAGCGGATCGACGACGAGCTTGGCCGGCTCGACTCGGGAGAAGGCTCAGGCGCCGACCCCGAGGCCCTCACCCTGGCGCACGACTTCGCTCGCCGGGCCGTCTCCGTCTTGGAGGATCGGATCGCCGAGCTTCGGGATCGCCAGGCGCGGCTCCGCGAGGAGAGCGGCGAGGCCGTCGGGGAGCTGGAGCGGGCTCGAGCGGAGAGGGACGCGCGCCGGGCCTCCGTGTCGACGGCCGCGAAGCGGGTCGCCGAGCTGGACGTCCGGCTCACCGAGCTTCGCCTGCGCCGCGAGGCTGTGATCGAGGCGATCAGGAGAGACGCCGACGCCGACGAGGAGGAGGCGATGGGAGCGCCCCGCCCCGACCTCCCCGAGGGCGCCGACCTCGACGAGCTGCTCGACTCCAAGCTGGCCCAGCTCGCCCGGCTCGGGCCGATCAACCCTCTGGCGGCCGACGAGCTCGGCGAGCTTGAGGAGAGGCACACTTTCCTCTCCGACCAGATGGCCGACGTCGAGTCCTCGCGCGCCGAGCTGCGCAAGGTGATATCCGCCTTGGAGGCCGAGATCGAGCAGCGGTTCCAGGCCGCTTTCACAGAGGTGGCGGAGGCCTTCGAGCGTTACTTCGAGATCCTGTTCCCGGGCGGCCGCGGCCGCATCCGGCTGATGGACACCGACGACCCCCGCTCCGGCGTCGCCATCGAGGGACAGCCCCTGGGCAAGAAGGTGAGGCAGATGAGCCTGCTCTCCGGGGGCGAGCGGAGCCTGGCCGCCCTCGCCTTCCTGTTCGCAGTCTTCGAGGCCCGGCCGAGCCCCTTCTATGTGCTCGACGAAGTCGAAGCCGCCTTGGACGACCCCAACCTGCGGCGGTTCTTGCGGATCGTCGACGAGTTCCGCGGGCGGGCCCAGTTGCTCATCGTCACTCACCAACAGCAGACGATGGAGGCCGCCGACGTGCTCTACGGTGTGACCATGGCGCCCGGCGGCTCGTCGCAGGTGGTCCGAAAGGACATGGCGGCGGCCGCCGCCCCCCAACAGGTCGCGTAGCAGTGGACGACTTCGGCCTCATCGCCTTGGCCGCGGCCGCCGTTCTCGCCGTCGGCCTGCTCGTCGGGCTCTTGTTGAGGGGGCGGGCGGTGCCCGGATCGGATCGGGGCCCCCTCGCCAAGACGAGCGACGCGCTGGGAACGGCCCTGCGCCGAGCGTGGGGCGCCGGGTTGGGGGAGGAGACCTGGGCGGACATCGAGGAGGCCCTGGTGGCCGCCGACGTGGGGGCGGGGGCCGCCGCTCACATCGTGGAGGGCGTGCGATCGGCCCGGCCGAAGACCCGCTCGGAGGCGCGGGAGGAGTTGGCGCGGCGCATGAGGGGGGAGTTGGGCGGCGCCGACCGGGTGTTGCGCCTGTCGGGCGACCCGGCGGTGATCCTCGTCGTGGGCGTCAACGGCGCGGGCAAGACCACGACCATCGCCAAACTCGCCCGGATGCTGACCGGGGACGGCCGCTCGGTCCTCCTGGGCGCGGCGGACACCTTCCGGGCGGCCGCGGGGACGCAACTCAAGTCTTGGGGCGATCGGTTGGGGGTCCCCGTGGTGGCGGGCCAGGAGGGCGGCGACCCGGCGTCGGTCGCCTACGACGCCCTAGCGGCGGCCAGGGCGAGGCGCTTCGACGCGGTCATCATCGACACGGCGGGCCGCCTGCACGGGAAGACGAACCTCATGGCCGAGCTCTCCAAGATCCACAGGGTCGTCTCAAGGGAGGGCCCGGTCGACGAGGTGCTGCTCGTGCTGGACGCCTCCGCCGGCCAAAACGGCCTGGCCCAAGTGAGCGGTTTCGCCGAGGCGACCCCGCTGACCGGGCTGGTGCTGACCAAGCTGGACGGCACGGCCAAGGGCGGGATCGTGATCGCCGTGGAGAAGGAGCTGAAGGTCCCCGTGAAGTACATCGGGGTCGGCGAGGCGATGGGCGACCTCGAGCCGTTCGACCCGGGCCGTTTCGTCGACGCCCTGTTGGAGGAGGCGTGAGGGTCGGGGAGCTGGTCGAGGCGGCCCGGGCCGCGGCCGAAAGCTCATACTCGCCCTACTCGGGTTTCCGGGTCGGGGCCGCGGTCGTCGTCGCCGGCGGCGAGGTCTTCACCGGCGCCAACGTGGAGAACGCCTCCTACCCGGTGACCTCATGCGCCGAGACGACCGCGATCAACACCGCCGTCGCCCGCGGGGCCCGCAAAATCGACACGGTCGTCGTGGCCTGCATCGACGCCGACGGGGTCGACGGCGCCTACCCGTGCGGGCGTTGCCGGCAGGTCATGGCGGAGTTCGGCGTCGAGAAGGTGGTGGTGACGGCGGGCGCCGGGTCGGCGGCCCGGGAGCACACACTCGACGAGCTGCTGCCCCGTCGGTTCGGGTCGGGGTAGGGGGAGCGCCTATCATTTCCCTATCCCCGGAGGGAGTGTATGGCGAAGCTGCCCCGCGACATCGGACCTGAGCGCGACGCCTGCGGCGTCGGCTTCATCGCCGCCCGAGACCTGCAGCCCTCCTACCGGCTCACCCGGCTTGCCGTGGACTGCCTTCACAGCCTCGACCACCGGGGCGCCCGCGCCGCCGACGGCACCGGCGACGGCGCCGGGCTCCTCACCCAAATCCCCCACAAGCTGATCGCCCGGGAGCTGGGCGCACACGGCATCAGCGTCGACCCGGAGCGTCTCGGGATGGTCATGTGCTTCCTCCCGCCGATGGACGCGGCGACGTCCCGGACCGTGGTGAGCGACGCCTTGGAGGCCGAGGGGTTGAGGCTCATCTTCTGGCGCTCGGCGCCGATCGACCCCTCCGTCCTGGGCGACCACGCCCGTGAGACGTTGCCGCTGATCGAGCAGGCGGCGGTCACCGGCGACTTGGGGGAGGAGGAGTTCGAGAGGGCCCTCTATCTGGCCAGGAAACGCATGGAGCGCAAGGGCAACCCCGGGCTCTCGATCCCCTCCGCCTCGGCGAGGACGGTCGTCTACAAAGGCCTGTTCACCGCCAGCCGCGTCGCCGACTTCTACTGGGACCTCCGCGACCCCGACTTCGAGACGGCGTTCGCCATCTTCCACCAGAGGTTCTCGACGAACACCTTCCCGGCCTGGGACAACGTGCAGCCGTTCCGGGCCCTCGCCCACAACGGGGAGATCAACACGATCCAGTCCAACCGCTCTTGGATGAATGCCCGGGAGAAAGGGGCGACTCCGGGCAATTGGGGGGACCGCCTCCCCGACGTGTTCCCCTTCCTCCAGTCCGACCTGTCCGACTCGGCGAGCCTCGACAACGCCTACGAGCTGCTGTTGCGGAGCGGGCGGGGCCTGGCGCACGTCAAGGAGATGCTGATACCGGCCGCGTGGGAGAACGTGGCGGACCTGACGCCGGAGCTGACGGCGTTCTACAAGTACCACGCGTTCCTCACCGAGCCTTGGGACGGCCCCGCCGCGATCGCCGTGTCCGACGGGAAGTCGTTGCTCGCCGGCCTCGACCGCAACGGGCTGCGGCCGGCGCGTTGGGCTGTCAGCCCCGACGTCGTCATCGTCGCGTCGGAGGCGGGGGTCTGCCCGGAGGAGGAGTCGAGGGCCGTGGAGACCGGCCAGCTCGCGCCGGGAGAGTTGATCCTGTTCGACGGGGAGACGGGCGAGATCCGGCGCTCGGACGAAGTCAAGGCGGACCTCGCCTCGAACCTTCCCTACGGCGACTGGGTGAACACGGAGTCTCTTCACATCCACGCCCCCTTCGACGACCGCGACGACCCTCGCATCGACGCCGCCGCCCTTGCCCGGGTCTTCGGCTACACGGCGGAGGAGCGTCGCCTGATCCTCGCCCCGATGGCCCACGGCGAGACGCCGGTCGGCTCGATGGGCGACGACACCGGCCTCGCCGTCCTGGCGCCGCGGCCCCGCCGTCTGACCAGGTACTTCCACCAGATGTTCGCCCAGGTGACCAACCCGCCCATGGACCCGATCCGCGAGAAGCTGATGATGTCGCTGCGCATCCAGCTCGGGAGGCGCGGCCCGCTCCTCGAGGACGCGCCCAGCCAGGCCCACCTGATCGAGCTGGCCAGCCCGATCCTCAGCGCGGCGGAGCTGGAGGCGATCGTCCGCTCCGGCGACCCGGCGTTCTTCTCCCATTGGATCGCGGCGACTTGGAGCCGCGAGTCGGGGCCGGAGGGATTGAAGGAGCGCCTCGACGCGATCTGCGAGGAGGCGGCGCACGCCGTCGGCTTGGGCGCGACGATCCTCATCCTCTCCGACCGGGAGACCGGCCCGGAGGACGCGCCCGTCCCGATCCTGCTGGCCGTCGGCGCCGTCCATCACCATCTCATCGACAAGGGGGTACGCGGCCACGCCTCGATCGTGGTCGTCTCCGGCGAGCCGAGGGACTCTCACGACGTTGCGTGCCTGCTCGGGTTCGGCGCCTCGGCGGTCAACCCTTACCTCGCTATCGATCAGGTGATGGACCTCGCTCGGTCCGACATGGTGGATGTCGACCCGGTCACGGCGCAGGAGAACTATCGCAAGGCGTTGGAGAACGGGCTGCTGAAGATCATGTCCAAGATGGGCATCTGCACGCTCGCGGCCTACCGGGGGTCGGAGTTGTTCGAGGCGATCGGCCTGTCGGAGGGCGTCAGCCACCGAGCCTTCCGGAACGCCCCGCGGCGGTTGAGGGGCGTTGGGCATGTCGAGCTGGCCAGGCAGGCGCTGGAGCGTCACGCCGCCTACGAGGGGGAGGGCAGGCGGGCGGGAGGTTTCTACAAGCACCGTCGGGGGGAGGAGCTGCACTTGTTGGGGCCGAAGGTGGTCCTCGACCTCCAGAAGTCGGTGCGGTCCGGCGAAGCGGAGGCGTGGGACCGCTACCTCGGGTCGGCGGGCGATCATCCCCCGGCGTTGGTGAGGGACCTGCTCGCCTTCGTGGAGCGGACGCCCGTCCCGGTCGAGGAGGTCGAGCCGGTCGAGGCCGTGATGAGGCGTTTCACGACCGCGGCGATGTCGCTCGGCGCCCTGTCCAGCGAAGCCCACGAGGCGTTGGCCGAGGCGATGAACACGATCGGCGGCCGCTCCAACTCGGGCGAGGGGGGCGAGAGCGCAAGCCGTCGGGGCGGGGAGCGCAATTCGGCAATCAAGCAGGTGGCGTCGGGTCGGTTCGGGGTGACGCCGGGTTACCTCGACTCCGCCGACGAGTTCCAGATCAAGATGGCGCAGGGGTCGAAGCCGGGGGAGGGCGGTCAGCTTCCCGGCCACAAGGTCACCGAGGAGATTGCGAGGCTCCGTCACACCGAGCCGGGGATAACCCTCATCTCGCCCCCGCCGCACCACGACATCTACTCGATCGAAGACCTGGCGCAGCTCATCTTCGACCTCAAGGCCTTCAAGCCGTCGGCGAGCGTCTCGGTCAAGCTGGTCAGCGAGCCGGGCGTCGGGACGATCGCCGTGGGCGTGGCCAAGGCGGGCGCCGACGTGATCACGGTGTCCGGCGCCGACGGGGGGACGGGCGCCTCGCCGTTGGTCTCCGTCAAACACGCCGGTTCTCCGTGGGAGCTCGGCGTCGCCGAGGCCCACCAGGCTCTGGTGGCCAAGGGGATGCGCTCCAGCGTGACTTTGGAGGCCGACGGCGGGATTCGCACTGGGCGGGACGTCGTGGTGGCCGCCATGCTCGGCGCGGGGCGGTTCGGGTTCGGGACGCTCCCGCTGCTGGCCATGGGCTGCAAGATGGTCCGCCAATGTCACCTGAACACCTGCCCGGTCGGCGTGGCGACCCAGGAGCGCAATCTGCGGGCCAAGTTCACGGGTACAGCCGATCAGGTCGTGGTGTTGTTCACCCACTTGGCGTCGGAGATACGTCATCTCTTGGCGGCTTTGGGAGTGCGGTCCCTGTCCAAGATAATCGGCCGCGCCGATCTCCTCAGGCCGGTCGATCCGAGCCATCCCCTCTCCCCGGACTTGGCGGCGCTTCTTGTCAGGGCGCACGACCGCAAGCGGCACGAGGGTTATCGCACGGTCCCGTTGTCCAGCTTGTCGCGTCGTATGGTGATCGACGCGCGCGCCGCGCTCGAAGATGGCGCTGCCGTCGATCTCAACTACCCGGTGCGCAACATCGACCGGACCGTCGGCGCCCGGCTCTCGGGGGAGATTGCGGCGAGGTTCGGCGACGAGGGCTTGGCCGACGGGGCGGTGAACGTGCGTCTCTCGGGCACGGCCGGCCAGAGTTTCGGGGCTTGGTTGTCTCCCGGTGTGGCGCTTCGCCTCAACGGCCCCGCCAACGACTTCGTGGGCAAGGGCATGGCCGGCGGGTTGATCACGGTGTCACCCAGCCGATTGAACGGGTCGCCCCACGCCGCCGGCAACGCAGTGCTCTACGGGGCGACCGGGGGCAAGGCGCTCCTGGCCGGGGCGGTGGGCCAGAGGTTCGCCGTGCGCAACTCGGGGGCGACGGCGGTCGTCGAGGGGTGCTCGGACCACGGCTGTGAGTACATGACGGGCGGCACGGTGGTCGTCTTGGGCGATGTGGGCCGCAACTTCGCCGCGGGGATGACGGGCGGCGCCGCTTATGTGTGGGACCCGGCGATGAAGCTCAAGGCGAGGTTGGCTGAGACCGCGCCGTCGATCCGTCGTCCCTCGGCGCCGGAGTCGGCGATGCTCAAGGCCCTCGTGTCGGAGCACCGGTTGTGCACGCAGAGCCCGGTCGCCCAAGGCATTCTCGACGGCGGCCTCGGCGGGTTCGACGACTTCTGGGCGATCGTGCCGGGCGATGAGGATGAGGAGTCGGCGGAGAGCTTGCCGGTGGAGGAGGACGTGGCCCGCTGAACGGGGCCGGGTGGGCCGACATGGCGCCGTCGCCGCTCCGGGCGCGGGCCGGCCCTTCGGAGTCGGAGGTCAACCGGGGCGTGCGACTAGAAACAGCCTGCTGAAAGGCAGCGTCGTCACACCGTCCCAGGTTGGGTAGGCGGCCGCGTATCCGCTCTTGCACTCGGCTTCGAATCGGTCGCGGTCGTCGTCGTCGAGAGCGGCGAGCACCGGGCGCAGCAGCGAGCCGGTCACCCAGGCCCACACCGGGTCGTCTCCGGTGAGGGTGTGGTGGTAGGTGGTCCGCCAAACGTCGACTTCGGCGGGTTGCAGCCACTCGCGGTAGTCGTCCACCCTGCAGACCCGATCGCGCAGGAGGGCTCTCCGGGCCGCCTCGGGCCAGTCGCCCTCGTCGAGGATGTCGGCGGGGACCCGGTGGGTCGGCGCCCGCCAGTTGTCCGGCATCTGCACCGCCAAGGCGCCTTGCGACGAGAGATGCGAGCGGAGCCTGGGGAACAGCTTGCGGTGGTTGTCGACCCAGTGGAGGGCGGCGTTGGAGAAGATCAGGTCGACGGGGTAGGGAGGCGCCCAATCCTCGATGTCGCCGACGACCCACTCGACGCCGGGGTGGGAGCCCCTCGCCTTCTCGACCATCTCGCGAGACGAGTCGACGCCCGTGACGTCGGCCTCGGGCCAGCGGGAGGCGAGGAGGGCGGTCAGCTCACCCGAGCCCGAGCCCAGGTCCACGACGACTCTTGGCTCGAGGTCTGCGATCCGGGCGATCAGCTCGGCGCCCGGCCGCAACCGGTGCTCGGCGAATCTGAGGTATCGGGCCGGGTCCCAGACCGTCAGCGGCTCTCCAGGGCGTCGATCAACTTGGGCATGACCTTGTGGACGTCGCCCACGACGCCGAGGTCGGCCACCGAGAAGATGGGCGCGTCGGGGTCCTTGTTGATGGCGATGATGGTCCCCGAGTCCTTCATGCCGACCAGGTGTTGCATGGCGCCGGAGATCCCGGCGGCGATGTAGACGTCGGGTTTGACGGTCTTGCCTGTCTGGCCGATCTGCTTGGAGTAGGGCGCCCAACCGGCGTCGACGACCGCCCGAGTGGCGCCGGTCGCCGCGCCGAGGGGCTTTGCCAGCCGCTCGACGAGGTCGAGTGCTTCGGCGGACCCGAGTCCCCGCCCGCCGGCAACGACGACGGCCGCGTCGGCCAGTTGCGGCCCCTCCCGCTCCTCGGCGTGGCTCTCCACGATCCTGGCTTCGGCGGCGCCCGCGTCGGGAAGGTCGAGCGTCGCGACGGAGGGCGGCGGGCCGCCCATCGCCTCCGCGGTGAACGACTTCGGCCTTATCAACACGATGAACGGGCCCTGGTCCGACCCGGCGACAGCGATCTGAGCGCCTCCGAGGATCTCATGGTCGGTCTCGACGCCCCCGTCTGTGAGACGCACGTCCGAGGCGTTGGAGAGTGCGCCCACGCCCATTCGGGCGGCCAGTCGGCCGGCCACGTCGCGGTCGTTGTACGCCTGGCCGAACATGATCAGGTCCGGCGCCTCCGCCTCGGCTTTCGCGGCGAGAGCGGCCGCCAGGGGGGCGGAGGAGAGGCGGTCTCCGCAATCGGCGTGGAGCACAGCCGTCGCGCCGTGATCGCCGAGGGCGGCGAAAGCGGCGCTCGACCCCGCCCCCGAGTAGACGACGGTCGCCTCGCCCAGCGCCCGCGCCCGGGACAGCATCTCCAGCCCGAGGGCCGACGGCTCGCCGTCGACCTCCTCGATGAACACCCAAACACTCGCCATCTCAGATCACCTTCCGCTCTTCAAGGAGGGCGACGATCGCCAAGTGGGCCTCGCCCTCGTCTTCGATCTTCTCGCCCGCGGCCCGCTCCGCCGCCGCCGCGATCGACGTCACCGCCTGGTCGGAGGTCGTCTCGACCCCCAGGTCGGCCAAGGTCTTCGTGTCGATCGGCTTCTTCTTGGCCTCCATGATCCCCTTGAACGTCGGGTACCTGGGCTCGACGACGCCGGAGGTAACGGACACGACCGCCGGGAGCGGCGCGTTGACCACGTCGTAGCCGGCGAGGGTCTGGCGGCGGATGGTGACGTCGCCGTCGCCCGTCTCCACCGAGGTCGCGTAGGTGAGGGCCGGGGCGCCGAGGATCTCGGCCATCATCTGGGGGACGACCCCCGAGTAGCCGTCGGTGGACTCGGTGCCTGCGATGACCAGGTCATAACCCTCCTGCTTGACGGCGGCGGCGAGCACGCGAGCCGTGGTCAAGGCGTTCGACCCGCGCAGGGCGGGGTCCTCGACCAGCACGGCCCTGTCGGCCCCCATGGCCAGCGCCTGGCGGATGCCCTGGGCGCCGCCCGCCGGGCCCATGCTGACGAGGGTGACCGTCCCCTCCTTCGCCTGGGCGAGTTGAAGACCCATCTCCACCCCGTAACGGTCGGTGTCGTCGAGGATCTGGTCGTCGGGGCGGATCACCCAGTTGACGCCCTCCTCGAACTCATAGGGGGTGGCGGGGTCCGGGATCTGCTTGACGCAGACAACGACCTTCATTCCGCGTTGCTCCTTGCTCGTGGACGCGGGCCGATGCTAGCCGGCGCTCCGACTCGCCGGATCCGCCGCCTGCTCAAGGGGTCCCGCCGACTTTTTCGACCACAAGGTCGGGGACCGGCGACGGGGCGTCCGACAGCTCCCAGGCGGCGGCCAAGCGGCCTCGCTGCGCCTCCCACTTTGCCTCGTCGGAGTAGCGGGCGACGGCCAAGGGGTCGCCGACGGAGACCTGATCCCCGAGCTTGGCGCGCAAAGTGACGCCCACGCCCGGTTCGACGGCGGCCTCCTTGCGCTCGCGTCCCGCCCCGAGCCCGGCTGCGGCCTCGCCGATCGCCAAGGCGTCGCACCGGACGACGAAGCCGTCCCGCGGGGCGGTCACGACCGTCTCCAGGGGGGCGACCGGCAGAAGCGAGGTGTCCTCGAGGACCGACCGGCAGCCCCCGTGGGCGACAACGACCTCTATGAGCTTGTCGAGGGCTGAGCCGTCGGCGATGGCGCCCTCCAAGCGACTGCGCCCTCCCTCCACCCCGGCAAGCTCGAGCATCGCCTCGCCCAGGGTGAGCGTCAGCTCGGTGACGTCGGCGGGCCCCTCCCCCCTCAGCACGTCGATCGACTCGCGGATCTCGTTTGCGTTCCCGACCTCGGCGCCGAGGGGTTGCTCCATCGACGTGATGAACGCGACCGTGTTCACCCCGCGGGACTCGCCGACGCCGATCAACGCGGCGGCCAGCTCCCGCGACGACTCGACGGTCTTCATGAACGCGCCCGACCCGGTCTTCACGTCGAGGACGAGGCCGTCGAGGCCCTCGGCGAGTTTCTTCGACATGATCGAGGCGCAGATCAACGGGATGGAGGGCACCGTGGCCGTGGCGTCCCGCAGGGCGTAGAGCTTGCGGTCGGCCGGCGCCATCGTCTCGGACTGCCCGGCCAGGACCAGCCCGTGATCGACGAGGATGCGGCGGAACTCGTCGGGCGCCAGCCGCGTCGTGAACCCCCGAATCGACTCGAGTTTGTCCAAGGTCCCCCCGGTGTGGCCCAGGCCGCGTCCCGACATCATGGGGACGGCGACCCCGCACGCCGCCGCCATCGGGGCCAGCGGGATCGAGATCTTGTCCCCGACGCCGCCCGTCGAGTGTTTGTCCACCTTGGCGGCCGCCATGTCGGAGAAGTCCATCACCTCGCCGGAGTTGAGCATCGCCGAGGTCCAGGCGGCCAGCTCGTCGCGGTCGAGGCCGTTGAAGTAGACGGCCATGGACATTGCGGACATCTGGTAGTCGGGCACCGTCCCGTCGACATAGGCGGAGATCAGCCATCCGATCTCGTCGGCCGAGAGCGCGGCGCCGTCTCGCTTCGCCTCGATCAACCGGGTCGCCGAGTAGGTCATAGGCCAACCTGTCGTTGGGTCAGAGGATCGCCGTCAGCTCCGGGGCGCCGAGAGCGAGGTTCAGGTTCTGCACGGCTTGGACCGCCGCCCCCTTGAGGAGGTTGTCCTCCACGGCGACGACCGCCACGTTATGCCCGTCGTCGCCGACGCTCACACCGCCGATCAGGGTCCCGGGGATGCCCGCCCCGTCCCGCAACTCGGGGATCTCGTCTTGAACCTCGATCAGCGCCTCCCCGGCGTAGGCGCTCGCGACGCGGGCTTTCGCCTCATCTGCGGTGATCGGGGCCGCCAAGGGAAGACTGGCGGTGACAAGGAGGCCGCGGAAAGCCGGGTGCACATGCGGCATGAACCTGACCGGGCGGCCCAGGTGGCGGGAAGCCTCGCGCTCATGGGTGTGGCCGGCGAGGGCGTAGGGCATGAGGTTGTCGGCCAGCCGCTTCGGGTCGTTCTTCGGCGAGGGCGCCGTTCCCGCGCCCGAGTACCCGGAGACCCCGAACACCGCGGGCGCCCCGCCGAGGATGTCGAGGAACGGTCGCACCGCGAGCTGCATCGCCGTCGCGTAACACCCGGGGTTGGCGATTCGCCGCGCCTCGACGATCTTGTCCCTGTTGACCTCGGTCAGCCCGTAGACCCAGTCGGCGTCGAACCGGTGGTCCGCCGAGATGTCGACGATCACCGTCTCGGCCGTCAGCGCGGCGACGAAGGGCCCGCACACGTTGTTGGGGAGGGCGAGGAGGACCGCGCTCAGGCCGAGGTCGGCCACCTCCTCGGGGCCGAGGTCGCCGTAAGTGAGCCCCTCGACGTGCGGCGCCGGCCGGCCGGCCAGCTCTCGTGAGCCTGCGTAGGCGACTTCGACGCCGGGATGGCCTGCGAGGATGCGGAGAAGCTCGGCGCCGGTGTGGCCTCGGGCCCCGACGATCCCGACGGTGCGCCTCTCAGACACCGGACGAGTCCCTTCTGAACGACGCCGGCGCCTCGGCGAGCCTCTTCACGGCGCGACTGATCCGGTCGAAGTCGTCTTCGCCCTTCCAGAAGATCGTCCAGTGGTTCTGGCGGACCGAGCCGTCGGCCTCCTTCGAGTAGAAGGCGTTGAACTTGTTGTCGCTTCTCGACCGCCAGAACAGCTTCGGGTGGTCGCGGGCGAGTCGGTCCCACACCGTGCGGGCGAGTCCCTCGCCGCGGGCGGTCTCGTGGATGGCGAACTTGTCGAGGTAGGTGAAGTCGTCGATGTTGGCGATAATCGCCGCCGCCCGGAAGCTCTCGGAGACGTAGGCCGCCGCCAATTCAAGCTCGTCCCACCAGCTCGCCTCGAGGCTGCGCGAGAACGCCTCGGTGACAAGGCGCTCCACGCGTGAGCGGTCGAGGTCCTCCTTAGCGGCGTAGTCGAGGATCAGCTCGCCTTTGGAGACCATGGTGCCCGCGCCGCCGTGGGTGAACAGCTCCCTGGTCAGGGCGGAGGGGGTGGTGATCGACACCGAGCTGGAAGGCGGCGAGTCGTCGAGCAGCCGCTTGATCTCCTCGAGTTTGAGGCGCATGCCCGAGTGCACCCAGTCGGCCGCCATGAGGCGGTCGTAGTCGGAGGCGAGGTTGATCGACTCGATGATGCGGGCCCGCTCGTCGAGTAGCCCGCCGGAGTCAACGAGAAAGACGATCTTCATCGGTTGCACCGCGTGCACCAGCAGTCGAGTCGCCGCGTCGGCGTTGATGTTGACAAGCTGGCCTCCCGGGGCGACGCCGAGGCAGCTCAGGATCGGGATGGCGCCGGACCCGATGATCGAGCGGAGCAGGTCGGGGTGGACGTCGGTCGGCTCGCCGACGAATCCGAGCTTCTCCCGGTCGACGAACCTGGCGTCGAAGGCGCCTTGAGTCAGGCCGTGGGCGTCGACGCCCTGCTCCCTCACCGCCTCCACCAGCTCAACGTTGAGGCTGGTGAAGACGTTGCGCGCCACGTCGAGGACCTCGCTTGTGGTGATTCTGAGGCCGTCGATCTTGTCGCTTGTGATCCTCTTCTCGGCGAGCTGCTGGTCGAGTTGGGGGCCGCCGCCGTGGAGGACGATGGGCGTGAGGCCGACGGTGTGCAGGAGGGCGAGGGCGGCGGCGGTCTCATGGAGGCGGTGTTGGAGGATGCCCCCGCCGATCTTGATCACGGCGAAACGCGACTCCTCGACGGCGGCGAAACGCCGGAGATAGGTCCTGATCTCCTTCCCGTCGCTCATGTTGGAGAGGAGCTGGACAATTGTCTGACGCACGTCGTGGTGCCGGGCCATCAGCGGGTCAGCTCCTTCATGACGGCCTTCTGGACGTGGAGGCGATTCTCGGCCTCGTCGTATGCGGCGCAGGCGGGGGAGTCGAACACGGCGTCGGTCATTATGACGTTTCGCCGCATGGGCAGGCAGTGGCTGACGATGGCGTTGTTGGTGAGGGCCATCTTCTCCTCGTCGACGATGAAGTGTCGGTGGGCGTCGCGGATCGGCTTCTCCTCTTCCCAGCGGCCGGCGTAGGGGAGTGCGCCCCAGCTCTTGGCGTAGACGACGTCGGCGCCGTCGTAGGCGGGCCCGATGTCGTGGGTGACGGCGATCATGCGCCCGGCGGCCTCGGCGCTGTCGCGGGCGATCCGCATGTATCGCTCGTCGAGGGCGTAGTCCTCGGTGGGGGTGAGCAGCGTGACGTCCATGCCGAGCTTGGCGGCGATCATCAGGGCGGAGTTGGCCACGGCGGTGTTGAGCGGCTTGGGGTGATGGCTCCAAGTGAGCAGGAGCTTCTTGCCGTCGAGCCGGCCGAGCCTGTCCTGCAAGGCCATGGCAAGCGCCAGCTCTTGGCAGGGGTGGGTGATGGTCTCCATGTTGATCACCGGGACGTCGGCGTGGGCGGCGAAGGCGCCGAGGACCTTGTCCTTGCGGTCCTCCTGCCAGTCGTCGAGTTTGGGGAACGCCCTGACGCCGATGAGGTCGACGTAGCGGGAGAGGACCTTCGCCGCTTCCTTGGCGTGCTCCTCGGCTTCTCCGAGCATGACCGCGCCTTCTTCGAACTCAAGCGACCACATCCCGCCGGGGGTGAGGACCACGGCGTCGCCTCCGAGTTGGCGGGCGCCCACCTCGAAGGAGGTGCGGGTGCGCAGGGAGCTGTTGAGGAACACGAGAGCGATGGTCTTGTCGGTGAGGGCGTTGCCGTTGGGGGACTCCTTGAGGGCCCGGGCGTCGTCGAGCAGCGCCTCGATCTCCGGTCGCGACCAGTCGTAGGTGTTGAGGAAGTGCCTGATCGCCGCGATTGTCGCCGGGCGCCGGCCCGGCTTCAAGTCGAGGCGGGGCTCTTCCGGGCGATGCGTGCGGGGCGGCGGCGGGGCCTCGCCCTGTTTGGTTGCTGCGTCGGCTCGGCGCTCGGGGCTGCCCGCGCGCCCTGTGCGCCTCGGCGCGGTGGGTCACGGCGCCTCGCGTCCTCGCGAAAAACAACCCGGGTTGACATGATCGGGTTCTTCTTGGTATTGTCGCATTGTTAGCTACTAGGGAGGAGTTATGTACGCAGTGAGTGCTGCTCGTCGGAGCATCGTCTGGAGAGGGTACGCGGTCTGGGCGTTGCTCATCGCGGCGTTGATGGTGGTCTTGGCTACGCAGTCAGGGGTGTTGCTCGATCTGTCGCTGTCTGCGCCGGAAGCGGATCTCGGCAGGAAGTTTGGATGGTTGTCGTCAGCACGCGTTGAGACCATTGTCCGTCTCGCGTTGTCGTGGATTGGCAGGTCCGTGTTGGGGGCCGTTCTTGTCGGTCTCGGTCTTGCGGCCCTTGCGGGTACGATCATCATCCTTGCTATCAGGTACGGACGCGTCTATTTGATAAGTTGGTAGTGTTGTAGGTTCTTGAGGGTCAGAGGGGGGTTGGGAGTCGATTCGGCTCCCAACCCTCGTGGTCGTGGATGGCTTGTGGTTGGTGGGTGGTTTCCGTATGTCCGCGGTGTCGCTCGGGGGCGGTTTCCGCGGTTGGGTGGTCTCGCTGGCTATGCGCCGTGGGCGGTGTTGGCGGCGGCTGGAGGGGTGAGCGTCTTGGGTGCGGCGGTGGGCGGTCTCGTGGTCGGGGCGAACGGGGGTGTGTGGGCGTCGGGCGAGGTTTCGACTGGTGCGCGGGAGTTGATCGGTATTGCGTGTGTTGTGCTGCTCATGTCGGCGTTTGGGCGGGCTCGGCTGCGGGCGGCGGCTTGTCGGGACGGCGAGGCGGTGTTGTGCGCTCGCGGGTTTGGTTCGGGTGTCGTCAAGACGTATTTGATTCAGACGTGTTGGGGGCCGTTGGTGGCGGTTCTTGTTTGCGTGTCTGTTGTGGTGGGGTCGTTGGGGGTGGCTGTTGTCGCTGGCGCGGTTCCGTTGCTGTCGGCTGCGGCTGGGGGGGTGGCTGGTGTTGAGGGCTACACGTCGGAGATTGCGGCGAGTCGTCGATCCTGGAGCAACCCGACCTGGAGGGGTTTGGGGCGGGTCTCGGCGGTCGCGGAGCTTCTCAGGGCGGTCGTTGGTCGCGGCTGGGCAGGGCCGTCTGACGGGTCTGGCGCGGGCGGCGCCGGAGTTCCTCTCCCTTATCGGGATCCCTTTGTTTGTCGTGTCGGTGATGGGGTCGGCCGCGCTATTCTGCGTGGTGACGGGTGATCTGATAGCCGGGGTTGCGGGCAACGCCTTCATGTCGTTCGCGCCGGTCATCGTTGTGGGGATGGGGTCGAGGCTTTGGCTCCCGGTAACCGGCGCGGATCGGTTCAGGGGTGATCTCCGGGGTGTGTTCGGGGGCGTCGGGGCTCGTTGGCGCGACGAGCTTTGGGCGGGTTGGTGCCTGCACTTCGTGTTCCTGGCGTCTCTGGGGGTTCCGCTGTTGGTTGTGATCGCGTGGGGGACGGGTCGGTTGGGTTTCGCTCTGGAGGCCGAGGTCGCCTTCGTCGGCCTCGCTGCCCTGACCGCCGCGGTGTCTGTTGGGACGTCGGTGTTCTGGCCGACCGTGCCGGCGGATCCGCGCGAAGTCATGCTGAGCAACCGCGGATTCCTGACGGAGTACGCTGTCATGGCTGTTGCCGCCGTGACCATCTCCACGTTGTCAATTCTCGATCCGCCCGCTTGGGTGTTGTCCGTTGCGGGGTTGGCCTTCCTGGCGGCGGCGTTGGCCGTGGTCGGGTTCCTGCAGAGGCGGGGGGTGGGCTTGTGGAGGTCGTGACCGCTGAGGAGATCGCTTTCCGGTACTCGGCCGGGTTCGATGTGATCGACGGGTTGTCGTTCTCGGTCGGGGAGGGTGCTCTTCTGCGGTTGTCGGGGCCGAACGGGTCGGGGAAGACGACGCTCATCAAGCTGTTGGCTCGTTTCCATGAGCCGGTGGGCGGGTCTCTTGACCTGCCTGCGGCTCACGAGATCGGGTGGATGCCCGACAACCCGGCGCTCCTCGACCATCTGACGATCTTGGAGCATTTCCGGTTTCTGAGCGCGGTTGGGGTGTCGTTCGACGAGGAGAGGGCATTGGAGCGGACCGGCCTGTCCGATTCGGCGGATCTGTTGTGCGGGGCGGCCTCCTTTGGCATGCGTCGCCGTGTCTCGTATGCCATAGCGACGGCGTTGCCGAAGAGGCTCCTCCTGCTTGATGAGCCTTTCAACGGGATCGACTCGGGGTTCGTGGCCTCGATGCAGAGCGAGATCAGGCTCATGCTCGAAGACGGCGCCGCTGTTGTTGTGGCCACTCATGGCGCTTCGACCGTGGAGGGCGTCGATCATCAGGAGTTGATCCTCGGAGGTGGCTCGGGGACTGGAGGCGAGGTGTGACTCGGAGGATCGTCGTGCCCTCGCTGGCTCTGAGCGCCATCTTCACTGGCTGCGCCTTCGGAGCCGGATGGATGACCGCGGCGAGGTCACAAGTCGAGCTACTGGCGGGAGATCTTCCAGGTTGGAGTGACTTGGTGCTGAACAATCTGCTGGTCGCCCTGATCCTGTGTTCCGGTGTGGTCAGTGGGTCGCTGACTACACTCTTCCTCGGCTCTCTCTCATTGTTTGTCACTGGTGCAACATTCGGGGCGGCGGTATTCGAACACGGTCTTCTCCATGTGGTGGTGTCGAGCCCTCACATGCCCTTTGAGGCGCTGGGGCTGCTTGTCGCCGGGGGAGTAGGGTTTTGGCCGCTCCCGGTCGCATGGAGCCTGCTTCGCGCTGATGGGAGACATTTCCGGCGGGATACAGTGACCGTTCTCGGCAGGTCAGTCTTCCTTGTGTTGGTTCTGGTGGTTGTGGGGTCGCTGATTGAGGTGCACTTGTCGTTTCGGCTTGCCGCGCCAGCCGGGCCATGAGAAGGTTCTTCGCCACGATTGCGACCGTGCTCAGCTCGCCTGGGACGCTAGTCGCGGCTTATCGACAGACGAACCGGTTTCCCTGGCTGCTGGTGGGTGTGATTGTGGGATCTGTTCTTGTGTTGGTGCTGGGCCTCGCGTGGGGTTCGTTGCCTGAGTTGCCGATAGGGGAAGCGGATCCCGTCGGCTCTCCTGTGTTGTCCATGGTGCTGCTGGTCTTGCTGGCGGGAGCCGCGTCTGCGGCGTCACTTGTCTTTCAGTCGATGCTGGTAAGTTGGCCGAGGGCGCTTATCGGCGATGAACGCAGATTCGCAAGCGCAGCCGTTGCCGTCGTTGCGGCAAACACTGTGCTCGCTGTGCGGAACTCCTGCCTCGGGTTCGCAGTGGCTTTGTCACTGGTCGCGCCAGAGCGAATCTTTGGCGTGTTGACCTTACCGTACGAGCCTTTCGGACTCTATTCGGTTGCGGTGTTCTACATGGCGTACACGGTTCCTGCCGATAGCCGGTGGCGTGGGTGGGCGGTACGCCTTGTAGCGACAGGGATCTTCTGCCTGGTTACTGTGGGTGTCATCATAGTCGTTCGCTATGTGGCGTCAAACCTGTGAGAATGCCGTCGGCGCTGCTTGCGTTAGCCTCGCTGCTGGCTGTCGGGTGCTCGGGTGGGGCACATGCTGAGGACCGAGGGACGGAGGCGGTTGCTGGCGTTGAGAGCGCGTCCGTCTCGGGTTTTCAGGCGGTGATCGTCGCCGACAATCATGTCGACCGGTCGGAGTATGAGAGGGCAATGTTCGCCTACAAGGACTGTCTGGAAGTGTCCGGCGTCGAGACCGAGGAGATGCGGGAGCAGGGCGGGCTGTACACACTGGAGCTGAAGGATCCAACCGATGCTGACATCGATGCGGCGTTGGAGTGCGACGGAATGTACAAGAGCCTCGTCGAGCCGTTGTATGCGGCGGACCACATACCCAGCGAGGAGGAGATGGAGCGAGAGCACGACGCTTGGCTCGAGTGCCTCCGGAGCAAGGGGTACGAGATCCCAATAGGCGCAGGGCCGGATGTGGTAAACCAAGTCTTGGCGGATGCTCCGCTTGACGAGCTTGTTGCCTGCCATGGGGTCGATGTCTCCCGATGAGGCTCTCAGGACGGCTAGCAGCGGGGTTGTTGGTCGGCGGAGGGGCGCTCGCGGCCTAGGCGGCGAAGGCGCCGAGGATCTTGTCTTCGCGGCCCTCCTGCCAGTCGTCGAGCTTGGGGAACGCTCTGACGCCGATGAGGTCGACGTAGCGGGAGAGGACCTTCGCCGCTTCCGGCGATGCGTGCGGGGCGGCGGCGGGGCCTCGCGTCGTCGCGAGATGGCGCCCGATGCGACGGCGACCTGGGGGTATGGTCGTTTTGTGGTCGGGGCCTGGTTCTTGTATGTCCGCGCCGTCGCTCGGGGGCGGTTCCCGCGGTTGGCCGGTCTCGCCGACTATGCGCCGTGGGCGGTGTTGGCGGCGGCTGGAGGGGTGAGCGTCTTGGGTGCGGCGGTGGGCGGTCTCGTGGTCGGGGCGAACGGGGGTGTGTGGTCGTCGGATGAGATTCCGTCGGACATCCGGGAGCTGATCGGTATTGCGCTCTTCGTGCTGCTCATGTCGGCGCCTGGGCCAGCTCGGATGCGGGCGGTGGCTCGCCGGGACGGCGACGCGGTGTTGTGCGCTCGCGGTTTCGGCTCGGGTGTCGTCAAGACGTATTTGATTCAGACGTGTTGGTTGCCGTTGCTGGCGGTTCTTGTGTGCGTGTCGGTTGTGGTGGGGTCTTTGGGGGCGGTTGTTGCCGCCGGCGCGGTTCCGTTGCTGTCGGCTGCGGCTGGGGGGTTGGCGACTGTCTTGGCGTTGGTTGTTGTGGCGGCGGCGAGGCAGGGTCTGGTGTTCTTCTCGGCTGGTCGGGGCCCTCTGGGCGGCTGGCGCGCGGTGTGGGTGGCGG
>Ga0056125_1000068_pt1 | contig 25641 bp, 30 predicted proteins | sample WorMetHEROISLAND_5_FD_71112 | JGI IMG/M metagenome (GOLD analysis project Ga0056125, IMG submission 71112) | Marine gutless worms symbiont microbial communities from Max Planck institute for Marine Microbiology, Germany - Olavius sp. 5 HERON ISLAND ... | reverse complement strand
AAGCCGGGTCGCCCCACGATGGACAACCCGACGTAGGCCGAGACGAGTCGCCCTCAACACCAGCCAACCCGCCGCCGCCCACCCCGGCGGCGCTGCTGGTGGCGGCGCCGGGGTGGGCGGCGGCGGGTTGGCTGGTGTTGAGGGCGACTCGTCTCGGCCTACGTCGGGTTGTCCATCGTGGGGCGACCCGGCTTGGAGCGGTCGGGGGCGGGTCTCGGCGGTCGCGGAGCTTCTCGGGGCGGCCGTTGGCCGCGGCTGGGCAGGGCCGTTTGCTGGGCCTGACCCGGGCGGCGCCGGGACCCTTCTTGCTCATCAGGATTCCGTTGTTTGTCGTGTCGGTGATGGGGTCGGCCGCGTTGCATCGGGCCGTGACGGGGGACCCGATAGGCGGGGTCGGGGGCTGAATGCTCATGTCGTTCACGCCGGCCATCGTTGTGATTTCCGGCGCGAGGTCCTGGCTGCCGGTGTCGGGCGCTGACCGGTTCGCAGGTGACCTCCGGGGTGTCTTCGGGAGCGTCGGGGCCCGTTGGCGCGACGAGCTTCGGGCGGGTTGGGGCCTGCACTTCGCGTTCCTGTTGTCGCTGGGGGTCCCGCTGTTGGTTGTGATCGCGTGGGGGACGGACCGGTTGGGTTTCGCTCCTGAGATTGTCGTCTTCTTCGTCGGCCTCGCGGCCCTGGCAGCCGCGGTGTCCGTGGCGACATCGGTGTTCTGGCCGTCCCCGTGGCTGGATCCGCGCGAGATCTTCCTCAACAGCCGCGGCTATTTCGTTGAGCAGGCGGTCATATCTGTCACCTCCGCGCCCTTCGCTGTCGTGGCGGGCGCCGATCCGCCCGCTTGGGTGTTGTCCGCTGTGGGGCTGGCCTACCTGGCGGCGGCGTTGGCCGGGGTCGGGTTCCTACAGAGGCGCGGGGTGGGCTTGTGGAGGTCGTGACCGCAGCCGGACTCAAGCCGAAACCCGGTCGCATCACGGGCGCGACTGTGTTAGGCTCGGCGTCAGGCTACGCAATTGGAGGTTGCGTGGAGGAACAGGGACAACATGTGGTGCCGGCAGGCGACAGGTGGGCCGTGCGGAAAGGCGGCTCCGACCGCGCGACCGCGATCTTCGACACTCAGCGCGAGGCAATAGCGCGCGGTCGTGAGATCGCCAAGAATCAGGGCGTCGAGCTGTGCATCCACCGTCGTGACGGGACGATCCGCTCGAAGAGCTCCTACGGCCGGGACCCAAACCCGCCGAAGGGCTAGTGGGCGGCGGCCGCGAGGCTGTGAGACTCGGGCGGGGTTCAGCCGGAGTCCGCGCCCGCTCGACCGGGTCGCGATGCCGAAAGCTCAGACCGCCGGCTGTCCGTCGCCGCGCAGTCTCGATTGATTGCCCGCGTCCTCCATTGATTGTCCGCGTCGCCTGACCCGAAGGGGCCGGTCATGGCGCAGCTCTCTCGATGTAGGCGCCCATGCCGGGGACGCTGAACGCCACCGTGCCCCGCCTGGGCGAGTAGATGAGGCCCTTCTTGATCAACTGATCGCGGTGCGGGCCCACGGCGGCTTGAGGGCGGCCAAGTCGGGCGGCCACCCCGGCCGTGGCGACGGGGTCGTCGCCTTCTTCGGCCATGGCTTCGAGGTAGGACCGCTGCGAAGGCGTGGCGCGTTCCCAGCGAGAACCGTAGAAGCCCTCGTCGAGCTCGAGTTGAGCGGCGCCCGCTCCGGCGACGGCGTCGTCGAGGGTGATCGCGTCGGGCCCGGGGGCGCGGTCCCAGATGTGTTTCCCGAAGGCCTGAAGGAAGAAGGGATACCCGGCCGACGCGGACACCGCGCGGTTGAGGGCACCCGGAAGCCAAGCGACGCCGAGGCCCTCGGTCGGTCGAGACAAGGCCTCCGACGCGGCGGCCTCGTCGAGAGCGCCGATCCGCCGGTAGGCGAACAACCGCTCCGCATACGACCTGGCCTCGGTCAGAACCCGGGGCAGGTTGGGGAGTCCCGTCCCCACGACCGCCGTCGGGAGACTGCATCCACAGGGGGGAGACTAGCGGCAACCAGGGCTGCGCTCGGTGCCCCTATACACCCTTAGAAAGGCCTATAGAGCTTGCGAGGAGACGCTCAACGGCTTCGGCGTCGCCCGCCGGGGCGAGGGGTCAGGCGGGCGGGCGCACCCGCCCGTTCACCACGAGCACACCCTCTTCGCCGAGGAGTCGGGCCTGCTCGGCGGGGTTTCCGGCTCTGAGATGACCTCCGGCCGCGACCACCCTCCACCAGGGGACATCGACGCGTGTGGTGCGGAGCAACGTCCCGACGGCGCGGGCCGCTCCAGGATGGCCGGCCTCCGCCGCGGCCTCCCCGTAGGTGACGACGTCCCCGGGCGCCAGAGACGCGACAACGGCAAGCACGTCGGCCTCGAAGTCGCTCACATCGTCCCGAAGAGCCGGTCCCCCATGTCTCCGAGACCGGGTGTGATGTAGAAGCGGGGGGTCAGCCCCCTGTCGAGGGCGGCGACCACGATGCGGACGGACGGGTGGTTCTCCTCCATGAAGGCGACACCCTCCGGCGCCGCCACGACGCAGACGGCCGTGATGTCGTCGGCGCCGTTCTCCTTCGCCTTGTCGATCACCCACGACAATGAGCCTCCGGTGGCCAACATCGGCTCAAGGACCAAGACCTTCGCCTGATCCAGCGTCGGGAACTTGGTGTAGTACTCCATGGGCTCGGCGGTCGCTTCGTCCCGTTGCACGCCTGCGAACCCGATCGCCGCGTCGGGGACCAAGGCGAGGACGGACTCCAGGAGGCCCAGCCCGGCCCGGAGCACGGCAACCGCCGCGACGGGTTGCCGGAGAACCGACCCGACGGCGCTCTCCAGCGGGGTGGCGACCTCCCGCCGGTCCGTCGCCATGTCGGACAGGGCCTCCGCCACTAGGAGACAGCCCAGCCGCCGTGTGTGTCGTCTGAACTCCGGCGGCGCCGTGTCCTTGTGGCGGAGCGCCGTCAGGATGTCGGAGGCGAGCGGGTGGTCGAGGATCGTGACGGCCATCAGTCTCGGCAGCCTACGGCGCCGCGCCCGCTGGCGCTCCTCGCGGGCGCATCAACCGCCCCGGGAGTCCCGGCCGGCCTGCGAAATCTAAACGGCGAAAAGGAATCAAAAGCTATCTGTACTGGCTGGTCCATGAATCCCTTCTCGCCGACGTTCGGGGCGTCGCCCCCGCTACTCGCCGGGAGAGACGCCGTTCTTGAGGACTTCGCCAAGGCGATCGAGACGGGCCCGGGTCATCCCAACTACACGACGCTGTACTTGGGGGCGCGCGGCGTCGGCAAGACGGTCGTCCTCAACGCCGTCGAGGATCTCGCTCTGTCACACGGGTGGCTGACCGTCAGCGAGAGCGCTTCGCCCGAAGGCATTCTCGCCCGCATCTGCGCCGCCGCACAACGTCTCCTCGCCGACCGCCGCGGCCCGGTGCCGAGTCGCCGCGTCAAGGAAGTGCGAGGGCCCGGAGGCGCCGGAGTCGACTTCGAGCTTGATCCCCCCGACGCCCGCCCGGAGGATCTCCGCACCGTTCTGACCGAACTTGGGCTGCGGCTCGCCGACGACTCGACCGGCCTGCTCATCACCATCGACGAGCTGCATGACGCTCCCCTCGACAGGGTCAGGGAGTTCGGCTCGGTGCTCCAGCACGTCACCCGCCGAGAGGGACTGCCGGTCGCCTTCGCCGCCGCCGGGTTGCCTCTGATTGAAGACACGTTGCTCACCGGCGATGCGGCGACGTTTCTCCAGCGATGCGCTCGCTGTGACATCGATTTCCTTGATGGCGACGCCGCAGCATCCGCGTTGCAGCGACCGATCGAGGAGACGGGCGGCTCGATCACGGCCGACGCACTCGACTCGGCGGTGGGTGCCGCCTCCGGGTATCCGTTCATGGTTCAGCTTGTCGGCTTTCTCAGCTGGGAAGCGGCGAAGGGGCAAGCGCCTGCGATCACCGCAGAGCACGTCGCCGTCGGCGTCGTTGCGGCTGAGGCGCGTCTGAACCGCCAGGTGCTCGAACCGATTCGGCGAGATCTGTCCGATGTCGATCGTATATTCCTGCTCGCCATGAGCGACGACGACGGTGAGAGCAACACGAGCGCGATCGGCGAGCGCATGGGGGTCGGTCCCCAGTATGTGGGCGTCTACCGGCAACGCCTGATTGCCGCCGGGATGGTGACGCCGTCGGGTCATGGTCGCTTGCGCTTCACGCATCACACCGCACTCGATTGGCTTCGCGCCAAGGGAGCTGCGGCCTCTGAACAGGAGCCGAGCTGATCCTCATTGGTTCTGACCGCTCTGGTGGGGCTGGCACGCCGCGGAATCTAGACCGCGAAGAGGAGTCTAAAATGACATATTCGAGTTGGGTCTTTGAACCACATCGACTGCCCGGGGGCGGCGACGGCCGGGCCTCACCCTGACCGCTGTCGGCGGGCGCGGGCTACCGTTCCGGCATGCCCGCAGCGGAAGTCGACGGACTGTCAATCAACTACGAGGTCTTCGGGAGCGGCCCGCCCGTGCTCCTCATCCACGGGTTGGGCTCGAGCGTCGGGGATTGGGAGAGGCAGGTGGAGCGTTTCGAGGGGTCATGGGCGCTGATCGCGGTCGATCTCCGCGGTCATGGTGAATCCGACAAGCCGCCCGGTCCCTACGAGATGGCCGATTTCGCCAATGACGCGGCCTGCGTCCTCGACCGTCTCGAAGTGGGGACGGCCCCCGTGGTGGGACTCTCCCTGGGAGGGATGGTCGGGTTCCAGCTCGCGGCCGACCGCCCTGATCTCGTCGACCGCCTCATGTCGGTGAACGCAGTCCAGGCGCTCGAGTTCAACGGTTTCCGGAAGAAGGCGCAGGTGGCTCAGCGCAAGCTGGTCATCCGGTTCGGCGGGATGGAGAGGGTCGGGAAGGTCCTGGCGCGTCGGCTATTCCCGGACATGGCGGCCGAGCAGGAGCTGATGGTCGAGCGTTGGAAGCGGAACGACAAGATCGCCTACACGGCTTCGCTCCAGGCGGCCCTGGACTGGCCCGGCGTCGTCGACGAGATGGCCCGATTCGACAAGCCCATCACGGTTGTGGCCTCGGATCAGGACGACACGCCGTTGGAGGACACCCGGCGCTACGTCGACCTGATGCCGTCTGCGGAGATGATCGTGATCGAAGGCGCCGGCCACGCGGTGCCGGTGGAGCGGCCCGAGGCGTTCAACAGGGTTCTCGCGGACTTCCTTGGTTGACCGCTAGGCGGACGGCGCCTCAAACAGCGACTGCTGGAGACTCTGGTGTGGGGGCCAGAAGACGCCAAGGACCAGGAAGCTCGTCGGCCGCTGTTCCATGTTCCCAACGAACAAGACGGTGTCGCGGTCGGGAGCCCAGAGCTCATTGACGAGCTTCTCGCGCATCTTCTCCAGTCGTTCCGGATGCGGATCTTGCGCCACAGCGCCACAGCTTCCCAGTCGATTACCGTCTGCTTGTGCCCATCGCAAGCGGAGGCATGGCAACGGTAGGCATATCGGAAGCGCCATGGGACGACTTCGAAATCGGGTTTGCGTGCGCTCGGATCCTCGAACAGACTCCGCTGGGCGCGGATAGCGGACGCTCGTTGCCGCCAAGCGTCGAGTTGATTGGCCTCGCGTTTGTCGATGAGGAGCGTCGGCGGCTCAGCGACGCGAACAACCCCTAGAGATGGGGTGTCAGGACCCGATCCCGAGTGGTTCTGCCTGATCAGGTCGCACATGGTGGTCTCTCCAAGAGCTGCGACTCGTTGACGCCGCGTCGACCAACCGTGAGACGGTTCGATGATCGGACCTGGGCGAATGGACCCCTCGATTGGTGTCCATGACTCGGGGCGTCGGTCAGACCTCGGGCGGATTGCGCGGACGGTGATCTCCTGTACTTGCGGAATCTGGAGTCGTCCGAGAGATCTCGGAAGGGCACGGGGTGGAGCCGGATCTCCGGGTTGGGGCTTAGCCTCATGCCGGCCACGCACATGTTCTCGCGAGGCTCCGATGTCAGCACCGGGGCGGCCTTCACCAAGACCATGATCAACAGCTCCGTTTCCGGCGGCACGTCGTTTGCTCGCGGGACTACAGCTCGATGACTTCAAGAGCGGGGCGGTCTGCCTGGGCTGCGTCGGCTATACACGAGCGGTGGCACTCGCGGTGGTCGCGCTCAAAGCACAGAAGAGCGACACATGCGCCGCCGGCGAGCTCCAGGATGTCCCGGTAGGCGGAGGATGCGCCGTTCCTGAGGTGGCGGAGATACCTCGCACGGGCGGATTCGAGGCCTTGCCGAAACGGCTCTCGGTTCTCCTTCGGGTTTCCCAGGCGCCGTTCGTGGCGGTACGCGATGCCGACCTCGTCGAGCGTCTGCGCCAGCGACGACTTCGAGAAGCCCTTCTTGCGGGAGATCGGGGTGAGTCGCACGTCGACGAGCGCTTCGACCCGGTTCTGCATGAGCAGCCGGACCAGATCGTCGACGGCTCTGCGCTCATAGCCGATCGACACCATCGCAGGGAGCTGTGAAGTGTTGGTCATGTCGCCGACGTTAGCGGGCGTCGCCGAAATGACGAACCGAGTTGGCCGGGAGAAGGGGGTCAGCCGGTGTTGCGGACCCCGGCGGCGATCCCGTTCACGGTGAGCAGGAGGGCGCGGTCCAGCTCGGGCGACTCCTCCCCGGAGCGGCTTCTCTGCAGCAGCGAGATCTGAAGGTAGTTGATCGGGTCGAGGTAGATGTCGCGGACGCCGAGGGTGCGGCGAAGCAGCGGGGAGTCCTCGAGCAGCCTCTTCCTGCCCCGTATCTCGAGCACTTGCTTTTCGGAACGCTCCTTCTCGGCTGCGATCACGTCGAACAGGCGCCTGTGCCGCGGCTCTACCAGGCCCTCGACGTATTTGGCGGCGATGTCCAGGTCGGTCTTGAAGAGCGTCATCTCCACATTGGAGAGGAAGGCGCCCACAAAACCCCAGCTCGCAGCCATCTCCCGGAGCGCGTCGCCGTACCCGGCTTCCCTCGCTGCCTCGAGCCCGGCGCCGACCCCGAACCACCCCGGCACTATCTGCCGAGTTTGCGTCCAGCCGAACACCCAGGGGATGGCGCGCAGGTCGTCGACCCCGCCGAGCCCGCCGGGTCGCCGGGAGGGCCTGCTCCCGATGTTCATCTTCGCCAGCTCCTCAACGGGCGTGGAGGAGAGGAAGTAGTCGACCAGGCTGTCGTCCTCAACCAGGCGCCGGTACGCCGCATAGGCCTCGGAGGCGACACAACCCATCGCCTCCGTCCACTTGTCCAGTGTCTCCTTGGGCTGCCGCGAGCTGCGGTGCAGCAGCGAGCTCTCCAGCGCCGAGGCGACCATCAGCTCCAGGTTCCGGGAGGCGATGCTCGGGTTCCCGTACTTCTCGGAGATGACCTCGCCCTGCTCCGTGATCTTGATCGCGCCGTCGACCGTGCCGAAAGGCTGCGCCAACACGGCCGCATGAGTCGGTCCGCCGCCGCGGCCGATGGTGCCGCCCCGCCCGTGGAACAGTCGCAACCTCACGCCGCGGCTCTCGGCCACACGCCGCATCGCCTCTTGCGCCTTGTAGATCTCCCACTGGGAGGCGGTGATCCCGCCGACCTTGTTCGAGTCGGAGTACCCGAGCATGACCTCCTGGGTGTCGCCGCGGAGCGAGACGAGCTTGCGGTAGCCGGCGTCCCCCAGCAGCTCGTCGAGCAGCGCACCCGAGCCGCGGAGGTCGTCGATCGTCTCGACCAACGGGACAAGCCCGATGTCGGCGATCCCCCTGTTGAGGTCGATCAACCCCGCCTCGCGGGCGAGCACCGCCGCGTCGAGCACATCCGTCGCCGACTCGGTCATTGAGATGATGTAGCTCTCGATCACCTGCTCGCCGTAGCGCTCCTTCGCCTCCTTGACGGCTCGGAAGGCGCCGATTGTGTTGGTCGCCTCGTCGGTCAGCCGGGTGGTCAAGCCGGACAGGGGACGGGCCCCGACAAGCTCGTCCGACACGACCTTCAGGCGCTCGGCCGGGCTCATGGCGGCAAGGTCCACGCCCACCAGGTCGTACAGCTCCTCGACGGCCGACCGGTGTTTGCCGGCGTGCTCCCGCACGTCGAGAGTCGCCATCTGGAACCCGAAGGCGGCGACCTCCCTGCGGGCCCGGGCCACGGCGCCCTCGGCGATGAGCCTGCCCCGCGACCCTTCCAGCGACGACCGCATCAGGTCGAGCTCGGCGATCATCTCCGCGGGATGCGAGTAGTCGACACCGGGCCGGTGGGGCGTACCCGCCCGTATCCGCTCGCGAGTGTTGATGAGCCTGCCGTGGATGAAGGAGCACTTGAGTCGGTAAGGCTCGCCCTCGTTGCGCCCCCTCTCCCGCCGCCAGATCTCGGGCAGCCGGGCCTTGTCCGCTTCGATCGACTCCGCCAAGCCGGCGCTGACGGGGGCGAGTCGCCCGCTCACCGACAACTCGGTCGCCAACGCCTCCACCATCCCGATCAGGTGGGTGAGGCCCCGGTCGTGTTGCAGGGCGAGCGTCTTGAGGGTCAGCTCCCCCGTGACGCTCGGGTTCCCGTCCCGGTCGCCGCCCACCCACGAGCCGAAGCGGATCGGGGCGGCGGCGGGGTCGCCGCCGAGACGGGTCAACTGCCCGGCGACGAACTCCGACAGGTCGCCCATCACCCGCTCCGCTACGCCAAGCAGGTAGTAGAGGGCGGATCTCGCCTCGTCGACCACGGTGGGCCGCTCCAGCCGAAGCTCGTCGGTCTGCCAGATCTGGTCGATCAGCTCGGCTGTGCGACGGTCGATTGCTGCGATCTCGTCCTCACGGCTCGTCTCGAGCCGTTGCTCGACCAGCCGGGCCAGGGCGAGGGTCTTGGACAACACGCTGCGACGCGCCGCCTCGGTCGGGTGGGCCGTGAGCACCGGCCTCACCTCGAACCGGGCAAGAACCTCGGCTACGAGCTCGGGGTCGACCTTCGCCTCGAGTATCCGGTCGACAGTCGCCCGCAGGTAGCGGTCGTCGGGGGCCATCATCTCCATTCGGTGGACCTGCTCGCAGACGTTGGCCAGGTGGAAGTAGGTGGTGAACGCCCGCACCAGCGGGATCACGTCGTCGCCGGGAAGGTCACCCAAGAAGTCGCGCAACTCGGCCGCGCCGTCTCGTCGGGCCGACTTGCCCAGGGCGCGGACCTGCTCGACCGAGTCGAGCAGCCCCTGGTCGTGTTGGCGCACCAGGGCTTCGCCGAGTTGGGCGCCCAGCCGGCGGATGTCTGTGCGGAGCGCCTCGTCGCTGCGTCTCACATGGCAGGCGAGACTACAGCGTGTGCAGTAATGCGGCTCTCGTCTGGGTTATTGCACACGTTCGGCACTACTGCACACGCTCGGCCTCGGGCGGCCGTTTGTGGATCGGCCCTTCGGTGCCGTGCAGCGAGAGGCCGGTCCCGGCCCCGTACCTGATCATGGTCATCTCGGCGAGGATGGAGACCGCCGTCTCCTGCGGAGTCTCCGCCCCGATGTCCAGCCCGATCGGCCCACGGATGCGGCTCGTGTCCTCGTCTGAGAACCCCATGCCCCGAAGCCGCTCGACGCGCAGCTTGTGGGTGCGGCGGCTCCCCATCGCCCCTATGTAGCGGGTGTCGCTGCGCAGAGCGGCCTTAAGCACGGGCGTCTCGTGCCTCGTGTCGTGGGACAGGACGACCACCCAGGTCCGCCGTGAGAAACTGAGCCTGTCCATCAGGTCCTCCGGCCACCCTTGCAGGACCGCCGTCGCCTCGGGGAACCGCTCGGGGGCGGCGAACGCCGGCCTGGAGTCGGCCACGGTCACCCGGTAACCCATACGGGCGGCGAACTCGGTGAGCGGCTGGGCGATGTGGACCGCCCCGAAGACGAGGAGGTCCGGCTGGGGAGCGAGGGTCTCGAAGAAGACCGCATGGTCCCCGTAGGTCACGGTCTTGTGTTGTTCGCGGGCCATGAGGGCCAGAGCGTCCTCGATCACATGGTCGCGGATCTCGGGAGGGATCTCACCCGCCTCTACGGCCCCGTCGGCGCCCAGGACCGCCTTGGCCCCCATCGCGGGACCGCCGACGAAGGTGGCCACCGAGCCGAACCGCTCGGCGTCGAGGATCGACCCTATCGCGGCGAGAGCGTCGCTCACCACGTCTCGATGTAGACGTCGATCTCGCCGCCGCAGGCCATCCCCACCTCGAAGGCGTCCTCGTCGGCGATCCCGTAGGAGACCATCTTCGGCCTACCCGTCTCAAGCACTTCCTGGGCGTGGAGGAACACGTCGTTCTCGACGCAGCCTCCGCTGACTGAGCCTTCCATGTCGCCGGAGTCGGAGACGAGGAACTTGGACCCTTCGGGGCGGGGCACGCTCCCGCTCGCCTTGACCACGGTCGCCACGGCCACCTTCTTGCCCTCGTCGGCCCAGCGGTTCCTGAGCGCCAGCTGACTCCTCATCTCCGCCTCACTCCCTGATCGACTCGAGAAGCCGGACGACCCCTCTCAAGTCGCGAACGCTAGCGGCGGGGAGGAGATGGTCGATGTGGGGGAGGACCGCCCTCATGCCTCTCGTCGTCGGCTCGTACCCAGCCCTGCCCGCCAGGGGGTTGAGCCAGATCACACGGTGAACCGAGCGAGACAACCTCGCCATCTCCGACGACAGCAGGTCGGGGTCCCCGCAGTCCCACCCGTCCGACAACACCAGGGCCGTCGGGCCTCCCCTGCACATGCGGCGGCTCCACGTCTTGTTCCACTCGGCTATCGCCTCGCCGACCTTCGTGCCCGCGGCCCAGTCGGTCACCGACCTGCTCACCGCGGCCAGCGAGGCCCGGGTGTCGCGGCGCCGGAGGTCGTCGGTGATCCGGGTCAGCCGCGTGGAGAACGTGAAGGCCTCGACATGGCGCAGCCTCTGCAGAGCGGAGTGGGCGAAGACGAGGAAGACGTCTGCGTACCTCTCCATCGACCCCGAGACGTCGGTGATGACGATCAACGGCCGCTGCTTGACGCGTCGCCGCAGCATCTCGACTCTCAGGAGGTCGCCTTCGGGTCCGACGGCGCCGTGCAACGTCCGCCGCATGTCGGGGCGACGGCCCCGCGACTCGGGCGCCCATCGACGGGTGCGGGCGTCGGAGGGCTGCCAGAGCATGGTCATCACGAGGCGCTTCGCCTCCGCGAGCTGCGCGTCGTCGAGCTCGGCGAAGTCGCGCCTCGCCGCGTTCTCCGAAGCCGACGCCCCTGTCTCGACCGACGCCCCCTCCAGCTCCTCCTCGGAGATCGTCTCCAAGACGGGCGCCGCCGCGGCCCCCGGCGCCGCCCGCCGCTCGCTGCCCTCGTCGGGGTCGCGGCCACCCCGACCGTCGAACAGCCGCCGAAACTCCTCGTCGTAGGGGACGCGATGGCCCGGGTCGGTGACGGCGAGGCACCGCAGAGCCGCGTAGACCTCGCTCCTCTTGGACAAGTCGACAAGGGTGAGCGCCTCGGCCATGTCCGACGCCTGCTCCGGCGTCACCGTCATCCCGCGCCGTCTCAGGGCCTGGGCGAAGGCCGCGATCTCGGAGACCGGCCCGGCCCTCACCCGACGACGGCCTCCACCCCGGCGGCCCGGACGGCGTCGATGTCGTCCTTGTACTTGAGCACCACCCCGAGGGTGCGGTCGACGAAGGCGGCGGTCAGCTCGCCGTCGCGCAACAGCTTCAGCGACTCGGCCCAGTCGAGGGTCTCCGCCACCCCCGGGGGCTTGAACAGATCCCGCTCGCGCAACCGCTCCATGGCCCGGGCGAGGCTCTGCGCCAAGTCGTCGGCGATCCCCGGGACCTTGCGGGCGACGATCGCCGCCTCGAGGGCGGGCGAGGGGTAGTCGATCCAGTGGTAGATGCACCGGCGCTTGAGCGCGTCGTGTATCTCCCGCGTCCGGTTTGAGGTCAGGACCACCACCGGGGGCGCCTCGGCCCGCACCGTCCCCACCTCGGGGATGGACACCTGGAAGTCGGAGAGAAGCTCAAGGAGGAAAGCCTCGAACTCCTCGTCGGCCCGGTCGAGCTCGTCGATCAGGAGGACCGGCCGCCGGCCGCCTCTCGCGGCCTCAATCGCCCGGAGCAGCGGCCGGGCGGTGAGGAACTCGCGGCTCATTATGTCGCGCGCCTCCGCGTGGGCGCCCTCGCCGCGGGCCTCGAGGAGCCGGATCTCCATCATCTGCCTCGTGTAGTCCCACTCGTACAGCGCCTGGCCGACGTCGAGCCCCTCGTAGCACTGGAGCCTGATCAGCTCCTCTCCCGACGCGGCCGCCAGGACCTTGGCCACCTCGGTCTTGCCGACGCCGGCCTCGCCTTCCAGGAAGAGGGGGCGGCCCAGCTCCAAGGCGAGGTGGGCGGCGACGGTCAACCCCTCGTCGGCGAAGAAGTCCTGCTCGTCGAGCGCCGCCGCAAGCCCTTCGATGGTCGCTGGGATCACGCCCGACAGGCTACGCCGCCGGCCCGCGTAACCTCTCCAATCATGTTCGACGCCTTGACCAAGCGATTCGAGTCCGTCTTCGCCAGCCTGCGCGGCAAGGGCAGGTTGTCGGAGAAGGACATCGACCAAGCCCTGCGCGAGGTCCGCCTCGCCCTGCTCGAGGCCGACGTCAACGTTCGGGTGGTCAAGGCGTTTCTGGGGCGGGTCAAGGAGCGCGCGTTGGGCGAGGACGTCTCCAAGGCGATCACGCCGGGCCATCAGGTGGTGAAGATCGTCCATGAGGAGTTGGTCGCCGTCCTGGGGGCCGAGACGGCGGGCTTGGCCCGCGGCGCGTCGCCGCTGACCATCCTCATGGTGGGCCTCCAAGGCTCGGGCAAGACGACGACGGCCGCCAAGCTGGCTCGACACCTGAAGGAGAAGGGCCGGTCGCCGTTGCTCGTCGCCGCCGACTTGCAGCGCCCAGCCGCCATCGACCAACTGGAGACGTTGGGACGGCGGGTCGGCGCCCCCGTCGTCGTTGATCGCAGGGCCAGGCCGGCGAGGCTCGTCAAGACGGCGATGAAGGAGGCTGCGGGCTCGGGCGCCGACGTCGTGATCATCGACACCGCCGGGCGCCTCCAGATCGACGACGCTCTGATGAAGGAGCTGGCCGCCGTGCGCAAGGCGGCCGACCCCGACGAGACGCTGCTGGTTGTCGACGCCATGACCGGCCAGGACGCGGTGAACGTCGCCAAGGGGTTCGCCGATCAGGTCGGCCTGACCGGGGTGGTCCTGGCCAAGCTCGACGGCGACGCCAGAGGAGGGGCGGCCATATCGGTCCGTGAGGTCACGGGCGCCCCGGTGAAGTTCGCCGGCGTCGGCGAGGGGTTGGGCGACCTGGAGCCTTTCCACCCGGAGCGGATGGCTTCGAGGATCCTGGGCATGGGGGACGTCCTGACGCTCATCGAGAAGGCCGAGACCGCGTTCAGCGACGCCGAGGCGGACAAGGCCGTCCACAAGCTCAGGAAGGGCGAGTTCACCCTCGAAGATTTCCTCGGCCAGTTCCAGAAGATGAAGGCGATGGGGCCGGTGCAGGATGTCCTCGCTATGCTCCCCGGCGTCGGCCCGCAACTCCGCCAAGTCGAGCCGGTCGATCGCGACCTGAAGCGGGTCGAGGCGATCATCCGGTCGATGACGCCGGACGAGCGCCGGCGCCCGAAGATCATCGGCGGAGGGCGGAAGCGGCGGATCGCGTCCGGGTCGGGTACCACGCTCCAGGACGTGAACCGGTTGCTCAAGCAGTTCGCCGACGCGCAGAAGATGATGAAGACGCTGGTCGGAGACCGGGGCGGGGCCGCTCTTGAGGCCCTGGCGGAGGGTGAGCCGATCATGAGGCGGAGGTGATTTGATGGCTGTCAGGATGAGACTGATGCGGATGGGCAAGAAGAAGCAGCCCATGTACCGCGTCGTGGTGGTCGACGGCCGGGTGCCGCGCGACGGCCGCTACATCGAGCAGATCGGGCGGTATGAGCCGCTCCACGACCCGTCGATCGTCGAGATCGACAACGAGAGGGCCGCTTCATGGCTGGCCAACGGGGCACAGCCGAGTGAGACGGTCTCCAAGCTGCTCGAAGTCTGCGGAGCGATGGACGCCGTGAAGATGAAGACCGGCGCCATCCATGTGGTCGGCTCTCTGGCGGGCGCCGACGAGCCCGAAGGCGCCGACGACTCCGAGGCGGCCTCCTCGGAGGAGGAGACCGTTGAGTTCCCGGCCGGCGAAGACACACAGGTCCCGGCGGGTGAGACGGTTGAGTTCCCGGCCGGCGAAGACACACAGGTCCCGGCGGGTGAGACGGTTGAGTCCCCGGTCGGCGAATCCGAGGAGGATTGAAAGTGGCAAACGGAGACATCGTTCAGCGGGTGGTCGCATACGTCGTCAAGAGCATCGTTGACCGGCCGGATGAGGTGGTCGTCACCCTGGTCGACAACGGCCCCGGCGACGTGGTCGCCGAGGTCCAGACCGCCAAAGGCGACATGGGCCGGGTGATCGGCCGCCGAGGCCGCGTCGCCAAGGCCGTCCGCGCCGCGGCGGCGGCCGCCGGCGAAGAGGAGGGAATCGTCGCTGGGGTCGAGTTCATCGACTGAGCCGGGATTCGTCGCCGGGCGACTCGGCCGTCCTCACGGCCTGGACGGATTCCTCGGCCTCTACGTCGAGCCCGAGGACCTCGTCTACTTCGAGGTCGGGGCGGTCGTCTTCGTCGAGGGTCGCCCCCACACCGTGCGGGCGGTCCGTCGCGCCGACAAAGGTCATCAGGTCGCTTTCGCAGAGGCGACGAGCCGCGACGCGGCGGACCGGATCAGGAACAGAGACGTCCTCGTCTCGGAGCGGAGGCCGCTCGGCGAGGGCGAGTATTGGCCCGACCAACTGGTCGGCCTCGACGTGAGGCCGGGAGGCGGCCGGGTGACGGGCGTTGTCGGCGGGCCGGCCCAGGCCAGGTTGGCGATCAAACGCGGCGACGAGGTCTTCGAAGTCCCCTTCGTTGAAGCGCTTGTGCCGGTGGTCGACGTCGAAGGCGGCTACCTGGAGGTGGTCGAGATCGACGGCCTCACCGAATCGACAACCTGATCGCCACTCCCTCCAGGCCCCCGCCCGCGGGGCCCTCCTCGCCGACGAAGACCGAGACGTCACCGGCCGGCAGCTCGAGGGCCGCCCGGAACTCGCCCCATGTGTCGAGCGGCTCGGCGACCGCGGCGGAGGTCTTCGCCACAACCTCGTCCCCCGCCGTGGCGATCACCAACACGTCGGCTTCGTCGCCCCGCACATAGCCGTTGACCTCGACGGCGGTCTCCACCTCGGCGCCGTCGAGCGGGGAGGCGACGACCACGGCGTCGGAGGTCGCCGGGGCAGCCGGGTGCTCGACGATCCCCGGTTGCAGGTGGAGCGTGAGTCGCGCCGGGGAAGACGAGACAACGACCCGCGCCTGGGCGGGAGACGCCAGGTGGAGGTCGATGAACATGGCGCCGTCCAACGCTCGCACCACATACAGCCTGTGGACGAGGGCGGTCTCCACGAGTTGGTCGGCGATCACGGTTTGATCGACGTCGAGGGCGATGCGCAGGATCCGCGCCCCCTCCGGGTAGGCGACGCGGGCGCCGGGCGGGGTGGTCGCCGGGGCGCCCTCGGAGGTGACGAAGGCGAAACCGAACACTTCACAAGCCTCGGTCACGTCCCAGGAGATGGCGCCGATGGTCGTGGCGTCGGAGGGGCTTTGATCGATGTCGGCGACCTCGCCGCGCTCGACGAACTCGCCGTTCTCGGCGCATCCAGTCGTCGGCGGGACGGTCGCGATCGTCGGGGAGGTCGTCGGGGTGGTCGTCGGGGAGGTCGTCGGGGTGGTCGTCGGGGAGGTCGTCGCGGTCGTGGTGCTCGCCGCGTCGTCCCGGGGGGCGGCGCAAGCCGCCGGCAACAGCAGCAGGAGTGCGCATGCCGCCGATCGTGCCCGCATGCCCGACAGGGTACGGGCGCGAGCGGGGTATCATCGTCAATTCCGAAGAGCAGGAGGAAAGAGTTGCCGGAAGCAGTGATCGTCGCCACCGCCCGCACACCCATCGGGCGGGCTTTCAAGGGGTCCCTGATCGACGTGAGGGCCGACGACCTGGCCGGGATGGCCATCGGCGCAGTCATGGAGAAGGCGCCCGAGGTCGACCGGTCGAGCGTCGAGGACGTGATGGTCGGTTGCGGGCTGACCCACAACGAGCACAGCTTCAACATGGCTCGCCCCGCGGCGCTCCTCGGGGGCATGCCGGACAGCGTGCCCGCCACCACCGTGAACCGCTACTGCGCCTCGTCGCTGCAGACCATCCGAATGGCTTTCCACGCCATCAGACAAGGGGAGGGCGACACCTACCTCGCCGCAGGGGCCGAGGCGGTGAGCCGGACCTACGGCAAGGGATTCGACATGGAGGACCTGAACCCGCGTTTCGTCGACGAGTCCCGCGACGACTTCATCAACAACGTGTACATCCCCATGGGGAACACCGCCGAGAACGTGGCGAAGAGGCACGGGATCACCCGCGAGCGTCAAGACGAGTTCGGCAAACGCTCGCAGGACCTGGCCGTGGAGGCACAGAGGAACGGGTTCTTTGATTGGGAGATCACCCCGGTCGAGGCGCCGGGCGGCAAGGTCGACCGCGACGACGGCCCGCGCCCCAACACGACCCTCGAGAAGCTGGCGACGTTGCCGACTGCGTTCGATCCCGAGGGAACGGTCACTGCGGGCAACTCCTGCCCTTTGAACGACGGCGCCGCGGCGGTCCTGGTGATGTCGGAGGACAAGGCCGCCGATCTCGGCTTGGCGCCGCTGGCTCGGATCGTCGCCTCGTCGGTCGCCGGCCTCGAGCCCGAGTACATGGGAATGGGCCCCGTCCACGCCGTGAGGAAGGTCCTTGAGCGGAGCGGGATGTCGTTGTCCGACATCGACGTGGTCGAGTTGAACGAGGCCTTCGCCGCGCAGGTCCTCGCTTGTGTCGACGAGTTGGGCATCGACATGGACAAGCTCAACCCGAGCGGCGGGGCGATCGCCCTCGGCCACCCCTTCGGCATGACGGGGGCCAGGATCATGGGCACGCTGCTCAACAACTTGCGCACCTTCGACGGGACCTACGGCTTGGAGACCATGTGCGTCGGCGGCGGTCAAGGCATGGCGATGATCGTGGAGCGTCTCAACTAGCGGTCTGTCGCCAAAACGGCGAACCGGGCCGGCGCGGTCCGCCGCAGGCTGGGGGCCATTCTCAATGCACAAACTGCGGTATACCGAATCCAGAGCATTAGGAAACCGGATGAGGGTGGAGCACGGCACCTGCGACACCTGCGACGGGCTGGCGACGTGAACATCTGTGTCATCACGATGTTCCCCGAGTTCTTCAGGGGGCCTCTCGACACCTCGATCGTCGGGCGCGCCATCGAGGACGGGACTCTCGCCGTGGAGGTTCACGACCTTCGCGAGCACGGGCTGGGCGATCGCCGCCGGCTCGACGACGCCCCGTTCGGGGGAGGCCCGGGCATGGTGATGATGGTCGAGCCGATAGCCAGGGCGCTCGAGCCTCTGGAGGGCGCCCACCGGGTGCTCTTCTCGCCGTCGGGCCGCCCGATGACGCAGGCGACCTTGGATCGTTGGGCGGGCCTCGACGAGATCGTGTTCGTCTGCGGTCGTTACGAGGGCGTCGATCAGAGGGTCGTCGACAATCTCATGGACGAGGAGACGAGCCTGGGCGACTACGTCTTGGCCGGGGGGGAGGCGGCGGCGGCGGCGGCGATCGAGGGTGTGGCTCGCCTGCTGCCCGGGGTGGTCGGCAACCCGGAGTCCACCCGGAGGGAGTCGTTCCGCGACGGTTTGCTGGAGGAGCCCGTCTACACGAGGCCTGCGGACTACCGGGGTTGGACGGTGCCCGAAGTGTTGCTCAGCGGCGACCACGGCCGCATCGAGGAGTGGCGGTCCGCCCAACGGCGGATGCGCACGGAGGAGCGACGTTCCGACCTGCTGGGTGGCAGGGGTCCCGACACCTGATAGAATCGGGTGCCGGGCGCGCTACCCCTACCCGTTCCGAGGCGCCCGGGAGCCTTCTCATGAATGATCTTCAAGCTGTCGAGAGCGCCCATGTCCGAGACGACATCCCGGAGTTCCGCTCAGGCGACACCGTTAAGGTGCATGTCCGGGTGGTTGAGGCCGGGCGTGAGCGTGTCCAGATCTTCGAGGGCGTCGTCATCGCCCGCAAAGCCGGCGGCCCCCGCGCCTCGTTCACTGTCCGCAAGCTGAGCTTCGGCGTCGGCGTCGAGCGGGTCTTCCCGGTCAACGCCCCGATCATCAAGAGGATCGAGGTGACCCGGCGCGGGGACGTGCGCCGCTCCAAGCTCTACTACTTGCGCGATCGGGTCGGCAAGTCGGCCCGCATCAGGGAGCAGCGCGACTGAGTCGGCCGCAGGACGTTCCGACGCCGCAGGACGCTCCGGCGCCGTCGGGTTTCCCCGCGCCGCCGGGCCTCCCCGCCCCGCAGGACGAGCCGGAGGCGAAGAGACGCGTCAAGAGGCGACCGTTCTGGGTCGAGCTGCCCGGCCTCGTCGCCACCGCCCTCGTCATCGCGGTCGTCGTCAAGACGTTCCTGCTCCAGCCGTTCTGGATCCCGTCGGAGTCGATGACTCCCACGATCGAGGTCAACGACCGGGTGATGGTCTACAAGCTGGCCTTTCAGTGGGGCGAGCCCCGGCGCGGGGATGTCGTCGTGTTCCGCGACCTGGACGAGCCCGAGCTTGAGGAGTCGATCCCTCAGGCGGTCATCCGCTCGGTGCTGGAGACGGTGGGGGTGAGGTCCCGCGGTCGCGACGACCTGATCAAACGCGTGGTCGGACTTCCCGGTGAGACCGTCGTCATCGCGGGCAACAAGGTCCTCATCGACGGCGAGCCGATCGCCGAGCCGTATCTGCCGGAGACAGCGGCGATGCCGGACGAAGGGCCTTTCGTCGTGCCGGAGGGCGAGGTGTTCGTCATGGGGGACAACCGTCAGGGCAGCCTCGACAGCCGGCGTTTTGGGACCGTCCCGTTGGATCGCCTGGTCGGGAGGGCGTTTGTGATCATCTGGCCCATCTCCAACCTCGGCGGCCTCTAGCGCCCGTCGCCCGTCGGGAGCAATTCTCAATGCACAAACTAGGCGAACCCGGAGCATTAGATGCCGGATTGGGGGGGGTGTACCTGCGACGCGGCTAGAGTCGGGGCGTCTCCGGTTTGGTTTGTGGAGGAGTAGCGGATGGGCTCGATCGATCAGGTCGCCGGCGTCGACGCCAGGCAGGCGACGAGGTTGAGGAAGGCTGGGGTCCGCACGAGCGAGGGGCTCGTCAACAGGGCGTCCACGGGCAGGGGCCGGTCCGAGCTGTCGAGGGCGACGGGTCTCAGCGTCAGCGACCTCCGGGTCTGGGTCAGTCACTCCGACTTGCTCCGTATTGCCGGGGTGGGCGGCAAGTACTCCGAGCTGCTGGTCGCTGCCGGCGTCGACACGATCCGCGACCTGCGGAGGCGGAGCCCGGACTCGCTGATGGCCAAGTTCGCCGGGCTCAACGGCGCCCGGCGTGTCGTCGGTCGCCTTCCGACGGGGACGATGGTCGAGGGCTGGATCCGGGCGGCCCGCGAGCTGGCGCCGTCGATCGACCGTTGAGGCTCCACCGCACCGCCGGCCTGCGTATTTGGGGTCGGCTTCGCCGCCGGCGACACCAATCGCCGCGAGTAGGCCGAGGGTTGCGCAACGCCGACAGCCGCCCGGGCGACGCCGGCGATCAGTCGTCGTTGGGGAGGCTCGGGGAGGACCTGGCCGCCTGGTACCTGACCGGCCGCGGCCTCCGGGTGGTCGGCCGCAACATCAGAGTCGGTCGCGGCGAGCTCGATCTCCTAGCGATCGACGGGCGCTCCAAGACCGTCGTCGAGGTCCGCGCCACCACCGGCTCGGTCGACCCGCTCGACGCCGCGGACGAGCGTAAGCGGCGGCGGGTGCGGGCCCTGGCCCGCTCCGCCGGGTGTGATCGGGTCGATTTCGTCGGCGTCCGAGTCGACCCGGCGGGGTTCGACGTCCACTGGCTGCCGGGTGGGGGTTGACCGACCTCCGCGTCGCCTCGTAAGGTTCGGGCCGTGACACAAGCCGCCGTCAGGGTCTCCGATCTCCACAAGACATATCGGAAGTCGACGGCCCTCGCCGGCTTGAGCTTCGAGATCGCGGCGGGCCGCATCACCGGGTTCCTCGGGCCGAACGGCGCCGGCAAGACCACCACGTTCCGCGCTCTGCTCGGCCTCACCCGCCCGGGCTCGGGCGACATCGAGGTGCTCGGCATGCCCATCCCCGGCCGGTTGCGCGAAGTCACCAAGAAGGTGGGGGCGATCGTCGAGGAGCCGGGTTTGATCAAGGCCCACAGCGGGCGGGTGAACCTCCTCATCGCCGCCGACACGCTCGGGTTCGGGCATGAGCGGGTGGGCGCGATGATTGACTTCGTCGGGTTGACTCACGACGCGGGGCGTAAGGTCGGCGAGTACTCGAAAGGCATGCGCCAGCGCTTGGCGCTCGCCGCCGCCATGCTCGGCGAGCCTGAGCTGCTCCTGTTGGATGAGCCTCTCGACGGCCTCGACCCCGCTGGCCAGCACGCCTTCAGGGAGCGGTTGCGGGCCCTCGCCGACGAGGGCCGGACGGTGGTCATCTCCAGTCACGACCTCAAAGACATCGAGGCCCTGGCCGACGACGTCGTGGTCGTCGATCAAGGGCGCCTCGTGACTCAGGAGCCGCTCGCGGAGCTGCTCGAGCACGGGATGACCCGGGTCGCGGTGGCCGACGTCGAAGGGGCCGCGGCGGCGTTGGAATCCGGCGGTCTCAAGAGCCGGAGCGACGATCGCGGCCTTCTCGTCGAGGCCGACGACGCTTCCGAGATCGTGCGCATCCTCGCCGAGGCCCACATCTTCCCGAGCGAGGTCAGGCCGGAGCGGACCTCTCTCGAGACGGTCTTCTTGGGCATCACCGGAGACCGGGGCCGATGAGCCTCGTCAGAGCCGAGTTTCGCAAGCTGACGCGCCGCAAGATGTACCCGGTGATGCTTGCCATCCTCATCCTGCTCACGTTGCTGTTGGCCGCCATGGTGTTCCTCCTGACCAGCGCCGCGCCCGAGCTCGCAGGCGACGCGCCCGCGCCCGAGAAACCCGGCGCGTACGGCTTCGGCGCGCTGCAGGTGGCCGGCCAGGCCTGGTGGTTCGGGGTGATCCTCGCCGCGGCGGTCCTCGGCGGGGAAGTCGCCGGGACGGCATGGGCGACCGCTCTGACCCGCGACTCCAGGAAGTGGGCCCACATCGGCTCGCGGCTTCTCATCTTCGGGGCGGCGGCGTGGCTCGCCTTGCTGTTGAGCACGGCGGTCTGGGGGTTGGTCGTCTTCTTCGCCGCCGAGGGGTCCGGCGGCCCCGGCCTCGCTGAGTGGCTCGGTTGGGCCTGGCGATTCGGCTTGATCGCCGCGGCTTGGACTTCGATCGGGATGGCCGCAGTGGCGTTGACTCGCTCGGTGGGGGCGGCGATCGGCATCGCCCTTGGCCTCTCCTTGGTCGACAGCGTCCTCGCCCCCTTCGTCGGGCCCTACGAGCAGGTGTCGATCGCCGCGGGGGGCAACGCGCTGTTCGGCGTAGGCGAGGACCTCCCCTTCGCCGAGCTCCTCCCGGGGGGCGACATGTTGCTCGCCCACGCCGCGGCGATCATGGTGGGTTGGGCCGCGGTCGGCCTCGCGGTTACATGGTGGGGTCTTCAGCGTCGCGACGCCTGAGCGCCGAACCGCCTCCTCAACTCCTTGTGCCAACACCCGTGGTGCCAGTGGCGGCGAAGGTCTGCCGCCTCGTCGGGGACCACCGCCAGATGGAACGTTCCCGGAGCGATGGCCAGGTCGCAGCCCGGGCAGGTGTACTCCTTGACCGCCTGATGGGGCTGGATCGGGCTCACCGTCAGGCCGTCAAGAGCGCCCATGCGATCACCGCCGCGGTCGCCGCGACGGCAAGGGCGACTATCACGATGTCGACGATCGACTTGTCCTGCTCGCGGAAAGGGTTGAATCCCACGCCGACAGGCTACCTTCCGCCCCTTGTCGGTCTAGCGTTGTCGACATGAGTTGGCTGCGGGTTGAGGAGGACGGGCCGATCCGGGTGCTGACGCTCGACCGGCCCGAGCGGAAGAACGCCGTCCCCGCCGAAGGGTGGTCGGATCTGGGCGACGCCTTCGTCGACTTCGAGGGCTCAACCGCTCGCGTGCTGATCGTCGCCGGCGCCGGCTCCGAGTTCTGCGCCGGGGCGGACCTCGACATGGGCGCCGCCGCCGACTTCGCCTCCACCCCCGACCGACACCGCCGCATGAGGGTCGTCGAGAGGGCGGCTACCGCCCTGCATCGCTCGACCAAGCCGACGATCGCCGCCGTGGACGGGGCGGCCGTCGGGGCGGGGATGAACCTGGCGTTGGGTTGTGATGTTGTGATCGCCTCCGACCGGGCGCGGTTCGCCGAGCTGTTCGTGCGGAGGGGGCTGACCATGGACTTCGGGGGGACGTGGCTCCTGCCTCGGGTCGTCGGGCTGCAACGCGCCAAGGAGCTGGCCTTGTCGGGTCGCATCGTCGGGGCGGATGAGGCGGTGAGCCTCGGCCTCGCCGTTGAGGCCGTGCCGCCCGATCAGCTCCTGAGTCGGGCGCGCGAAGTCGCCGAGGGTTTCCTGAAGGGCGCCCCGATCGCTCAGATGTTGACCAAGCAGGCGTTGAACGCCTCCTTCGAGTCGTCCTTCGCGGAGTCGCTGAGTTGGGAGGGCCAGTCCCAAGTCATCGCCTTCTCCACCGAGGACGTCGCCGAGGGGATCGCGGCGTTCTTCGAGAGACGCGACCCGGAGTGGAGAGGCGAGTAGCACCGATGCGTGTGCAATAACCCAGCTGTGGGCTGCAATTCTGCACACGCTCGCCGATGCGTGCGGAGGGGGGAAGACGCGTCCTACTCTTGCATGATGACGCGTATGGCCGTAGCGGGCCCGTCGAAGTTGGCCACAGGGGCCGCCGGGCGGATCGTCGCCGGCGGGGGCAACGTGGTGGACGCGGCCGTGGTCTCGACCCTGACCGCCATGTGCACCGAGCCGGGTGTGTGCGCTCCGGGCGGAGGCGGGTTCCTCACGATCGACGTGCCCGGGAAGAGCCCGGCGACCATCGACGGCTACGTCGCCTACCCCGGTCAGGGCTTCGACGGCGAGGCGACGATGCAGGAGGTTCGCATGGACTACGGAGGCGGGCTGACCACCTTCGTGGGCGCCGGGTCGATAGCGGTCCCAGGCGTGTTCGCCGGGCTCGAGTTGGCGTCGAAGATGTTCGGCCGGGCCCCGTGGCGAGATCTCATGGAGGTGGTGGCAGGCGTCGTTGAGAACGGGTTTCCGATGGGCAAGGCGGCCCGCGACTACCTCGTCGAAGCAGGCGAGCTGATCCCCGCTCTCGACGAGACGGCTCGTAAAGCCCTCTTCGACGGCGACCGGTTGCGCGACGTCGGCGAGATGGTCGTCTACGAGGGCTTGGCCTCGACGCTCCGATACATAGGCGAGCACGGGTCCGAGGTCTTCTACAGGGGCGATCTGGGCGAGGCGATCGTCGCCGACCTTCAAGCGAGGGGCGGCCGGCTCACCCGTCTCGACCTCGGCTCGTATCAAGCCATCGCGCGAAGCCCCCTGTCTCTGGAGATGCGGGGCTGGAAGCTGGACGTCAACCCGCCTCCCGCTGTCGGCGGGGTGACCGTGGCCCTCGCCCTCAACGAGATCGCCAGGGCGCAAGGAGCGGGGCCGGGTGTCTGGGCGAACGCCCTGGTGTCGGCTTTCCGGACGCGTCTCGACGAGCTTGAAGCGCCCGCCGGGCGGGAGGGAGCGGCAGTCAGGGCCCTCGCCCGAGCCGGCCTGCGGTCGCCGTCGACGATCAGCATCGCGGTCGCCGACGAGGACGGGGGCGCCGTCGCCGGGACCGCCTCGGCTGGGTACGGGTCGGGCGTGGCGCCCGCCGGCGCCAGCCTGATGATGAACAACGCTGTCGGTGAGATCGAGTTGACTCCCGGCGGGGTAGGTGCTGGGATCGCGGGCGACCGGATGATGTCCAACATGGCCCCGACGGTGGCCCGCAAGGGGGCGGATGTGGTGGCTATCGGCACCCCGGGCGCCGATCGGATCACCAGCGCGCTGGTCATGACTCTCGAGTGGCTGATGTGTGGACTGAACCTCAGTGACGCTATCGAGCATCCCAGGGTCCACCCCGAGTTCGGCGAGTGGGGGATCAGGGTGGCGGCGGAACCCGGCCTTCGGCTCGACTCCCTTGACTATCCGATTCGTCTGTTCGAAGCGCCTCACATGTACTTCGGAGGCGTCAACGGCGCAGCCTTAGAGGGAGGAGACCTCCACGGTCACGCCGACAGCCGCCGTGAAGGCGCTGTGGCTTTGGTTGGCTGAGTGAGTATGCAGCGGAAGCTGTCGCGGCTCCGAGCGCGACCCGAAGGACCACAGCCCGGCTGAGTCGCCGGGCGGCGAGCGGAGCGCAGGCCGAGGGAGTCGTTAAGCCGGGTTTGGGGTGCGTCGATAGGGACCTCATGGCATCGCCGCCCAGCGTGACGAGAGGAGTCCGGTGCGGCTAGCGCTGTCACGGAACGCAAAGAACATCTTAAGTGGTGTGACGGCTGCGGCGGCGGTCGCGGGCGGCGCGGCGGTTGTCTTCTCCATGCTTCCTGCGACGGATACAGCTGAAGACACGACGACGACCCTCGCTGAGACACCCGTCGAGACACCCGCCCCGAGTGAGCCTTTGCCGTTTATCGACGACCAGCTCACTCTCGTTAAGACTCAGACGACCTTCAGAGACCGGGACGAGTCCGGGACCATCACGTTCGGGGACAGGCTCGACTACGAGTTCGTGGCGACGAATAACGGGAGTGTCGCCCTCTCGGGAGTCGAGGTCAGCGACCCCCTTCCGAGGATGTCGAGGCTCAGATGCACTCCTCGCCAACCAACCACGCTTCAGCCAGGCGAGTCGATGAGGTGTACGGCGCGGGCGGTCGTGGACCGGAACAACCTCCATGCAGGCGAAGTGGTGAACACTGCGACGGTCAGCGCCATGGATGACAGCGGCGCTTCGGTTGAGGACGAAGCTCTTGTCGTCACCGAAGTCATCCCCGACCCTCGGATCACGGTCGACAAGAGCAGTGCCCTCACCAACGACCCCGATGGCTCCGGCACTGTCACGCCAGGGGACACCTTGACCTATACGTTCGTGGTGGAGAACCACCGCGACGGCACGCTCCGGAACGTGTATCTACGAGATCCGCTCGTTGACACATGGGACTCGGACTTCTCAGCCTTCACCTGTGACTTGGGTCCGATCCCGCGCAGGATCCCTACCGGTTGGACGTTGACTTGTGAGGCGACCTACGTCGTGACCGAGGATGACGCCGACGCCGGTCAGATCGTCAACACCGTGACAGCATCGGCGACCTGGCCGAGGTACGCGAACTGGGACACCAACACCACTGTGGTGCATCCGACCCCGGATCCGTCGATCTCGATCGACAAGAGCATGCTGTCCCACGACAGAGAGCCCGGAGACCTCGCCCTCGACGGCGTCATCACATATCGGTTCGTCGTGGAGAACGACGGCAACGTCGACTTGGAC
>Ga0056125_1000061_pt1 | contig 27698 bp, 24 predicted proteins | sample WorMetHEROISLAND_5_FD_71112 | JGI IMG/M metagenome (GOLD analysis project Ga0056125, IMG submission 71112) | Marine gutless worms symbiont microbial communities from Max Planck institute for Marine Microbiology, Germany - Olavius sp. 5 HERON ISLAND ... | reverse complement strand
AAAACTGAAGCACTTCCGGAGAGTGGCGACGCGCTACGACAAATTGGCCTCGTCATATTTGTCTTTTGTACTCGTCGCAGCCATTTGTCTCTGGTTGAAATGAATGTCGACAGGCCCTAGTTGACGATAACTATGCATCTGGCTTGGATCGTTCGACATCTGTTTTTTTTGAAGGCGGTTTCGAAACAGCACTGGAGTTTCTGAATTTAAGTGGTGTTCGCCGTGCAACCATTGCATATTGGACTGAGGCTCTTATAAATCTCCAGGAAAAAGGGAGTTATAGTCTTTTTTCTCGTTTTCACAATTGGAATGCTGTTGCCGAGATTAAAAAAAGAATAGCTGCAGGTAAGCTTTAGACTACATTACCATCGTCTTGAGAGCTTTGAAAAACCACCAATTCCGATCATTTTAGAGCGCTTGTCAAATTTTTCAAAAATTGTGCGGCCCAATTCTACAAATAATCGCACAGGTTGTGCAAAGGTCTCGTCTTAAAGACGATGGGTTTGTGGCGCGTCAACGTTATTCTCCCATTTCCCGAATGGGACAATAAAAAAGGCCGGGAACCGAATGATTCCAAGCCTTTTAAAAAGATTTCGACGGCGTCCTACTCTCCCACCAGGCTGCCCCGGCAGTACCATCGGCGCTGAAAAGCTTAACTTCCGTGTTCGGGATGGGTACGGGTGTGACCTCTTCGCTATAGCCGCCGAAAAACTGTATAGATAAAATTACATTTGGATATTAACGTTCTTTAGATAACAAAGATTGCTGTTTGTGCAAATTGGTTTGTAGCCAAGCCTCACGACCATTAGTACCAGTAAGCTGAATGTGTTGCCACACTTACACACCTGGCCTATCAACCTTGTAGTCTTCAAGGGGTCTTTAGTCTACGAATGTAGAAGGGATATCTAATCTTGGGGTGGGCTTCCCGCTTAGATGCTTTCAGCGGTTATCCTTGCCGAACATAGCTACCCAGCAATGCCGCTGGCGCGACAACTGGAACACCATCGGTTCGTCCATTCCGGTCCTCTCGTACTAGGAACAGCTCCCCTCAAATATCCTACGCCCACGAAAGATAGGGACCAAACTGTCTCACGACGTTTTAAACCCAGCTCGCGTACCACTTTAATTGGCGAACAGCCAAACCCTTGGGACCTGCTCCAGCCCCAGGATGTGATGAGCCGACATCGAGGTGCCAAACCGCGTCGTCGATGTGAACTCTTGGACGCGATCAGCCTGTTATCCCCGGCGTACCTTTTATCCGTTGAGCGACGGCCCTTCCATACAGAACCGCCGGATCACTAAGACCTAGTTTCCTACCTGCTCGAAATGTCTCTCTCGCAGTCAAGCTCCCTTATGCCTTTACACTCCACGGCTGGTTTCCAATCAGCCTGAGGGAACCTTCGCGCGCCTCCGTTACTCTTTGGGAGGCGACCGCCCCAGTCAAACTACCCACCAGACATTGTCCTTGAACCGGATAACGGATCGAAGTTAGAACTCTAAAATAATCAGGGTGGTATTTCAAGGGTGACTCCATGAACACTGGCGTGCCCACTTCAAAGTCTCCCACCTATCCTACACAAAATATTTCAAAGTTCAGTGTCAAGCTGTAGTAAAGGTGCCGGGGTCTTTCCGTCTTTTCGCGGGTAGACGGCATCTTCACCGCCAATACAATTTCACTGAGTCTCTGGTTGAGACAGTGCGGAAGTCGTTACGCCATTCGTGCAGGTCGGAACTTACCCGACAAGGAATTTCGCTACCTTAGGACCGTTATAGTTACGGCCGCCGTTTACTGGGGCTTCGGTTCAAAGCTTCGCGCGAGCGCTAACAAATCCCCTTAACCTTCCAGCACCGGGCAGGCGTCAGACCCTATACATCGTCTTGCGACTTAGCAGAGTCCTATGTTTTTAGTAAACAGTCGCTACCGCCGTTTCTCTGCGGCCCCCTTCAGCTCAGCATGCGAAACGCTTCACCTAATGAGGGCATACCTTATCCCGAAGTTACGGTATCATTTTGCCGAGTTCCTTAACCAGAGTTCTCTCAAGCGCCTTGGGATACTCTCCCTGCCTACCTGTGTTGGTTTACGGTACGATCACCTGACAGTCTCGCTAGAGGCTTTTCTTGGCAGCATGGGATCAATCAGTTTATGTCCATAAGGACTCCGCATCACCTCTCGGCATTGAAATAAAGGTGCGGATTTGCCTACACCTTCTGCCTACAGGCTTGAACCATCTAATCCAACAGATGGATGACCTACCCTTCTGCGTCCCCCCATCACTCAAACGACTGCCCGGTGGTACAGGAATATTAACCTGTTTTCCATCGCCTACGCCTTTCGGCCTCGGCTTAGGGATCGACTAACCCTGAGCAGATTAGCTTTACTCAGGAACCCTTGGGCTTTCGGCGAACGGGTTTTTCACCCGTTTTATCGTTACTCATGTCAGCATGATCTCTTCTGTACAGTCCAGCCGTTCTTACGATCAACCTTCAACCCGTACAGAATGCTCCCCTACCGCCTGGAAACTGACGAATCAATTTCCAGACCCGCAGCTTCGGTAATATGCTTGAGCCCCGTTACATTTTCGGCGCAGACCCACTCGACCAGTGAGCTGTTACGCTTTCTTTAAAGGGTGGCTGCTTCTAAGCCAACCTCCTGGTTGTCTAAGCATTTCCACATCCTTTCCCACTTAGCATATATTTGGGGACCTTAGCTGGCGATCCGGGCTCTTTCCCTCTCGACCATGGAACTTAGCTCCCATAGTCTCACTCCCGTGATAGCAGTTAACGGTATTCGGAGTTTGGTTAGGTTTGGTAATCTGGTAGGACCCCTAGCCCATCCAGTGCTCTACCCCCGTTACTGAATAACACGAGGCTGTACCTAAATACATTTCGGGGAGAACCAGCTATTTCCAAGTTTGTTTGGCCTTTCACCCCTATCCACAGCTCATCCGAGCATTTTTCAACATACAACGGTTCGGGCCTCCACGCCATTTTACTGGCGCTTCACCCTGGCCATGGATAGATCACTTGGTTTCGGGTCTACTCCACGCAACTGAAGTTCGCCCTGTTAAGACTCGCTTTCGCTACGGCTACACCTGACGGCTTAACCTTGCTACGCAGAATAACTCACTGACTCATTATGCAAAAGGCACGCGGTCAGACGGAATTCACCTCGGTGAATTCATCGTCCTCCCACTGCTTGTAAGCAAACGGTTTCAGGTACTATTTCACTCCCCTCGCCGGGGTACTTTTCACCTTTCCCTCACGGTACTGGTTCACTATCGGTCGCCGAGTAGTATTTAGCCTTGGGAGATGGTCCTCCCGGATTCCCACAGGGTTCCTCGTGTCCCGTGGTACTCAGGTGCCGCCGACGCCACTTTCAATTTCAAATACGGGGCTATCACCCTCTATGGCCAGGTGTTCCAACCTGTTCTTCTATCTATGTGGATCGTCTAATGGCGGTCCTACAACCCCATCATCCCGAAGGATGACGGTTTGGGCTCTTTCCCGTTCGCTCGCCGCTACTAGGAAAATCATTATTATTTTCTCTTCCTGAGGTTACTAAGATGTTTCAGTTCACCTCGTTCGCCTCAATAACCTATAGATTCAGTTATTGATGACCCGGGATTAGCCGGGCCGGGTTTCCCCATTCAGAAATCTCCGGATCAAAGGATGTTTAGCTCCTCCCCGAAGCTTATCGCAGCTTGCCACGTCTTTCATCGCCTCTCGACACCAAGGCATCCACCGTTTGCCCTTAATAGCTTGGCTACAAATTAATTGGCACAAACACGCTAACAATGTTTTTAAAGAACTATTGTAATATCCAAATTTTCAAAGAACAGCTAGCAATGACCAAAAGGCGTAATGGTGGAGGTGAACGGGATCGAACCGATGACCTCCTGCGTGCAAGGCAGGCGCTCTCCCAGCTGAGCTACACCCCCTCCGGGATTTCGACGCGAACGAACGTAAGACCGTGGTTCTTGGCACCCATGCCTATCATTTGCAGGCCGCCGCCTTGCAAATAAATGGTGGGCCTGGATGGAATTGAACCATCGACCTCACGCTTATCAGGCGTGCGCTCTAACCGAACTGAGCTACAGGCCCTTTTACAGAACCATGCAATACGTACAGTTCAGTTGCCAGCACTGGCGACTCGAAAAGACCGGCAACCATCATCTGATGCCAGATGGACCATTGCTATTTCAAAGGATCAAATCTTGATCCCTGAAAACCAAATAGTGACAATTGCTCGACTGGATAGGTTTTATATAAGGATACAATCCTTAGAAAGGAGGTGATCCAGCCGCTGGTTCCCCAACGGCTACCTTGTTACGACTTCACCCTAATCATCAATCATACCTTAGGCGCCTGCTTCCTGACAGGTTAGCCCGGCGACGTCGGGTACAACCAACTCTCATGGTGTGACGGGCGGTGTGTACAAGGCCCGGGAACGTATTCACCGTGGCATGCTGATCCACGATTACTAGCGATTCCAGCTTCATGGAGTCGAGTTGCAGACTCCAATCCGAACTATGGACTGCTTTTTGGGATTAGCTCAACCTCGCGGTCTCGCGACCCTTTGTACAACCCATTGTAGCACGTGTGTAGCCCTAGGCATAAAGGCCATGAGGACTTGACGTCATCCCCACCTTCCTCCCCGTTGACCGGGGCAGTATCTTTAGAGTCCCCAACCGAATTGATGGTAACTAAAGATAAGGGTTGCGCTCGTTGCGGGACTTAACCCAACATCTCACGACACGAGCTGACGACAGCCATGCAGCACCTGTCACCGGATTCCCCGAAGGGCACTTTCGATTTTCATCAAAATTCCCGGGATGTCAAACCTAGGTAAGGTTCTTCGCGTTGCGTCGAATTAAACCACATGCTCCACCGCTTGTGCGGGCCCCCGTCAATTCCTTTGAGTTTTAACCTTGCGACCGTACTCCCCAGGCGGATCACTTAATGCGTTAGCTGCGGCACAGCAGGGGTCAATACCCGCTACACCTAGTGATCACCGTTTACTGCGTGGACTACCAGGGTATCTAATCCTGTTTGCTCCCCACGCCTTCGCGCCTCAGCGTCAGTATTGGTCCAGGAAGTCGCCTTCGCCACAGGTGTTCCTCCTGATATCTACGCATTTCACCGCTACACCAGGAATTCCACTTCCCTCTCCCATACTCAAGTCCTCCAGTTTCAGATGCACTTCCGGGGTTAAGCCCCGGGCTTTCACATCTGACTTAAAAGACCGCCTGCACGCCCTTTACGCCCAGTAAATCCGAATAACGCTTGCACCCCCCGTATTACCGCGGCTGCTGGCACGGAGTTAGCCGGTGCTTCCTTCAGTGGTACCGTCAGTACATAATATTATTGGTATTACGTAGGTTCTTCCCACTTGACAGAGCTTTACGACCCGAAAGCCTTCATCACTCACGCGGCGTTGCTGCGTCAGGGTTTCCCCCATTGCGCAAAATTCCTCACTGCTGCCTCCCGTAGGAGTCTGGACCGTGTGTCAGTTCCAGTGTGGCTGAACATCCTCTCAGACCAGCTAACCATCGTCGCCTTGGTAGGCCGTTACCCTACCAACAAGCTAATGGTACGCGAGCTCATCCCCAAGCGATAGCTTACATGTAGAGGCCACCTTTGATCGAAAAATCCGAAGATTGAACAATGTTATCCGGTATTAGCCCCGCTTTCGCGAAGTTATTCCAAACTCAAGGGTAGATTACCCACGCGTTACTCACCCGTACGCCACTTTACTCTCCCTAGCAAGCTAAGGATTTCTCGTACGACTTGCATGTGTTAAGCACGCCGCCAGCGTTCATTCTGAGCCAGGATCAAACTCTCCAGTTAAAATATTGATGGAAACCCGAAGGCTTCCAATTTTTAACTTGAGCCCAATTCTAAGCAATTTGTCACTATTTGGTTTTCAAAGATCAAGATGGCCGCCGTTGGCGGCCGATACGCAAAAATGATTTTGCAAAAGATTTTTTAATTTATACAGCAAAAGGCTGCTTGTCAACGCTTTAAGGAACTTTTAATAACATTGTGCCCTTCAAGCCGTAAACGCAATTCATAATATGACATTGAGGCTGTGTCAAGCGCTTTGTGTCAAATAAATATTGGATGATATCAGCCCCAGGCAAAATACGCGCAAATTTATACCAAAAATCGGGTCATATTCTATTCCAAGACGATTTTATGGTACTTTTTACGCCCCGCCCTTAGCATCAAGGCGCCATTCTCAAAATCAGCCTCGCTGATCAATTGGTCAAAAGTGGAAATCCTTTCATCATTCAGATACCCGCCCCCCTGGTTTAGCAACCGCCGCGCCGCGCCGCTGCTTTGGGCCAGTTCCGTTTGGACATAAAGCTTAAAGGCGGGAATACCGTCGCCCAGTTGGGCGCGGGAGAGTACCGTTCTGGGTATGGTGTCCGTTACAACATCCTTTAGAGTTCGTGGAATTGAGCTGGAGGATAAGATCGAATCCGGCGCCGCCACCCCGCCGAAGGCGGTCACAGCCGCGGCCAAAGCTTTTTGGGCCTCTTTTTCACCGTGGGCAATGGCAGTCGCTTCATAGGCCAGGACCACCTTGGCGCTGTTCAATGCTTCGCCTTCGAGCTCCGCTATCTTTTGAATCTCGTCCATGGGTAATAAGGTAAAGAGCCCTAAAAACCGAACCACATCACGATCATCGGTATTCCGCCAATATTGAAAGTATTCATAGGGCGAGGTCTGCGCGGGGTCCAACCAGATCGCGCCTTTATGGGTTTTCCCCATCTTGATGCCGGCGGCCGTTGTCAAGAGTGGAAAAGTAATACCAAAGGCCCGCCCTTCTACTTTACGCCGAATCAAATCGATTCCGGCCACAATATTGCCCCATTGGTCACTGCCGCCCATCTGGATTCGGCATTGATGACGGTTAAACAGCTCTAAAAAATCATAGGCCTGGAGAATCATATAATTAAACTCCAGAAAACTGAGCCCCTCTTCCGACTCCAGCCGCAGGCGGCAACTTTCCGCTTTGATCATCCGGTTGACACTAAAATGGCGTCCCACCTCCCGCAAAAAAGGGATATATTCCAGGGCTGTCAGCCATTCGGCATTATTGATGAGCAGGGCCTTACCCTCATCAAAGTCGACAAAACGGGCCAGCTGACGCTTCAAGGCTTCAGCGTTTTTAGTGATCGTATCAACTTGTAAAACCCGGCGCATTTCCGTTTTGCCGCTGGGATCGCCGATCATACCGGTTCCCCCTCCAACCAGTGCAATGGGCCGGTGACCATGACGCTGCATGTGCACCAGGGACATAATGGGTACCAGGCTGCCCACGTGTAAACTGGAAGCGGTGGGGTCAAAACCGATGTAGCAGGTGGTTTTTTGATTTTTCAGATAATCATCCAGCTCCTCATCGTGAGTGGTCTGTTCGATGAATCCCCGCCGCCGCAATACGGATAGAACGCTCATATCTTACCCTCTGTTTCATCATCTATTGTGGTCCTGCCGGGAATCCCCGCCATGCTACCGTCCACTTCAGGTCTATCTGTTGGCATAACTGGTGGATCGGGTCTCCCGGATTACCAGCACCTTTATTTGGCCTGGAAAGGTTATGTCCGACTCAATTTTTTTGGCAATATCATGGCTCAGTAAAACCGTCTCGTCATCCGAAATCTTTTTGCTTTCCACCATTACCCGCACTTCACGACCCGCCTGAATGGCGTACGTTTGGGCGACCCCCTTGAAACTCTTGGCGATCTTTTCGATCTCCTCCAGCCGCTTGACGTAGTTTTCCAAAAGCTCTCTGCGGGCTCCCGGCCGCGCGCCGGACAGGCTGTCGGCGGCTTGAACCAGGTGATCGTAAACATTCAACAACGGCACGTCTTCGTGGTGTGCGGCGATGGCATGCACAACCCTGGTGGATTCGCCATGCTTTTTGGCCAAATTGGACCCGATGATCGCGTGGGGACCTTCCACCTCATGATCCACCGATTTTCCCAGATCGTGCAAAAGCCCCGTGCGACGAGCCAATTTTTCATCCAGGCCCAACTCGGCAGCCATAATACCGCATAATGAGCCCACCTCCACCGAGTGCTGCAGCACATTCTGTGTGTAACTGGTGCGAAACTTGAGCCTGCCAAGATAGTTCACCAAGGAACGATGAATACCATGCACCCCCAAGTCAAAGGCGGCCTGCTCACCGGCCTCTTTAATGACGCCCTTAATCTCCTTGTTGACCTTTTTGACCACATCCTCTATACGGGCCGGATGAATCCGGCCATCGGCAATGAGCCGCATCAATGAAAGCCGCGCCACCTCACGACGCACAGGATTAAAGCCGCTCAAAATCACCGCCTCAGGGGTATCGTCGATAATCAGGTCAATTCCCGTGGCCGCTTCCAGGGCGCGTATGTTCCGGCCCTCACGGCCAATGATACGCCCTTTCATTTCATCATTGGGCAACTGTACCACCGAAACCGTTCGTTCGGCCACAAAATCACCTGCATAGCGACCAATGGCCGTGGAGATAATATGCTTTGCTTTTTTGTCGGCCTCGGCCTCGGCCTCGGCCTCAATGCGTTTGATGAGTTTCGCACCTTCATGGCGGGCTTCGTTTTCCATGGCATGAACGAGGAGGTCTTTAGCCTGTTCACCCGTAAGGCCCGAGATCTTTTCCAGCTCCTCTTTTTGGCGTTGGATCAACGCTTCTACTTTTGTGGTACGGCGTTGGACGTGCTCTTCCCGCCGAACCAGCTTCCGCTCCTTTTTTGTCAGATCCCGGTCCCGACGTTCAAGTCGCAGCGACTTACGGTCAAGCCGGTCCTCTTTTTCACTTATCTTTTGTTCCTTTGCCTTTAGCTCCTGGCGGGTCTCTTTGGTCTGTTTGTCAAAATCCGCCTGCATTGCCAACAGTTGATCTTTGGCGTCGATCCTGGCCTCTTTAACAATATTGACCGATTTTTGCTCCGCGTCGGAAAGCATACGATCTGCCTGGTTTTCGGCATTTTTGGCTCGCCGGTTCGCACTCAGATGCTTCATATTGTGTGCGAGTACAAATCCCGCAACACAGCCACCCAGGCCCATCAATATGGTTATTAGTTCCATGGTTCACACTCCTATTGTATATATTGATCGTTTGAGAACCCGACTGAAGGTTCCAAGCGAAGTGGCGCTATTGGAGCCCGCAAATAATACGCGGACGAGTCGTACAAGTGAATCGAATCTTATGAAAGGCGGGTTTGGATTGGAAGGCGCCCCTGCCATTGTGCCGTGTTGATAGGTCTTTGAACCAGACGTTCAAAGGGGGCGCCTTGATAATTTCTTTAGGCTTTTCCGTACCAGCGGAACCTGCACACCAAAATCAGGGAAGGCTCCCATACAATTATTGTTGGGACAAAGCACACTTTCAATCACGAACACGACAGGGGCTGAATTGACAAAGCCCTATACTGATTCACCCAGGCGGTCGAAAGAGACCTTTATGGTTGATCAAGCATTTTTAGTATCATACCGGACCGTTGGCGAATCAAATCTGCGAGCGCCGCTTCATTTTTTTTTAATTCAATATTTTCGTTGGCAATATCTAAAGCCGCGGAAAGCAGGATCGTCAAATTTGAGGCCTTGGGGCTTGACCCGGCGTACTGCTGTGTTGCCTTCTCAACTTCACTCTCAATCAAGACCGATACCTCGGACAGATGCGGATACGCTTCACCCGCTTTAAAGATAAACTGCTGACCAAAAATATGTAAGGTAACAAGTTCTTCCAAATGACAGCTCAACTAAAAATTGAATTCGGTCCGGCACCCTGATCGGGTTTTATCAATATCATCAGGCTTTGTTAAAGTTTCCCAATTTCGCTAACAACCCGTCGATCTTTTCTCGTATTTGATTTTTCTCTGCCTGGAAAAGCCTTGCCTCATCCTCCTTTTCAGCCATATTCTTTTCCAGCATCTTTATACGATCCTTTAGACCGATATTTTCAGCCTGCATTGATGCCAAGCGGGACACCAACGCCTCTACCCGTGTTTCCATCAGATCAAATTGCTGCAAAATGGTTTTACGATCCAAATCAGCCGCCTTTCATTTTAATTTCATGTTGCCATAGGCGCTTATAAAAGTCAAGTCAAATCGCTTATGGTCAACCGGCATCCTTTGAAATTATAGCTCCTTAGAATCAAACCGTCATGTGATCATTGACATGACGGCTTTACGTGTGCGCATATAAAAAAGTCGGTTGCGGGCAAATCTCCGCAGCCCGCTTTGTTTGTAATAGATTTGCTAAAAAGAGTAACTCATTCCGGTCAAAATATGTTAATGCATCTAAATCGCATACGCACCTCATTTCAATGGCACCCAAAACCAATGGCCATATTTTACCGTTCCCTATCCATAGTCACCTGGTTATTTTTTATAACCGCGGCGCCTCCTTTGTCCGCCGGGGACAGATCAATGAATACGTTTACAAACAAGCCGCTGTGGGAATTGGGAATATCCGCTAATCTGGCATCAATCCCACTCTATCGCGGTTCCGGTGACGATAAACTTTACGCGCTGCCGTTGCCCTATTTAATCTATCGCGGACGTTTTATTCAATCCGACCGCGATGGTGTCAGAGGAGTTTTTTACTCTTCCGATCATTTTGAAACCACTCTTTCGGGTTGGGGCAATCCTCCGGTCGACGATGATGAAACGGCCAGAGAGGGCATGGGTGATCTCGATGCCATGGGTGAATTGGGACCGGCGGTAAGATGGTATCCATTTAAGCGACGGGCTGATAAACGTTTGTATCTGCAAACAACCGCGCGGACAATTTTTTCCGTGGGTCTTCCCGATGATCTGCGGATGCATCACAGGGGTTACCGACTCGCAGCCGCCCTCTATTATCGCGACGAGGCCCCTGCCGGCCACCTATCGTGGAAATGGGGCGCCTCGCTTGGTATCGACTTTACCGACAGCCAATACAACGATTACATTTACGGCGTTCCTGACCAATATGCCGGCAAATTGCGACCCGCTTATCAGGCCGGGGGCGGGTATGCGGGAGCCATGGCGGCGGCCTACCTGATCCGCAAGCTTACAGACACCCTCTCTTTCGCTATATATACCCGAATGGACAATACTTCAGGCGCGGTTTACGAATCAAGTCCTTTGGTTGAAACTTCGAATAATGTTCTCATGGGCGCAACGCTTATTTGGAAGCTTAAAGAATCACAGAGACCTGCGCCGACCATCAAATGAGTTTTGTGGTAAGAACCATTGTATCCAGCGTATAATGCTCCAAATCCACCAAGAGCAAACGATTTCGCAAAATACCCGGCTTATTCAGTAAAACTTTAATGGCCTCGGCACATTGCAAACCGGCCATATGCATCACCGTCGGCGCTAAATTGCCCAATGCGCTTTCCACCCCCCGCCGGGGTCTGTTCTCCGAGTCACCATACACCAGTGAAAGTCCCGGATCGCCCGGGAAAATCGTTGTCATCTGGCCCATCAATCCGGCGATGGCCGCCGACACCAAAGGCGCCCCAACCCTATCTGCTGCGTTCTGCAAAACAAACCGGCTGGGCATTGTATCCAAACAATCAATGACAACATCCGGTGTTTCCAAAAGATCAACGGCATTGGCCTCATTTAAAAATTGCTGATGGGTCGTAACGGCAACTGTCTCATTGACCGCGCCAATCCGAGCTTTGGCTATTTCCACTTTCGGTTGATCAAGCACATCTACGGTTGAAAACAGTTGACGGTTGAGATTGGAGGTTTCAAAGATGTCGCCGTCGATGATCGTTAATCGGCCCACGCCCAGACGGGCCAATATCTCGGCCACGCCGCCGCCCAATCCTCCCGCCCCCACCACTGCCACCGTGGACGAGAGCAACCGGACTTGATCTGACAGGCTGAGGATTCTACGATTGCGGGCATACCGCTCGGGCAGGATCTTTTGCTTCAGGGCTTCCAGTTCCACATCATCTATAGCGATGTCGTACTGGTCAGCCAGCATCCGAGCCGCTTCAATGGAGAGGCTGCGGTAGCTCACACCATCCGGGAATCGTTTTTCCTCTCCCCGGGCTTCAATTTTTTCAACCCAGTTCGGCGCACTCACCCTATCCGCCTCCTACCGGTGGGAAAACACCGACCCGGTCGTCCGCGTTCAGTGTGTCTGTCAGGTCTGCCTTACGTCCGTTGACAAAGACCAACTTCGCCTGTTCCTGGGGAATTCTTAAGGTTTCAATCAATTGCTCAACGGTCATTCCCGGTGCAATGGGATAATGGTCCGCACCGGATGGCGTATGGTTCGCCAGAACGGCAAATAATTTTAGCTGAATGGTTTGACGATTCATCATATGAAACAGTTGAATTTGAATTTGAGTGTAAGCCCTGTCATAATGTCGATGATACTTGGAACACCCAATGGGCCAACATATATTACGCATCAAGCTTGAGGATGCAAATACCAACCGACGGAGTTGTTTATAATGTTTTTGACCTATCAACGCGTACTGGTTACCGGCGCCGCCGGATTTATCGGATTTCACCTTACCCGGCAACTGCTGGCCCGAAAGATCAAGGTGGTGGGTATTGACAACCTCAACGACTATTACGATGTCAACCTTAAAAAAGCGCGTCTTAACCAGCTTACCCCAAATCCCCTCTTTCAATTTGAACGAATCGATCTCGCTCAACGCGATCTTTTAATGGCCCTGTTTGCTGAAAAGCAGTTTGATGTCGTGGTCAACCTGGCCGCCCAGGTCGGTGTCCGTTATTCCCTGGAAAATCCGCACGCCTATATTGACAGCAATGTGGTCGGTTTTGTCAACCTGCTGGAATGCTGTCGGCGCCATCATACCAAACATCTTGTTTTCGCTTCATCCAGTTCTGTTTACGGCGCCAATACCAAAATGCCCTTTTCCGTCCATGACAATGTTGATCATCCGGTTTCACTTTATGCCGCCACCAAAAAGGCCAACGAGCTGATGGCCCATACCTATAGTCATCTCTATCAGGTGCCCTGTACGGGGTTGCGCTTTTTTACCGTCTACGGTCCCTGGGGCCGGCCCGACATGGCGCTTTTCCTATTTACCCGCGCCATTTATGACGGCAAACCCATCAATGTATTCAACAACGGCGATATGCAACGTGATTTTACCTATATCGATGACATTGTGGAGGGGGTCATCCGTATTTTGGGGCATATACCGGAACCGAATCCCGGTTGGAGTGGTGATCAGCCTGATCCGGGAACCTCTTACGCGCCCTACCGATTATACAACATCGGCAATAACCAGCCGGTTAAACTGCTGGACTTTATCGAAACCATCGAAAAGCATGTGGGTAAAACCGCCCAAAAAAACTTTATGGCAATGCAACCGGGGGATGTCCCCGCCACCTATGCCAACATCGATGACCTCACCCAAGCCACCGGTTTTGCGCCCCAAACATCTTTGGACAATGGCATTCGGAACTTTATCGAATGGTATCGCGATCGCTATCGGCGCGATAAAATGTAGCGCCTTGTCAAAATGTGCTTGTGCACCTATTACCCCTTGTCAGTCTACCCACAACCGCTGCTAAAACGAAAAGACCTCACCAGCGTGGGGTACAAACGCGTCGTACCCCTCTTCACCAAGCCGCCGGGCAAAGGCCGCGGACTGGTCTTCCTCACCATGAACCACAGCGATTTTTTTCGGCCGCAGGTCGGAATTTTTTAAAAATCGCAGCAGCTCATCCCGGTCGGCATGAGCGCTGAAACCACCCATTTTGATCACCCGTGCTTTTAGTGGGTACTCTTTGTTGTAGAACTTCAGTAGCGGCACATCCCCTTTGCGGCCGACGGATTCATACTCAAGACCTGACTCAAGTATGCGGCGGCCCAACGTATTTTGGGCCATGTAACCCACAATAAGAATGGTGTGGCGTTCGTTATGAACTTTATGACGCAGATGGTGCAAGATCCGCCCGCCTTCACACATTCCCGAAGCCGACAGCACAATATGCGGATTCTGATCACGGTTCAAGGCCATGGACGCTTCCACCGATTTCACAAATCGCAGTTGTTTAAAGGAAAACGGATTGCGCCCCTTGGTCAGGAAACTATCCTGGGTTTCGGCATCGTAGATTTCGGGATGCTCACCGTAGACCCTTGTCAACCGCGTGGCCAAGGGGCTATCCACGTAAACCGGCACTTTAGGGACCGCATCGGCGTCGTACAATTCATGGAGATGGTATAATAGCTCCTGGGTTCTGCCGAAGGCAAAAGCGGGAATGATCACACACCCTTTACGTTCGACCGTTTCCGTAATCACCCTTTTCAGTCCCGGCTGCATGTCAGCCACCGGTTCGTGCAGACGGTCGCCATAGGTGCTTTCCATCAGCAAAAGATCGAGCTCCTGATCTTCTTTTGCAAACCGGCCCGAAGGGTCGCGGATAATGGGGGTGTTGTAACGGCCCACATCTCCGGTAAACCCGATTTTGTATGTCCGGCTGTTGACGTGCGCCTTGATAATCGAAACGGCTGACCCGATAATATGGCCTGCTTCATAAAAAGTGCAGGTGGTATCATTCCCGATGGTAACCGGGCTGCGGTAAGGCACACTGTTAAAAAGGGTCATGGTGCGCTCCGCATCTTCCACCGTATAGAGTGGGCTAATCCCGTTCAAGCGGTATTTGGCAACAAGCCCGTTGATCGCTTCTGTATCCAGCTCATGCCGCTTTTTCTTTAAAACCGCCTTGATATCCTCCTGTTCCCGCCGGGATAAATTCCGGCCTGAAAGCTCTGTTTTCATCTCAGACAGAGCATGACGGACGATTTTATAGTTGAGGTACAGCGCGTCGGATTCCTGGATCCGGGCTGAATCGGCCAGTAAAAAATCACAGGCATCATGAGTGGGCCGGGTACAATAGATGCGACCCTTAAAATCTTTTTGGGTCACCAAGGGTAATCGGCCGGAGTGGTCGATATGGGCATGGGATAGCACGATGTTTGTGATCAGCTTAGGGTCAACGGGCAACACGCGGTTTTTTGCTTCGCTCTCTTTGCGGCGCCCCTGAAACATCCCGCAATCCAAAACAAACAGGTCCCGGCCGGTATTCAGAAGATGCATCGAACCGGTCACCTGCCGGGCCGCACCATGAAAAGTCATATGCATAGGAAAATAGCCTCCGCTCAAGATAACGGTTGAGGGGTTTCAATATCACATGCGCGGGGTTGGATCAAATCTGCAATAATCGGTTGATGGCAAAATCCGGATCCTATATGTATCATCTGCAGGACAATCATTTTATGCATCACCATCAATCCAGGACTCTAGGCAAAGGAGTTTCCATGGGTCTATATGATTTTACTTTTTACGACGTTATTACCAGCCACGCCCGTCAATTCAGGAATCAACCGGCCTGGCATGAAGACGCCACCCATGCCACAACCACGTTTGGCCAATATAAAGACCGGGTGGACCGCTTGGCCGCCGGGCTCAATCAATTGGGCGTTTCCAAGGGGGATCGTATTGCCGTGGTGGCCCAAAACAGCCTCGCTTTTTTTACCATTTACGGTGCGGCGGCGGCTTTGGGGGCGATGGTAGTGGCCGTCAACCGGCGCTTACGCCCGGATGAGGTCCTATTTAATGTAAATGACTGCGCCTCGAAAGTGCTGTTCGGTAACAGCGAATTTCTCAAACCCCTGGCCGACAAACCGGAACTGCAAACCCATGTGGCGCATATCTACACTCTGGATTCAGATGCGTCGGACTATCCAGCCATAGACACCTTAATGGCCCGGGAAACAGCGATACCGACCAATCAGGCGGCTGCCGACGACCCGTTGGTGATCATTCACACCGCTGCGGTAAGCGGAGAGCCCCGCGGCGCCATGCTGACCCACGCCAACGCTCTTTACGCCTGCTTGCAGTTGGCCGTCGAGTTTGGAGAATACGCCTCCCGGCCGCACCTTAACCTACTGCCCCTGTTTCATGTGGCCGGTCTTTTTATGGCGTTGCAAGCTTTTTGTTCCGGTGGTTTAAATGTCAACATGACCCGGTTTGATGCCGAGCGCGCCGCTGTTTTAATTGATGCAAAGAAAACGGCAACCCTCTTTACCTTTCCGCCGATTTTAGAGGCCATCTTAGAGGCCCAATCAAAGAACAACGCCGATATCAGCGCCTTAAAATGTGTTGTGGGTCTCGAAGCCCCGGATATGATTCAGCGTTATGAAACGGTTACCGGCGGCGCCTTCCGGGCAATATACGGCCAAACGGAGGCCAGCGGGTTTACCACGCTTTCGCCCTATCAACAAAAACCGGGATCCGCTGGACGGCCGGTTCCGTTGGCCCGGGTTGAGCTTTTCGATGCTCACGACAAACCGGTGGCGCAAGGGGAAATCGGAGAGATTGTCCAGCGCGGGCCCCTCGTTTTCAAGGGCTACTGGAACCGGCGCGAAGACAATGCCGCCGCCTTTGCCAATGGATGGCACCACACCGGCGACCTGGGCCGTTTCGATGAAGAGGGTTATTTATGGTATGAAGGGCGCAAGGCCGACAAGGAGCTGATCAAGCCGGGGGGTGAAAATGTCTATCCCGCTGAGGTGGAACAGACCATCTTGCGGCACCCTGCTGTTGAACATGTGGTGGTTTTCGGAGTGCCCGACTCCAAATGGAAAGAGGCCATAATGGCGGTCTGTCAGCTCAAAGCGGACGCATCGCTGACAGAAAAAGAGCTGATCGATTTTGTGGGCGCCAAAATCGCCCGCTATAAAAAGCCGCACCAGGTGAAATTTGTACAAACCCTTCCCACTGACAAAGAGGGCGCCGTGGATCGGGAGGCCGTTAAAAAGCGTCTCGGAGCGCCATCCTGACAAAAGTATAAACCGCTTACTAAGCAGAAACGATCTGCCATTGTACTCTTTCCGGGCGGCCGGTGATGGCGGCGATGTGCCCATCAAGGCATTTGAAGGCAACCGGATAGCGGCGCTTTTGATAAACCAGTTCCAACCGACCCGCTGTCTCGGGCGCCGCCACCCGACAGCGGGAAAATCCGGCCCAGCCAACCCCTTCGGCCTTGACCACCGCCTCCTTGGCCGTCCAGAGTCTAAAAAAGGTGTTCTCGTCGGCGCCCCGCAAAATATCCCAATCCTCTTGGGGGGCCACCTTGGCAAACAATCTCCGGCGAACCGGTCTGATTCGTTCCAAATCGATTCCCACCGGCTGTTGGGCGGCCACAGCGCCCACCCAGCCGCTCTTGTGGGTCAACGACCAGTAAACCCCGTTTTCCGGCACGGGCGCAAAGTTGTCCCCTTTTTCCAAACGCCGCAGCACCAGACCGGAACGGTCCGCCGACATTTGCAACGCTCTGCGTGCCAGACGGCTTAAAACGGCGCTCCTTTCCCTGGGGATATCCGAAAGAGCTGAAGAGGGGACTTTCATCAGAAACGGGAACAAACGGGAGCAAGAAGGAGAAGGGACCATGTTCTTTATATTAATGCCACCCCTTCGGGCTTATTTGTGGTTCATCTCCAAATTTATACGAAAAGTCTTACCAAATTGTATAAAAAGCACGACTTTCATCGTTCGTTGTGGCTGTTTACGGCCACGAGGGTTAGATATTATGGTTGCCGGTTGTATATGAGACCTTTGCAGGAGATCTGTTTTTGTTCCCGTTCAAGGAAGGCGAAAAATGTAACCGGATGAATATATTGAATATTTCGAGGATACCATTTTGATAATTTTGCAAAAAGTCCGATTTTTGCATTTTTCTGCTGTAACCCATTGAAATTATTGATAGCAATTTGGTTATGGGCGACTTTTGACGAGTCCATCAATTTTGAGCCGGACGCCGAAATCGGGCCAAAAGGGGGGGATGCAAAGGTCTCTTTTAGCGGAAACCTTTTACCGCCAGACAAAGCGTCAGCGCTTGCAGGCTGCAAACCCCGCCTGTCGGCATGGGGATGCCGACCTACGAAAAAGTAACCCTTTGCCGCCGAACAAGGCTGGTAGGGCGGCAATCCTTTGCCGCCGGCGCGCACTTTCAGATGCGTGTGGATCGATTTGCTGATGCCGGTTTTATGCGCCACATCCGGATACGCCGGCAATCAACCCGGCGCCGTCATGCCTGCTGCTTTTTCCCCGGTTTCGTACCTGAAGGGAAGTACCCCTTGTGCCACAATACTTTCACCTCGTTGGCGACAGTTTTCTTTTATCGAAATCATCTTATCCGCCTGATTGCTCAAGCACAACAAGAGTTTTTGCTTTTTTGATGGTGGATCAGGGCGAATTTTTGAGGCTTGACTTTTATACATTGGCGGTGCTATCAAAAAAATCGCTTAAATCCGGTTGAGGTTTAAAATAGAAAAATGACCCACCATACTCGCGACACTACGGCACTCTCCATTCAGGCCTTCGCCTGGAATGATAGAGTAGTTTCGGTTGAGAGAAGGGTGGCGCATATATAAAATGCTGCCGTATTGATTCCGCTCAGGATAGTGGCAAAGTCTTACAAAAATATGTACAAAAAGAAAGACTTTCATCGTTCGTTGTGGCTGTTTACGGCCATGGAGGTTAGAAGGGTTATGGAGACAGAGGGAGAGTCAAACTTTTTGTCAAGGCTTTCATGGCGCCGTATATATTCCCGGATGGCCTCTTCATCGCGACCGACCGTCGAAACATAGTATCCTCTGGCCCAAAAACTTTGACCTGTGAAATTGCGCTTTCTACCAGAATAATTCCGGGCTATGTGGATCGCACTTTTGCCTTTCATATACCCAACCACTTGGGATACCGAATACTTTGGCGGAATGGATATGAACATATGAACAGGGTCGCCTCTTAAGTGACCTTTATGAATCTTGCTCTCCCTAGGGCGCGCCAGTTCGTGCAATACATCCGTTAAATAACGCCTTACATGGCCGTACAAGACCTTCTGCCGATACTTCGGTATCCAGATCAAGTAGATTACTTGCATTCCCATTTTGTATGACTTAAACTTTGTGTATGGTTCATTGAAAGCCTCCTTTGTTGTGAATTCTGAGCGGTTCACAACTGCGGAGGCTTTCTCATATTCCCGGAACTGTCACACTCTGACGGTCTCCCCGGCATAGCCGGGGGTTTACCGAATTTAATTATTGAGCATAAGCGCTTCAGTGTATTATTGTTGTTTTTTACACTTCTCCATCCACCGGTTTGAGGATAATCCGGCAGTCGGCCACGGTGGCGCCGTGGCCTTTAGCGTGCACCAACAAAGGATTGATATCCATCTCCTGAATTTCCGGATGTGCGGTGGCCAAATTGGAAAGTGATACCATCAACTTCTCAATGGCGTCGGTGTCGGCCGCGGGCCGCCCGCGGTAGCCCTGAAAAAGTTTGTAACCTTTGATACTGCGAATCATGCGCCTGGCCTCATTGCGTCCAATGGGCGCCAACCTAAAAGCCACATCTTTGAACACTTCAACAAAGATACCGCCGGTGCCGAACATTAGAAGCGGCCCGAAAATCGGGTAACGGTTCATCCCCAGAATTACTTCCTCACCTTTGGGCGCCATTTTCTGCACTAAAATACCTTTGATATCGGCATCACCCTTAAAGGCCCGGGCGTTAATCATGATCTGTTCATACCCCGCTTTAACCGCTGCTCCGTCCTCCAGGTCCACCAAAACGCCACCCGCATCCGATTTGTGGATAATATCCGGCGAAAAGATTTTCATCACCACCGGATAACCGATGGCTGACGCGATCTGAACCGCTTCATCCGCCGACGTGGAGAGTTTGTTGGGCAAAATATCAAAGCCGTAGTGTTTCAATAGGTCCAATCCTTCCAGTTCACCCAGGTAGGTTTTGCCTTGAGCCAGGGCATCATCGATAATTTTCCGGGCGGCCGTATGATCGTGATCCAATTTGAACGGGGCCAAAAACTGCCGGTTCAGCCAGCGGGCGTAACGGTAGAGGGCGCCCATGGCTTTGGCGCCGCTTTCGGGAAAACGGAAGACGGGAATCCCCTTTTCCTGAAGATATTTGGCTCCCCGGGAAACATCCACAATACCCATAAAAGAGCAGAGGATCGGTTTGGGGGTGCGGCGCGCCACCCGTGCGATCGCCTCGGCGGTTTCCAACGCGTTGGTCATGGATTGGGGCGTTAAAATCACCAGGGCGCCATCCACCCCTTCATCTTTAATGACTGCGGAAAGGGCGTTTTCGTAGCGGTCGTGGGAGGCGTCCCCGATCACATCCACCGGGTTGTTGAGGTTGGCTGTGTCGGGCAGATGGCTGTCCAATACCTCGATGGTCTCCCTGCTGAACCTGGCCAATTTCAGCCCGGTGGAGACGGTCATGTCCGTGGCCACGATCCCTGGGCCGCCGGCATTGGTGATAATGGCGACCCGGTCTCCGGCGGGCACCTTTTTATGCAATTTTCCCAGATTACTTTCGTTTTTATAGGAAAAGGCGGTGGCAAAGTCGAACAGTTCATTGATGCTCTCCACCCGAATGATGCCGGATTGTTTAAAAATCGAATCGTATACCGCCTCGGAACCGGCTAATGAGCCGGTATGTGAGGCCGCCGCCTGGGCTCCGGCGCTGGTGCGGCCCGATTTAATGGCCAGGACCGGGGTCGGCCGATCGCCGGAAGTGATCTCCTTGACCGTCTTGATAAACTCCGGCCCGCGCCGCAGCTCTTCCAGGTAGATCATGATCACTTCGGTTTCGCGGTCATGGTGCAGATAACGCAGCAAATCCAGTTCGTCCACATCGGCTTTATTACCGATGGAGATAAATTTGGAAAAACCAAACTCCCGGTCGGCGGCAAAGTCCAGCACCGCCGTACATAGCGCGCCGCTCTGGGAGATAAAGGAGACGTTACCCGCCTCGGGCATGCGGTTGGAGAAACTGGCGTTGAGGCGCACCTTCGCCAGCGGATTGATCACCCCCAGACAGTTGGGACCCACCATGGGGATCTCCGCCTCACGCAGTTTCTGAACCAGCCGTTTTTCAATCTCGGCGCCCTCTCCACCCACCTCTTTAAAACCGGCGGAGACGATCACGACCCCTTGCACTCCTTTTTCAACGGCCTGGTCCACCACTTTTTCGGCGAGTCGCGGGGGTAAGATGATGATGGCCAGATCAACAGGGTCGGGTATATCCACGATGGCGGCATAGGCCTTTACACTGAGAATGCTTTTGGCCTTGGGATTGACCGGATATAAAACCCCCGTGTAGCCGCCGCGTAAAATATTGGCAAAAATATCGTGGCCGACTTTTCCGGGTGTGGTGGAAGCGCCCACAACGGCCACTGATTGGGGCGAAAAGATGGCATCCAGTTTCTGAACCATTGCCTGTTGAGCCTCCTTTGATCTGCAGGGTGTCACTTCTTTTTTATTTCCGACTGAATCACAAGGGCTTTAGAGTATAATACATTTTTCGAAATATCCAACTCGACGGCCAACTCGTGCACCAGGGCCGAAAGCGGCTTTTTTGCCTGGGAAACGTGGGCGTAAAGCAGTTGGTCCAACTCTTTTTCACTCAAACCCGGCGTTTTTAGGGTTGCGCCTGCGACTACCAAGGTGCATTCGCCTTTGATCATCGGCAACTTCTCGAACTGTCGGATGATCTCCGATAATGGGCCCCGACAGTAACTTTCATGCATTTTGGTCATTTCGCGGGCTAATAAGGCCGTTCGATCGCCCCATACGGTGATCATTGTTTGCATCAACCTGATAATCCGTTTTGGGGATTCAAAAAAGATCAGAGTCCGCGGTTCGACAGCCAATTGATTTAACTCTTTTTTCAGCCGGGAATGTTTGCGTTCAGCAAAGCCGATAAAAGTAAACTGATTCGTCGGCAGCCCCGATACCGACAGCGCCGCAACCGCCGCCGAAACGCCGGGGATGGGAATAACCGGGATTTGACGCTCCACCACCGCCTTAATCAGCCGATAACCGGGATCGGACATCGTCGGCGTGCCTGCATCGGACACCAGAGCCATCCGGGCGCCCTGCTCCAGCCGGGTCACCAACTGTGGAATCATCGCTTTCTCGTTGTGTTCAAACATGGCACAGACTGCGGTTTTAATATCAAAATGTTTTAGCAACCGACCTGTGCGGCGGGTATCTTCGGCGATCACGAGGTTCACTTTTTTAAGGAGGGCTACGGCCCGAAAAGTCATATCCTCTAAATTACCAATGGGGGTGGCTACCACAAAAAGTGATCCCGCCGCCGGCGCCCTTTTTGTTTTGGACTCAGCCATGCTTTAGTTCAAACGCGTTTTGAATCAATTCAATGCGGGGGCCCTTTTCCGAATAATCCACCGTCACCACATCAAAACGGGCTCTGCTTGTTAGCCGGCCATGGGACTTTAACCACATGAGCGCCGCTTTGGAAAGACGCGTTTGCTTAAAAGGCGTAACGGCAAATTTTGCTCTCCCATAGCGATCCGAACGTCGCGATTTTACCTCCACAAAGACAATCATCTGGTTATGTTTGGCAACAATATCGATTTCTCCGCCGAACGTCCGGCAATTCCGGGCCAAAATACGGTAGCCGTTGCGCTTTAGAAATTGAACGGCCACCGCTTCATTTTGACGGCCTAACTGGTAGGCGCTGGCTTTCATGATGCATCGCAGGTAAAAAGGGGTAATTGACCGGGAACGCCGTTAAAGGAACAGCGATGGATCGGACACCGCCCGTGGCGCCTAACCGCCGACAAATGGGCTTTGGTGGGATACCCTTTGTGACCGGCAAAACCGTACGCCGGATACTCTTTGTCGTAATGGATCATCAACCGGTCCCGGGTTACTTTGGCGATTATTGAAGCGGCGGCAATGGAAAGACTCAAACAGTCGCCTTTAATCACCGCTTTTTGCGGTAACGGATAGTGAATGGGGAATTTACCGTCAATCAGTAAAAAATCGGGTTGCGGCAGCAAATTGGATACGGCAATGGCCATGCTGGAAAGGGCTGCCTGCAGGATATTGCGGCGATCAATCTCGTTTACATCCACAATACCGATGCCGACAGACCGGGCTTTGGTGTAGATCGTGTCGTACAAAAGCCGCCGGTTTTTCGGGCTGACTTTCTTGGAATCGGTAATACCCGGTGATTTTCCGGAGCCGCCAAAATCAGCGGGTAAAATCACCGCGGCAGAAACCACCGGCCCAGCTAAAGGTCCCCGGCCCGCCTCATCCACACCGGCGACGGCATCATAGCCCGCGGCGGCCGTATCCTGCTCAATCCGCCACACGTCTGGGGCGTTGGAAGCCACGACAGCGTGTTGTTACAGTTCGCGGCGTTCGCGTATTCGTGCCGCTTTTCCGCGCAGTTTTCGCAGATAGTAGATTTTGGACTGCCGTACCCGGCCCCGTGTGACCACTTCAACACGGTCGATGATCGGTGAATGCGTGGGAAACACGCGTTCAACACCCACGCCGTAGGACACTTTACGAACGGTAAAAGAGGTGCCTTTGCGCTTGCTGATCACAACACCTTGAAAAATCTGTACGCGCTGTTTGTCGCCTTCCCGGATCGAAACATGCACTTTGACAGTGTCACCCACGTCGAATCCAGGCAGATCCATGCGCATGTTTTCGCGCTCGATCTGTTTTATTTTTTCCATACTTACCCCCAAAAAAATTATCGTAATCGACTCTGTGCTTATTTGCGCTTACCCATCAATCGATCCAGCATAATCGACGCCGCCGACCGCACGGAAAGATGGTTATACGCCGTTGGCCCTTCAATGGGCGCCAAAACCGCATCAACATCTTCCAGCACCGATGATGCTAAACCCCAAGCTGTTCCCAGCAACAACAAACAGGCAGTGCCGATTTGCAGCCGCTTTTTTAAAAACCGGTACGAAACCGCCCCATTGGTCATGCGTGCCGTGGTCGCCACCACCAGCGGTTTTTGACCGGTTTCATTAAAGATGGCTCGTGTAACATCTTTTAAATCAGGTTGCAAGTCTACATTGGCAAATGCCTCTCTACGCGCTGGATTATAGGTGGCGCCATATCCGTTTTGCCAATGGGCGATCAATTTTTGGGCTAATTCCCGTTGATCAAAAAGAGGTGTCACGACAAAAAATCGGCGGCAATTGTAAGTGGCGGCGGCCCGGGCAATATCGTGCAGATCGAGATTGGTGATGGCCGAAGCAATGGTGCCCCCTCTCTTATCCTGAACCGGCCAATGGACCAGCGCCAAATAGAGGCTCGGCGCCTTGTCAGGCAGCCCGGTCATTTGATGGCAATCCCGGCTTTTTCCAACAGTTTTTGTAAATGACGATACCACCTGATCAAATAACCGGCTTCCGTTTTGGTGAGTCTCCTTTGCGCCAAGAGATCGGGCCGTTTTAGCAGCGTATGGATCAGTGAATATTCCATCCGCCACGCTTCAATCTCCCGATGATGACCCGATTGTAATACTTCCGGAACCCTGTCACCTTCAAATTCCACCGGACGGGTATAGTGGTCATGTTCCAGTAAAGCATCGCTAAACGATTCGGCATTGACGGAGGCCTCTTTACCCAGGGCGCCCGGCAAAAGCCGCGTCACCGCGTCCATCACCACCATGGCGCCCAACTCGCCACCCGTCAGGATATAATCCCCGAGGCACAGATCAACGTCGACCTCTTTTTCAACCCTGGCGTCAACCCCTTCATACCGGCCGCAAATAAACGCCAGATGTCCAAGGGTGGCAAACTGCCTGGCAACATTCTGACCAAACACCCGCCCTTTAGGACTCAGGTGAATCACAGTCGCCTCCGGAGCCTCGAATCGCAGGGCGCGAATGGCTGCCATCAAAGGTTCCGGTTTCATCACCATACCGCAACCTCCACCATAGGGCCGGTCATCGGTCACTCTGTGCCGCCCCGCAGCAAACCGCCGTAAATCTATCGGGTGTACGCCAATGATTTTATTTTCAAGGGCCCGGCGAACAATCCCATGCCGGCAGAAATCACCAAACATTTCCGGGAATATGGTCAGAATGGAAAATTGCACGATTTTATTGTCCCGTTCGGGGAATGAGAGAAATACCCTCGCCTTCGGGCGAAGGCCGTAGCAGGCCCGTAGAGTCAAAAACCGATTACATCACACCAATAATAGCTGCCTTCTTCCAGCGGCGGCAACGCCGTACGAGAAATTTGCACCTCGGCACCTTTTAAAACTTGTGCCGCTTCACGGTTGGTAATTTGATCCAGAAAAAGAAGCCGCGACCGAGGACCCGGCGGTTTGACTCGGCTGATGGTATGGTGTTGAACTTGTCCGGAAAGGAGCCTTAGCGTAACCGCCCGACCGGCTTTCAAAATAGCATCGGACTGGATATCAACGGTCAGTTTTAAAGCGCCCTTTAGACCATGGGCTCCGGTTATGGTTGCCAGGGTTACAAGACGTCGGTCATCCTTCTTGTTCGCAATGCCGTTTTGCATGACGCACGTTCAGCCGGCACTCTCTTTAAAGCGCTTTTACGCGCTGACTATTCGATGATTTCGAGCACGGTCCGCTTGTTTTCTTTCGCCGAAGCGGCACTCAAAATGGTCCTCAGCGCCCTTGCGGTACGACCTTGCTTTCCGATGACCATGCCAAGATCTTCCCTGGCTACCGCCAATTCAATTACCGATGTCTGGCTTCCTTCAATCTCGGTGACTGAGACTTCATCCGGATAATCTACCAGCGCTTTTACCATGTATATCACAAGGTCTTTCATATGAGTTCTCCTTAAGAGTTTCTCTTAAGAGTTAGTTTCGGTTTCAGCAATCGCTTCCGTTGTTTTTTCCTTCTTCAGCAGGCTTCTGACCGTATCAGAGGGAACGCCCCCCCGGTCAAGCCAGTAATGAATCCGGTCGGTATGCAACACCACCTCCGCCGGATCTTTAAGTGGGTCGTAGGTGCCCAGGTTTTCAAGAAAACGGCCATCTCTGGGGCTTTCAATATCCGCTGCAACAATACGGTAGAACGGCCTTTTTTTAGCGCCATGTCTGGCCAGACGAACTTTTACTGACATGCATACTCCTTAATGCTCAAGCGATAAAATTAAAACGGCAACATGCCTCGGCCCAAGCCGCGCATGCCGCCTTGGTTAAATTTCTTCATCATTGTCACCACCCGGGTATAGTTTTTCAGCAGGCGATTGACGTCTTGTACACTGGTTCCACTCCCTTTGGCAATCCTTTTTCGACGGCTGCCGTTAATTATTGCATGCCGCTGTCGCTCCTCGAGGGTCATGGAGTTGATCATTGCCTCGATCCGGACCAGTTCCCGGTCGTCCACCTTTAGCTGCCTGATCTGTTTTTTGCCAACGCCGGGAAGCATTCCCAACAGATCGCTTAAAGAACCCATTTTGCGGATTTGTATCATCTGATCCCGAAAGTCGTCCAAAGTGAACCGATTGGCGCGCAGCTTTTTCTCCAACGCGGCCGCTTTTTTTTCGTCAACCATGGTCTGGGCTTTTTCGATCATGGAAAGAACATCGCCCATGCCCAGGATTCGGGAAGCCATCCGATCCGGATGGAACCTTTCAAAATCGGAGGGCTTTTCACCCACACCGACAAATTTAATCGGCTTGTGAGTTACTGCCTTGATGGAAATGGCCGCTCCGCCCCGGGCGTCACCATCCATTTTGGTCAAAATTACCCCGCCGATATCCAGCGCACTGTCAAAGGCCTTGGCGCTATTGACCGCGTCCTGACCAGTCATGGCATCGGCTACGAAGAGAATGTCCGACGGTGTCAGAGTGCTTTTGATGAGTTTAAGCTCTTTCATCAGGGCATCATCAATATGCAACCGCCCGGCCGTATCCAAAATCATGGTGTCGCATTCAGCCAAAGCCGCCGCCGTCCGGGCCGCCTGGCAAATATGAATCGGCTTCATGGCGGGGTCGGTGTCAAAAACCGGCGCATCAATCTGACCGGCCACCTTTTTTAACTGATCAATGGCCGCAGGACGGTAAACATCCACCGAGACCAAATAGGGACGTCGGCCTTTATTACGCAGATAGAGGGCCAGTTTTCCGGCCGAAGTCGTTTTACCTGAGCCCTGCAACCCGGTCAGCATCACCACTACCGGATGTGCACCGGCCAAGTTGATATCGGTGTGCTTTGCGCCCATCAAATCGGTTAACTCTTCATTGACGATCTTAACTACCTGCTGGCCCGGCGCCAGGCTTTCCATCACTTCCTGCCCCAGGGCTCGCTCTTTTACATCGGCAATAAAGCGCTTAACCACCCGAAAATGAACATCCGCCTCCAACAACGCCAAGCGCACTTGCTTGAGACCCTTTGCAACATTCTTTTCCGTCAGCTTGCCATGCCCTTTAAGCTGTTTGAAAGCGAAGTTGAGTTTTTCCGTTAATGAATCAAACATTATTTCTTATTCAAGATCGTGGTTACTGTTATATTTATGGGCATGATTTGAATTATTGCAACCGCAATACAGCCCCTCTGTCAACCGGCATCTTTTCTGCAACGGCCGCTGTATGACCATATAACATTACAAATCACCGTGCGCGTTGCATGTAAAACGGTGTGATAAACTAAATTACCATCGTCTTAAAGACGATGGGTTTGTGGTGCGTCAACGTTATTTTAATGATCGGTCGGAAGGCCACCCCATTTATGGGGGGGGTTGTTTACGCCGACTGGACGAAACCACCGGCTTTAGCCGGGGGTGATCCGTATCTGCATACATACTGCTATCTGAAAGATGACCGTCTTAAAGACGGTGGTTTCAACCTTATAACGGA
>Ga0056125_1000034_pt1 | contig 37463 bp, 32 predicted proteins | sample WorMetHEROISLAND_5_FD_71112 | JGI IMG/M metagenome (GOLD analysis project Ga0056125, IMG submission 71112) | Marine gutless worms symbiont microbial communities from Max Planck institute for Marine Microbiology, Germany - Olavius sp. 5 HERON ISLAND ... | reverse complement strand
GTTCTTCACCGCGGGCGCCGTCCTCGCCCTGTTGCTCTACTTGGTGGTCCTCGCCTCAATGGGCGTGGTCGTCATCCGGGGATGAGCCCCCGAGCGTTGCCCTTCCGCCGCCCGGGCGGCCGCGCCGGGGAGTCGAGGGATTGTCCGATTAGGGGAGGCTCGCGGTGACCCATCGAGTCCTCGCCGCCGACGGCGTGTCCGAGAAGGGTCTGGCGCCTTTGAGCGACGACGATCGCTTCGCTGTCGACGTCATAGCCGACTCGGGGACGCCCGAGTTCGAAGAGGCGCTCGCCTCCGCCTGCGGCCTGATTGTCCGCAGCGCCACCAAGGTGACGGCGGCGCTGCTCGACAGGGCGCCTCGGTTGAAGGCCGTCGGGCGCGCCGGCGTCGGGGTCGACAACATCGACATCGAGGCGGCCGGGGAGCGGGGGGTGGCGGTGTTCAACGCCCCGGGCGGCAACACCGTGGCGGCGGCCGAGTTGACGGTGGCGCTGATGCTGGCGGCGGCCCGCAAGGTGGCCGAGGCCGACCGCTCCATGCGGGAGGGCCGTTGGGACCGGGCGGTGTTCAAAGGGTCGGAGCTGCGGGGGAAGACCCTGGGGTTGATCGGGGCGGGGCGGATCGGGACCGAGGTGGCCGTGCGATGCCGCGCCTTCGGCATGGAGGCGATCGCCTACGACCCGTTTCTCCCGGAGGCGAAGGCGGCGGAGGCGGGCATACGGCTCACGAGCCTCGACGAGGTGCTGGAGGCCGCCGACGTCATCTCCTGTCATGTGCCGCTGACCAAGGAGACGCGGGGGATGGTCGGCGCCGAGGCGTTGAGCCGGATGAGGAGCGGCGCCTTCGTCGTCAACGCGTCGCGGGGCGGGGTGGTCGATGAGGCGGCCCTCGCCGAGGGGCTGAAGGCGGGAGCGATCGCCGGGGCGGCCCTCGACGTCTACGAGACCGAGCCCCTTCCGGCGGATAGCCCGTTGCGCACGGCCCCGAACCTGGTGCACACGCCGCATCTGGGGGCGTCCACCCGGGAAGCCCAGGTGAGCGTGACGGTCGAGGTGGCGGAGGCCCTGCGCACGGCGATCGCCGACGGCGACGTCTCCGCTGCGCTGAACGCCGCCGCCCTCACCTGACCCGCCGCTAGAAGGTCTGCACGACGACCGCGGCGTGGGTGTCGTCCGCTCCCTGGTCGGTCTCCTCGCCGGATGAGTTGTAGGCGACCACGGCCACGATGATGATCAACACCGTTGCGATGCCGGCCAAGGCGACGAGCGCGTCGGCAAGCGAGATCTTCATCTCGGGCTGCGACCCGGCGAGGGTGGCGAAGCCGAGGACGCCGGCGGCGACCACGATGGCGATCAGGGCGGCGGCGCCGGACATCGCCTCGTTCGACCGGATGAGGATGTAGGCGAAGGGCAGGACCAGCAGAAGCAGCAGCGCCGCCCCGATGGCGGGGACGCCCACGGCGCTTCCCAGGCGGCCCTTGATCTCAGCGACCTCGTCGAGGTCGCTGTCGTCGACGGCGATCGGTGTGCCGAAGAGCTGGGGGACGGCGCCGGCGGCCGCTCCGAGCGCGCCTCCGCCGATGATCATCACGGCCAAGGCGGCCAGGACCGGCAGGTGGGTGAGGGTCTCGTCGCCCCCTTCGATGGGAGCGCCCAACTCGATCAGGACGCTTCCGGCAAGGAGCGCCAGCACCAAGCCGACGACCGCGCCCACCCAGGCTGTGGACGCCTTCGAGCCGCGGAGCTGCATCGCCGGGTCGGCCCAAGCCGCGACCGCACGCGACAAGCCGGCGACGATGGCGCCGAAGAGGAGGCCGATCAGGGCGGCGCCGACTAGGACGGCTGTTGCGCTCACTTGTGCGACGGGGCCCGTGCCCGCGGCGACGGAGGCCGCGTCCGACCAGAAGGCGCTTGCGATCAGGAACCCGGCCAACCCCAGGCCGGCGCCCGTCCAGGCGCCTACCCGCGCAGCCACGCCGACTCGTCGTCCGATCGGGGCGGGATCAAGCGGCGGCCCCGGCGCCTCCTCGTAGACGATCACCGGGACGGCGGGGGCTGCGGCCGCCCGCGCCGCCGGCCCACGCGGCGAGGATGTCGTCGACGTTTGCGCCGGTCTCGGCGGCGCGGGCGGCCGCGGAGCGCTGGGCGAGTGAGGCGGGGACGCCGAGTGCGGCCGCGGCTGAGTCAAGCTGATCGCTCACGGGCGGCACTCTAGACGGTGCGGGCAAAGCCGCCGTCGCCGCCGTCGCCGCCGTCGCCGCCGTCGCCGCCGCCGGCCTGAGCGTGTGCAGTAGTGCCGATGAGAGCTGGGTTACTGCACACGCTGGGCGACGCGTGTGCAGTAGTGCCGACGAGAGCTGGGTTGTTGCACACGCTCAGGCCTCGCGCGAGCGTCCGTCGCCGCGGCCGCTCGGTTGTAAGGGCCGCCGCCCGGTCAGCTCGCGTTTCGTTCGTCGCGCCAGGACAGCCACTCGGCCATCGGGGCGAGGTCGTAGCCGCCGGCCCCGTCGAACCCGAGCGTTATGAACGTCGAACCGGCCTCAACAAGGGCGTCGCCCAACTCGGGCGACGCCGGCTCGGCGCCCACGGACCGCTCGATCTCGGCGGGGTCCCTCCCGACGTCGGCACAGTGCTCGTCCAACACCCCGTTCTTATGGCGGATCACCTCGGCGTCGCCGAAGCCGTGCCAGATGTCGGCGTGCTCCGCGGTGTAGCGGAGGGTTTTCTTCTCGCCGCCGCCGCCGATCATGATGGGGATGTCCCGGGTCGGCGGGGGGTTCAGCTTCCGCAAACGGCTCTTGATCCTCGGCAAGGCATCCTTCAGGTCGGCGAGCCTCGACCCGGCGGTCCCGAAGTCGTACCCATACTCGGTGTAGTCCCGCTGGAACCAGCCGGCCCCGATGCCGAGGATCAGCCTGCCGTCGGAGGCGTGATCGACGGTCCGAGCCATGTCGGCCAGAAGGTCGGGGTTCCGGTATGAGTTGCAGGCGACGAGGGGGCCGAACTCGACTCGCTCGGTGATCTCCGCCCACCCGCCGAGCATGGTCCAGCACTCGAAGTGACTCCCGTCGGGGTCGCCGAAGAGAGGGAAGAAGTGATCCCAGTTGAAGACGGCGTCGACGCCCATCTCCTCGGCGCGGGCGACGGCGCGGCGGATCACGTCGTACTCGGCATGTTGCGGCGGCAGGGCGGCGCCGATGCGGATGGGGCGGCTCATAGAGGCCTCCTGAGTTGGCGGTTAGGGGGCGAACCCTAGACGTCGATCCCGTGAATCGAGTCGACGATCAGCTCGTCGACAACTGCGGAGAGGGCCTCCCGCTCGGACGCCCCGGCCGCCGTCGCCTCCTCATAGGTGGCGAGCTGACGATGGGCGCTGGTCCCGTTGGCGACGATGTCCCTGGCGGCGGCGACCTCGTCGCGCACATCAAACTCGGCGGCGTCCGGGGCGGTCATCTCGATGAGCTCCTCGATCAGGTCGGCCATCGGGACCAGCTCGCCTCTCCCGAAGTCCACCAGGTCGCCGTCGGCCCCGTAACGCTGGGCCCGCCACACGTTCTCCTCGATGATCCCGGGGGAGTAGACCCGCCACCTCCGGTTGCTGCGGCGCAGTCGGTAGAGGTAGCCGAGGAGGCACTGGTAGAGGGCGGCGACGGTGATGGCGTCGTCGAGCCTGGTGCAGACATCGCTGATCCGCATCTCAAGGGTCGGGTACCGGGCCGACGGGCGGATGTCCCACCAGAGCTTGGTGGCGTCCTCGATGAGCCCGGCGCCGACCAGGATCTCGACGAACCTCTCGTACTCGCCCCATGAGGCGAACTCCTCGGGCATGCCCGTGCGGGGGAGGTTCTGGAAGATGACCAGGCGGTAGGCGAGCAGGCCGGTGGGCGCCCCGTCCCAGAAGGGCGACGAAGCGCTCAGGGCGAGGAGGTGGGGGAGCATGTAGCGGACCTGGTTCATGAGGTCGATGCGGAGGTGGGGGTCCTCGACGCCGACGTGGACGTGCATCCCGCAGACGACGAGCTGGCGGGCGACCTGCTGGTAGTCGGCGGCGATCCGCATGTAGCGGGGCTCTTCGGTGGTCTCCTGCTGGGCCCAGTTGGCGAAGGGGTGGGTGGAGGAGGCGATGATGGCGGCGCCGTACTCGTCGACGACGCTCGACAGGTCTCTCCGCATGCCGGCCAGGTCGTTGCGGGCCTCGGCGAGGTTCGAGCACACCTTGGTGCCGACCTCGATCTGGGCCTTGAGCAACTCGGGGGTGACCTTGGAGCCGAGGACCTCCCCGAGGCGGTCCCACATCTCGGGAGGGGGCCTGCGGATCAGGTCTCTCGACTGGCGATCGACGACGAGGTACTCCTCTTCGATGCCGACGGTGTATGACGGTCTGTCGCCCACGACCCGTATCCTAGGGATCGCGGCGAGTGATCGCAGCCGCCCCCAGTTCGCTCAACCCCCCTAGCGGCGGGCGTTGGCGCCGCCATGCTGACCGCTGAGCGCCGCGGTGCTCGCGGCCGTTGCTGTGATCGTCAAAGGAGACCGCTTCGTGTGGGTGTGGCGGAAGCACTACTCCGACCCGGCGCTCAACCCGCGATTCATAGTAGACACTATTGTGACACAGGCATTGTGATGACATCGACAGTCGAGCTTCTGAAGGCCGAGACGCGGCTTCGGTGGCGTTGGTGGAGGAACGCACGACACGGGCGCACGGCCTCACGAGGCGAGCACGTTGAGGCGAGCATCAGTGATGTCAATGGCGTCGCCGCTCGACGTCAATTCCTGATCTAGGATTCGGTTGGCTTGCCGCAGGATGGCCGGGGCGTGCTCGCCGTCCAAGGCGGCCGTCAAGTCGATCCTCTGCAGCAGCTTCTTCGTGACAGGCCGCTTCGAGTCCGAGAACACCAAGGCTCTCAGGAGATCGCGGACCGGCGAGCTGTCAAGGGTAGCCTTCACCACAGCGGCTTGACGTGCGTTTGCGCATGGCAGCAAGTATGAGGAGTCGTCAACCATCACCGGTTTCCCGGCCAGGGGCCGCAGGACGCGGAAGTAAGGCGCCTTGTGCAGGCCCGAGACCGCAACCTTGTGGTCGGCGAAGGAGTAGTCGCCGACGCCGAACATCACGAACGGGGGTTTGCCGCGGTAGACGCTCGACTTCCGGGCGTCCAACACGTCGCGGTGGGAGTTGAGGTAGGCCCAGAGCATAGGCGCCTCCCGCCGAAGCGCCCTGGTATCGTCCTGCAGGTTCCGCTGTGTCACTATGACCCATTTCCGAGTGTCGCCCGTCTCCCCCTTGTGCAACTGCGTTGCCTTCAGTAAGGGATACACATATATATATCTTCCACTTCGACAACCTCGCCCAGTTTGTTGCTGAGGACCCCGTCGGCGGCCCGCCCCAGCTCCATCACGCGCGAAGCGTCGTGTTTCACGCCTTGCCTCCATGTCAACATTGAGGCCCCATCGAGATGTCGACAGCGCTCGTAGGAGCGCACATCGGCGATCAGCTCACCGTTGGAGAAGCCCAATGTGTGACTGGGACGATCATCGGTCAGCGACGCGAAGACGGGAACCTCCTCCAAGATGTCGGCGCCGCCCAGATCTATGACGAGGAGGCAGGCGTCGACTGCGGCTCCGAAGGCCTCTGAGGCGTCGAATCGGTGGATCGACGCTCTTTGGACCGGCCGGCCGAGTTGACGCGAGAGCTTCAGGACGTTCCTAGCGACGGAGGTCTTCACGAGGAAGGCCAGTGTCGGTTTCTCAGGTCCAAGCTCACTCAAGATCTTGAGACAGATGTATTCTGCGATGTCGAAATTGGACGCTCCAGTCATCGCGTCGAGGCCGTCCAGGCCTCTCAGGTTCGACTTCTCCGGTAGATTGCGTCCGCCGAGAGACCCAAGCTCGGCGTTTGTGACCCACGGCGGGTTACCGACAACCAGCAGGGGGCCGGTCGTCGCCCATTGGATGTCGCTGTGCAGGTCCGTCTTGAAGATATTGGCATTGGCGAGTCGCAATCTCCGATCCCTTGTGAGGCGATGCGCCTCTCGAAGGTGGTGGTCCTGGATCTCCAGCCCGACAATCTCGTCGAGAGCGGGATACGCGTCTAAGGCGGCCCTGAGGAAGCCGCCGGCCCCGCAGGTCGGCTCGAGGACCCTGGTGTATCGGACTCCCCTTCTGACGAGCACATCAAACACCTGTCGGCAGAGCCACTCCGGTGTCTGCCAGTCGCCAAGGCTGCGCGTGGTCACGTCAGGAGGTCCTTGAGTCCGTGCGGCGAATCCGTCGTCATCTTGAGCGCCCGGCCGTACTGGAGTCGCCATTGAAGGGCGTTGGATATGGTCAGGTACCCGAGTGTCGGCGGATCGTCAAGAACCCGTTCCGCCAATCGCGCCCGTCCGGCGTCATCGAGAGGAAGGTCTCGCTCTCTGAAGTAGGCGGCAAGATCGTCGGCGCTGCCCTGTCTCTCGAGTATCTCGATGATCCCCTTCGTGGTCTGATGGTCGGCCGTGCGCAAGGCATCGATGTATACGGCATTCATGACTCTGAGCCTCGCTGCACGCATGTCGTCGTCATCTTCCTTGGCGTACACCAAGATCAAGAGGCTGTAGCCCAAGCCATAGACCTTCTGCGAGGCGTCCGCGAACGGACTTGAGGACTGGGGCTGCATAGATGACGTGACCTTCAGATCTACACAAAGGTCCGGGAAGTCGACGCCGAACGCGGAACTTCCTTCTTCGTAGTCGTAGCGCCTTTTGAGGTATCGGTGAAACTCATGTTCGACATATGTGCCGATTGCCTTACCGTCGGTTGTGCCGAAAAAGCCCTCGACCGGCGTCTCGGTCAGCAAGCGGCTAAACAGTGGTGTTTCGCGCCAAAGGTCTTCGATGGCAAGTGCGGGTTTCGTGTTGGCGGCCTCGTTGGTCACGTCGCCCAACCATAGTCGCGGCGGCGCGCCCAGCGCCTGGAGTTGCTCATGGGGTCGATTGTGGCCGGCCCTTGTGACAGTTCTGACGTGCGGGGTGAGTCGCATGGTCGGTCCGGATGGCGGATCCGGCTATCGGCGCTGCGCGCGCCGGAGCGGTCAGCGGGCATCTCACGGTCATCGCGTCGCCGGCAGCCGCCTTCGCTCGGCGGCGCACGCCTCTCGCACCCAGCATCCGGCCAAGTGGTCGTTGACCAAACCCATCGCCTGCATGAAGGCGTAGACGGTGGTCGGCCCGACGAAGGACCAGCCTCGCTTCTTGAGATCCTTGGAGAGGGCCTCCGACGTCTCGGTGAAGGCGGGGAGCTGAGCGGGCGGCGGCGCCTCCGGGCCCGCCCAGGACCAGAAGTAAGAGGCAAGGTCGCCCCGCTCCTCGATCAGGTCGAGGGCTCTCCCCGCGTTGTTGATCGTCGACCGGATCTTGCCTTCGTGGCGGACGATGCCGGCGTCGCCCAGCAGGCGGGCAACGTCCCTCTCCCCGAATCCGGCGACGATCGGGGGGTCGAACCCGGCGAAACCGGCCCGGAAGCTCTCCCGCTTCCTCAGGATGGTCAGCCAGGAGAGCCCGGCCTGGAACCCCTCGAGGCAGATCTTCTCGAACAGGCGGATGTCGTCCACGACGGGGCGCCCCCACTCGTTGTCGTGATAGGCCCGGTAGATCTCCGGTTCGTCGCCCCACCAGCAGCGGGAGGCGCCGTCGTCGCCAAGGCTCGTTTCCACAGCCGTGTTCTAGCGGAAACGTCTCCCGCGCCGCGGCGGCTACGAGCGTTCGTCTCGCGGGGCGACGATGCGGCGGACGATCTGCGTCACATGGTCGATGAGGCCGGCCGGCGCCTCTTGGCCGGCCGCGACGTCGTGTGCCGCCGCGATGAGCCGATAGAGGATGGCGCCGTCGACGGCCGGGGTCAGCTCAGCGGAGAACGAGCCGTCGGCAACACCCTGCTCGACTATCCCGACGATCAGGCGCTCAACGCCTTCCGTGTGCTTGCGCGCCGCCTCACGAGCCTGCGGCGGCAACGATTGCTCGAATCGGGTCGGGGACGGGTGCCCCGCCGCGGCGGCTTCGAGGATCGTCGCCGTCATCGCGTCGAGCCGCTCGCCGGGTGTCCCCTCCGGTGCCGCCTCGGTGCCGTGCGCCTCCATCCCGCCCGACGTCATCGCCGCGGCGAGCACCGAGTCGACGTCGGGGAAATACCGGTAGAGGGTCTGGCGGGACACCCCCGCCTTCTCCGCCAGAGCCGACATCGTCAGCGCGGACATGCCGTCGGAGGCGACGATGCGAAGCGCCGTCGCGGCGATCTCATCAGCTTGGCGGGCCCGGTGCTCGGTGAGGCTCTCGTCCCACAGGCCGTCGGCCGCCCTCGCCCTGCCTGCCGCCATCAGGCCGAGCGTCGGTAGGAGCGGACAGCGAGAGCGGAGAAGACGGCCACGAGGCCGACCGACCAGGCCGCCGTCAGCGCCGTCGATCGAGTCGCGTCCGTGCCGCTGCAGAGCGCCCGCACGGCGTCGGTCGCCACGCTGATCGGCTGGTTGTCGGCGAAACCCCTGAGCCACGACGGCATCGCCTCGGTCGGGGTGAACACGTTGGAGGCGAACATGAGGGGGAACAGCCAGAACATGGTCAGCATCGAGACCATCTCGGCGTTCTGCACCTTGGCCCCGATGGCCGCGTTGATCCACGAGAACGCGTATCCCATCAACGCCGCCGTGAGCACCGCGCCGACCCCGCCCAGAACGCTGTCGACCCGGAACCCGAGCAGGTGGGCGAAGGCGGCGAGGAGCGCCAGCCCGACGAAGTTGCGAGCGCCGTCGGCAAGCGTGCGGCCCGCCAACACCGACATCTGGCTCATGGGCAGCGACCGGAACCGGTCGGTCACCCGCTCCGACAGGTCCAAGGCAAGGCCCGCCCCGGTTTGCGTGGACCCGTTGAGCGCCGTGATCACCATCACGCCGGGGACTAGGAACTGGATGTAGTCGACTCCGGTCCCCGCCTCGATGACCCCTCCGAAGACGTAGTAGAAGAGGAGGAGGAAGAAGACACCCATGATCAGGCCGAACGTGAGGGCCTCCGGTTGCCGCATGACTCGCGTCAGGTCCCGGCGGGCCATGGTCCACATGTCGGTGAGCAGGCGCCTCGGCGGCGCGGTCTTCGTCATCAGGGCTCCTCTCGGGCGCCGCCGGTGAACGCCATGAAGACGTCATCAAGGGTCGGCTTGTTGAGGCTGAAGTCGTCCAGCTCGATCCCGGCGCCTCGGATCGCGTCGAGGGCCCGCAGGCTCCCGGCGGCGTTGTCGACGGGGACGTGCACGGTCTGGTCGTCGACCAGACGGCCCGGCTCGCCGCCGACGGCGGCAAGCGCTCGACGAGCGTCGGCCGGGTCGGACACCCGGACTTGGAGCACATCCCGCTCCAACCGGCTCTTCAGGTCGGACTGTGACCCTTCGACCACCACCCGCCCCTTGTCGATGAGGATGATCCTGTCGGCCAAGCGGTCGGCCTCGTCGAGGTACTGAGTTGTCAGGACCACCGCCGTCCCGCCGTCGGCGAGGCGCCGGATCTCCTCCCAGATATCGGCTCGGCTCCGGGGGTCCAGCCCCGTCGTCGGCTCATCGAGGAAGACAACCGGAGGGTCGGCGATGAGCGCCGCCACGATGTCGACCCGGCGACGCTGACCGCCCGACAAGGTCCCCGTCGGCCGGTCGGCGAAATCGCTCAGCCGGAACTTGGCGATCAGCTCGTCCACCCGAGCCTTCCTCTCCGCCCTCGGGAGGTGGTAGAGCCGTGCAAACAGATCGAGGTTCTCACGGGCCGTGAGCCGGTCGTCCACCGCCGCCGACTGCCCGGCCAACCCGATGGAGCGTCTCACGTCCTCGCCCTCGGTTGTGACGTCGAAGTAACCGACCGACGCCGAGCCGGCGTCTATCTGGATCAGCGTCGTCAGCATCTTGATCGCGGTCGTCTTGCCCGCGCCGTTGGGGCCGAGCAACCCGACGACCTCGCCGGGCGAGACCTCGAGGCTCAGGTCGTCGACCGCGACGACGTCGCCGTATGTCTTGCGGAGGTTGACGGCCGCGACCACCGGATCTTCGGCGCCGGTCAGTGACATAGTGTCTCACACTAACGACAACGCGTCACATGTCAATGCCGGGCTCGCCGGCGGACCCGGCGAACCCGGCGACAGGGAGGGGCAGACGACAGGGAGGCCGGGCGACGGGAAGGCGCTGCCGACGACTTCGTCTCGCCCGCGGCCCGGCCGACGGCCTTCACCCGCCGTTAGCGGGCGGGCCGTAGCCTTTCCTCCGGTGGAGACCTCACGATCTCGCGACGCCGCGGCAGGCGCAGTCGCCGCAGGCGCCGCCCTCGGCGCGGTCGAGCTTCTCGCAGGCGTGTTCGGCGCCGTCCCCTCGCTGGTGGAGGGCGTCGGTGCCTGGGTGATCGACAACGCGCCCAAGCCGGTCAAGGACTTCGCCGTCGCCGTGTTCGGCGTGCGCGACAAGGTGGCCCTGCTTGTCGGGATCGCCCTCGTCGCGATCATCCTCGGAGCGGCGGCCGGGATGCTCGCCCGCAGGCGGTTCGGCGCTGTCGTCGCCGTGTTCGCAGGCTTCGGGGCGGCGGGCGCTCTCGCCGCGGCCAGGGATCAGCGGGTCTCGGCCAGAACGGCGGCGATCGCAGCCGCAGCCGCCGCGCTCGTCGGTTTGGTTGTGCTTCGTCTGCTCCTGAGGACGGGGGCGCTCGGGTCCGTCGAAGAGGGTGTCGGCGGCTCGCGCCGCAGGTTCCTCTTCGGCGCAGGCGCCCTGTTGGGGCTCGCCGCCCTCTCCGGAGCGATCGGCCGGAACCTGATCGAGCGGGCGAAACGCGTCGCCGCGGGGCGGGCCGACGTGGTCCTCCCCAGCCCGGCGCAAGCCTTGCCCCCGGCTCCCGCGGCGGCCGAGCTGGGAGTGGAGGGGCTGTCGCCGATCGTCACCCCCAACTCGGGCTTCTACCGGATCGACACCGCCTTCGCCGTGCCTCAAGTGGGCCTCGAGGACTGGGCTCTGAAGGTCAAGGGGGCCGTCGACAGGCCCTACTCGCTGACCTTCGGCGACCTTCTCGACCTGCGATTGGTCGAGCGCGACGTGACTCTGTCATGTGTGTCCAACGAAGTCGGCGGCGGCCTTGTCGGCAACGCCCGGTGGCTCGGCGCCCCCTTGAGCGAGATCCTCGACAGGGCGGGCCTCCCGAGCGGCGCCGAGCAAGTGGTCGGCCGGTCGGTGGACGGCTTCACGGCGGGTTTCCCGGTCGAGGCGGTCTTCGACGGGCGCGAGGCGCTGGTGGCCGTGGGGATGAACGGCGAGCCGTTGCCCGTCGAGCACGGGTTCCCGGCCAGGCTCGTCGTGTCCGGCCTCTACGGGTATGTCTCCGCGACGAAGTGGTTGTCGGAGATCGAGTTGACCGGGTGGGACCACTTCGACGCCTATTGGATCCCGCGCGGCTGGGCGAAGGAAGCGCCGATTAAGACGCAGAGCCGGATCGACACACCCCGCGCCGGGGCCGCAATCGAGCCGGGCCCGATCCCTGTGGCGGGAGTGGCGTGGGCGCCGAGCCGCGGGATCTCGAAGGTCGAGGTGCAGCTCGGCGATGACGCCCCCTGGGTCGAGGCCGAGTTGTCCGAAGCCCTCGCCGTCGACAGTTGGGTCCAGTGGCGGGTCGACTGGCAGGCCGAGCCCGGCCGTCGCCGCATCAGGTCGCGGGCCACCGACGGGGACGGCGCAACGCAGCCCGAGGAGATCAGCCCGGCCGCTCCGGACGGCGCCACGGGATGGCACACGGTCTCGATAGAGGTAGGCGCCGCCTGACCGCGGCCTAGTGGCGCCTCGGGGATGTGGTGACACCGGTCGAGGGTTGCCCGGCTGATGCGTGTGCAGTTTCGCGGCTCTCGTCGGTACTACTGCACACGCTCGGCGGTTTGCCGGTCAGTCGGCCGCGTCGAGGGCGGCGACAGCCCAGGCCAGCCCCGAGTCCCGGTCCTCGACGGCCAGCCGTAGCGCCCACCCGACGGTTGGGGCGCCGTCGTCGAACCAGGTCCAAGCGAGGGCCTGTGCGGTCCGCCCGATCTCGTCGGGGTCGGGCGGCCAATCGAGGTCGCCCAACGCGGCGATGAGCCACCAAGCTCCGTATCGGCCCGCCGCGGCCCCACGCCTTCGCCCGTGGGCGCCGCCCGATGCGCCCGCCCAGGCGATCCAGGCCAGGGCCTCGGTCGCCGTCAGCTCACCGACCCGCGCCCGGGTCGGGCCGAGCGCCCTGACCGCCTCGAGCGCCCCGCCCTCCACGGTCGCGGTGTCGCAGCGACCGTTCGACTGCTCGACCCAAGGCTGGACCAAGTCGGCCGGGGCGGCCTCCGACTCGGGGTCGCCGACGCGCTGCGCCTCGTCCGGGAGGTCGGCGGCCTCCACAGCGGGCGGCTTCGGCGAGGGCGCCTCCACCTTGTCGGCCTTGTAGGCGGCGAGGGGGTAGGCGGGTTCCCAGCTCTGCAACTCGTCGGGCAGGTCGGCGATCGGGCCGATCCCGGCCTCGCCCCGGACCACCCGCTCCGCAGCGAGGGTCTGACGCTCCGGGCCGGGGCCGATGTGCGGCTCGATCTCCGCCCAGCTCCTCCTGCTCGCCGTTACCTCGGCGAGAGGGCCAAGGGCGAAGCGCGCCGCTCCCTCCTCAACCGCCGGGCCCGCGTACTCGCCGGGCGCCTCCAAGGCCAGCCGGTAGCGGATGTGCTCCTCAACACCCCAGAGCTGCTTGCCGCGACTCAGAGCCTCACGGCACCTGTGCCGGAGATCGACCAAGTCGTCCCACGCGTGCGACTCACAACACCCGTCGATGACGCGGAGCAGCTCGTCGGTGTCGGAGGCCTCGACGGCCTCGGCCGCCCTCAGGCCGATCAAGGGGAGTCGCCCGAGACGACGGGGAGATCGCAGCGGGACCACTCGGAGAATGAGCCTATGTATACGTCGGGCATCGGCCGCCCGGCGAGGATCATCGCCAGGGCAGTGTGGCAGGCGTTGACGCCGCTGCCGCAGGAGACGACCGGCGACTCGGGGAGGTCGGCGAACCTTCGGCGCAACGCGTCGGGGTCGAGGAAGCGCCCCGTCTCGTCGAGGCTCTCGCTGATCGGCATGTTGACGGCGCCGGGGATGTGCCCGGCTTTGGGGTCGACCGGCTCCTCGTCGCCGCGGTAGCGTGCCGCCGCCCTCACGTCGAGCAGCGACCGCCCGGCCAGTTGGTCGCGGGTCACCACGCCGGCGAACCCGGCCGGGACTGGGTAGACGGTCGGCCGCGGCGGCCCTCCGGCGCCGGCCTCCACCCCGCGCCCGTCGCTCACCCAGGCCTGGTAGCCGCCGTCGAGCACCTGGGCGGCCGCATGGCCCACCGACCGGAGCATCCACCACATCCGAGCGGCGACGTCCCCGCCCGAGTCGTCATAGACGACAACCAAGCCGGCGGGGTCGACGCCCAAGCGGCCGAGAGTCGCCGCCCAAGTCGTCGCCGAAGGGAGCGGGTGCCTGCCCTGCCGCCCTGGGGGACCGGCCAGGTCGGCGTCCAAGTCGACGAACACCGCCCCGGGGATGTGCCCGGCCTCATAGGCGGCCCGCCCGCTGCTCGGGTCGGCGAGCGCCCAGCGGACGTCGAACAGGTGGACGTCTCCCTGGTGCGAGTCGAGTTCCTCCGGCGTGATCAGCGGGTCCATAGGGTCATCCGTCATCCGTCATCGTCATCCGGCGGCGAGCGGCCCGCCGCTCAGCCGGGCCCCTGTCGGCCGGGCTGGCTCGGGGCGAAGTCTTCCTCCTCGTCGCCCATCTTCCGCAGCTCGGCGCCGAGATCGGTCAACGTCCCGCCCAGCGCCGAGGCGAGCGAGCTTGCCGTCTCCTTGAGCAGCTCCCGCGTCTCAGGGTCCTTGAGGGCGATCGACATCGATTCGGTCACCTGGTCCCAAGCGCCGGCGAGCGTGGCGAAGGCCTTCCTGATCTCCTGTTCGGTCGGCCCACCCTCTTGAGCCGCCTGTTGATAGGCGCCTTTGAATCGCCCCTTCAGGTGGGAGAAGTCGGCGGACACCTCTCTCCAGGGATCGCTCGGCGCGGCGGTCGTAGCATCCGGGTTGTGCGTCTCCACCTGCTTGATGGTACCTACGAGCTGTTCCGGGCCCACTTCCGACGGGGGGCCCGCCCTGCGCCCGGCCCCGACGGCGTCGACGTGAGGGGCGTGCGGGGGCTGATCGGGTCGACGCTGCGATTCCTCAGGGAGGCCGGCGCCACCCATGTCGCCGCCAGCTTCGACAGCGTGATCGAGTCTTTCCGCAACGACGTGTTCGACGGGTACAAGACCTCGGCCGGGATCGACCAGGCCGTCCACGCCCAGTTCCCCCATGCCGAGAAGGCCCTCAAAGCGCTCGGTGTGGTCGTCTGGGGCAATGTCGAGTTCGAAGCCGACGACGCCTTGGCCGCGGCTGCTGTCCGGTGGGTGGAGGACGTCGATCAGGTGGTGATCGTGAGCCCCGACAAGGACCTGGCGCAGGTCGTGGTCGGCGACCGGATCGTCACCTACAACAGGATCCAGGAGAAGGTCTTCGACGAGGCGGCGGTGGTGGAGAAGTTCGGGGTTCGCCCCGAGTCGATCCCCGACTACCTGGCCTTGGTCGGCGACGCCGCCGACGGCGTGCCGGGCCTCGTCGGCTGGGGGGCGAAGTCGGCGTCGACGGTTCTCGCTCGTTATCCCCGAATCGAGATGATCCCGCCGAGCGCCGACGACTGGGAGGTCCGCCCCCGGTCGGCGGAGAAGCTGGCCGCCGTGCTCCGGGAGCGGCTCGCCGACGCGTGCCTCTACCGGGAGCTGACCACGCTCCGGCTTGATGTCCCGATCGCCGAGTCTCTGTCGGACCTCGAGTGGGCGGGCGTGCCTAGAAGGAGGTTCGGGGAGCTGTGCGACGAGTTGGGGCTCGACCCCGGCTCGTTCCGGGTCCACCGATGGGCCGACTAGGGCTCGGGTCCGTCCCAGGCGATGTCGAGGCGCTCCATGCAGTCGGAGCAGCGGTAGGCGAGCACGGCGTCGGGGTCGGGCGGCTCGTCTACGGGCAGGAAGCTGATCAGGTGGGCGACGCCGCCGCACTCGACGCAGACGATCGTCTCAGGAGGGTCGGTCACCGCTCGTCGGGAGACTCGGCCCGGGAGAGCAGGAGGGCGCCGAGCACGCCGGCGATGAGCGACCCGGCGAAGATTCCGACTTTGGCGAAGTCGGTGAGTTGCGGGTCGTCGAAGGCGAGGCCGGTGATGAACAGAGACACCGTGAACCCGACGCCCGCCACCGCCGAGAGGCCCAGGACGTGGCGCCACCCCGTCCCGCGGGGGAGTATGCCCAGCTTCAGCTTGACCGCGCCGAACGCGAACAACGAGACGCCGATGACCTTGCCGAGCACTAGGCCGGCTGCGATGCCGAGCGCCAGGTTCGAGGTCAGGGCGTCGGTCAGCGACACCTGGCGGAAGTCGACGCCTGCGTTCGCCAGGGCGAACACCGGCACGATCAGGAACGAGCTCCACCCGACGAGGGCGTGCTCCGCCCGCGTCAGCGGCGCCACCGCCTCGCGGGCGATGGTCGAGAGGGACAGGGCCTCATGGTCGGCGTGCTCCTGGAGCGCCGGGCTGTCGGGCTCGAGCGGGAACTGGTTGATGATCGCCCCGACCCTCGCCTTGAGCTGCCCGGGCGCGTAGTAGGGGTGGGCGGGCGCCAGGAACCCGAGGGCGACCCCGGCGAGCGTCGCGTGGATGCCGGACTCCAAGACGAAGTACCAGAGGACCAACGCCAGAGGGACGTAGACCACATAGGAGCGGATGTTCACCTTGGATGCCGCCCACACCAGGGCGAGGACGCCGATCGCGGCGCCCAGGTAGCCGGCGTGCAGGTCTTCGGTGTAGAAGATGGCGATCACCGCGATGGCGCCGATGTCGTCGGCGATCGCCACGGCGAGCAGGAAGAGCTTGGCGCCGGAGGGGACCTTCGAGCCGAGCAGGGCGACGATGCCCAGGGCGAAGGCGATGTCGGTGGCCATGGGGACTCCCCACCCCTTGATCGCCTCCGGGCCGCCTCCCGCGTTGAGGGCGATGTAGATGGCCGCGGGGAGGATCATCCCCCCGAGGGCGGCCATCACGGGAAGCGCCGCCGCTCTCGGGTCTTTTAGGTCGCCGAGCACCAACTCCCGCTTGATCTCCAAGCCGACCACGAAGAAGAAGACCGCCATGAGGCCGTCGTTGATGAGATGGAGGACCGACTCGTCGAAGTGGAAGCCGAGGAAGTCGAGATGGAGCCGCTCCTCGAGGAGGGAGAAGTAGGTGTCGGACCAGGGGCTGTTGGCCCAGACGACGGCAGCGGCCGCCGCCGCCAGCAGGACGATCCCCGACGACGCCTCGATCCGGCTGAAGTGGACGAAGGGCCTGATGAAGTTCTTGGGGACGAAGCGGTCCGAAGTCGCCCAAGTGGAGTGGCGCTCCTCCCTCAACTGATGGGCGCTCCCGTTCTCAGGACCCGCCATGCCTCATTCCTCGTTGTTGCCTTCGTTGCTGTTCCCGCCGCATCTGCGAGCGGCGGTGGGACTCGTCGCGCCTGTGCGCTGACGGCAAGGTAGTCGTTGTCGGCCGTCGTCGATTTGATCGCGGGGCGACCTGCGGGCGAACGCCCAGCGATGCGTGTGCAGTTTCGCGGCTCTCGTCGGTACTACTGCACACGCTAGGCAGTACTGCACTCCCGGTACGGTGCTGGGGATGCGGTCACTCACGCGCACGCGTCTCGCTGTGGTCACCGCTCTGGCGATGGCGGTCGCCACCTTCCCCTTCACGATCTTCAGCGTGCTCGCCGCCGACCTCATCGGCGAGTTCGAGATCTCCCGGGCCCAGGTCGGGTTCCTCGTCACCGCCACCGGCTTCGTCGGCGCCCTCGTCTCGCCGGTCTTCGGGTACCTCACCGACAAGCTCGGCTCGGTGAGGGCCGCCCGCAGCGTCCTGCTCGGCGGCGTCGTCACCCTCGCGGCGATCGCCGCGGCGCCCACCTACCCCCTTCTCGCCGCCGCAGCCTTGCTCGCCGGCATCCCCAACGGCTGGACCAACCCGGCGACCAACGCCCTCATCGTCGACAACGTGCCCCCAGGCGGCCGCGGCCTCATCACCGGCGTCAAGCAATCCGGCGTCCAGGTCGGCGCCTCCCTGGGCGGGCTTCTCCTCCCGGTGCTCGCCGGAGTTTGGGGTTGGCGGGCGGCCGTCGCCGTGTTCGTGCTCATCCCGGTCTCCGGAGCGGTGGGCCTCTGGGGCCGCCGCGACTCGCCCGAAACTCGCCGTCGCGACGGTGAGCGGTCGAGCGCCCGGCTGCCGGCCTCCGTCAAGTGGATCGCCGTCTACGGCGCCCTCTCCGGACTCGCCAGCTACGCCATCTTCGGCTTCCTGCCCCTCTTCGCCGAGGAGGACCAGCTCTGGTCGGCTCCGGCGGCCGGGACTCTCATCGCCGTCGTCGGCGTCTCCGGCTTCGTCGCCCGCATCGCCTGGCCGCCCGCCGCCGAGAGGCGCATCGGGCACGGCCCGACGTTGGCGATCCTGGCCCTCGGGTCGATGGTCTCCGCGATCCTTCTCGCCCTGGCGGCCCTCGACATCGCCCCGAGCATGGTGTTGGTCCCCGCGGCGCTCCTCCTCGGCGGCGGGGCCATCGCCTGGAACGCCGTGGGGATGTTGGCCGTCATGGACTTCTCCCCGCCGGGCATGGTCGGCAAGGGGACCGGGGTCGTCCTGCTCGGCTTCCTGGGAGGGATCGCCGTCGGCGCCCCCCTCATGGGGCTCTCCGTGGACGCCACCGGCTCCTACGTCCCCGGGTGGGTCGCCGTCGCCGCCCTGTTCGCCGTCGACGCAGCCGTCGCAGGCCGAATCCCCAAGGGCGGTAACCTCGCCGCCTTGTGAGACTCGTCATCGCCCGTTGCTCCGTCGACTACTCCGGTCGGCTCACGGCTCATCTTCCCGAGGCGACCCGGCTGATAATGATCAAGGCCGACGGGACCCTGGCCGTCCACTCCGACGGCAACGCCTCCAAGCCCCTCAACTGGATGGCGGCCCCCAACGTCCTTGAGCTGCACGACGACCGCTGGGTCGTCGCCAACAGCAAGGGCGAGCTTCTGACGATTCGGATCAGCGAGATCGTCGAAGACGTCACACACGACCTCGGCGTCGACCCGGGGCTTCAGAAAGCCGGGGTCGAGGCCCATCTCCAGGAGATGCTGGCGGCGAAGCCCTGGGTGCTGGAGGACGGGCTCACTCTCATCCGCCGCGAGCACCCGACGGACATCGGCTCGGTGGACCTGCTGTGCGCCGACGCGGACCAAGCCACGGTGGCGGTGGAGGTCAAGCGCAGAGGGGAGATCGACGGGGTCGAGCAACTCGCCCGATACCTGGAGAGGCTCGACAACGACCCCCGCCTGGCGCCCGTGCGCGGCGTCCTCGCCGCACAGTCGATCGCCCCCCAGGCGCGGGTTCTCGCCGAAGCCCGGGGGGTCGAGGCGGTCGAGGTGGACTACGACGGCCTACGCGAGGCCGACGACGCCGAGCTTCGCCTGTTCGACATCCGCTGACGGTGTTCAACATCGTCTTTCACACCCCCGAGATTCCCCCGAACACGGGGAACGCGATGCGGCTCGCCGCGGTCACCGGGTGTCGCCTGCACCTGATCGAGCCGCTCGGCTTCGAGATGGACGACGCTCGCCTGCGGCGTGCGGGGATGGACTACCGGGACAAGGCGACGGTGCGCGTGCACCCGAGCTTGGAGTCTTGGCGAGCGGCGACGGCGCCCGATCGGGTCTTCGCCCTCGCCGTGGGCGCCGAGCGCCTCTACTCCGACGCTGCGTTCCGCGAGGGCGACGCCTTCGTATTCGGCCCGGAGTCGACCGGGTTGCCCGACGAGGTCAAGTCGGCGCCGTGGCTGACGGGGCGCCTCCGTCTCCCCATGGCGCCCGGCGTGCGCTCGGTGAACCTCTCCAACGCTGCCGCCGTTGTCGTTTATGAGGCCTGGCGGCAACTGGGGTTCGTCGGGGGCGGGTAGCCGCCCGGCCCAGGGTGCGCAGCTTCGAGCGTGTGCAGGATTGCGGCTCTCATCGGCACTACTGCACACGCATCGGCGTGGCCGGTCAGAGATCGGCCAGCAGGCGGAAGGCGATCGCCTCCGACAGCGTCGCTCTCTCCAAGTCCCCGACGTCCTGACTCTCGTTGGGGGCGTGGATGTTCGACGTGGGGTCGCCCGCGCCGATCACTAGGATGGGCGCCTCGGGGTAGAGCTTGGCGAACGTCGCGATGAAGGGGATCGATCCCCCGACGCCTGCGAACACGGGCGGCTCGGGGTAGACCTGCCCGAAAGCCTCCACCCAGGCCTCCACCGCGGCGTTGTCGGTGGGCAGGACGGTCCCCGCCCCCGTCTCCTCGTATGTGAACTCAAGCTCGGCGCCCCACGGCGTGTGAGCGGTCAGGTGGTCTTTGAGCGCTTGGAGCGCCTCGTCCTCGTCTTGGCCGGGAGGGATGCGCATGCTCACCTTTGCCCCCGCGCTCGGCGCCAGCGCGTTGATCGCTTCGGCTGTCGGCGGCGCGTCGATCGCCAATACCGAGATCGCCGGCTGCGCCCACAGCCTGGACGCGATCGACCCGACCCCGATCAGCTCCGTCCCTTCGAGCATGCGAGCCTCGGCGCGGGCCTGCTCCTCCGGGTAGTCGACCTCGGCCGCAAGCTCCTCGGAGGCGATCCCGGCGACGGCGGGCGACCCGTCGTCGTTGTGCAGCGTCGCTAGCAGCCGGGAGAGCGCCGTGAGTGCGTCGGGCGCCAACCCTCCGAATAGACCGGAGTGGACGGGGCCTTCGAGTGTGCGAAGCTCCAGCTTCACCGCGGCAAGCCCCCGAAGCTGGTTGATGAGCATCGGGACCCCGACCTTCCAGTTGCCCCCGTCGCCGATCACGATGACATCGGGCCTGAGGAGGCTTGAGTGCTTGCGCAGTATCTCGGGAAGGCCCGCCGAGCCTGCCTCCTCCTCCCCCTCAAGCAGCACTTGGACGCCGACCGGGGGGCGGCCGCCGTGCGCCGCCACGGCCCCGAGGTGCATCACCACACCCGCCTTGTTGTCGGACGCGCCCCGCCCGTAGATCCGACCATCTCGCTCAAACGGCTCGAACGGGCCGCTGTCCCACTCGTCGATCGGCCCGGGGGGCTGCACGTCGTAGTGCGCGTAGAGCAGGAGCGTCGGCGCCCCCTCCGGCGCCGGGATCTCGCCGAACACCGCCGGGTGCCCTACCGAGCTCTCCAGCAGCCGGGCGTTCTGAAAGCCGGCCTCTCCCAGTATCCCGACCATCGCCTCGCCCGCCTGACGGACGCCGGCCGGGTCGTAGCCGTGGGCGCTCACCGACTCCATCCTGATGAGGTCGAAGAGGAGCCTTTTGAGTCGGGGCATGTCGGCGGCGACGGCCGTTCTGAGATCGTCGTTCATTGGGCGGAGCCTAACTTGAGCCGCTCCGCCCTGGTTGGAGGGGGCCCGCGCCGCGGGCACGCGACTAGCTCGGTTGCGGCGGTCCGGGGATGGGCCAAACTGGTCTCTTGCCCACTTTCAAGCTGTTTCGGGTCCCGGTGACGATCAGGCCGTCTTTCCTGGTCATGGTCGCCGTGCTCGGCCTGTTCGGCCGCACCGAGCCCGCTCGCGTCGCGGCTTGGGTCGGTGTCGTCTTCTTCTCCGTCCTCATCCACGAGTTGGGCCACGCCGTCACGGCCCGGTCGATGGGGGCGATCGTCGCCGTCGAGCTCAACGGGCTGGGCGGCCTGACCAGGTGGGGCGGCGTGGCAGGCGGGGTCGGCCCGGGCAAGCGCGCCCTCGTGGCGGCCGCCGGCTCGGCGGTCGGAGTGGCCTTCGGCGGCCTTGTGTGGCTGGTCGCGTCGCGGCTCGGCCCCTTCGACCCGTTCCCGGCATATGTGATCAACACCTTGATCTGGGTCAACCTGTTCTGGGGCCTGCTGAATTGGCTCCCGATCCGCCCCCTCGACGGCGGCCACCTGCTCGAGGCCCTGCTCCAGAAGACGGTCCCGGACAAGGCCGACGTCATCGCCCGCGTCGTCTTCACCCTCACCGCGGCCGCCGCCCTGATCTGGGCGCTCCAGGCGAGGCTGTTGCTCATCGCCGTGCTGGCGGGCTGGATGTTGCTGGCGGAGCTGGGGCCGCGGGCTCAACCTCAAACCCCGCCCACGGGAATCCCCGAGCTCTCCTACGACGAGCCCGAGGAGCTGGAGGAACCGGAGTGAGGGCGGAGCGCCTCATGTGCGACACACCGCCGGCGTGCCTACGGGTGACGGTCTACGGCCAGACGCCTCGTTGCTCCACGGCGCTCCGGCACCGTCTCACCGCCGCGGCGTGGGCCGCGGTCCGTAGGGTGGGCCGCGGGATCGGAGGCGCCTGCGGCCGCGCCTCACTCCAATCGGCTCGGTAGTCGTCGAGTCGGTCTGCCATCTCGGCCAACGCCGCCGTCACCGAGTCGGCCGCTTGAGTCATCTTCTCCTTCAGCCGCTCCTGGACCTCGGCTTCGGGCCAATGCTCATTGGCGAGGTTCTGCACCCACTCGAAGTAGGAGACGACCACGCCGCCGGAGGCGCTGAGGATGTCGGGGACGACGACGACCCCGCGCTCGGTCAGGATGTCGTCCGCCTCAGGGGTGATCGGCCCGTTCGCCGCCTCGACTACAACCCGCGCCTGCACGCGAGCCGCGTTGTCCGTGGTGATCTGCAGCTCCAGCGCAGCCGGGATGAGGACGTCGCAGGGGACCTCCAACACCTTCTTGGGCCCGAGCGGCGCCGTCCCGGGAAGGTCGACCACCGAGCCGGTCTTGTCTTTGTGCGCCTCCACCTCGGCGAGGTCGAGCCCGTCGGGGTCATGGACGCCGCCGCGGCTGTCGCTGACGGCCACGATCCTGGCGCCGGCGGCGGCGAAGATCCTCGCTGCGTTCCGCCCGGCGGACCCGAACCCCTGCACCGACGTCTCCAGGCCCTCCATCGGCCCCAGCTCGCCGAGCGCGCCGACCGAGAGCAGGCGCTCGAAGACGTAGAACAGGCCCTGCGCCGTGGCGGCGGCCCGCCCCTCGGACCCGCCCAGGTCGAGAGGCTTCCCCGTGACTGTGGGCAGGTTGTTCTGGCCGGGATGCATCATCGAGTAGGTGTCGTAGACCCACGCCATCGTCTGCGCGTCGGTGTACAGGTCGGGGGCGGGGATGTCGGTGTGCGGCCCCAGGTTGTCGCCGAGGCTGGCGATGTACCGGCGGGTGATCTGCCGCTTCTCACGCTCGGAGAGCTTCTTGGGGTCGCAGGCGACGCCTCCTTTGGCGCCGCCGAACGGTATGTCGGCCAGGGCCGTCTTCCAGGTCATCCAAGTGGCGAGGGCCTTGACCTCGCTCTCGTCGACTTGAGGGTGGAAGCGGAACCCGCCTTTGCCCGGCCCGCGGACGTTGCTGTGCAGCACCCGGTAGCCGATGAAGGTGTGGACGTACCCGTCGTCGAGCACGACGGGGATGGAGACCCTGATCGTCTGCTCGGGGATGAAGAGCCACTCGGCGACGCCTCTCCACCCGTCGAGAGGGTGGACGAACGGGACGGCGCGGTCGAACTGCGTTTGCGCCATGTGGTGGAGGTCGAGGTCTTCTGTGGGCATGAGAGCTCCTTTGGTCGGCGGCCCCGACGCGGTCGCCGAGAGTGACGTATGACCCCTTCGGATGATCGGGGGCCATTCTCAATGCACAAACTACGGTATAGGCGAATCCAGAGCATTAGCAAACCGGGTTTGGGCCGTCGGGGGGCGGGGTCGACGGCGATATGGGCCGGGGGTCGCCCGAGTTCACCAGCGGCTGCAGCGTGCGCGCGATCACCCACCCGGTCTCGTTAGAGGGTGGGGTCGACGGCGATGTGGGCCAGGGGGTCGCCCGAGTTCACCAGCGGCTGGAGCGTGCGCGCGATCACCCACCCGGTCTCGTTCGCCTTGACCACGGCGGGGCGGCTGCCGAACGCATCCGAGACGGCGGCGATGGCGGCCCCCTTCTCGACCCGCTGCCCGAGCTTGACCCGGATCTCGGCGAGGCCTCCCCGCCGCGCCCGGACCCACCGGGTGCGGCGTATCAGCTTCGTCTGCTTGGGCCGGGGAAGCCGAGCGTCGATCATCCCCAACGAGCGGAGCGACCTCATCACCCCGTTGAAACCCGCCTCGATGGCGTCGTCGTTGAAACGGTGCGCCTCCCCCGCCTCGTAGACCAAGACCTTGGCGCCCAGCTTGACGGCGGCGCTCCGCAGCGAGCCCCTGCGGAGCCGGGAGTGGATGCTGACGGGCGCGGCGAAGGCCCGGGCGAGCTTCACGGTCGCCGGGTCGTCGAGGTCGGTCCGCACCTGGGGCAGGTTGGTGCGGTGGTTGCTCGCGGTGTGCAGGTCGATGCCGTGTGAGCACTTGGAGACGACCTCCTCCATGAAGAGGTGGGCGAGCCTCGACGCCGTCGACCCTCGCTTGGCGCCGGGGAACGACCGGTTGAGGTCGCGGCGGTCGGGCAGGTAACGCGACTCCAACATGAACCCCAGCGGGTTGACGATCGGCGCGGCGATGACCGCGCCTCGGAGGGTCTTGGCGTCCAGCTCCCCGATCACCCGCCGGATGATCTCCACCCCGTTGAGCTCGTCTCCGTGGATCGCCCCGGACAGCCACACATGCGGCCCGGCGGCGCGCCCGTTGATCACCGCCACGGGGAGGTTCTCCGTCGAGCCGGTGGCGAGGGCGGCGAAGGGCAGCTCGATCCGCTTCTTCCGCCCGGGCATGACCGTGACGGCGCCCACCGTGATGTTCTCGTTGCGTTTCTCCTCAGGCAACGGCGTGGTCCTCGATGTAGGAGACGATGAGGTCGGCGATGTCGGTCCCGCTGGCCGCCTCGATCCCCTCCAAGCCGGGGGAGGAGTTGACCTCGAGGATCATCGGCCCCTCGTCGGACTGAATCAGGTCGACGCCGGCGACGTTGAGCCCCATCGTCTTGGCGGCCCGCACTGCCATGGCCCGCTCATGGGGGCCGAGCCGGACGGCCTCGGCCTCGCCGCCGCGGTGCAGGTTGGACCGGAAGTCGCCGGGCGGGCTCTGCCGCCTCATCGCCGCGACCACCTCGCCTCCCACGACGAAGGCGCGGATGTCGGCGCCGCCCGCCTCGGCGATGTACTGCTGCACCAGGAAGTTGGCGTCCAACTGGCGGAAGGCGCTGATCACCGACTCGGCCGCCTTCTTGGTCTCGGCGAGCACCACGCCGATGCCCTGGGTCCCTTCGAGGAGCTTCACCACCACCGGCGGCCCGCCGACGACCTCAAGGATGCCGTCGATGTCCTGGCTGTCGTGGGCGAAGCTCGTGGTGGGCAACCCGACGCCCGCTCGCGACAGGAGCTGCATCGACCTGAGCTTGTCCCGCGACCGGCTGATCCCGTCGGCGCTGTTCGCCGTGAACACGTCGGCCAGCTCGAACTGGCGGACCACGGCGGCGCCGTAGAAGGTGTAGGTGGCCCCGATCCGAGGGATGACCGCGTGCGGGCGCACCTCCTCGCCCCCGTAGAGCACGACGGGGCGGCGGGCGGTGATGTCCATGTAACACCTCAGGTAGTCGACGACCGCCACTTGGTGGCCGCGTTGCATCGCCGCCTCCTTGAGGCGCGAAGTCGAGTACAGGGAGTTGCTCCGGGACAAGACGACGATCTTCATGCGGGGGTCAAGGGTACGCGGGTCGCGGCGGCTGGCGCCTGGGGACGGGGCCGCCGGCGGCGCCTCGTCAAGACGGCGGGCCGGGCGGGACGGTCCCCTCATCGTGTGAGGGGCCATGCTCAAACTACGGTATGGGCGAATCCACAGCATTAGGAAACCAGTTGGGGCGATCTGATATTTGACATATCAGATTTCATGTGCCATACTGATCGAGGAAATGGCATTCACATGCACCAAAGGAGGTTCACCGCCATGACACACAATCACTTCGACCTGCTCTTCGGCGCCGGGCACCGCCCCCGCCGCGAGCTGCTCAACGCCGACGCGTACCGGCGCGGGGACAACTTCCACCTTGAGATCGACGCCCCCGGCGTCGAGCTCGACGACATCGACGTGGAGGTCGAGAAGAGGACGCTCACCGTCGCGGTCGAGCGTCGGGAAGTCGTCGACGACCATCGCGTCGACGCCGTGCGGGGCCGCCCCACCGGCGCCTTCGCCCGCAGCTTCCGTCTCGGCGAGGGTCTCGACGGCGAGGCGATCACCGCCGAGTACGTCAACGGCGTGCTCATGTTGACCATCCCGGTCACCGATGCCGCCAAGCCGCAGAAGGTGGAGGTCTCCGCCCCCGCCGCGGCCGCGATCGAGGGCTGACCCGCCCCTGCGGGCGCCCGACGGGAGTGCGGCCGCTCCCGTCGGGCGCCAATATGAGCCGATGCCCGATCGAAAGCCCATCCCTCCCTGGTTGATGGGCCTCATCCTCGCCGTCGTCGTCGCTCTCATCGCGCTGGCGGTCATCAGACTGCTCGGCTTCGGGGACGACCCCTCCATCGAGTCGGCGGCGATCGGCGCTCGCCCGTTTCCGTGACGGCTCGCCGCGCGTCGGGACGAGCGCGCCGGGCGGGTCGGCCGGGGCCCCGCGGACCGGGCCGTCGAGCGGGCGGGACACGATTTTGCCGACGCGCTCGCGCGCCTGCTAGCGTGTCGGGACTCGATTTTGCCGACGCGCTCGCGCGTCTGCTAACATGTTCTCAGTTGCGTCACACCTAATCCCACCACCTCAAGGAGGCTCCCCTTGGCTTCGCGCGCTGCTAAGCGTTTCTCGTTCGGCAAGATTCCCGAAGTCCTCGCCCTCCCCGACCTGTTGGCGGTCCAGCACGAGTCGTTCCAGTGGTTCCTCGACCAGGGCCTTCGCGAGATCTTCGACGAGATCTCGCCCATCGAGGACTTCACCGGCTCCCTCGCCCTCGAGCTGACCGACCACCGGTTCGGCGAGACCCCGCTCACCCTCGAAGAAGCCAGGGAGCGGGACTCCAACTACGCCCGCCCGTTCTTCATCACCGCCCGGTTCCTGAACAAGGGCACGGGCGAGATCAAGGAGCAGCAGGTCTTCTTGGGCGACTTCCCGATCATGACCGACAAAGGCGTCTTCGTCATCAACGGCACCGAGCGGGTGATCGTCTCCCAGCTCGTCCGGTCGCCCGGCGTCTACTTCGACGTCGCCAAGGACAAGACCTCCGACAAGATGGTCTACTCGGGCAAGGTGATCCCGGGCCGCGGCGCATGGCTCGAGTTCGACACCGACAAGAAGGACACCATCGGCGTGCGGGTCGACCGCAAGCGCCGCCAGTACGTCACCGCCTTCCTCAAGGCGCTGGGGATCGCCGAGACCGACGAGGAGATCCTGGAGATGTTCGGCGGCGCCGAGTCGATCAGGAACACGATCGAGAGGGACACCGCCGCCGACAAGGAGGAGGCGCTCCTCGACCTCTACCGGAAGCTCCGCCCCGGCGAGCCGACCACGGTCGAGTCTGCCCGAGGCCTGATCCAGACCCTGTTCCGCAACCCCAAGCGCTACGACCTGACCAGGGTCGGCCGCTACAAGATCAGCCAGAAATTCGCCGAGAAGGCGCCCAAGGACTACCGGGCGGCGGGCCTTCAGATGCTCCGCGACGACGACATCGTCGACGTCATCAGATACCTGGTCGCCCTCCACGCAGGCGACGAGTCGATGACCACCCACAAAGGCGCCGAGATCGCCATCAAGACCGACGACATCGACCACTTCGGCAACCGCCGCATCCGCACCGTCGGCGAGCTGGTGCAGAACCAGGTCCGGGTCGGCCTCACCCGCCTCGAGCGCGTGGTCCGCGAGCGGATGACCACCCAGGACCCCGACGCCATCACCCCGCAGAGCCTCATCAACATCCGCCCGGTCACCGCCGCCATCAAGGAGTTCTTCGGGACGTCGCAGCTCAGCCAGTTCATGGACCAGCCGAACCCGCTCGCCGGGCTCACCCACCGCCGCCGCCTCTCGGCGCTCGGCCCGGGCGGGCTGTCGCGGGAGCGCGCCGGGTTCGAGGTCCGCGACGTGCACCCGTCCCACTACGGCCGCATGTGCCCGATCGAGACCCCGGAGGGCCCCAACATCGGCCTCATCGGGTCGCTCGCCTCATACGCCCGGGTGAACGACTTCGGCTTCATCGAGACCCCCTACCGCAAGGTGGAGAACGGCAAGGTCACCAGGAAGGTTGAGTACTTGACCGCCATCGAAGAGGAGCGTTTCGTCATCGCCCAGGCCAACGCCCCCCTCAAGGAGGACGGCTCGTTCGCCAGGAGCCGCGTCCTCGTGCGGCTGGCGGGCGGCGAGGTGGAGCAGGTCGACTCCAGGAGCGTCGACTACATGGACGTCTCCCCGAAGCAGATCGTCTCCGTCTCCACGTCCCTCATCCCGTTCCTGGAGCACGACGACGCCAACCGCGCCCTCATGGGCTCGAACATGCAGCGTCAGGCCGTCCCGCTCCTGACGACGGAGGCCCCGCTCGTCGGGACCGGCGTGGAGAGGCGAGCCGCCCAAGACTCCGGCGACATGGTCGTCTCGAGCGTGGCGGGCGAGGTGCTTGAGGTCACCGGCGACGAGATCATCGTCAAGGAGGCCAAGGCGAACAAGAAGCACACCTTCGCCCTCAACAAGTTCTGTCGCTCCAACCAGGGCACCTGCATGAACCACAAGGCCGTCGTCCGGGCGGGCGACAAGGTCAAGGTGGGTTCGGTCCTCGCCGACGGCCCGTCCACCGAGCGCGGCGAGCTCGCTCTCGGCAGGAACCTCCTCGTGGCGTTCGTGCCCTTCCAGGGCCACAACTTCGAGGACGCCATCATCATCAGCCAGCGTCTCGTCAGAGACGACGTGCTCACCTCCATCCACATCGAGGAGCACGAGGTCGACGCCCGCGACACCAAGCTCGGCGCGGAGGAGATCACCCGGGACATCCCCAACGTCCCCGAGGAGGTCTTGGCCAACCTCGACGGGGAGGGGATCATCCGCGTCGGCGCCGAGGTGGGCCCCGGCGACTACCTCGTCGGGAAGGTCACGCCGAAAGGCGAGACCGAGTTGACGCCCGAGGAGCGCCTGCTCCGCGCGATCTTCGGCGAGAAGGCCCGCGAGGTGCGCGACACCTCCCTCAAGGTGCCGCACGGCGAGACCGGCAAGGTCATCGGCGTCAAGGTGTTCAAGCGCGCCGACGGGTACGACCTCCCCCCGGGGGTCAACGAGCTTGTCCGCATTCACGTCGCCACCCAGCGCAAGATCTCCGAAGGCGACAAACTCGCCGGCCGTCACGGCAACAAAGGCGTCATCTCAAAGATCCTCCCCGAGGAGGAGATGCCTTTCCTCAAAGACGGGACGCCGGTCGACATCATCCTGTCGCCGCTCGGCGTCCCCAGCCGCATGAACCTCGGCCAGGTCCTCGAGACCCACCTTGGTTGGGCCGCCGCCCAGGGTTGGGACGCATTCAAAGGCAAGACACCCGCCGCGGTCGGGGCGAAGCCGTGGACCAACACCGCCACGCCGGTGTTCGACGGCGCCCGCGAGGACGAGATCATGCAGGTGATCGCAAACGCCCTCCCCAATCGGGATGACGAGCGCCTGGTGGGCGACGACGGCAAGGCGGTCTTGCACGACGGCCGGACCGGCGAGCCCTTCGACACCCCCGTCACCGTCGGGTACATCTATGTGTTGAAGCTGGTTCACTTGGTCGACGAGAAGATCCACGGCCGCTCGACCGGCCCCTACTCGATGATCACCCAGCAGCCGCTGGGAGGGAAGGCGCAGTTCGGCGGTCAGAGGTTCGGCGAGATGGAGGTGTGGGCGCTGGAGGCGTACGGCGCCGCCTACGCCCTGCAAGAGCTGTTGACCATCAAGTCCGACGACGTCCCTGGGCGGGTCAAGGTCTACGAGGCCATCGTCAAGGGCGACAACATCCCCGAGCCCGGCATCCCCGAGTCGTTCCGGGTGCTGGTCAAGGAGATGCAGAGCCTCTGCCTCAACGTCGAGATGCTCTCGGCCGGTGAGGAGGTCGAGCTCAAGGAGCTTGAGGAAGACACCTATCGGGCGGTTGAGGCGTTGGGCATCGATCTCAGCCGGCCGGAGCGCCCGGACAGCGACTAGTGCCCCGTCGTCTAATTAGCGAACCGGGTCGGCCGGTCGCCCCGACCAGCCCGGAGCCATTCTCAATGCACAAACTACGGTATAGGCGAATCCAGAGCATCAGGAAACCAGTGAGAGGGGAGTGTTACATGTGCGACAGATCATTAACCGCGGGAGGTAACCCATGACCCAACAACTGTTCGACGAGCTGAAGATCGGCCTTGCCTCCAGCGATCAGGTCCGCGCCTGGTCCTTCGGGGAGGTCAAGAAGCCGGAGACGATCAACTACCGCACCCTGCGCCCCGAGAAGGAGGGCCTCTTCGACGAGCGCATCTTCGGCCCGCAACGGGACTGGGAGTGTTACTGCGGCAAGTACAAGAGGATTCGCTACAAGGGGATCGTCTGCGAGCGTTGCGGCGTCGAGGTGGCGCGTTCCAAGGTGCGCCGCGAGCGCATGGGCCACATCGAGCTGGCCGCGCCGGTCACCCACATCTGGTTCTTCAAGGGCGTTCCCAGCCGACTCGGCTACCTGCTCGACATGTCCCCGAAGGAGCTGGAGAAGGTCATCTACTTCGCCAGCTACATCATCACCTCGGTCAACGAGGATGCGAGGAGCAAAGACCTCCCCGAGCTTGAGGCCGCGTTGGGCGACGAGATCGCCGTCGTCAAGTCCGACTTCGACGAGTGGCGCTCGGTGCGTCTCGAGGCCCTCGAGGACGAGCTCAGCGCCATGGAGGAGGGCGGCGCCAAGAGCCAGGAGATCGGCGCCCGCCGCAAGGAGGTCGAAAGGGAAGTCAACGAGCGCGAGGAGCGCGCCGAGCGCGAGATCGAGCTGATCCAGGAGGCTTTCGACACCTTCCGCGGGTTCAGCCCCAAGCAGCTCGTCGAGTCGGAGCAGTTGTGGCGTGAGATCTGGTTCCGCTACGCCGACTACTACGAGGGCGGCATGGGGGCGGAGGCGGTCAAGGCCCTCCTGCTCAACTTGGACCTCGACGAGGTGATGGAGCGCCTCGACGAGCACCTCAACGGCGCCTCACAACAGCGACGGCAGCGCGCCACCCAACGAATGAAGGTGGTCAAGCCGTTCTGGGAGGGTCAGAACCGTCCCGAGGACATGATCTTGCAGACGGTCCCGGTCATACCCCCCGACCTCCGCCCGATGGTCCAGCTGGACGGCGGCCGGTTCGCCACGTCCGACCTGAACGACCTCTACCGACGGGTCATCAACAGGAACAACCGCCTCAAGAGGCTGCTCGACCTCGGCGCCCCCGAGATCATCGTCAACAACGAGAAGCGGATGCTCCAAGAGGCGGTCGACGCCCTGCTCGACAACGGCCGCCGCGGCCGCGCCGTGACCGGGCCGGGTAACCGCGCCCTCAAGTCGCTCTCCGACATGCTCAAAGGCAAACAGGGCCGCTTCCGTCAGAACCTGCTCGGGAAGCGGGTCGACTACTCCGGCCGGTCGGTCATCGTCGTCGGCCCCCAGCTCAGCCTGCACCAGTGCGGCCTGCCCAAGGTCATGGCCCTTGAGTTGTTCAAGCCTTTCGTCATGAAGCGCCTTGTCGACCTCGACCTGGCTCAGAACATCAAGGCGTCCAAGAGGATGGTCGAGCGTCAGCGCCCCCAGGTCTGGGACGTCCTCGGCGACGTCATCCAAGAGCACCCGGTGCTCCTGAACCGCGCCCCGACCCTGCACCGTCTCGGCATCCAGGCGTTCGAGCCGGTCTTGGTCGAGGGTAAGGCGATCCAGATCCACCCGCTTGTCTGCGAGGCGTTCAACGCCGACTTCGACGGCGACCAGATGGCCGTCCACCTGCCGCTGTCGGCCGAGGCCCAAGCCGAGGCCAGGGTCCTCATGTTGTCGTCGAACAACGTCCTATCCCCGGCGTCGGGCCGTCCCATCGTCACGCCGTCCCAGGACATGGTCATCGGGATCTACTACCTGTCGGAGTCGGTCGAGGGGGCGGCGGGGGCGGGCCGGCGTTTCGCCGACCTCGAGGAGGCCGACATGGCTCACGAGATCGGGGAGCTGGCCTTGCACGCGCCGATCAAGGTCCGCCTCGGCGACAAGGCCGGCGACCCGAAGATGCACGAGGAGCTGAAGCTGACGCTCGGCGACCTGCTCAACGACGAGCCGTTCGACGGGGACAAGCCGGTGGAGACCACTCTGGGCCGAGTCCTGCTCAACGACGCATTCCCCGAGGGTTTCCCGTTCATCGACTCGGCCGTCATCAAGGCGGACATGAGGCTCCTGATCGAGACGATCATCGAGCGTTATCCCCGCTCCGCCGTGGCCGCCACCCTCGACTCGATCAAAGAGCTCGGCTTCCGCTACGCAACCAAAGCCGGCCTGACGATCGCCCTCGACGATGTTCGCACCCCGGGGGACAAGGCCCAGATCCTCTCCGAGTACGAGGGGCGCGCCGACAAGGTGCAGAGCCTGTTCGCCAAGGGGGTGGTGACCGACGACGAGCGCCGGCAGGAGCTGATCGAGATCTGGACGGAGGCCACCGAGAAGGTGACCGAGGCGATGAAGGCGAGCCTCAGCGCCGAGCAGTTCAACTCGCTCGACATGATGGTGGGCTCGGGGGCCCGGGGGAACATGATGCAGGTCCGGCAGATCGCGGGCATGCGCGGCCTCGTCGCCAACCCGAAAGGCGACATCATCCCTCGCCCGATCATCTCCAACTTCCGCGAGGGCCTCTCTGTGTTGGAGTACTTCATCTCGACCCACGGCGCCCGGAAGGGCCTGGCCGACACCGCCCTCCGCACCGCCGACTCCGGCTACCTGACTCGCCGTCTCGTCGACGTGTCCCAGGAGATGATCGTCTTGGAGGACGACTGCGAGACCGACCGAGGCATCGTCATCGGGGTGATCGACGAGCGCGGCGGCAAGATCAGGAACCTCCGCTCCCGCATCTACGGCCGCGCCCTCGCCGACGACCTCAGGGAGGGCCGCTCCTTCGTGGCCACCGAAGACGACCGCAAGCTCCGGGCCGGCGTCGTCGTCGGCACAGCGGAGCTGCACGCCATCGAAGGCGCCGCCGTCGAGTCGGTGCGGGTCCGCTCGCCGCTGACTTGCGACACGCGGGGCGGTGTGTGCCAGACGTGTTACGGGCTCTCACTGGCGACGGGCAGGATGGTCGAGTCGGGTGAGGCCGTCGGCATCATGGCCGCTCAGTCGATCGGCGAGCCGGGCACCCAGTTGACGATGCGCACGTTCCACACGGGAGGCGTGGCCGGCGAGGACATCACTCACGGCCTGCCCCGCGTCGTGGAGCTGTTCGAGGCCCGCGCCCCGAAGGGCAAAGCCGTCATGTCCGAGCTCTCCGGCGTCGCCCGGCACTTCGACGACGGGGAGGGGCGTCGCATCGTGGTCGCCGCCCGCGACGAGGAGGCCGTCTACGCGATCTCCCGTTTCGCCAAGCTCCGGTTCGCGGACGGAGAGCGGGTGCAGGCCGGGACGCAGCTCACCGAGGGGCCGCTCGACCCCAAGGAAGTCTTGGAGATCCGCGGCGTCCGGGCCGCCCAGCAGTACCTGGTGGACCAGGTGCAGGAGGTGTACCGGTCGCAGGGCGTTGAGATCCACGACAAGCACATCGAGATGATCGTGCGACAGATGCTGCGCAGGGTGCGGATCGTCGCCCCCAACGAGTCTCCTTTCCTGCCCGCCGCCCTGATCGACGATCAGACGTTCCGGGACACCAACAAGGAGCTTGTCGACGAAGGTAAGCAGCCCGCCGAGGGCAGGCCCGAGCTGATGGGCATCACCAAGGCGTCGTTGGCCACGGACTCGTGGTTGTCGGCGGCCTCCTTCCAGGAGACGACCCGGGTGTTGACCGACGCCGCGATCCAGAGTCGCTCCGACTTCATGCGAGGCCTCAAAGAGAACGTGATAATCGGCAAGCTGATCCCGGCGGGCACCGGGGCCGTCGAGTACCAGGTGCTCCAGCCGTCGCTGCCCGGCGCCACCACGGTGTCCAGCCTCGGCCTTCTCGGCGAGGGCGCCTCCGTCGCCGACGACGAGGGGTTGCCCGAGGACCCCGCCGAGTGGTTGGCTTCGTTGGGAGGGATGTCCTCCGCAGAGGAGGAGTGACCGCAGTCGCCAGGGTTGTCGGGAGGAGCCCCATTGGATCGAGCAAGCGTCTATCGCGACCTGAAGCGGCTGGCCGCCAACTACCGCTGGTCTTGGACCCCGTCGAGCAGGCGCCTGCTCGCTTCCCTGCCGGGCGGGTCCGAGCTGCAACACCCGGCTTTGACCGTGGCCTTCCTCATCGAGGACGACTTGGTCCGGCTCACCGGCGACGACGTGTTCATCGCCCGCCTGCAGGCCGAGGTCGCCGACCTCGACGCCCTCACGGCCGACGCGCCCGAGCCTCGCATCGCCTACTTCTCCCCTGAGTACGCGCTGAGCGCCCGGCTGCGCCAATACTCGGGCGGTCTCGGCGTCTTGGCAGGGGACCACCTCAAGGCCGCCGGCGACGCGGGGATTCCCCTCGTCGGGGTGGGCCTGCTCTATCGCAGGGGGTTCTTCCGCCAGATGCTCATCGACGGGGAGCAGTCGGAGATGTACTTTCCGATGGAGCCGCTCGAGGTGGGCGCCATCGACACCGGTTATGTGGTGAGCGTGCCCTTCCCCGGTCGAGACGTTCTCGCCAGGTTGTGGAGGATCGACGTCGGGCGCACGCCGCTCATCCTGCTCGACACCGACATGGACGGGAACGAGCTTGAGGATCGCCAGATAACCGACCGCCTCTACGCCGGCGATCGGAGGCACCGGCTGGAGCAGGAGCTGGTGTTGGGCGTCGGGGGGGCGAGGGCCCTGGCCGCCCTGGGGTGGAACATCGAGCTGTACCACCTCAACGAGGGGCACGCCGGCTTCGCTTTCTTGGAGCTGGTCAACCGGAGGGTCAACGGCGACGACTTCGACACAGCGATCAAACAGGTCAGGTCTATGCTCATGTTCACGACGCACACCCCGGTGCCGGCGGGGATCGATCGCTTCGAGGGGCCGCTCGTCGGGGCGTACGTCGACCGATGGGCCGAGGACTGGGGCGCCTCCCCCGACGTCATCTGGGACCTGGGCCGAGATCCCGACGACCCGCACATGTTCAACATGGCGGCTCTCTGCCTCAACGTCTCGGCCGCGGCCAACGGCGTGTCCAAGCTGCACGGCGAGACCGCCAAGGCGATGTTCCGCGGCGTCGGCATCGGCGACGACATCACGTCGGTGACCAACGGCGTGCACGCCCGCACCTGGACGGGGAGGTGGACGCAGCACGTCTACGACGAGGCGGCCGGGCCGGGGTGGGCCGACGGCGACCCTGAGGCTTGGGAGAAGCTGGCCTCCATGGATGAGGAGGCCCTGAGGGGGCTCAGGCGGGGCGGGTCGGAGAGGTTGGCGCGCGTCGTCGCCGACGTCGCCGGGCACAAGCTGGACCCGGACGCGCTCATCATCGGGTTCGCCCGGAGGTTCGCCCCCTACAAACGAGCGACGCTGGTGCTCCGTCACAGGGATCGGCTTCGGGAGTTGCTCGCCTCCGACGACCGGCCGGTCCACTTCATCTTCGGGGGCACGGCCCACCCCCGCGACGACCCCGGGAAGCGCCTCCTCGCGGAAATCGTCGGTTTCGGCCTCTCGCCCGAGTCGAACGGCCGGTTCACCTTCCTACCCGGCTACGACATGGAGATGGCCCTCATGATGTTCGGCGGGTGCGACGTGTGGCTCAACACTCCCGTCAGGCCCAGGGAGGCGTCGGGGACCAGCGGCGAGAAGGCCGTCTTGAACGGGGGCGTCAACGCCTCGATCCTCGACGGCTGGTGGGCCGAGATGTACGACGGTGACAACGGCTGGGCCATCGCCGCGAGCGACCGCACCGGCGAAGGGCGGGACGACGACGACGCCGCCTCGGCCTTGGACGTTATCGCTGAAGCCGCCGCCGAGTACCACGACCGGCCGGGCGAGTTCCTGTCCAGGGTCCGCCGGTCGATGCGGACGTTGGGACCGCAGGTCACCGCCGCGAGGATGCTGCGGGACTACGACGAGAGGCTCTACTCCCCGTTGTTGGCCTCAGCCGGGCCGGACGAGACCTCGGCGACGTAGATCTCGGCGGCCGTCCTGCCGTCGATGTTGGACGCGGCGCGACTCAGCCGGTTGAGGAAGCCCTCCTCGACGTCGGGGCCGCCGACCTGTCGGGACAGGTCTATGGCGCGAGCCGCCTGGCGCAGCACGATGAGCGTCTCCAGCCCGGCCACGTCGCCGAAGAACCACCCGCAGGAGGTGTACATGAACATCAGGCGTTGCTGCATCTCCAGGTAGGCGAGGGCCTCCTCTCGTTTCGCGGCCCCGAGCCCCGGCGCGGCGTGCCTGCGGAGGAACTCGTCGCGCGGCGTGCCGGTCAAGACCGAGATGTAGTCGTCTCGCGCCTCCCAGGGGTCGATGAGCGTCGTTCCTCGCAGGGACTCGAAGGCGGCGCCTAACCGGTCGCGCAGCCAGTCGAGCCCGTCGCGGAGCGGGGTGCGCCACTTCTGCGTCCACCCCGGCTCGGCGCCTGTGCTGCAGCCGCAGTCGGAGCGCCAACGCTCGACGCCGTGTGCGCAACTCCAAGACGAGTCTTCGACCACTCTCGCCTCACGGTCGGGGGGGTGGAGGGCGAGGAACTCGGCGTAGTTGGTCATCCGGGCGTCGGAGCGTTTCTCAACCTCCTCGATGGCGACGGCGAGGGCCATCTCCCCGAACCTGTGGTGGTGGCCGTAGCTCTCGCCGTCGGTGGCGGCGTGGGTCAGCCTCGGCCCGTCGCGCTCGGCCCCGAGCCCTTCGATGAGGGCGTTCGCGAGACGGTGGCCGTCGTCGAGGAGGCCGTCGAAGGCGATCTTCTGCGACAGCGGGCCGTTGTAGAAGAATACGGCGATCTCCTTCCCGTCGCCGATCGAGACTCGATAGGGGATTCGGGTGTCGACCCCGCCGTCGGCCGCGTCTCGCCACTCGCCGTCGGCCCCCGTCACGGCCTCCGCCTGATGGGGCGCGAGGACCGTGAACAAGATCCCTTCCTCGCCGAGAAGGCGGAGCGTCTCGGCGTCCACTGCCGTCTCCGGCAGCCACATGCCCTCGGGGGCCCGCCCGAAGCGGTGCTCGAAGTCCCTAACGCCCCAACGGATCTGGGTCTTGCGATCGAGGCTGTTGGAGAGGGGGAGGATTGTGTGGTTGTAGGACTGGGCCATGGCCGAGCCGTGGCCGCCGAACCTCGCCGTCGAGGCCCGGTCGGCGTCGATGATCCCCCGGTAGACGTTGTTGCGGTTGTGTTTGAGCCACTCGAGGATCGTGGGCCCGAGGTCGAAGCTGATCCACTCGAAGTTGTTGATCCGGCGCCGGGGCTCGCCGTCGGCGGCGAGGACGGGCGCGCTGAGGTTGGGGGCGTAACACTCGGCCGTGACCCTCTCGTTCCAGTTGGCGAACGGCGCGGCCGACGGCTCGCTCCTCACCTCCTGTGTGAAGGGGTCGTCCCGGGCCGGCTGGTAGAAGTGCCCGTGTATGCAGACGTAGTCGGGGCGGCTCAAGCGCCTCACGATAGGGCGCGATCGCCTCAAGCGGAAGGAATCGGCCCGCCGGGCCTTGCGACTACTGGGATGCCGGGCGGGCCGGAGGTCGCCTCGCTACGCTCCGGCCCGCCCGCCCGAGGGGGCCTGAAGTGCTCAACATCGATTCGCTCTCCAAGCGATACGGGGAAGTCGTCGGCGTCGACGACGTGTCGGCGCATGTCGGCGCGGGCGAGGTGGTGGGTGTCCTCGGGCCGAACGGGTCGGGCAAGAGCACGTTGCTTTATTGCGTCACGGGCATTGTCTCCCCTTCGAGCGGGGCCATTGAGATCGCCGGGGCGGCGGCGGAGACGGTGGAGGCGAAGCGGCGTTTCGGTTTCGTCCCCGACGACTTGGACTTGCCCGAGACCGTCATCGGCCGCGAGTACCTTCAGTTCTTGAGCCGTCTCCACGACACGACGGAGGATGTCTCCGAGCTGGCCGCGGTGCTCGACCTCGACTCTGCGATGGATCGGCTGGTCGCCGGGTACTCCCACGGGATGCGGCGCAAGCTCCTCCTGTTGGCGGCCCTGCAGCATCGCCCGCCGTTGTTGATTCTCGATGAGCCTTTCGGGGGGCTCGACCCTGTGGCGGCGATCGTGGTCCGCCGGGTCCTCACGGCGTGGCCGTCGCCTGAGGGGAGGGCGACGTTGATAGCGACCCATGACCTGCTTGCCGCTGAGCGGCTGTGTGACCGGGTGTTGATCCTCGCGGGCG
>Ga0056125_1000025_pt1 | contig 42962 bp, 43 predicted proteins | sample WorMetHEROISLAND_5_FD_71112 | JGI IMG/M metagenome (GOLD analysis project Ga0056125, IMG submission 71112) | Marine gutless worms symbiont microbial communities from Max Planck institute for Marine Microbiology, Germany - Olavius sp. 5 HERON ISLAND ... | reverse complement strand
CGCCTTGGTGGGCAGGGTGATGAGGGTCGGCAAGCGGCGCTTCGCCCGCCTCGTCGATTGACTTGTATTCGGTCGCCGACCGTGTAACATGATCGGTGGGTCGCGGCGCGCGCCGCGACCTCGCCGTTCGCCCCGGGCCCCGCAGGCTTCGGGCGGCGTCGCCCGCGGCGGGCCGGCCTCGCCGACCCCCGCGGAGCGCCTCCCCGGCGGGGAGGCGGCGACCCGGTCAGTTCGACGAGGTCGCGGCCGGTCTCGGCGACGAGGCCGCCGACGAGTCGAGCGAAGCTCGAGTCGCGCTCCTTGACAACTGAACAATGCGCCAAAAGCCAGTGATGCCCGTCCTCCCCGTAGGGTGGGGGTCGGTGTCATGACGAATGTGCGCGGCGCCGGCGGAGCTTGCTCCGACGGTGCCCGTGTGAGCAATCAAGTGCTAGGGCCCCTCACGGGCCCTGGACCTAAAACACGAACCCTTCATTGACACGATTGCGGCCACGCCTTCGGGCCGACCGCATGAGTTGTACGTTGGAGAGTTTGATCCTGGCTCAGGATGAACGCTGGCGGTGCGCCTAATGCATGCAAGTCGAGCGACGCACACTGGAGGGGTAACCCACCGGTATGACGGAGCGGCGAACGGGTGAGTAACACGTGAGCAACCTACCCCGCAGATCGGGACAGCCCAGGGAAACTTGGATTAATACCGAATACACTCTCAGGACCGCATGGTCCTTTGAGGAAAGGCCTTTGTGCTGTGGGATGGGTTCGCGGCTTATCAGTTAGTTGGTGGGGTAACGGCCTACCAAGACGATGACGAGTAGCTGGTCTGAGAGGACGATCAGTCACACTGGAACTGAGACACGGTCCAGACTCCTACGGGAGGCAGCAGCAGGGAATCTTGCGCAATGGGCGAAAGCCTGACGCAGCGACACCGCGTGGGGGATGAAGGCCTTCGGGTTGTAAACCCCTTTCAGGAGGGAAGAAATTGACGGTACCTCCACAAGAAGCACCGGCCAACTACGTGCCAGCAGCCGCGGTAATACGTAGGGTGCGAGCGTTATCCGGAATCATTGGGCGTAAAGAGCTCGTAGGCGGTTCAGCAAGTCGGCCGTGAAAGTTCGAGGCTCAACCTCGGAAGTGCGGTCGATACTGCTGTGACTCGAGTCCGGTAGAGGAGAATGGAATTCCCGGTGTAGCGGTGAAATGCGCAGATATCGGGAGGAACACCAGTAGCGAAGGCGGTTCTCTGGCCCGGCACTGACGCTAAGGAGCGAAAGCGTGGGGAGCAAACAGGATTAGATACCCTGGTAGTCCACGCTGTAAACGTTGGATACTAGGTGTGGCGACCGCGATCAGTGGTTGCTGTACCGAAGCTAACGCATTAAGTATCCCGCCTGGGGAGTACGGCCGCAAGGCTAAAACTCAAAGGAATTGACGGGTCCCCGCACAAGCGGCGGAGCATGCGGCTTAATTCGATGCAACCCGAAGAACCTTACCTGGGTTTGACATCACGGGAAAAGCTGTGGAAACACAGTGTCCGTTAGGGTCCGTGACAGGTGGTGCATGGCTGTCGTCAGCTCGTGTCGTGAGATGTTGGGTTAAGTCCCGCAACGAGCGCAACCCTCATCCTATGTTGCCAGCGGTTCGGCCGGGGACTCGTAGGAGACTGCCGGGGATAACTCGGAGGAAGGTGGGGACGATGTCAAGTCATCATGCCCCCTATATCCAGGGCTGCACGCATGCTACAATGGCCAGTACAACGGGCAGCGACCTCGTGAGAGTGAGCGAATCCCTCAAAGCTGGCCCCAGTTCGGATTGAAGTCTGCAACTCGACTTCATGAAGCCGGAGTCGCTAGTAATCGCGGATCAGCAAAGCCGCGGTGAATACGTTCTCGGGGATTGTACACACCGCCCGTCAAGTCACGGAAGTCGGCAACACCCAAAGTCAGTGGCCTAACCCTTGCGGGAGGGAGCTGCCTAAGGTGGGGTCGGCAACTGGGACTAAGTCGTAACAAGGTAGCCGTACGGGAACGTGCGGCTGGATCACCTCCTTTCTAAGGAGCAGAGACGAGACCGGGTTGAGTCCCGGACTCAAGCTCTCATCTGATCGACTGGCTATTTGGCCGACCCGCGAGTCGGATCGATCGTGGAACGAGCTAGGCTCGGATGAGCGGTCGGCCGAGGACCGGAGAGGATCAGGCGCGTTGTTCAGTTGTGAGGGAGCGCTAACGCCGCGTCAGCGGAGAGCGCAACCTTGACGGGGTTCGCCCTGCGAGTCCCGGGCCCTCGACATCGGTCGAGGAAGGCACCTTGAGAACTGCATAGCGAGCACATATAATTGTCTTGGATTCAATTATCTATCCAAGCTACTAAGGGCCAACGGCGGATGCCTTGGCACTAGGAGCCGATGAAGGACGTTGCAGGCTACGATAAGCCCCGGGGAGCTGCCAAGCAAGCGCCGATCCGGGGGTGTCCCAATGGGGAAACCCGGCCGGGGTCAAGCCCGGTCACTCCGGTCTGAATGTATAGGGCCGGTTGAGGCAACCTGGGGAATTGAAACATCTCAGTACCCAGAGGAAAGAAAAGCAACAGCGATTCCCCGAGTAGTGGCGAGCGAAAGGGGAACAGCCCAAACCCATGCAGTGTGACAGCCCGGTGGCGTTGCTGTATAGGGGTTGCGGGAGTCGTGTCTCTTGCGCACCGGCGCAGAGCTGGAGTTACAAAGCCGACGGTTAGCCGAACACAGCTGGAAAGCTGGGCCGCAGCGGGTAACAGCCCCGTAGGCGAAAGCCGATCGGACTCCAGAGCGGCCTCCCAAGTATCACGGAGGATATTCCGTGTGAATCTGCGAGGACCACCTCGTAAGGCTAAACACTACCTAGTGACCGATAGCGAACAAGTACCGTGAGGGAAAGGTGAAAAGAACCCCGGCGAGGGGAGTGAAAGAGTACCTGAAACCGTTGGCTTACAAGCAGTGGGAGGGCATCTCTGATGCCTGACCGCCTGCCTTTTGAAGAATGAGCCGGCGAGTTACCGGTGTGTGGCAAGGTTAAGGCGTTAGCTGTAGCCGAAGCGAAAGCGAGTCTGAACAGGGCGTTTAGTCGCATGCCGTAGACCCGAAGCCGAGTGAGCTATCCATGGGCAGGGTGAAGCGAGGGTAAGACCTCGTGGAGGCCCGAACCCACCAAGGTTGAAAACTTGGGGGATGACCTGTGGATAGGGGTGAAAGGCCAATCAAACTCGGCGATAGCTGGTTCTCCCCGAAATAGCTTTAGGGCTAGCGTTGTATGTTCCGCATTGGGGGTAGAGCACTGATTGGACTAGGGGGCCTACAAGCTTACCGACTCCAGTCAAACTCCGAATCTCAATGCGCCAATTGCGGCAGTCAGACCATGTGGGATGAGCTTCGTGGTCGCGAGGGCAACAGCCCAGATCGCCAGCTAAGGCCCCTAAGTGTGTGCTAAGTGGGAAACGATGTGGAGTTGCTCAAACAGCCAGGATGTTGGCTTAGAAGCAGCCATTCATTTAAAGAGTGCGTAACAGCTCACTGGTCGAGTGATTCCGCGCGGAAGATGTATCGGGGCTCAAGCACACCGCCGAAGCTGCGGGATTCAGCTTCAAGCTGAATTGGTAGGGGAGCGTCGTGTCGCCGTCGAAGCGGTGGCGAGAGCCAACCGTGGAGGCTTCGCGAGTGCGAATGCCGGCATGAGTAGCGAATGGAGAGCGAGAATCTCTTCCGCCGAATGTCCAAGGGTTCCTGGGGAAGGTTCGTCCGCCCAGGGTTAGTCGGGACCTAAGGCGAGGCCGAGAGGCGTAGTCGATGGACAACCGGTTCATATTCCGGTACCATTCTGTGAGCGCCCCGGCCGAGGCTGACTTGCTAAGGAAAGCCCTTCGGGGCCTACCGACCCAGTCAGTATTAGGCCAGCGATGGAGCGACGGGGAAGGCTAAACGGACCCGGGCGATGGTAGTCCCCGGGGCAAGCGTGTAAGCTGAGGTCCAGGTAAACCCGGACCTCGCCAGAGCTGAGGCGTGATGCCGAGCCGCTTCAGGCGAAGCCGTTGAAGCCATACCTCCGAGAAAACCTTCTAGCGAGCGCACAGAGTGCCCGTACCCCAAACCGACACAGGTGGACAGGTAGAGAATACCAAGGCGAGCGAGATAACTCTGGTTAAGGAATTAGGCAAAATCGTTCCGTAACTTCGGGAGAAGGAACGCCCCGGTAAAGTGAGAGACTCCGCGTCTTCAGCTTGAGGGGGCCTCAGAAACCAGACCCAAGCGACTGTTTACCAAAAACACAGCAGGGTGCCAAGTCGCAAGACAATGTATACCCTGTGACGCCTGCCCGGTGCTGGAAGGTTAAGTGGATGAGTTAGCTTTAGCGAAGCTTTGAAACAAAGCCCCAGTAAACGGCGGCCGTAACTATAACGGTCCTAAGGTAGCGAAATTCCTTGTCGGGTAAGTTCCGACCTGCACGAATGGCGCAACGACTCGGGTACTGTCTCAACCAGAGACTCGGCGAAATTGCAGTGTGAGTAAAGATGCTCACTACCTGCGGCAGGACGGAAAGACCCCGGAACCTTTACTGCAGCTTGACATTGGTGTCTGGCATGTGATGTGTAGGATAGGTGGGAGGCTCTGAAGCGGAGGCGCCAGCTTTCGTGGAGCCAACCTTGAAATACCACCCCTCATCTGACGGCCATCTAACTTCGGTCCATTATCTGGATCAGGGACAGTGTCTGGTGGGCAGTTTCACTGGGGCGGTGGCCTCCCAAAGAGTAACGGAGGCGCCCAAAGGTCCCCTCAGTCTGGACGGCAATCAGACGGTGAGTGTAAATGCACAAGGGGGCTTGACTGCGAGACCAACAAGTCGAGCAGGGACGAAAGTCGGGATTAGTGATCCCATGGTGGCATGTGGGTGCGCCATGGCTCAACGGCTAAAAGGTACTCCGGGGATAACAGGCTAATACCTCCCAAGAGTCCATATCGACGGGGGTGTTTGGCACCTCGATGTCGGCTCGTCGCATCCTGGGGCTGGAGCAGGTCCCAAGGGTCGGGCTGTTCGCCCGTTAAAGCGGCACGCGAGCTGGGTTCAGAACGTCGTGAGACAGTTCGGTCGCTATCCGCCGCAGGCGCAGGAAATTTGATGGGAGCTGCCCCTAGTACGAGAGGACCGGGGTGGACGAACCGCTGGTGTGCGAGTTGTCCTGCCAAGGGCACGGCTCGTTAGCTAAGTTCGGACGGGATAAGCGCTGAAGGCATCTAAGTGCGAAGCCCACCCAGAGATGAGATTTCCCACCCGTAAGGGTTAAGGCCCCTGGTAGACGACCAGGTTGATAGGCCGGACGTGTAAGCACAGCAATGTGTTCAGCGGACCGGTACTAATAGGCCGAGGGCTTGGATAATGAACCCAAGCAGTTGTTGTGCTCGCTATGGAGTCCTCGGGTAGCCGGGGCTCAGAGATTTGCCCGGTGGCAAGAGCGGCGGGGCACCACCCGTTCCCATTCCGAACACGGAAGTGAAACCCGCCAGCGCCGATGGTACTTGGGGAGCGATCCCCCGGGAGAGTAGGTCACCGCCGGGCCCAGATGTTGACAGGGGGCCGAGACGGGCGGCGGCCGGAGAAGCGGGAGGCGCACTTGGCGCGGGAGGACAAAGACCAGTCGAAGCCGCGTCACCGAGGGCGGCCGGGGTCGGCAGGGCGCTCTGTCGCCGGGGCGACCGGAGTTCCCAAATGGGTCAGGGAGGAGATCGTCCGATCCACCCCCGGAGACCGTCGCGAGCCCGCCTTGAGGCATCTGTCGAAGGCGATGGCGAAGTTCGCCGACGAGCGGTACGAGGCGGCGCTCTCCGACCTGCGGAAGGCAAAGAAGCTGGCGCCGCGATCGTCCGCGGTTCGCGAGCTGCTCGGGCTCTCCGCCTACAGGTCGGGTCGGTGGGAGGAAGCGCTGCGCGAGGTGCGCGCCTTCCGGCGGATCGCAGGCGACCTGACCCACATGCCCGTCGAGATGGACTGCCTGCGCGCGCTGGGCCGCTCCGAAGACGTCGCCAAGACGTGGCAGCGGATGAAGGGGCACGACGTGCCGGCCGCCGTCGGCAACGAGGCGAGGGTCGTCTATGCGTCGTTTCTACTTGACGAGGGCCGGCCTCGCGACGCGTGGTCGGTGACCAAGCCGGGGCGGCTCGTGGCCTCGCCGGGCCCTGGCGAGCTTCGACGTTGGTATGTGGCGGCCCGTGCGGCCCTGGAGGCGGGCGACCCGGACGCGGCCGCCAGGATCGTCGCGGCCCTTGACGCCCACGACGTCGACTTCGAGGGCGTCGACGAGCTGCGCTCGTCGCTCTCCTGAGAATCTGTCCCAAGGCGCCATCACACTGTCACCGTCCGCACTTCTCCGACAATCGAAGGAGAAGCGAGATGGACAACAACGCAGTGGCCCTGCGCGGCAGGCTGGCCGCCGACGCCGAGTTGAGGGTCTTCGAGTCGGGGAGGCGGTTGATCAAGTTCCTGGTGGTGGCGCAAGTCGACTACCCGGTCCGCCGAGTCGACATCGTGCCCGTGACTCTCTGGGACCCGTCCGACGAGTTGGCCGACGACCCCGGTGAGATGGGCAGGCCGATCTCGGTCTGCGGGTCGGTGCGGCGGCGATTCTGGGAGACCGGGGACGCGGGGGAGATCAGGGTCGAGGTGGCGGCCGACAAGGTCGTGTTCCCGGCGGGCGCCGACCCGGAGTCGCCGACATGACGGCGAGATGACTCTGCGGTCGGGCCGAGCGGTCAACCCGTCTCGGGGGCCCGGGCCAGGGCATCGACGAGCTCGAAGCCGTCGAGCCCGACGAGCTGAGACGGGTCAAACTTGATCTTGGCCGACCGGGACCCGGCGCCGACGACCACCCAGTCGTTGTCGAGAACCGCCGAGTCGACCCAAACGGGAAGGTCGGCCCCGAGCCCGAACACGGTGACCCCGCCGATCTCCTGTCCCGTCAGCTCCCTGGTGAGGTCGGCGGAAGCGAAGCTGACCTTCCGGGCGCCCAGTCGCCGCCGGACGACTCCGTTGACGTCGAGGCGTGTGTGAGCCAGGACGAGACACATCGCGTGGCGGCCCTCAGGCTTTCGGGAGGCGACGAGGATGGCGTTGGCCGACTTCTCGGGAGGGACGCCGTAGGCTTCGCAGAACTGCGCCGTGTCGGCGAGGTCGGGGTCGCACGCCATCTCCTCGTAGTCGATTCCCTTGGCTCGCAAGTCGGAGAGCACGAGGGGGTCGGCTGCCATCGCACCCAGCATAGGCCGGGTTCCGGCCGGCGCCGAGCGGCGCCACCTGGGAGACTCGGTGTCGTGGAAGGCTACGACGAGACGACCTACGGGCGCCGCTGGTCGCCGTTCTACGACGAGGTCTATGAGGCCGACGACGTGATCGTCGACCTTCTGGCCAGGCACGCGGGCGACCCCCCGCGCGCTCTCGAGTTGGCGATCGGGTCGGGCCGCATCGCCCTTCCGCTCGCCGCCGCCGGCGTCGAGGTCTCCGGTATCGACGCCTCAGAGGAGATGGTCTTCCTGCTGCGGGCGAAGGACGGGGGAGAGGCGATACCGGTGTTGATTGAAGACTTCGCCGAGGTGGGGGGCGTCGGCGAGTTCCCTCTCATATACCTCGCGTTCAACTCCCTGTTCGCCCTGCTCAGCCAGGCGAGGCAGGTCGAGTGCTTCAGGAACGTCGCCCGTCGCCTCGAGCCGGGGGGTCGATTCATCATCGACTGCTTCGTGCCCAACCTGAGCCGCTTCGACCGCCTCAACACGCGGACGGCGATCTCAGCCATCACGAGCGTCGATGAGCATTGGGTGGAGATGACTATCCACGACCCGGTGCGTCAGCATGTCGACACCCACATCGTGAGGCGGGCCGAAGGCACAGAGACCGTCATCCTTCCCGTGGAGATGAGGTACGCATGGCCGTCGGAGCTGGACCTCATGGCGCAACTCGCCGGCCTTGAGCTCGAGGACCGTTTCGGCTGGTACGACCTCAGGCCGTTCACGGAGCGGTCGACCAATCACATGTCGATCTACCGCCGACCGGGCTAGGCGCGGCCTCGTCGCCGACGCGTGCGCCCATAATCAGCGTTATGTCAAGTTGAAGGATGAGGACAGCGGGACTATGTGGTCCTGCGACTCGACGACACCCTGTGGGCCGCGATCAGGGAAAAGGTGAAGACGGCCACCCCCAACCCCTGGTGAGCGAGGGCGAACCACTTGGGCACGCCGAGGAGGACGACGGAGATCCCCAAGGCGATCTGCGCCCCGACAGCGGCCACTGCCCATGCCGCGATCGCCCGGAGCGGTCGGTCGTGGGGCCGGGTGCGGCGCACAACCGAGTAGACCCACAGCGCCAGCGCCGCCACGACGAAGGCGAGCCAACGGTGCGTCCAATGAGACGTCAGGGGCCCGACCAGGCTCGCCCACCATGACCCAGCCGAGCTGAGAAGCCCTTCGGGGACGAGGCGGCCGAACATGAGCGGCCATGTGTCGGAGACATGTCCCGCCCTCAACCCGGCCACCAGGCCCCCGTAGGCGATCTGGAGGACGACCGAGCAGAGGAAGGCCCAAGGCGCCGCCCTCCCCGCTGCGGCCTCATCCGCCTCTCCCCCGCGGCCGAAGCCCATCCGACCCAACGCCGTCCAGAGCACGACAGCCAATAGCAGGAGAGCGGCGAGCAGGTGGATCGTCAGCCGATACTGGCTCACCGCCGGGCGGTCGACCAGCCCGCTCGACACCATCAGCCAACCGATCAACCCCTGCACTCCGAACAGGGCCACGATCGCCCAATAGCGCAACGACTCCCTGAAGCCCACCAACCTCCTCCACATGAACCACACCAGCGGCGCCGCCGCCGCCAGGCCCGCCAGGCGGGCGATCAGCCGGTGGCCCCACTCGATGTAGAAGATGGCCTGATACTCGGGGAGGCTCATCCCCTTGTTGACCTTCAAGTACTCCGGGGTCTGTTGATAGAGGGCGAACGCCTCGTCCCACGCCTCCTCGCCGATCGGAGGAAGGACCCCGCCGAGCACGTCCCACTCCACTATCGACAACCCCGCCCGGGACAGGCGCACATAACCCCCGACGATCACCATGAGGACGATCAGCCCGGCGACCATCAGCAACCATCTCGTCACGGGGTCGGCCCCGGCGCGCGAAGGTGCGGCCGCGCCCCGTCGATCAACCACCGCAGACACGGCCGCCGAGTGTAGGGCCGAGCCTCATCCGCCGCCGCGGGCCGTCCGAGCCGGGCTCACCTGAACCGGGGCGCCACCTCGGAGGCGAACAGCTCGAAGGATCTCCTTTGCGCCTCCGCCCCGGCCCAATCGCGGGGCTGGAAGATGATGGCGCCCACTCCCCCGGACACCTCCTGTATCCGCTCGACCTTCTCGACGGCGTCGTCGGGGTCGCCGATGATCATCTTGTCGACCAGCCCCCGGTACCACTCGTCGGGGGAGGCCGCGGGCCGGGGCCTGCCCAACACGTCGACGTTGAAGTCGAGCTCCTCGGTGATCGACCCGTCCTTGTAGTCGGCGATCGCCCTGTCGCGGTCCTCGTCGATGTGCATCTTGTAGGAGAGGGCGATCTGGCCCCGCCCCGCTTCGACGCCCGCCGTCTCGGCGCCTCTCTTGAGGCTCTGGAAGACCTCGCCCACCCGCTCGGGGACGGGTCCCAGGAGTACGGCGCCGCCGACCTTGCCCATCAACTCGACGTTGCTCGGATGCGTCGAGGCCGCGGCGAAAGGCATGTGGGGGTCGCTGTAGGGCCGGAGCTGCAGGACGGCCTCGCTGATCTCGAACCAGTCGGTCCTCATCGACACCGGCGCCTCGCCGTCGAGGAGTCGGAGCATCGCCTCCAGGCTCTCGCCCATGCGCCTCCCGGCCTCCTCAACGGTGAGCCCGGCGACGGTCAGGTCGCTGGGAAGCCCGCCGCCCGCCCCCACCCCGAACGTCGTCCGCCCCCGCGTCAGGTGATCGAGGAGGATCATGCGGTCGAGGAGAACGAGCGGGTGATGAAGGCCGAGCTGCACCACCCCGGCGCCCAGCCTGATCCTCTCCGTGTGCCGCGAGGCGGCGGCGATGAACACCTCGGGCGACGCGATGTTCTCCCATCCGGTGCTGTGATGCTCTCCGACCCAGGCCTCGTCGTAGCCGAGGCGGTCGAGGAGGGTCATCAACTCAAGATCGCTCTCCAGAGCCTCGGTCGGGTCCGTCGACGGGTGGTGGACCGGCTGGAGGAACACGCCGAACCTCAGCGGCTGCCCCTCCCCCGCGCCGCGGCCATCGCCTCCTCAAAGTCGGCGATCAGGTCGTCGGCGCCCTCAAGCCCCACCGAGAGCCGCAACAGATTGTCGGGCACGACGCTGTGGGGGCCTTCCACCGGGGCGCGGTGCTCGATGAGGCTCTCGGGGCCTCCCAACGAGGTGGCCGCGGTGAAGACTCCGGTGGCCGCGGCCGCGGCCACCGCCGTATCCGGCCCGTCGACCAGGACGGAGAGCATCCCGCCGAACCCGCCGGTCATCTGTCGTTTGGCGATCTCGTGATGGGGATGGGAGGCCAGCCCCGGGAACAGGACCTGTTGGACGCCCTCGATCATCTCGGCGCGCTCGGCGAACCGCAGCGCGCTCTCGCTCGCCCGGCGGTACCTGACCCCGAGAGTCCTCAGCCCCCTCAACAGGAGCCACGCGTCGAAAGGGCTGGGCGCCGAGCCGAGGAGCACGCGTATCGCCTCCGTCTCCGCCCACGCCTCGTCGGCCCGGCGAGTGATCAGGGCGCCCGCGGTGACGTCGGAGTGCCCGTTGAGGTACTTGCTGGCGGAGTGGAAGACGATGTCGGCGCCGAGGTCGAGCGGTCGCGTTGTGACGGGCGGGGCGACCGTCGAGTCGACCGCGAGGAGGCACCCGGCTGCGTGTGTCGCCTCCGCCGCGGCGGCGATGTCGAAGACCTCCCAGGTCGGGTTGAGCGGCGACTCGATCCAGGCGATGTCACAGCCTTCGGCCACCGCCTCGATCAGGCCCTCCGTGTCGAGCCGCTCGAACAGCGTCAGCTTGATGTCGCCGCGCTCATCGAGCCGGTGCAGCCAGTCCTGTGCGCCGTGGTACATGACCGTCGGGGCCGCCACCCTCACGCCTCGGGGTTGCGCCCCGAAGAAGGCGTTGATCGCGGCCATACCCGAGGAGAAGATCAGACAGCCCTCTCCCCCGTCGAGTCGGTTGAGAACGCCTTCGACCGCCCTGATCGTCGGCGACGAGGTGCGTCTGTAGCTGAAGTCGCCGATCAGCTCGCCGTCGGGCCCGCGGCGGAACGTCGTCGCGGGCTGAATGCCGGGCACAACGGCGCCGTCGGGGTCCCCGATCTCGGACAATGCCCGCGAGACCAACGTGTCGATCGACTCAAGCCGCATCCGGGTGACCGTATCGGCGACGTCGCCGGTGCGCCAGTCGCCCCGATCGCCCCGCCGTCTGAACGCCGCGGCGGCGCCGGCTCGGCGCTATAGTGGCCGTCGATGAGCCGCACACACCGCTCCGACCTCCTCATGTAGGGCGAGCGCCGCATCCGCGTTCGCCCGCCCCCGCCCCCTCAAGGGGGCTTTTTCTTAGCCCGTACCAGCCGATACCAGTCAGGAGGCCAACATGGCGCCGGAAGCGACCGAACCGAAGAAGATGGAACACGAGCGCTACAAGCGGTTCATCCCGCTCGTCCTGGAGGACCGCACCTGGCCCGACAAGGTCATCGAGAAGGCCCCCAGGTGGTGCTCGGTGGATCTCCGCGACGGCAACCAGGCGCTCATCGACCCGATGGACCCGGCCCGCAAGTTGAGGATGTTCCGCCAGCTCACGGAAATGGGGTTCAAGGAGATCGAAGTGGGGTTCCCGTCGGCGAGCCAAACCGACTTCGACTTCGTCCGCCTCCTCGTCGACGACGACCTGATCCCCCCCGATGTGACCATCCAGGTGCTCACCCAATGCCGGGACGAGTTGATCGAGCGGACTTACGACGCAGTGAGAGGCTCGCCGCAGGCGATCGTCCACTTCTACAACTCGACCAACCCGCTGCAGCGAGACGTGGTGTTCGGGACCGACAAGGAAGGCGTCAAGGCAATCGCGGTCAACGCGGCCAAGCTGTGCCTGAAGCTCGAGGAGACGATCCCCGAGACGGACGTGACCTACGAGTACTCGCCGGAGAGCTTCACGCTCACCGAGCCCGAGTTCGCCCTGGAGGTGTGCGAGGCGGTGATGGAGGTGACCGAGCCGAGTCCCGACGACCCGATCATCATCAACCTCCCGGCGACGGTCGAGTGCTACTCCCCCAATGTCTATGGCGACGTCATCGAGTGGTTCGGGCGCAACGTCAGCGACAGGGGCTCGATCTCCCTGAGCCTGCACCCGCACAACGACCGGGGCTGCGCCGTCGCCGCGGCGGAGTTCGGCGTGATGGCGGGCGCCGACAGGGTCGAGGGCACGCTCTTCGGCAACGGCGAGCGGACGGGGAACGTCGATGTCGTCAACCTGGCGATGAACCTGTTCGCCAACGGCGTCGACCCCGAGCTGGACATCGGAGACATCGACTCCCTGCGCCGCACCGCCGAGTACTGCAACAGGCTGCCGGTGCACCCGCGGCACCCCTATGTGGGCGACCTGGTCTACACGGCCTTCTCAGGGTCCCATCAGGACGCCATCAAGAAGGGCTTCGCCGCCTTGCCGGCCGACTACGACATGTGGGCTGTCCCCTACCTGCCCATCGACCCCAAACACGTCGGCCGCAGCTACGAGGCCGTCATCAGGGTCAACTCGCAGTCCGGCAAAGGCGGGGTCGCCTATGTTATGAAGGAGGAGCACGGCTTCGACCTGCCCCGACGGCTCCAGATCGAGTTCTCCAAGACCATCCAGGAGATCACGGAGGACACCGGCGCCGAGATCACCCCCGACGAGATGTGGGCCGCCTTCACCGAGGCCTACCGGCCTGCGGCGCCGCGGTTGCGGCTACGCAGCCAGGAGCTGCACACCTCGACGCGCGAGGGCAAGGGGCGCTCGTCCGTCGCCGCCCGGCTCGAGCTGGACGGCGAGCCGATCACGGTGACGGGCGAGGGCGACGGGCCGGTGGAGGCGTTGGTGCACGCCTTGACCGAGCACTGGGGTGTTGTCTTCGATGTCGTCGACTACACCGAGCACTCAATCGGCCGGGGGGCGGGCGCCGAGGCCGTCGCCTATGTGGAGAGCGTCGGCGAGGACGGCGCCCTCCGGTGGGGCGTGGGCGTGGACCACAGCATCACCACGGCGTCGTTGCGGGCGGTGCTGGCCGCCTTCGAGCGGCAGCTTCCCTAGTGGTGCGTCGCACCACTAGTCGGTCAGCGTCGCGGGCGCGCTTCGTTGACGGTCAGGCTGCGACCGCCGAAGTCGCTCCCGTTCAGCTCCGAGATGGCGCGGCCGGCGCTCGCGTCGTCCATCTCCACGAACCCGAACCCCCGGGAGCGCCCGGTGTCGCGATCGTTGATGACGTTGGCTGACAAGACGGTCCCGAACGGGGCAAAAAGCTCCTCGAGACCCTGGTTTGTGGTGTTGAACGGCAGGTTGCCGACGTATATGTTCACTAGTGCACGTCCTCTCGTACAGGGGCAATCTAACCGGCGCCGCCCCTTCCGCGTCTATTCGAGCGGAGCGGCCGCCGCTCCCGGCGCCGCTCCGGCCCCCTGGCGCATACCCTGGCGAGCCATGACCGCGCCCGGCCCCGCCGCCCCGCCCCGAGACGTCGCCCCCCTCGGCGAGGCTCGTCGCCTCATAGGCCGCCAAGTCCGCCGAGCGCCCAAGGAGTTCGCTTTCGGCGGGATGGGCGCCCTGCTCTACGCGGTGATGACGATCGTCTCCTCCTATGTGGTGGGTTGGGCAGTCGACTCCGTCCTGCTCCCCGCCGCCGAGTCGGGCCGCGTCGCCGCGGCCTCACTGACGGCCGCCGCGGCCGCCGTCGTCGGCGTGTCCGTGGCCAGGGCGGTCGGCATCACCGGCAGGCGCCTGGGCGCCTACCTCGCCCAGCAGCGTCTCCAGTGCCGCGACCGGGTCGAGGTGACGAGCAAGTACCTCGACCTGCCCATCGAGTGGCACCGCCGCCACTCGACCGGCCAGCTTCTCGCCAACGCACACGAGGACGTCGAGGCCGCCTCCTTCATCGCCGCTCCCCTGCCCATGGCCTTCGGCGTCGTGGTGATGCTCCTCGTCACGGCCGTCCTCTTGGTCGTCACCGACCCGTTCCTGGCCCTGATCGGGCTCGCCTCGGGACCTCTCCTGCTGCTCGCCAACTACATGTATCAGAGGCGGATGCGCTCTGTGGCCGCCCGGGCGCAGAGGCTCCGAGCCGAGGTCGCCGACATCGCCCACGAGTCCTTCGACGCGGCTCTGGTCGTCAAGACCCTTGGCCGGGAGGGCGCCGAGGTCGGCCGGTTCGGGGAGCGGTCCGATGAGCTGCGGGATCGCATGGTCGAGGTCGGCCGTCTGCGCGCCGTCTTCGACCCCGTGATCGAGGCCCTGCCCTCGATCGGCATCCTGGCGGTGCTCGCCGTGGGCGCCTGGAGAGTCGATCAGGGCGCTCTCACCGTCGGCGCCCTGGTCACCTTCGCCTACCTCTTCAGACTGATCGCCATGCCGATGCGGGTGTTCGGCTGGCTTCTGGGCGAGGCGCCTCGAGCGGCGGCGGGGCTCGACCGCGTGGAGAGCGTGCTTCGCGCCGAGGAGACGGTCGTCTACGGGACCCGGTCGGCGGGCGGGGGCGCCGCCGCGGCGGCGTCCGCCGAGTCGGCCTCGTACCTTCACCCGGAGACTGAGCACGCCGACCTCTCCGACCCGGCCGGCCCGACGGTCTCAGCCGCCGCGGGGCAACGAGGAGGCGAGGGGCGACGGGGCGTCGAGTCGGTCTCCCTGGACGTCTCGCCGGGGACGACCGTGGCCCTCGTCGGGCCGACAGGGGCGGGGAAGTCGACGGTGGCCCACCTACTGGCGCGTCTGTTCGACCCCAACACCGGTCGTATCCGCCTCGACGGCCACGGGCTTGTCGACCTTGACAGAGCCGCCCTTGCCGAGTCGGTGAGCATCGTCCTCCAAGAGACGTTCCTCTTCAACGACACAGTTCGCGAGAACATCACCCTCGGCGAGCCGTTCGATGACGCCGAGGTGCGCCGGTCCGCCGAGCTGGCTCAGGCCGACGGGTTCATCCCCGAGCTTGACCGCGGCTACGAGACCGTCGTCGGGGAACGGGGCGCCTCCCTCTCGGGCGGTCAACGTCAGCGGATCGCCCTGGCCCGCGCTCTCATCCGCAAGCCTCGGCTGTTGGTCCTCGACGACGCCGTGTCCGCGGTCGACCCGGCGGTGGAGGGCGAGATCCTGGCGGGCCTCGAGTCTCTGCGCGCCAGCGTCGTCATCGTCGCCCACCGCAGGTCGTCCATCGTCCTCGCCGACGAGGTGATCTACATCGAGGACGGCCGGGTCGTCGACCGCGGCTCCCACGACCGGCTCTACGCCTCCGTCCCGGCATACAGGGACCTGATCGACGCCTACGAGCGCGACGAGGCGCCGGCGTGACTGGGCCGACTACGAGGCCTCCCGCCAAAGAGGGGCGAGAGGGCGCCTTCGCCACCGTGCGGCGAGGCCTGGCGCTCTCCCCGGAGCTTCGCCGCGGCCTGCTCGGGACGATCGCCGTTGCCCTGGCGGCGACGGCGGGCCGCGTGATAGTCCCAATCGCGATTCAGCAGGTCATCGACGGCGGGCTTCAGGGCGAGTCGGCGGACATGGGTTTCGTCGCACGGATGACGCTGGCGGCGCTGGGCGCTGTGGCGGCGACGGCGGCGGCGACCGGCTGGATGCACCTGCGGCTGGCCAGGGTGTCGGAGACCGCACTCTCCGGGTTGCGGATCAGGGCGTTCCGCCACATCCACGACTTGTCGATGCTCCATCAGGCGAGCGAGCAGCGCGGCGCCCTCGTGGCCCGGGTGACCTCCGATGTCGATTCGATCAGCCGGTTCATGCAGTGGGGCGGCCTGATGCTCATCGTCCACACCGGTCAGGCGCTCATCGCTGTGGCGGCGATGCTGGCCCTCTCGCCCCGCCTCGGGCTTGTGGTGCTCGCCCTGGTCCCGTTCATCGTCTTGATGATCAGGGCCTTCCAGGGTCGTCTCCACCTCGCCTACCTGAAGGTGCGGGAGCGGGTCGGCCGCTCCCTCGCCGTCCTCGCTGAGACGGTGGTGGGGGCGCCGGTGATCCGGGCCTACGGAGTCGAGGAACGAACACGGCGGAGACTCGATGAGGCGTTCGAGAGCCAACGCGCCGCCGCGGTGAAGGCGGGGGCGATCTCGGCGTCGTTCTCTGGGGCCGGCGAGCTGTCCTCCTCGGTTGTGGTGGCCGCTGTGCTTGCGGTCGGGGCTGCGATGGCGGCCTCGGGGGCGGCGACCGTCGGCGTGGTGACGGCGTTCCTGTTCTTGGTCCAGTTGTTCATCCAGCCGGTGCAGATGCTCGGCGAAGCGGTCAACGAGGCCCAGACCGCCGTGGCGGGGTGGCGCCGGGTCTTGAACATCTTGGACATCGCCCCTGATGTGACCGACCCCGGCGAGAGGGGCGTCGATCTTCCCGGCGAGCCGGTCGGGGCGCGCTTTGATTCTGTGACCTTCAGCTACCCCCGACGCGGCGAGCGGGCCTCCGAGGCCGGGTCGCCTCCCGCGCTGTTGGAGACGACCGTCGAGATACCGGCCCGGCAGCGGGTGGCCGTGGTCGGCGAGACCGGGGCCGGCAAGACCACGTTCGCCAAGCTGCTCGCCCGTCTCATGGACCCGACCGAGGGCGCCGTGTCGATCGCAGGGATCGACGCCCGCGACATCCGCTTCGAGTCGCTGAGGGACCGGGTGGTGATGGCCCCTCAGGAGGGAGCGTTGTTCCGGGGGACGATCGCCGACAACGTCGGCATGGGGAAGCCCTCGGCGGGTCGGCGAGAGCTTGAGGAGGCGTTTGAGGATCTCGGGTTGAGCGACTGGCTCGGGGAGCTGGCGGCGGGCTTGGACACCGCAGTCGGAGAGCGCGGCGGGGCCCTGTCCGTGGGCGAGCGTCAGCTTGTGACGCTGGTGCGCGCCGCCATCGCCGACCCCGACCTCCTGATACTTGATGAGGCGACGTCGGCGGTCGACCCGGTCACCGAGGTCCGCATCAGTCGGGCCCTTCGCAAGCTGACGACGGGCCGGACCGTGGTGACCATCGCCCACAGGCTCTCCACGGCCGAGGCCGCCGACCGCGTCCTGGTGTTTGATCGGGGCCGCGTCGTGCAGGACGGGCCGCACCGCGACCTGATCCGGGAGCGCGGCGCCTACGGGCGCCTGCACGCCTCATGGCGGCGCGGCGCCGCCGACCGCCCCAGCCGCTGAGCGTGTGCAGTAGTACCGACGAGAGCCGCAATTCTGCATACGCATCGCCCGGCTCTCGGCTCAGAGCGGCAACATGCCGGCGAGGTCGGCCGCCACGGCTCTCGCCTTCTCCGACATCACCCGATGCTGAGCGTGAGGGTCGGGGCCTGCCGCGGCGCTGACATCGACGTAGATCTTCAGTTTCGGCTCCGTTCCGCTCGGCCGCACCAGGGCCCGGCCCGACTGCCCGAGCGACAGCTCCACCAACGCCTGCTCCCCCAGCCAGGCGGGCCGCGACGACCCTCCGGCGCGGTAGTCCGTCAGCCCGGTAACCCGCTCGCCCCCCACCGACCGCGGCGGCGACTCCGCCAGGCGGTCGACCGCGGCTCGAATCGCCTCGGCGCCGTCCTTCGAGACGATCGAATGTTGCGAGTCGGCCCAGACGCCGGCAATGCCCCAAAGCTCAGCCAGCCGGTCGAGCGCCGTCTCGCCCCTCTCGCGGAGACCGGCGACCAAGTCGCAGAAGACGAGGGCGGCCGATATCCCGTCCTTGTCGCGCACGGTCGGCCCGACCGCGTACCCCAGGGCCTCCTCGTAGCCGAACACGAAACGCCCCTCGCCCGCCGCCTCGAGGGCCAAGCCTGCGTTGGCTATCCACTTGAACCCGGTGAGGGTGACCTCGTGCCGCGCTCCCCGGGCCTCGGCCAGCCGGGCGAGCATCGGGCTGGAGACAATCGAGTTGACCACAATCGGCCGATCGGGGCCCTCATGGCCCCTGAGCACATAGTCGCCGAGAAGAACACCCACCTCGTTTCCGCTGAGACGGCGCCATGCGGGCCCGTCCTTGACGACGGCGGCGAGCCTGTCTGCGTCCGGGTCGTTGGCGATGATCAGGTCGGCGCCCAACTCGTCCGCCAGGCTCGCGGCCAGCTCAAGGGCGCTGTCCTCCTCCGGGTTCGGGAAGTCGACCGTTGGGAAAGCGCCGTCGGGCTCGGCTTGGGCCGGGACCGTGAGAAGGCCGGTGTGGCCGGCCCTCCGGAACACGGCGCCAATGGCGGCGCCGCCCACCCCGTGCATTGGCGTGTAGACGATCTTCATGTCCGAGCTCCGGGGGTTGGGCCGGGAGGCGCTCACCTCCTCCCAGTAGCGGTCGAAGATGTCGTCGGGAGCAGGCGCCGCCAGGCGGGAGGCCCCGGCGAACACCCCTTCGACTCTGGGGACCTCGTCGGCTCGCCCGACCTTGTCGATCGCCCCGGCGATGGCCGCGTCGACCGGCGCGATGATCTGAGCCGCGTTGGCCGCGTACACCTTCAGGCCGTTGTCCGCGGGCGGGTTGTGCGAGGCGGTCACGACGACGGCCGCTGCGGCGGCAAGGACCTTGGCGGCGAAGGCCGCCAGCGGGGTCGGGGCCGCGTCGGGGAAGAAGACAACCGGGATCCCGGCCGCGGCGAGCACGCCGGCGGCGTCTTCGGCGAAACGCCGGCTCATCGGGCGGGCGTCGAACGCCACGACGACCGGGTCTTCGGGGAGATCGGCCCGCTCAGCGAGGAGATGGTCGGCCAAGCCCCGAGCCGTGCGGATCACGACCGCTCTGTTCATCCTGTTGGGCCCGGCCCCGACCTCGCCGCGGATCCCGGCGGTGCCGAAACGCAACATCCCGGCCATCCGCGACGACAACTCCGCCTCGTCCCCGGCTTTGATCAGAGACCGCAGCTCGGCCCGCGTCGCCGGGTCGGGGTCGGCATCGACCCACTCCCGGGCCCGATCAAGGAGGTCACTCACGCGTCGAGAGGCCGATCACCCGGACCGCTGCTGCCATCGCCAGGCGTCGGCGCACATCTCGGCCAACCCGCGGCCGGCTCTCCAGCCCAGCCTCTCCTCGGCCTTGGTCACGTCGGCCCAGGTGGCGGCCACGTCGCCGGGGCGGCGCCCGACCACCTCGTAGGGGACCGGCCTCCCGGACGCCTCCTCAAACGCGTGGATCAGCTCAAGGACGCTGTGCCCGCGGCCCGCGCCGAGGTTGTAGACATGGGCGCCGGGGTCGGCGGCGTGAGCGTCGAGTGCCGCCACATGGCCTTCGGCGATGTCGACCACATGCACATAGTCGCGAACCCCGGTGCCGTCCTCGGTCGGGTAGTCGCCCCCGAACACCGACACCTGGGGCAGCTCCCCGTCGGCCACCTTCGCCACGAACGGCATGAGGTTGCTGGGCGTGCCTCGAGGGTCCTCGCCGATCAGCCCCGAAGTGTGGGCGCCCACCGGGTTGAAGTAGCGGAGAAGGGAGACGCTCCACTCGGGGTTGGCGCGTTGCGCGTCGAGGATGATCCGCTCAGACATGATCTTCGTCCAGCCGTAGGGGTTGACGGCCTCGCCGATCGCCGCCTCCTCGGTCAGGGGGAGGGTCTCGGGGTCGCCGTAGACCGTCGCCGAGGAGCTGAAGACGAAGGCGCCCACCCCCGCCTCCAAGAGGGCCTCGATGAGGGCGATGGCGCCGCCGACGTTGTTGTCGTAGTAGGCCAGCGGGCTCGCCACGGACTCCCCAACGGCCTTGAGCGCCGCGAAGTGGATGCAAGCGTCGATCCCGTCTCGGGCGATCGCCCGCATGGTCGCCGCGTCCCGGACGTCGGCCTCACAAAGCTCGAGCCTCGTCCCTGTGATCTCCGCCAGGCGGGCCATGACCGACCTGCGGGCGTTGCAGAGGTTGTCGACGACCACCGGCTCGTGCCCGGCCCCGATGAGCGACGCGACGGTGTGGCTGCCGATGAAGCCGGCGCCGCCGGTGACTAGCACGCGCATGCCCCAAGGCTACCTCCGGCCGCCTTCGCCCAGCCCGGGCCGTCGCTCGGGCCGCTCCCCGGCCCCGGCCGGGACTCGGTCCTCGAAGGGGAGGGCGGGATGATCGTCGAAGCGAGGGCGCCGCTCCAGGCCGTTCCACACCAGGTTGTCCATGAACGCCCAGGAGCGCCGGTGTATGGCGCTGGGGCCCATCGCCTGGAGGCCGGCCTTGTGGACGGGACAGGGGTATCCCTTGTTCCCCTCGAAACCGTACCCAGGGTACTCCGCGGCCCGCTCTCGCATCATCCGGTCCCGCGTCACCTTGGCCAGCACCGACGCCGCCGCGATCGAGAGCGACGTCCGGTCGCCGCCGACGATCCCGCGGGCGCCGCCCACGAAGTCCCAGCGCCCATCGACGAGGATGTGGTCGGGCTCGGCTCCCAGCCCTTCGACGGCGCGACGTGCGGCAAGCCGTTGAGCGGCCGACATCCCCAGCGTGTCGCACTCATCGTGGGTCGCGTGCCCGACGGACCAGGCGACGCACCAGTCGGCGATTCGATCGAACAGGGTCTCCCGCTCGCGCTCAGTGAGCATCTTGGAGTCCCTGATCTTGTAGACGCGCCGGTCCCTCGGCACTACCGCGGCGCCGACGGTGAGCGGTCCCGCCCAGGCGCCCCTCCCGACCTCGTCGACCCCGACGACCACGACGCTCTCGTCGACCCACAGCTCCCTCTCGACGCTCAACCCCGGAGATCGGCGCCTCAGGGAGGGGCGGAGCTTGGGGGCTGCGGTCACAAGCTCAGCGTAGGCGGCCCTGCGGGCCGACTCGGGTCTTCAGTTGAGCTCGACGTGATCTGGGTAGGTGGAGACGAGGGCCAGCGACCCGGCCTGGCGCCTGAGCACCCGCCGCCACATGCCCTCGGGGGCGTCGAACGGGTCATCCGGGGCGGCTTGGACGACATACCACGAGCCCATGGTCAGTTCGTCGCTCAGTTGCCCCTGTCCCCATCCGGCGTAGCCGGAGTAGACCCGCACAGGGGGGCCGTCGTCGGCAGGGCTGTTCCCGAGGTCGATCAGCCCGAGGCCGGGGACGCCGACGGCCATGCCTTCGGCGCCGCCGCCGACGCCTATCGCGGTCTGCGGCGCCACCGGCCCGCCGTAGTGGACCAACCCGGGGCGCGCCGCCCGGGCCGACCACTCGGGCAGGTGATCCTCGATCTTCTCGGTCGTGGGTCGGTTGAGGACCACGCCGACCGTCCCCTCCTCGTCGTCTTGAAGAATCAGGACCACAGTCCGGTCGAAGTTGGGGTCGACGAGCCGCGGCGAGGCGATCAGCAGCTTGCCCGCGAGTGACTCCGACACCTCCCAATCGTGCCACACACCGGCCGATGCGTGTGCAGTTTCGCGGCTCTCGTCGGTACTACTGCACACGCTCAAGGCCTTCCGGCGCCCCGCCTCACGCCGGCAATCTCGGCCGGGTCACACCATCAGAGAATCGGGAACCTCACGAACTCATCCACATCGAGAGCGGCGAGCAGGACGCCGACGCTCTTCGGGACGAGCGAGTAACCCTCGGCCCTGCGGATCGTCTCGGGGGGGCCGACGCGGACTCTGTCCCCTCCCATGACCATGACCGACTCGGCGGCGGCCCTGGCGTTCTTCAGCCAATCGACGTCCGAGCCGTAGGACAGGGCGACCACGACCGCGGACTCGCCCCGCCACGCCATCAACGGCGTCTTGTAGACGGCCCCGGTCTTCCGCCCCTTGTGCTCGAGAACGCCGTGCCAGGGGATGCGGGAGGCATACGGCCTGGTCAGGCGGTTGGTCACGCGCCGATTGACTCGCCTCAACGACTGGGGCAGCGGCACACATCCCTCCTTCAGATCCTGTCGTTGATCCAGTCGATTATCTCGGCGACGATCTCGGGGCCTTCCGGCTCGTTGAGGATCTCATGCCGGAGCCCCGGGTAGAGCCTGCGCTCGACGCCGGAGAGCTCTCCCAGAAAGGCCGTCGATTGCGGCGGCACGATCGGGTCGGCCGCTCCGTGCAGGACGAGGGTCGGCGCCTCGATCCTGTCCGCGTCGGCGATGACGTCGCTCATCGCCTGAAACAGGGCCGCCCCGAGCCGCGTCGTGGACTTGACGTGCACAAGAGGGTCGGCGAAGTAGGCCCCGGCCACCGCCGGGTCGCGGGAGAGTTGATCGCCCTTAACCCCGTTGGCCATGTAGAGGCCGGGCGCCAGCTTGGCGGCTATCGGCGCCGCCGCCTTCTGCCATGCGGCGCCTCCCTCGACGCCGGGGGCCGTGACCACAAGAAGGTCCGCGGCGGGACGACGAGACTCCGCGTAGCCGAGGGCGAGGTTGCCGCCCAACGAGTGGCCCATGAGGATCACCGGCCTGCCCTGCTCCCGCGCCCAAGACATGTGCCGCTCGATCTGGTCGTGATAGCGGGACCAACGGTCGATGTCCCAGCGTTTGCCCCCGGTCCGGCCCGCGCCGATCAGGTCGAAGGAGCGCACATGCAGCCCTGCGCCGGAGAGAAGGTCGCCGACGCGCTCGTAACGCCCCGAGTGCTCAGCCAAGCCGTGGACCAAGACGACGATCGCCCTAGGGGACTCGTCGGGCGCCCAGTCGCGGATCAACTCGGCGCCGATGTCGGCTCGGGGGACGGGTGCTGCGACGCTCTTCAACGACTTCTCCTCTCGACAACGCCCGATCCTAGAGGTCACAGCCCTGGGGGTCGCAGCGTGAAGCGCGTGAGCCGGCCTGGGAAGTCGTCCCAGGCAATGATCTTCGCCGGCGTCAGCGTCCTGAGGCCGCCCGCGGTCTCATCGGACCACGAGTCGGGCGACGGGACGTACGTCGGCGCGTACTTGCGGGAGAGCTCGTCGGAGAGGCGGCCGCCCAACTCCCCCGCGATCGGGTCGGAGGCGACGGAGACTCCCTCGACGATCGTCACTTCGTTGTCGCCGACGGACAGGGCGCAGGCGCCGTCCTCGGCCAGGTTCTTGGCATGCCGAGTCTGAGGCGACCCGTCGTACCAGAAGGCGCCGTCGAGCCAGGCGCCCCACCGAGGCACGACATGGGGCCGCCCGTCGGGCCTGGTCGTCGAGAGCCAGTAGGTGCGGGCGCGGGCCAGCCGGTCGACGACCTCATCCCAGGAGAGGAAACCCCCGGCGGCCTCCGCGCCGTAGCCGTCGGGTATCTCAGGGCGGTCGACGCGCACGATCAGGCCTTGTGGAAAGGCGGCTTGGCCAAGCGGCCCGGCGCCCAGCGGCCCCGGATCTCGACTTCAATCGCCTCCGACCCGTCGGGGGGCGGTGCGATGTAGGCCAGCCCGACGCCGGTCTCAAGCATGGGGCTTATGTTCCCCGACGTGACGGCCCCCTCTCCCCCGCCCGACGTGCGAGCACGGTGGCCGGGCCTGGGTATGACCCGCTCCTTAAGGATGAACCCCGTCAGCCTCCGCGGAGCGCCGTCGTCCTGCTGCCGGGCGAGCGCCGCCTTGCCGACGAAGCCGCGGCCCATGGAGACGGCGAACTCGAGGCCGGCGTCGAGGGGCGTGGTCGTCTCGTCGATGTCTTGACCATGGAGCGGCAGCCCGGCCTCGAGGCGAAGCGTGTCCCGGGCGCCCAGGCCGCAAGGCTGCGCCCCCGCCTTGACCAGGGCCTCGAACAGCCTCGCCCCCGCGTCCGGTCCGGTCACGATCTCGCCGCCCGCCTCCCCCGTGTACCCGACGCCGGCGATGGCCGTCTCCGTTCCCCCCCAATCAACCGTCGCACACCGAAAGCGCCCTGGGCCGGCGCCCAGCGTTTCCTCGAAGACGGCGGGGGCGACGGGCCCCTGAAGGGCGATCATCGCGGTGCTCTCCCGGAGATCGGTCACGACGCAACCCGGCTCGGCGGCGAAAGCGCCCATGACCCGGTCATGGCTCGCAGCGTTGGGCATGAGCCAGAACCGCTCGGCGCCCCACCGCCAGACGATCATGTCGTCGATGATCCCCCCGTCCTCGTTGAGGATCATCGTGTACTGGCACCGTCCCGGATCGACCCGGTCGATGTCGTTGCAGAGAAGGCGCCGCGCGGCGAGCCGCCCGCCGGGCCCGGTCAGCTCGAACCGCCCCAGATGGGAGATGTCGAAGACCCCTGCGCCGGCGCGCACGGCGCGATGCTCGGCGAGGACCGACTCGTACCGGGCCGGCATCTCCCAGCCTGCGAACTCGGTGAAACGGGCGCCCAGGGCCTCGCTCGCCCGATGCAGCGGCGACCGGCTCATCCCGTCAGGCCCCTCCCCTGTCCTCAAGCCGAACGACCTCGGGCCGGCCGGGGATCCGAGCCGGCGGAGCGGCCTCCTCGAGGTGGTCCGGCTCCTCAAGCCCGTACTTCACCACGAGGTGGAGGTAGTCCCTCTGGTAGAAGACCTTGCATCTGACGTCGGGGTGAAGGGCCTTGAGACGGCGGACTTTCCAGTTCTTCTTGGTGACCAGCTTCTGATTCATCGTGGTGATCTCGATGAACATGTCGTCGTCGGGCAGGTAGAAGTCGGGTGTGAACCACTTGACCGGGTCGCCGGCCTCGTCGAAGTCGATGGGGAAGCTCTCCGGCTCGTAGTCCCATGCGACTCCGTAGAAATCGAGAAGGAGGGCGAATTGACGCTCGCTGTTGTGGGCGAAGTCGACGTCGTGCGCCGCGGGGTGTGCCGTGCTCAGTTCGCTCCCGCCTCGATAACACCGGCCAAACCCGCTTGCTCGGGGAACAACTCGAGGATCGCCCCCTCCACATCGTCTCGGACCGGCCCGACGGCGATGCCGAAAACGCCTTGCCCGCCGCGGAAGACGTCGACGACCTCCTCCGCGGTCTTGGCTGCGTAGATGGTTTTCCCGTCGCTGAGCAGCGTCACGTCGGCCAACGGCTTGTCGGTGTTGAGCTGGTCTCTGAGCATCTCCACGGCGGAGCGGATTCGCTTCAGGCTCATCCCCGCGTCCAAGAGGCGTTTGATCACCTTGAGCTGAACGACGTCGATGAACGAGTAGAGGCGTTGGGTGCCCGAGCCGTTGGCCTGCTTGAGCGAGGGCGTTATCAAATTCGTCCTTGCCCAATAGTCGAGTTGCCGGTAGGTGATGCCCACCAGCCTGCACACTTGTGGGGCGCGATAGCCGCCCTGTGTCATTTTGTCCTCCGGTCGCACATATGCCGTTCCGCCAACGGGCAAGTTAGCCCCCTCGCCGGCGCCGTGTCAACGTTCTCTACTGGCTGATCGGCTGGAGGAGCTTGGCCGCCTGGCGAACCTGTTCCCTGGTCCCAACCAGGACGAGGCGGTCTTCGGCGGCCATCACCGTGGCGGGGTCCGGGTTGACCTCCATCTGCCCGTCGCGCCCCTCGACGGCGAGGATCAACGCTCCGCTCTTCTGGCGGATGCGGGAGTCTCTGATGGACCAGCCGTCAAGCGCGCAACCCGCCCGGACGTCGACTTCTTCGACATGGAACTCAAGTGGGCTCCCCCCGACGACAACATCGAAGATCTGCGCCAGCTCCGGCCTGACGGCGAGAAGCGCCAGCCGCTCGGCGCCCACGGCCTGCGGCGCCACCACGGCGTCGGCGCCTGCGAGGCGCAGCTTCCTCTCCGACTCCAGCTCGGTGGCTCGGCAGATCACGCGGAGATCGGGGGTCAACGCCTTGGCCGACAGCGCGATGACAAGGTTGTCCGAGTCGTCGGCGACACACGCGATCAGCGCTTGCGCCGAGCCGATTCCCGCCAGCTCCAAGACGTCGTTGTGGGTGGCGTCGCCCCGCACGACCAAGGCGCCCGCCGCCTCGGCGGCGTCGGCGCGGGGACCCTTCGACTCGACCATGACGGAGTCGATCCCGGTGGCGCTCAACTCGCGCCATGTGCCGCGCCCCACCCGGCCCCAACCGCAGATGATCACATGGTTTTTCAGTTGCCCGACTTGCCTCGCCATCGATCCTCTCTTTCGGACCTCGCCGAGGTCGACCAGGTACTCAATCGAAGAAGCAGCCGTGAAGATAGCCACACCGAACCCCGAGAGCAGGATGAGCACCGTCCACATCTGACCGGTCGGCGAGAGGTCGAAGACCTCCCCGAACCCAACCGTCGTGATGGTGATGATCACCATGTAGAAGGCCTCGAAGGCGTTTGCCTTCTCGATGATCATGTAGCCGGCGGTGCCCACCGCGGCGATCACGGCCAAGGCCTCAAGGCCGTAGAGGATTCGCTTGCGGAGTTTCACTCGGGGTGCTCGGGCCCTTCGCTGCGCAGGAAGTCCTCAGCGGTGGCGCCCTCCAAGAACTCGCGGAACTCGGCGATCTTGTCCTCCTCGTCCCCGTCCTCGATCTGCACCGCGGCCTCGTCGAGCACCTCCGCGAGGGCGAGCAGCGGCGTCCCGGTGCGGACGGCGAGTGCAATGGCGTCGGAGGGCCGCGCTGAGATCTTGACGGTCTCGCCGGCGACGTCCAGCTCGAGGTCGGCGTAGAAGACCGAGTCGCGCATCTCCGTGATGACCACGCGTGTCGCCAACGCCCCGACGGCGTCGATGACGGATCTCAGGAGGTCGTGGGTGAGCGGCCGCGGCGGGACGGCGCCCTCCAACGCGATGGCGATGGCGGAGGCCTCGTTGACGCCGATCCAGATGGGGAGGTAGCGGTTCCCGTCCTGCTCGCGCAGCAGGATGATCGGCTGGTTCGAGGGCAGCTCAACGCGCACCCCCACGATCTGCAACTCGACCATCCCGCTCTTCGAGGCCATGCGGAGAGGTTATCACCGCGTCGGCCGCGTCAGTGAGCGCGGAGCGCCCGCCACAACACCGCGGGGTCCTCGACGAAAGGCTGCAAGTCGAGCACGGCCCAAATGGAGCGGAGGTTGCGGTAGATGCCCTCCCAGTCGAGTCCGTAGCCGAGCAGGAACTCGTCGCCGACCTCAAAGCCCCGGTACTCGATGGGGACGTCGGTCAGCCTGCGCCTGGTTTTGTCGAGCAACGCCGCGGCGCTGACCGAGGCCGCTCCCCTGTCGCGCATCATCGCGCGCAGCACCTTGAGCGTGAGGCCCGTGTCGACGATCTCCTCCACTACGATCACGTCGCGCTCGAACACCGGCGCCATCAGGTCCATGGAGATGCCGATGCGGCCGCTCTCCCCGAACCGGTTGAGGGCGAGGAACTCGACCTCACAGGGCGGGTCGAAGCGACGCACCAGGTCGGCGGCGAACGGGAAGGCCCCGTTGAGGACGATCACGAAGATCGGGTCGCGTCCCCGGTAGTCGCCGACCATCGCCTCGCTCAGCTCGGCGACCCGCGAACTGATGTCCGCCTCCGAGATGACCTCGACGGCGCAGGAGCATTCGGTCATCGGTCTCCGATGAGCAGATCCCACCAGAAGGCGGCGGCGCCTCGCAGCGAGACCTCGGGCTTGGGCCGCCTTGTGATCACGACCGGGGGCGGCGCCGCGGCTCCGATCGGCGGAGACGGCGCCGCGGCGGGGGGTGAGGTCACCAGGCCTTGCGCAGCCAAGTGCACATAGGCTTCGACGCCGCTTGACGCCCGCGGAGTCTCGGCAGGCTCAGGGGAGTTGCCGAGGGAGATGGCGGCGTAGCGGCCGAGGCTCTCGAAAGCCCAGTCGAGGAGGCCCCTGACGTCGTTCAGGTGGGCCTGTTCCCCCTCGGCGCCGAGGACCACGACGTAGAGCCGTCGGCCGTCCCGCTCGGCGGAGGCGACCATCGTGAGCTTCGCTCGCGTCGTGTAACCCGTCTTGACGCCCGCCATCCCCCCATAATCGTGGAGCAGGAGGTTGGTGGCCCGCCCGACACGACTCGTCCCGTCCGGGGCGTCGGGGAGAACCAGGAGCCGGGATCTCACCGCGTCGCGGAACACCGGGTTGGCCATCGCCTCACGCGCGACGGCCAGCAGGTCTCTCGCGGTCGAGTGGTGGTCGGGGGCGTCCAGCCCGTGAGGGTTCGCGAAACGGGTCTTCGTCAAACCCATCTCCGCGGCCTTGTCGTTCATCAGGGCAACGAACTCGCTGACTGAACCGCCCACATGCTCGGCTATCGCCGTCGCCGCGTCGTTGGCGGAGTGGATGAGGGCGGCCTGGATCAAGGTCTTGAGTGACAGCGTCTCCCCTTTGACCAGACCGATCTCCCGCTCCCCCGCGCCGGCCGCTGTCCCCGAGATCGTGACGAGGGACTCGGGATCGGATCTCTCCAGAGCGACGAGAGCGGTCATGATCTTGGTGGTCGACGCGATATGCCTCGTCTCGTCCGGCGACCGCGAGGCGAGGGTCAAGTCCCCCGCCTCGTCATAAACCAGCCACGCCTCGGCTGTGACGGGAGGCGGCCCCGTGACGCTGATCCCGTCGTCGGGCCTCGGGGGGAAGACAAGGGGCGCGGCGGCCGCCGCCGGGGCGAGCGTCAAGCACATGGCCGCCGCGAAGGCGGCGCCGGCGGGGCGGTGCCTCATCAGGTGATTTGCCGCCTGAGCTCGACGGCGAGAAGCGCCTTGTGCATCGCATGCACGGAGTCGGAGCACAACTCGAGGACGTCGAGGGCCCGCGCTTTCGCCTCGGGGCTCGAGGACTTGACCAACGGCGCCACGAGCTGCGCCAGAAGGTCGGACTCACGGTGCACCGAGAGGCGGATTGAGCGGAGGTGCCTCGGCTCGAGGCCGTGCTCCATCAACCTCCTGGCCTCCGACCCGACGACGCCCGCCTCCGGCGGGAACATGGAGGCCCCCGCCAACGGCTGGATGAGGCCGACGTCGATCAGATCCGCCAACTCCTCCTCCGTCAGCCCCGACCGCTTCAGCAGGGACCGCCTGTCGAGAGGGGCCTTGGCCTCGCCCAGCCGCGTCGACGGCGCCTCCGCCCCGCCCGGGGCCTCCCCGCGCTCCCACAGGGTCAACTTCGACTTGATCACTTTCAGCGGCAGGAAATGGTCTCGCTGCTGTTGGAGGATGAAGCGGAGCCGGGCCATGTCGTCTTCGTCGAATTGCCGGTACCCGCTGGGCGACCGGCCGGGGTCGATCAACCCCTGGCTCTCCAGGAACCGTATCTTCGACACCGACGCGTCGGGGAAGTCGTCGCGGAGGAGGTTGATCGCCTCCCCGATGCTCAGCGGCTTCGCCTCACCCATCCCCGCGGGCCACCACGAAGTGGAATCGCCCGACCATCACCTCGTCGCCGGGGTTGAGATCCGTTCGATCCACGCGGTCGTCGTTCACATAGGTGCCGTTGGTGGAGCCGCTGTCCTCGACGGCGATGGTCTCCCCCGAGACCGCGAAACGGCAGTGGCGCCTCGACACGGTGACGTCGTTGAGGAAGATGTCGCTCTTCGGGTGGCGGCCCACGGTGGTGTCGCCCGGCCTCAACAGGTAGGTCATGCCCGTCCTGGGGCCGCGCTCGATCACGATGGCGAATCCGGACAGGCCTTTGATGTGAGCGGCCTCCTCCGGGCTGAGGGGGCGCCCGGCGCGGTCGGTCAGCGGGACGTACAGGACCGTCGGGTCGCTCTCGACCTCAACTTCAGGCGCCGACCTGTCCTCGTCGCGGTCGCGGTCGTCAGTCATGGCGTGTAGATCATAGGGCCCGCCGCCTACTCGGTGAGGTCCCTGTACCCGGCAGCGTCGAGAAGCCCCTCCGCGGACGGCTCACCGTCGACTTCGATCTCGGCCAGCCAACCCTCCCCGTAGGGGCTTGCGTTGACGAGCTCGGGGTTGTCGGCCGCCTCCCTGTTGGCCGCCGTCACCGTCCCGGCGAACGGGGCGTAGATCTCGCCGACCGACTTGGTGCTCTCAATCTCAGCCAGAAGGTCGTCCTTGGCGACCGACGCCCCCACAGCGGGCAGCTCGATGTAGACGACGTCTCCAAGCTGATCTTGGGCGTAGTCGGTGATCCCGACCCGGATCAGCGAACCGCCCTTCCGGCGGATCCACTCGTGCTCCTCGGTGTAGAGGAGATCCTCAGGCGCCTCCATCAACTCTCCTTGGCTGTCGGGCCCGACTCTACCCCGACGAGCCGCAGGCGGGCGTCAACGAGGTACTGAAACGTCACTACCCAGTAGAGGGCGAGGCCGATCACGGCGGCGACCCAGGCGAAAGGCGCCGTCAGGCTCTCCAAGACTCCCCCCTTCGCCAAATAGAAGGCAGGGATGGCCCCGTAGAGGATGAAGGTCGAGACTTTGCCGAGGTGACGCACCTCGAGCGTTCCCCGCCCCCTGACCGCCAGCGTCAGGGTCACCGCGCTCATGAGCGCTTCCCTGACGATCAGGAGCCAGCCGATGGCCGGGGGGATCACCGAGGCGATCATGCCCCCGATCACCGCCGACGCGATCATCAGGCGGTCGGCCGCAGGGTCGAGGGCCTTCCCCAGGCGCGTCACCTGATTGAGCCTCCGGGCCAGTCGGCCGTCGATCCAGTCGGTCCCCCCGGTGAGGAAGATGATGATTGCCGCCAGGGTGTGGTCCTCCGCGGCGAGCAGGGCCCACCAGAAGAGGCCGACGCCCAGCAGACGGGCGAGTGAGATGACGTTGGGGATCGTCAGGATGCGGTCGGAGGCCGTATCGCCGGGCACCGGGCGAGGGTAACGCTACGATCGCGGTTTCTCGGGCTGTGGCGCAGCTTGGTTAGCGCGCTTGACTGGGGGTCAAGAGGTCGGGAGTTCAAATCTCCCCAGCCCGACCCAGAGCCCCGGGCGACGCCCGGGGCTCTGGACCCTCATCGAGGCTCGTCGCAACAGGGGTCTTGCGTCGCCGCCGTCTCTTCGGTAGTTGTCAGGTGAGAGGCCGCGCGCCCTGACCCGAGGTTGCCGTGAACTCCGCGGCCGCTGCGGGAAAGAAAGGGCGTGGAACCGCAGCGGGACGATGCGCGCTTGATTCGCGCATCGCTATCTGACCCGGCCGTTTTCGGCGGCATCTTTGACCGCCACGCCTCCGAGTTGCTCGCGTATGTGGTGCGCCGGGTGGGCGCCGCCGACGGCGAGTCGGTGTTGGGCGAGTTGTTCCGGGTGGCGTTCGAGTCGCGCGCCCGGTACGACCTCAGCCGCACCGACGCCAGGCCTTGGTTGTACGGGATCGCCGCCAACCTGGTGATGAAACACCACCGCTCGGTCGGCCGGCTGCGGTCGGCGCTCGAGCGGCTTGCCCTGCGTCAAGAAGGCAGGCCGGTGCCGTTCGACCAGCGTATCGTTGACGCCGCGGCCTACCGCCAGCTTTGCGCCCGGGTCGCCGGGGCGATCGAGGAGTTGCCGGACCACGACAAGGAGGTGGTGTTGTTGTACGCATGGCAGGGTCTCAGCTACGCCGAGATCGCCGAGGCGCTCGACATCCCCGTCGGCACGGTCCGCTCGCGGCTCAACCGGGTCCGGAGGGAGTTGCGCGAGCTTCGATCGGGGATTTGGGAGGAACCGTCATGAGCGATTCGGAGGGCCGCGCAAGCGACCCGCTCGACGTCGTCCGAGACCTCGCCCCTCAGGTCGGCGAGCAACCCGGGCTCGTCATGCGGGCGAGGACAGACCTCATGGAGAGCGTCACGCGGCGGTTTCGGCGCGAAGCGGTGTTGCGGCGAGCGCGCCGCGCCGCCGTCCCGGCCGCGGCCGCGGCGTTGCTGATCGCCGCGGCGGTCGCATGGGTGGTCGTGCAGGCCGGCGATCGGCCGACGCTGCGATGCCCGAACGGCGCGGCCATACGCTATGTGACCGGCGACCCGGTAGCGGATTGCGCCGCCGAGTGGCGCCGGTCGACGGCACAGTCGCCGCCGCCGATGACGGCGTACGACGACGGCCGGGGCGGGGTGCATGTGCTTCCGGAGGGCGAAGTCGCCCCTCCAGGCTACACCGCCCTCGAGCCCGGGCCGCTTGAGAGCCGCCCCTAGAAGATCCTGTCGATCAGCCACAGAACCCCCTGAATCAGGCGCCAACCCAGATAGAGGACGGTCAGGGCGATCATCAACTTGAAGGTGAACGGCGCCTTGATGTCGCCCGGCTCGGGCCGATTCTCCTCGCTCATCGCTTCGGACGGGTCCTGGCGACGAAACGAAGCGGCGCGCCGACGAAGTCGTGACTCTCGCGCAGGCGGTTCTCCAAGAAGCGGAGGTAGGAGTCGGCCAACTCCCCGCCCGAGGTGAACAAGACAAACGTGGGAGGGGAGGTCCCCGCTTGGACGGCGTATTGGATCGTCGGCCGTCGGCCCGACTTGGCGGGCGGCGGATGGGCCAAGGTCCACCGACGGATGTCGCGGTTGAGGCGGCCGGTGGAGACCCGCCGCCCTCTGGCCTCAAGGACCGCCTCGACGACGGGTCCAAGTTTGCCGACCCGGGCGCCGGTCTCGGCCGAGATGCGGAGCACCGGCGCCCACGACAGGAACCCGAACCGGTCGGGCAGCGACCTCTCGGTCTTCTCCATCAGCTCCTCGTCGACGGCGTCCCACTTGTTGAGGAGGACCACCGCCGACACGCCGGCATCGACGATCTCAGCGGCGATCTTCTGATCCTGATGAACGACTCCCTGGCAAGCGTCGACCATGAGCAGCGCGACGTCGGCGCCGGCCAGCGCCTCCCGCGCCCGCAGGACGGCGTAGTAGTCGGCGCCCTCGTCGACTCGAGGCTTGCGCCGGATGCCCGCCGTGTCCACAACCCGGTACTCCACGCCGTCGATCATTGCGGTCGCGTCGATCGGGTCGCGGGTCGTCCCCGCGGCCTCGGAGACGATCACCCGCCGCTCCCCCACCAGCCGGTTGAGGAGCGTCGACTTCCCGACGTTGGGGCGGCCCACGATGGCGAGCCGCGGCGCGCCGCCCGTCTCCGGCGCCTCGCCGCGTTCGGGCAGTGCATTGACCACCGCGTCGAGGAGATCGCCGACTCCCCTGCCGTGATACGCGCTGACGGCGTGCGGCTCTCCCAGGCCGAGCCCCCAGAGTCGATCGGCGCCCCGTTCCGCCGCTGTGTTGTCCAGCTTGTTCGCTGCGAGGACGACCGGCGCGTCCGCCGACCTCAGGATGGACACAACGCCCATGTCGTCGTCGGTCGGCTCCGTGAGTCCGTCCACCACCAAGACGACGACATCCGCCCCGGAGACGGCGCCTTCGGCCTGCTCCCTCACGGCGCGGCTCAGATCTCCGTCGGACCCGGCCTCCCAACCGCCGGTGTCCACGACGATGAAGTCCCTGCCTGCCCAATCCGCCTCGAACTCCCGCCTGTCCCGGGTCGCTCCCGACAACTCGTCCACGACGGCGGAACGGGCGCCGATGACCCGGTTCACGAGAGTCGACTTGCCGACGTTCGGCCGGCCGACCACTGCGACGACGGGTAGAGCGCTCACGTCAGTCGCTGATCAGCTCCAGCGCCTCGGTCGCGGTCCAGCCGCGGTCCGCATCCAGCCTGCCGTCGCCTTCGGGAGGCGAAGCCGCGACCCCCGCCTCGACCAGGTGTTGCAGCGCGACCACGAAGGACCGGAGTTGCGGCGGCAGCGGGAAGTACTCCTGCTCCTCGACGGCGCTCCGCAGCTCGACCCCGCGCTCGGGGCGCAGATGATCGATGACCTCCCCGATGAGGTGATCGGGAGCGGACGCGCCGGCCGTCAACCCGACGACGGCGACGCCCTCAAGCCACTCCGGGGCGATGTCGGACGCGCTGTCGATGCGGTGCGCCGCGGCGCCGCACTCACGCGACACCCGGACCAGTGCCTGCGTGTTGGACGAGTTGTCGGAGCCGACCACGAGCACCAGCTCACACTCAGCCGCCAACATCCTGACCGCGTCCTGTCTATTGGTGGTCGCATAGCAGAGGTCGGACTTTCTTGCGGTCTTCAGGTCGGGGAACCGCTCCGACGCTTCGTCCACGATCTCCCGCCACTCGTGCACGCCAAGAGTCGTCTGGGCCGCGAGAGCCACCCGCCCGGGGTCGCCGGGGGCGAAGCCGCCCAGCCCCTTGTCCGGCTCAACCAGGGTGATCGCCTCCGGGGCCTCGGCGACGGCGCCGACGGCCTCATCGTGACCCTCATGACCCACATAGATGATGTCGTAGCCGTTTCTGGACATCGCCTTCAGCTCATGGTGCACCTTGGTGACGAGGGGGCACACGGCGTCGATCACGACGGCGGCGCGGTCGGCGGCGGCCTGCGCGACGGCGGGCGCCGACCCGTGTGCCGACAACATCACCGGGGCGCCGTCGGGCACATCGGCGATGTCGTTGACGAACAGCACCCCGGCGCGCTCGAACGCGGCCACGACCCGTTCGTTGTGCACGATCTCGTGGTAGCAGTAGACGGGCCCCTCGAAGATCCTGGTCATCCAAGTCAGGGCCTTGATGGCCATCTCCACGCCGGCGCAGAAGCCGCGAGGCTCGGCCAGCAGGACGCGCTCAACCGCCACGGCGGTGATGGGCGGGGTCGATCAGGTGGAGCACCTCCGCCACGACCTCATCGAAGGTCAGGTCGGAGGTGTCGATGACAACCGCCCCCTCGGGCACGGTGAGCGGCGAGGCTCTCCTAGTCGAGTCGAGGCGGTCTCGTCTTGTTTGGTCGGCGAGGACCGCTCGGGGGTCGGCGCCGTCGTCCAGGGCGCGGCGACGGGCCCGCACCTCCGGCGAGGCGTCGAGGTAGATCTTCAGGGCGGCGGCGGGGAAGACGACCGAGCCGATGTCCCGGCCCTCGATCACGGCCCGGCGGTCGTGACGGTCGGCCCATGCCCTCTGGAGCTCGACCATGAGGCGGCGAACGCCTGGGTGAGCGGAGACTTGGGAGACGGCTGTGGTGACGGCCTCGCTGCGCGTCTCGACGGAGACGTCCTCGCCGTTGAGGTACATGACCCCGTCGACCTGCTCGAAGGTCGCCTCTGCGACGACCCGCTCCGCCTCAGCCTCGTCGCTCGGGTCGGCGGCCGCCCTGAGGACGGCCAACGCGGCCGCCCGGTAGAAGGCGCCCGTGTCGAGATGGGGCAACCCGGCGAGGCGCGCCGCCTCCTTGGACACTGTGCTCTTCCCGGCGCCGCTCGGCCCGTCCACTGTCACGACCATCACGACACGATAGGAGGCGGGTGAGGATGCGGAGAGGCCCCGGCCCCGAGGGGGGTTGTCCTACTTGGGGGGATGTTCGGACAATGGGGGCGATTCGGGGCCGGCAGCCCTCTCCGCCCGGGGACTATAGCCGATGCCCCGGGCGTTGTCATCTTCTGCTCGCCGCGATCTCGGCGAGCATGTCCCAGTAGCCCGGCCACGTCTTGTTGACGACGTCCGGGTCGGCGATCTCGACCCCCTCAACAACCAGGCCGACCAGGGCGCACGACATGGCGATCCTGTGGTCGCCGTGTGACGCCGCGGTCGCTCCCCGCATGGTGCCGGGCCGGATGGAGAGGCCGTCGCCGACAACCGAGACTCGTGCGCCCAGACGGCTAAGCTCCCGGGACAGAGCGGCCAGGCGGTCCGACTCCTTGTGCCGGAGGGAGGACAACCCGCTCAGCCTGCTCTCGCCTCGGGCGAAGCAACACGCCGTCGCCAACGCCAAGGCGCCGTCGGGGGCGTCGGACATGTCGGCGTCGATCGGGCCGAGGTCGACTCCGCGGGCGTCGAGAGTCAGGCCCTCCTCGCCCTCCCCCACGCGACACCCCATCGCCGACAACCTGCGGGCAACGCCGACGTCGGGTTGCTCCGAGTCGGCGCGGAGGCCGCAGATCTCAACTCTGCCGCCGGTGACGGCCGCGGCGACGAGCGGGTAGACGGCCGCCGACGCGTCCGGCTCGATTTCGTGGTCCGCGGGCCGATAGCCGTTGTTGGCCACGTCGTATCGGGCGACGGCGCCCGTGACGGGCGCCCCGAACGCCTCCATGACTCGCGTCGTGGCCTTCAGGTAACCCGCCGAGCCACAGAGCCCCTCCAACAGGACGCTGGTCGGCGCGGCGGCCAACGGCGCCCCGAGCATCAGCGCCGTGGCGAACTGGCTGCTCCGCGAGCAGTCGACCCGCACCCGGCCGCCCTTGAGCCCGCCCCGGCCGGTCACCGTCGCGGGAAGACCCCTGTCGGTCGTCGCGACGGCGGCGCCCTGAGCGCGGAGAGCTTCGACCAACGGCCCGATGGGCCGCACGCTCAACCTCCCCCGCCCCTCGATGACGCTGGTCCCCTCGGCGAGCGCCGCCAACACCAAGGCGATCCGCGCCGTGAGGCCCGACTCGAAAGCGTCCAGAGGCGCAGCTCGCGCGGTGAGGCGCCCGCCCGTCCCATCGACGGCCCAGGGGTCGGACCGGTCGTCCACGGCGGCGCCGAGCGCTCGGGCGACGCCGATCATCGCGGCGCTGTCCTCGGCCCGCAGCGCTCCGTGCAGGCGGGAGCGTCCTTGAGCCAGCGTCGCGGCGGCCAAAGCGCGGATCGTCTCCGACTTGGATCCGGGAGGGCGCACGCCGGCCGCGATCGGGCCTCTCGCCGCCGCCACCGATCGAGTGTCAGTCATCGCCGCCCTCCGGCCTCCATCAACCGGCGAACGTCGGAAGGGGCCAAAACGCGGCTCTCTCCCGCTCTGAGGCGCCGATCGGTCAAAGGGCCGATGGCGGTCCTGACCAGGGCGCCGACCTCATGCCCGATGGCGGCCATCATCCGGCGGACCTGCCGGTTGCGCCCTTCGACCATCACCAACTCGACCAATGACCGGTCGTCGTGGGCGGCGACCAGGCGGGCGGCCGAGGCTCGGGCCGGGCCGTCCTCAAGCTCCACCCCTTCGGTGAGGGCGCGGAGCCCGCGCGCCGAAGGCCGCCCGCCGACCCGGGCCAAGTACGTCCTCGTGATCCCGTGTCGGGGATGTGCCACGCGATTGGCGAGCTCGCCGTCGTTGGAGACGAGGATCAGGCCTTCCGAGTCGGCGTCGAGCCGCCCGACGGGGTAGAGGCGCTTGTCCGAGTCGATGAGGTCGACGACCGTCGGGCGGCTGCCGGGGTCCGCCGCGGAGCTGATGACGCCGACGGGTTTGTAGAGCAGGTGCGTCTCGAGGCCGGGGTTGAGAGGGAGCGGCACGCCGTCGAGCGTCAGGGTCTGAGCGTCGACGTCGACCCTGTCGCCAAGCACGGCCGGCCGGCCGTCGAGGCGCACGCGGCCCGCCGCCACGGCCTCCTCGGCCTTGCGGCGCGACATGAGGCCTGCGTGGGCGATGGCTTTCTGGATGCGTGCCCGCTCCGCCATCGGTCAAACCTCTCCCGGGCGCAGGCTCTCCTCGAGCGTGTCGACGAAGTCGGCCGGCGGCACATGGTCGCCGAGCGGCGGAAGCTCCGCCAGCGAGCCTAACCCCAGCTTCTCCAAGAACAGGGCGGTGGTCCGGTAGACGGCCGGACTCCCCGGGGCGCTCAGCCTCTCCCGCTCCTCAATGAGGCCGAGACGCTCCAGAGTCCGCACGGGCGAGTCGGAGTCGACGCCTCGGATCTCCGATATCTGCCGTCTCGCCACAGGCTGGCGGTAGGCCACGACCGCGAGGGTCTCCAAAGCGGCGCTCGACAGGCGTCGAGCGGTGGCGGAGGCTGAGAACCGCTCCAGGAAGGGATATGCGTCGGGGTGGCTGTACATCCGCCACCCCCCGGCAGCGGCCCGGAGAGTCAACCCCGAGCCGCGCGCCGCCATCTCGCCCGAGAGCCGGTCGAGCAACTCCTCCACCCGCCTCTCCGACACCTCCAGGGCCTCGGCGAGCTCGGGGACGGGCACCGGCGCCTCGGCGACGAAGAGGACGGCCTCCAGCGCCCCAGCTATGTTCACGGTCTCGCTCACGGCGCCGGCCCCGGCGCCAACTCGAGCGACCCGCTCTCCCCGCTGCGGACTTCGATCCGAGAGAGCCAGTCCTGCTGCGACACCTCGACGAGCCCTCGTCGCGCTGCCTCGAGTAGCGCCAAGAAGTACGCGGCGACCTCAACAGGCCGGGTGCAGTGGCCGGTCAGCTCATCGAAGCTCGAGACGACGGCCAGGGCGACCTTTGACCGCAGGTCGTCGATCGCCAGGCCGACGCTGGGAAGGTCGAAGTCGAAGTGGTCGAGGTCCGGCGACTGCGTCTCCCGGGCGAATACCTTGGCCGCCAGGGCCGCCACACCCTCGGCGCTCAGGGGAAGGATCGCCTCCGGCGTTGTCGCCTCGACCCGTTGGTCGATCCCCGAGGTGCGCGGGACAAGCCTGCGCCCCGTCTCCAGGCGCCGCATCAGCGCCGCTGCCGCGTCTTTGAACGTCAAGCCGGCGAGCAGGCGCGAGAGGAGCCGATCGCGCTCCTCGGCCAAGGCGAGCTCGTCGTCGAGGTCCAGCCCCCCGCTCGAAGGCAGGAGAGCCTGGGCCTTGAGCCGCACCAGCGCAGCGGCGATCAACAGGAACTCGGAAGTGACCTCGATGTCCATCTCCTGCATCTCGTCGAGGAAGGCCAGGTACTCCTCGACCACCTCCGTCAGCCCGATCGCGGTGATCTCGACTTGACGTTTCGTTATCAGTTGGAACAGAAGGTCGAGAGGCCCCTCGAAGACTGTCGTGCGAACGTTGTACGTCATCTGCGGGTCAGGGTATCGGCCGCTGCGAGCGCACTCGGGGCTTTACAGGCTCGTCGGCCGCCGCCAACACGTCCCACACGTCCTCGGCGATGGTCTCGGGCCTCCGACCGTGATGATGCAGGGCGAAGTCGACGACAAGGGGCGGCGCCCCGGCCCGGCCCAGCTCCCTCGCGGCCACGATCCCGTGGTCCCGATAAGTGAGCATCCTCTCGCTGAGGGGAAGGCTCAACAGGATCATCACCGAGGCGACCGAGCGCCCCAAAGCCCCGAAGCCGGCGTGCCGCTTGCCGACATCGTGCAACAGCGCCGCCGCCACGACATCGGGGGCGCGATAGCCCGCCGCCGCCACGCTCGCTCCGGCGCGGTAGCCGTGGCGCTGGTCGGCCGGTTGCTGCGAGAAGAAGAGGTCGCTCAGGGCGGGAGTGAGCCATGAGCCGACCGCCGCTCTCTCGTCTCGGCTGAGGGGGCGAGCCGACGCGACCTCGAAGAACCGGCGTATCAGGTGGCTCGGGCCGCCGGGCACGCGCTCAGGGGCTCACCTTGGACTTGCAGTCGACGCAGAGCACCGACACGGGGCGGAACTCCATGCGGGCGGCGCCGATCTCCTTGCCGCAGTTGTCGCAGGTCCCGTAGGTCCCGGCCTTGATGTGGGCGAGGGCTGCGTCGACGTCGTCAAGCTGATGCTTCAGCGACTCGACCAACCCGAGGATCTCGGTGCGCTCCGCGGTGACCGCGGCCGCGTCGGCGAAACCGCCCCCGAAGTCAAGATCCGTCTTGAGGTCGCCCGACTCGGCCGCACCCAGCTCGTCCAACTGGTGGACGAGGTTCTTCCGCTCCTTCCGGAGCGCCTTCTCTGCGTTTGCGACATCGAGCGCCATCACCTGCTCCTTGGATGAGCCTGAACGTAGATCTCCATCACATGCGCGACGCTGACGCGCGTGTAGGCCTGTGTGGTGCTGATTGTAGCGTGCCCGAGAATCTCTTGGACGGTCCGCAGGTCCGCCCCCGCCTCGACCATGTGTGTGGCCGCCGAGTGCCGCAGGACGTGAGGCGAGACCCGCGCCGGGTCGATCCCGGCGGCGGCGGCGTGTTTCCGCGTTATTTCGAACATGGCTTGCCTGGTCAACCGGCGCCCCCGCAGGCTCACGAAGACCGGGTCGCCCGTGCCCTGCGCCAGCCTGAGCCGATCGGGAAGCCAGGCCTCAACCGCCTCCACCGCCTTGGCGCCGAGGGGGACGAGCCGTTGCTTCGACCCTTTGCCGGTGACCAGGGCGGCCTTGTCGTCAAGGTCGACGTCGGCGAGGTCGAGGCCGACCGCTTCCGAGACGCGGGCGCCGGTGGCGTACAGGAACTCAAGCAGGGCGGAATCGCGCCGCGCCGCCGCCGTCTCCGCGCCGGGCGCCTCAACCAGGGCGATCGCCTCGTCGACGGTGAGCGCCTTCGGGAACGGGTCGGCGCGACCGGGCGCCTCGATCAACGCCGTGGGATCGGCGGCCCTCAAGCCCTCCACAACCAAGAACCGGTGAAGCCCGCGCACGGCGGCCACCTTGCGGGCGACCGTCGAGGCGGCGAGGCCGCCGGCCCTCAAGTCGGCGACGTGCTCGGCGATCTCCTCGTCCGTCGGCTCGCGACCGTCGAGGAACCGGAGGTATTGGCTCAGGTCCCTTCGATAGGCCGAGACGGTGTTCTGGGCCAGCCCGCGCTCCACGGCCAACGAGACCAGGTACTCGTCGACGCCGGCTCTCAGGGGCAGCCGCTCGGCGGTCTCGCCCCCGGAGACGGTCAACGGGCCTTGGCCGCTTCTGTCCGAGAGGCGCGTTTGGCGGCGGCCGCCTCCACCAGCCCGGCGAAGAGAGGGTGCGGCGCGTCGGGCCGCGACCGGAACTCGGGGTGTGCTTGTGTCGCCACGAAGAAGGGATGGTCGACCAACTCGATGTACTCGACGAGGCTGTCGTCGGGAGAGAGGCCGGAGAGACGGACGCCGACGCTCTCCAGGTCCTTGCGGTAGCGGTTGTTGACCTCCCAACGATGCCGGTGCCGCTCGTAGACGAGCTCCTCGCCGTAGAGCGCTCGCGCCATGGACCCCTCCGCCAGCTTTGCGGCGTACAGGCCGAGGCGCATGGTCCCGCCTTTGTCCTCGACGTCCTCCTGACCCGACATGAGGTCGATCACCGGGTGGGGAGTGGTCGGGTCGAACTCGGTGCTGTTGGCGCCGGCGAGGCCCAGCTCGTCCCGGGCGATCTCGATGACTGCGCATTGGAGGCCGAGGCAGAGGCCGAGAAGGGGCAAACCGCTCTCCCGGGCGAACCTGATCGCCTGGATCTTCCCCTCCACACCCCGGTGCCCGAAACCGCCCGGGATCACCACCCCGTCGAGGTCCTCCATGTGCGAGACCGCCAGGAGGCCGGTGACCTGGTCGCTCGGGATCCAACGGGCGTCCAGCTTCAGGCCGTGGGCCGCCGCGCCGTGGCGAAGGGCCTCAGCGACGGAGAGGTAGGCGTCGGGCAGCTCGACGTACTTGCCCACGATCCCGATCGTCACTTCATCGGTCGCGGACAGGGCCTTGTCGACCATGGCCCTCCAGGGCCCGAGGCTGGGCGGCCCGGTGACCAGCCCGAGCCGGTCGCACACCACAGCGTCGAGCCCGCCCTCGTTGAGAAGCAGCGGGACCTCGTAGATGTCCCTGGCGTCTCTAGCGGCGATCACCGCCCGCGGCTCAACGTCGCAGAAGAGGCTGATCTTCTTCTTGACGGGGTCGTCGATGTCCCGGTCGGAGCGGACGATGATCACATCCGGCCCGATCCCCTTGCTGCGAAGCTCGGCCACCGAGTGTTGGGTCGGCTTGGTCTTCAGCTCCTCCGACGCGGCGATGTAGGGGACCAATGTGACGTGGACATACATGACGGCGGCCCGCCCGACCTCGTTCCCGTACTGGCGTATCGCCTCAAGGAACGGCAGGCTCTCGATGTCGCCCACGGTCCCCCCGACCTCGGTGATGACCACATCGACGTCTTCGGAGGCCACCCTTCGGATCCGCTCCTTGATCTCGTTGGTGATGTGGGGGATCACCTGGACCGTGTCGCCCAGGTAGTCGCCCCTGCGCTCCTTGCGGATGACGGAGAGATAGACGGAGCCTGAGGTGACGTTTGAGCCGCGCTTCAGGTTCTCGCCGGTGAACCGCTCATAGTGCCCGAGGTCGAGGTCGGTCTCGCCTCCGTCGTCGGTGACGAACACCTCCCCGTGCTGGAAGGGGTTCATGGTCCCCGGGTCGACGTTGATGTAGGGGTCGAGCTTCTGGTTGACCACCTTCAACCCCCGCGCCTTGAGGAGCCGGCCCAACGACGAGGCCGCTATCCCCTTGCCCAAGCTCGACACGACGCCGCCGGTGACGAAGATGTGCCTGGTCTCGGCGGGCGCGGGCTCGGGGGCCTCGGGGGAGGCGAATTCGGGGGTGAGCAGAGGCCCGTCCATGACGGGCCGCCACCCTAGCACGGCCCGCCGACCCTCCCGGCGCGTGTCGGTCAGTCGGCTGCCCGGCCCAGCAACTCCTCGGCCGCCATCTTCGCCCTCTCGCTGTCGGGGCGCCCGGCCATCATCCGGGAGATCTCACGGACCCGGTCGGGCCCGGCGACTCGCCGGGCGCGGGCCGGGCCGTCGTCGCGCTCGATGACGTAGTGAGCGTCGGCCTGAGCCGCCACCTGCGGGAGGTGGGTGACGCACAAGACCTGCACGGCGCCCGAGAGGGCCGCCAGCTTCTCCCCCATGGCCAGCGCCGTGGCGCCGCCGATCCCGGTGTCGACTTCGTCGAAGACGAGGGTCGCCGCGCCCGGGGCCCTGGTCGCGAGACGGATCGCCAGCACCAACCGGGACAGCTCGCCGCCCGAGGCGCCTTCGCTCAGCGGCCTCGGCTCGATGTCGGGAGCGGAGCTGAACGCGATGGCCGCCCGGTCGGCGCCCGCCGGCCCGGGGCGAACGGACTCGAAGCCGATGTCGACGACCGCCCCGCTCAGGGCGAGGTCCCTCAGGTGGACGGTCGCTTCGGCGGCGAGCGCCCTGGCCGCCTCGCGGCGCGACGACGACAGCGCGGAGGCCGCCCGAGCGACCGTCGCCCGCGCTTCGGCCAACTCCGCTTCCGCCGCGGCGGCGCCTTCGATGCGCGCCATCAGCTCCTCGGACCGGGCGCGGGCCGCGCGGCCGAACGCCAGGACGTCGGAGACCGAGCGCCCGTACTTCCGCTTCAACTCCCCGATCGCCGTGAGCTTGCGCTCGACCTCCTCGAGTCTGCGAGGGTCGGCCTCGAGGCC
>Ga0056125_1000022_pt1 | contig 46156 bp, 47 predicted proteins | sample WorMetHEROISLAND_5_FD_71112 | JGI IMG/M metagenome (GOLD analysis project Ga0056125, IMG submission 71112) | Marine gutless worms symbiont microbial communities from Max Planck institute for Marine Microbiology, Germany - Olavius sp. 5 HERON ISLAND ... | reverse complement strand
AGGGCGTCGCCAAGGTGGCCGTGTTCCTGCGCCCGACGGCCGAGGAGGCCGAGTCGGTGTTGAGCGCGTTCGGGGCCGACTTCGTCCAGGCCGACAGCGGCTTCGTGCCGCCCGGAGCGAGAGCGTTGCCGGTGCACCGGGAGGGCGGCCCGCCGCCGGGGCCCGTTGACGGGCCGTTCATCTACGAGGGGCCGAGAAGCGGCGCCGGGGAGAGAGTCGACTGGGCGGCCGCGGCCGCGGTCGCCGCCCGCGGCGAGATGATCCTGGCCGGGGGGTTGACGCCCGCCAACGTTGCCGAGGCGATACGCCTGGCCGCTCCCTGGGGAGTCGACGTCAGCAGCGGCGTCGAGTCCGAGCCCGGGGTCAAGGACCCGGCGCTGGTGAGGGAGTTCATCGCGGCGGCGCGAGAATCGGCGCCGGTGAGAACATGACAACGGGCGCGACCGACAAGACGGCGACGCTCGCCGGCCTCATAGAGGGGGCGCCGCCCCAGGACGGGCGTTTCGGCCCCTACGGCGGTCGGTTCGCGCCGGAGACGCTCATGGCCGTGCTTGAGCGCCTTGAGGAGAGGTCGATCGCCCTTCTCGGCGACGAGGAGTTCCGGTCCGAGCTCGACGGGGAGTTGCGCGACTTCGTGGGCAGGCCGACCCCCCTCACCAAAGCCCGAGGCCTCGGCGCCGCATGGGGGGCGGACGTCTGGTTGAAGAGGGAAGACCTGTGCCACACGGGCGCCCACAAGATCAACAACGCGATCGGCCAGGCGCTGCTCGCCCGCAGGCTGGGAGTGAGCCGGGTCGTGGCCGAGACGGGGGCAGGTCAGCACGGGGTGGCCGCAGCCGCCGCCTGCGCTCGAGTCGGGTTGGCATGCACTGTCTACATGGGCGCCGTGGACGCTCAGCGGCAGAAGCCCAACGTCGGCCGCATGCGACTCCTCGGCGCCGAGGTCGTCTTGGTCGAGAGCGGGGACCGGACGTTGCGCTCCGCAATCGACGAGGCGTTCCGGGCCTGGGTGGCCGACCCCGACGGCGCCTACTACCTGCTCGGCTCGGTCGTCGGCCCCCATCCCTACCCTTGGCTTGTGCGCGAGCTGCAGTCGGTCATCGGCGCCGAGACGAGGCGGCAGATCCTGGAGCGTTGCGGCGGCCTTCCCGACGCGGCGGTCGCCTGTGTCGGCGGGGGGTCGAACGCCATCGGCTTCTTCCGGGGTTTCATCGGCGACGCGGGAGTGCATCTTGTCGGGATCGAGGCGGGCGGCGCCGGCGTGCCGGGAGAGCCCCACTCCGCAACGTTGGCCCGAGGGCGGCCGGGCGTCCTGCACGGCGCCATGACCCCCCTTCTCCAAGACGAGCACGGCCAGATCGAGGAGTCCCACTCGGTCGCCCCCGGCCTCGACTACCCCGGCGTCGGCCCCGAGCACGTCCTGCTCCGGGATCTGGGCCGCGCCCGCTACGAGACGGTCAACGACGACGAGGCGTTGGCGGCGGTCGCCGAGTGCAGCGCCTCCGAAGGCATTCTCCCGGCGCTCGAGTCGGCCCACGCCTTGGCGGGGGCGCGCCGCGTCGCCCGCGAGTGCCGTGGCGGCAGGATCGTCGTCTGCGTGTCCGGCCGGGGCGACAAGGACCTCCAGTTGATCGCCGAGGAGGGCGGCCGTGACTAACCGCGGGGCCAACCCGGTCACCGAGGCCGTGCGGCGATGCGAAGGCCCCGCCGTCTGCGCCTACGTCACAGCCGGCTACCCGAGTCGGGCCGCTTTCCCCGAGATCCTGCGGTCGGCGGCGTCGGCGGCCGACGTGGTCGAGGTCGGTGTGCCGTTCACCGATCCGATGGCCGACGGCCTGACAATCCAGCGGACCAGCCGCGTCGCCTTGGCCGCCGGCGCGACCCTGGGTTGGGCTCTCGACGTCCTCAAGGCCGAGGCGCCTCGCCTGAAGGCGCCCCGCCTGTTGATGGGTTACTACAACCCGTTCCTGGCCTTCGGCCTCGACCGTCTCGGGGAGGCGCTGGCTGCGGCGGGGGCGTCGGGACTCATCATCCCCGACCTGCCCCTTGAGGAGTCGGGGCCGATGAGAGACGCGCTGAGCGGACGGGGCGGTTCGTTGGTGCAGCTTGTGGCGCCAACCACATCGGAGGCCCGGTTGCAGCGCCTGGCCGCGGCGAGCGACGGCTTTGTCTACGCCGTGACGGTCACCGGCGTCACCGGGGGCCGGTTGCGCGTCGGCGACGACGAGCTCGAATACCTGCGACGGGTGCGCTCGGCCTCGGCCTTGCCCGTCCTCGCAGGGTTCGGCGTGCGCACCGCCGACGATGTCGCCGCCCTCGCCCCCCATGTCGACGGGGTCGTAGTCGGCAGCGCCCTGTTGGACGCCATCGATCGCGGCGAGGACCCGGCCTCGTTCATCGACGGGTTGCGAGCAGCGGGAGCGGCGGCGTGATCGTCGCGCTCAAACCAGACTGCTCGCTGAAGGAGCGGGCGGCCGTGGTGCGGTTCGTCGAGCAGAGAGGCGGGAGGCTGCTTGTCACCGTCCTGGGCAACCAGCCCCAGATCGGCCTCGTCGACGCAGCCGCCCGGGCGTTGGCGCCGGAGATATCGAAGATGGCGGGTGTGGCGGAGATTCTTGAGGCCGCCCCGCCCTATCCCCATGTGTCCCGCGAGTACCAGGCGGAGGCGACGGAGATCCGCATGGGCGGCGCCGTCATCGGGGCCGAGGAGATTGTTGTGATGGCCGGGCCCTGCTCGGTGGAGAGCAAGGCGCAGCTTGAGGCGATCGCCCGGTCGGTCGCCGCCTCCGGGGCGAGGATGCTCAGGGGCGGCGCCTTCAAGCCGAGGAGCTCTCCCTACAGCTTCCAAGGGCTGGGCGAGGAGGGTCTCGCCCTTCTTGCGTCGATGTCGGTCGAGACCGCGATGCCGGTTGTCACCGAGGTCGTCGCTCCCGAGGACGTCGGCTTGGTGTCGTCCTATGCCGACATGCTCCAGATCGGGGCGAGGAACATGCAGAACTTCCGGCTGCTCTCGGCGGCCGGGGAGCAGGAGCGGCCGGTCCTGCTCAAGCGGGGCTTGGCCTCGACTCTTGAGGAGTTGCTTCTTGCCGCCGAGTACGTGGTCTCGTCGGGGAATCCGAGAGTGGTGTTGTGCGAGCGGGGGATACGCACGTTCGAGACCGCCACGCGCAACACCCTCGACGTGAGCGCGGTCCCGGTTCTCAAGCAACGCACTCACCTGCCGGTGATCGTCGACCCGTCCCACGCCGCGGGGGACCGCGTCCTTGTCCCCCATCTCGCCCGGGCGGCAGCGGCGTGCGGCGCCGACGGGTTGTTGATCGAGGTGCACAACGAGCCGGAGAAGGCGTTGAGCGACGGCCCGCAGAGCCTCACCCTTGAGGGTTTCGCCGCCGTGATGGACGAGATCAGGGCGGTGGCGGCTGCGGTCGGTCGTTACGCCCAGGAAGCGCCCCGCGACGCGGCCAGGTGACCGGCCGGCGGGGCCTCGGTCGTCGCCTCGCGAGCGAATCGGGTGATGATCCGGTTGAGGGCGCCCAACTCGATGAGGAACGAGTCGTGCCCGTGTGACGCGACAATCGTCTCATACGTCGCGTTGGGGAGTCGGGCCGCCAGGCTCTTCACTTCGGCCACGGGGTAGAGGACGTCGCTTGTGATGCCGATCGCCAGGACCGGCGCCTCGATGGCGGCGAGGGCCCGCCCCTTGCCGCCTCGATCCCGCCCCAGGTCGTGGGTGTTCATCGCCTCGACCAGGGTGAGGTAGCTGTTGGCGTCGAAACGGTCCACCAGCTTGGCGCCCTGGTAGCGGAGGTAGGACTGGACCTCGAAACCCTCCTCGGTCTGCCGCCTCCCGAACCGGGTTTCGAAGCTGGCGGGGCCCCGGTAGGTGACCATCGCCATCATGCGGGCCGCGGCGAGGCCGTCGTCCGGGCCGTCGCCGGGCAGGTAGTAGCCGTCGCGGAAGCGGGCGTCTGACTCTATGGCGGCGCACTGGGACTCGGAGAAGGCGACCGCCCAGGCCGACTGGTCGGGGCCAGCGGCGATGGCCGCCGCGGCGCCGACCCGCTCGGGGTACATCGCCGCCCACTCCAAGGCCTGCATGGCGCCCATCGAGCCTCCGATGACCAACTTGAGGCGTCTCACGCCGAGATGGTCGAGCAACGCCGCCTGCAATTTCACCATGTCCCGGATCGTCACCGCGGGGAACCTGGCGCCGTACCAGTCGACGCTTCCCGCCGGGTAGCTGGTGGGCCCCGTCGTCCCGTAACAGCTTCCCAGCACGTTCGACGAGACGATGAAGTCGGCGTCGGGGTCGAACGCCCTGCCCGGGCCGAAGAGGCCGCCCCACCAGTCGTCGGCGTCGGCGTTTCCGGTCAGGGCGTGGCAGATCAGGATTGCCTCGGGCCCGGGCCTGCCCCATGTCCGGTAGGCGACCCGGGCCCCCCGAAGCTCCGCCCCGTACTCAAGGCGGAACACCCCGGGGGACTCGAAGAACCTGGTGTCGGGCGACACGGGCTCGCTCACGGGGCGCTCGCCTCCTCGCCCGCCTTGTCGAAGGCCTGCTCGAAGTCGGCCTTGATGTCGTCGATGTGCTCGATCCCCACCGAGACCCTGATCTGGTCCGGTCGGACGCCGGCGGCCGCCTGCTCCTCTTCCGTGAGTTGCTGGTGGGTCGTCGAGTTGGGGTGGATCACGAGGGTCTTGGCGTCGCCGACATTGGCGAGATGGGAGGCCAGCTCGACGGAGTCGATGAACCGGCGGGCCGTCTCGGCCCCTCCCCTGGCGCCGAAGGTCAACACGGCCCCGTAGCCGTTGCGCAGCAGTCGCTTGGCGTTCTCGTGATAGGGATGGCTCTCCAGCCCCGGGTACTCGACCCAGGCGACGTCGTCGCGGGCTTCGAGCCACCGGGCCAGCTCCAGGGCGTTGTCGACGTGACGCTGGGCCCGCAGCGACAGGGTCTCCAGCCCCTGAAGGAACAGGAACGAGTTGAACGGACTCAGCGCCGGCCCAAGGTCGCGCAGGCCCTCCACCCGGGCCCTGATGGCGAAGGCGATGTTGCCGAACGGGCTGTCGGGCCCGAAGGCGTCGGCGAAGACGAGGCCGTGATAGCCGGGCGAAGGTTCGCCGAAGGCGGGGAACCGGCCGTTGCGCCAGTCGAAACTCCCGGAGTCGACGATCACCCCGCCGATCGAGGTGCCGTGACCGCCGATCCACTTGGTGGCCGAGGCGACGACGATGTCGGCGCCGTGCTCGATCGGCCGGATCAGATAGCCGCCCGCGCCGAAGGTGTTGTCCACGATGAGGGGGGCGCCGTTGCGGTGAGCGGCTTCGGCGATGGCCGGTATGTCGGGGACGTTGAACCGGGGGTTGCCGATGCTCTCGAGGTAGACGGCCTTGGTGCGGTCGTCGATGAGTGCCTCGAAGTCGGAGGGGTCGTCTCCGTCCACGAACCGGGCCTCGATGCCGAGGCGGGCGAACGCTACCTTGAACTGGTTGTAGGTGCCTCCGTAGAGGTAACTCGAGGACACGATGTTGTCGCCTGCCTCGGCGATGGTGGTGACGGCGATGAGCTGCGCCGCCTGGCCGCTCGACACGGCGAGCGCGGCCAGCCCTCCCTCGAGCGCGGCGATCCGCTGCTCGAAGACGTCGGTGGTGGGGTTCATGATCCGGGTGTAGATGTTCCCGAATTCCTCGAGGGCGAACAGCCGGGCGCCGTGGGCGGCGTCGTCGAAGGTGTACGACGTGGTCTGGTAGATGGGCACGGCGCGGGCGTTGGTTCCCGGGGCCGGGCTCTGGCCCGCGTGCACCTGAAGCGTCTCGAATCGTTGGTTTCCGTTCATGGGTCTGGGTCTCCTCCCAAGTGAGGTCCCGCCCGACACCCGGCCCGGAATCAGAAAGACCCGCGACCGTCGCCGGTGCGGGCTTTGTGTGTTTGGTTTCCTGCTCTGGTGACTACACGTCGCGACCGCACGGCTCTTGGGGAGCCGAACACATCATGGCGAACGCGAAGTTCTCGAACATCTTGAGCGTCAGCATAACCGGCCTCCCCGTCGCTGTCAAGTCTTTTCTCAAACCGGTTTTCCAATGCTCTGGATTCGCCTATGCCATAGCTTGTGCATTGAGAATCCGGACTCCGCCCGGTTGAGGCCCCGGGCCTTGTCATCGAGGCCGCGGCGGCATGGGGCCGATGGGGGTCAGGGCTTGATCTCGGCGAGTCGCGCCCGGGCGAGCTCCAGGTAGTCGGCCTCGACGTCGAACCCGACGTAACGCCGCCCTGTGCTCGCCGCGGCCACGGCGGTGGTGCCCGACCCGAGGAAGGGGTCGAGCACGAGGTCCCCCAGGTATGAGTACAACTCGATCAGGCGCCGGGGGAGGGCGACCGGGAACGGCGCAGGGTGACCGACCTTGACAGCGCTCTCGGGCGGTATCTCCCAGATGTCGGTCGTGGCCTGGAGGAACTCATCGGCGTCGATGGATGGCTCGTACGGCAAACCCGTCTCCCGGCGCCGGGCCCGCCTCGGCGCCCGGTCGAAGCGCCCCTTCGAGGCGATGACCACCCGCTCGGTGACGTCGCGGAGCACCGGGTTCTGCGGCGAGCGGTAGGACCCCCAGGCGCAGTTCCCGCCGGCGGCCTTGGCCTTACGCCAGATCACCTCGCCGCGTAGAAGCATCCTCAGGTCGTCTTGGAGGATCTTGATGACGTCGGCTGACAGGCTCCGGTAGGGCTTGCGGCCGAGGTTGGCGACGTTGACCGCCATCCGGCCGCCGGGCTCGAGCTTGCGGAGGCACGTGGCCAACACGTCCCTCAGCATCTTCAGGTACTCGACGTAGCTGGAGGGGACATGCCCCGGCGTCGTGTCGACCTCGTAGTCCTTCCCCGCGAAGTAGGGGGGCGAGGTCACCACAAGCGCCACCGAGCGGTCGGCCACCTGGTCGTCGGCCATCTCCGCGGCGTCGGCGTGGAACAACGCGTCGACGACGACGGGCGGTTCCACCTGATCGTCCTTGGAGACGATAGGAGCGGGGAACCGTTCGTAGAACGCCGTCGAGTCGTGAGTCTCGCGCCTGCCTGACCCGAACCGGGATGTGGCAGACATGGCAGGAAGCTACTCCGACGAGGCCCCTGACGCCGTGTCGAGATCCAACGACGCCGAGTTGATGCAATAGCGGAGCCCCGTCGGCTGGGGCCCGTCGTCGAACACATGCCCGAGATGGCCGCCGCAGACGGCGCACTTGGCTTCGGTGCGGGTCATGCCGAGGGAGCGGTCCTCCGACTCCTCCACGCCGGCGGAAGCCAAGGCACGGCTGAAGCTCGGCCAACCCGTGCCCGAGTCGTACTTGTCTTCGCTGGAGAAGAGCCCCTCGCCGCACCCCGCGCACCGGTAGGTCCCCGGGGCCTTCGCGTCCCAGTACTCGCCCGTGAAGGCGCGCTCGGTGCCGCCCCGCCGCAGGACGTCATACCGGTCGGGGCCCAGCTTCTCCTCCCACTCGGCTTCTGTCCCTGGGAGTTCGCCTATCCCGGGGTGATCGCTCATCTCCCATCATTCTACGCCCAAGTCGCGCTGCAAACGTTCGATGAACACCCGGAGGCCGGGGTTGAGGGCGTGGCGGGCGCGATCGGGCGCGGCCCACTCGACGCGGTCGATCTCGGGGTGCTCCCGCCCGCGCAACGTGAAGGTCCCGGGGACGAGCGACGCCGGGTCGTAGTCCCGACTGACCGCCCAGGCCACGACCGTCTTCCTTGAGCGCATGACCGTCTCCCCGAGGGGGAGCCACGGGCGGTCGGGCGCCCGCCAGCCGGTCTCCTCCTCGAACTCCCGGGCGGCGGCTGACTCGTCGTCCTCGCCGTCTTCGACGAGGCCTTTGAGGAGCGTCCACACTCCTTTGTCCCGCCCCGCGAAGAAGGGGCCGCCCGGATGCGCGATCAGGACCTCGAGGTCGTCGCGCACTCGATACGGGAGAAGGCCCGCCGATCTCATCGCGCGAGACTAACCTTGTGGAGTGTGAGCGCTCTCACCGCCTATACGTCGACGACTCTGGCGCCCGCGGCCTCCGAGACCAGCCTCCAACACGGGGAGTCCCTCGGCCCCGCCGTCAAGCGGGTCACGATGGAGCTTCTGGAGACGGCCGCCGCCGGCTACTTCAAGGGCGAGGCCGAGTTCGGCCGGGCGGTCCACAAGTCGCGGAAGGCGATCAAGAGAGTGCGCGCCCTCCTCCGCCTGGTCCGCGGGGAGCTTGGCGACAGGGTCTACCGCTATGAGAACTGGGCGCTGCGCGACACCGCTCGATTGGTCAGCGACGTCCGCTCCTCGGCGGCGATCATCGGCACAGCCAAACTCGTGTCGGATCTATACGGCGACTTGCTCGCCGACCACACCTTTGACGAGATGGTCGCCCGGCTGGAGCGGCGCCGGGACGTCATCGAGGCGGCGGCCCTTGAAGACTCCGACCTCACAAACCGGGTCGTCCGCAACTTGGAGCGCGCCTACCACCGCTACTCGGGGTGGCCCGCCGAGCCGGAGGCCCGGGAGATCTACGGCATGGGCGTCCGCGACGGCTTCGCCGCCATCAAGCCGGGCCTGACCCGCATCTACGCGCGCGGCCGGAGGGAGATGGTGGAGGCATACGCAAAGCCGAGCGCGGAGCGTTTCCACTTGTGGCGGAAGCGGGCAAAGTACCTGCGGCACCAGATGGAGTTCCTCACGCCGCTGTGGCCGGAGGTCGTCGGCGGGTACGCCTCTAGCCTGGACACGCTCGGGGAGGTCCTCGGGGAGGATCACGACCTGGCGGAGCTGACCGACCTCATCTTCGAGCAGCCCGACCTGTGCCCCGACCCGCGGGAGCGTTCGCTGTTCGCCGTTCTCGCTCAGCAGCGCCGATCGGAGCTGCAGGTCGCCGCCGAGGTCCTCGGCCGTCGGGCCTACGCCGAGAAGCCGGCCTCGATGCACGCCCGCTTCGGCGAGTACTGGGAGAGCAGGCGGATGGAGATGAGTCGGCCGTTGGACGTGTTGGCCCTCCCCTGAGGGTGAGGCACGGCCCGGTCAGTCGACCTCGCTCGCGAGCTGGATCACGGTGAAGTGGCCGTCGGTCGGGTCAGCCAGCCCGGAGAAGGCGCCGACGTCGGGGATCTCCATAGTCGCGTAGTCGACTGAGGCACCGTTCGCCGTGGCGGTCTCGACTGCGGCGGCGATGTCGTCGACCGCGAAGTAGACGCTCCAGTAGTTGGGGATCTCGGCCATCGGCTTCTTCAGGGCGCCGCCGACCGCCCGCTCGCCGACGGAGAACGCCGTGTAGGGGCCGCTGGGCATCTGCGACGTCTCGTAGGTCCAGCCGAACACCTCGGCGTAGAAACCCATCGCCTTCTCGACATCGTCGGTCTGCAGCTCAGTCCAGTTCAGGGCCCCGTGCTCGTTGACGATTGCAGCGCCGAAGTGGCGTTTGGCCTGCCAGACGCCGAAGGCGGCGCCGGTGACGTCCGAGGCAAAGGCCATGCGCCCCGCGTCCATGACGTCGATGCACTCCATGATGACGGCGCCGCCTGCGGCCCTGATCTTCTCCACCGCGGCGTCGGCGTCGTCGACCGCGATGTACATGGACCAGGCCGTGGGCTGACCGGGACTCTGGACCGGCCCGATCCCCGCCGCGCTCAGGCCGTTCTTGGCGGCCATCGTGTAGGGGGTCGAGTCGGTCTTGGGCTCGTCGTACTCCCAGCCGAAGATCTCGGCGTAGAACCTCTTGGCGGCTTCCACGTCTGTGGTCGCCAGGTCGGCCCAGCAGGGTGTGCCCGCCGGGTATCCGTCTCGTGTCGGCATGTGCGCTCCTTTTCTCCTCAAGCTTCTCAAGCGGAGGTTAGCCGCCGGATGCGACAGTGAGTCGGGAGGGCGGGCAGCGACGGGCCGTCCTCATGCGGCCTGCCCCGCGAGTTGCGTACAGGGCGCTTCGCCGGGCGCCGGGCACAACAACTCCAGCGATCGCTCAGAGCTGGCCGGAGCTCTCGGTCCCAGCAGCGGGGTCGTCGCAGCGGCTGAGGAGGAAGTCGGTCGCGTAGTCGGGCAGGGGCGACCCGGTGATGTGGCGAGCGGCGAGGTCGCCGGCCCCGGCCGCCGCCATCACCCCGAACCCGGACATAGCGGTCGCCAGATGGATCCCCGGCGCGCCCGAAGGGCCGATCAACGGCCGGTTCCGCCGCGTCTTGGTGTAGTAGCCGCCGTCCATGGAGATCTCGGGGAGACCGTCCAGGTAGGCCGCAAGCCCCGGCGCCATGGCGGCCAGCCCGCGTATCACGACCTCCGGGTAGAGGTAGTCGGCGGGCAGCGGCCAGGTCGGTTCCATCACCTGCCTGCGGTACTCCCACAAAGCGACAAGCCATGAGCTGTCGGCGCCTCCCTCCGGGCGCATGTGGCAGAAGGCGGGCATCAGCCCCGCCGCGTCGGAGCGGCCTATCCGCTCCAGCTCGGCCCGCTCGGGGCCCGACCAGTCGATGTGCTGCTGGTCGCTCCAGATCATCATCGGGGCGTCGCGGGGGATGGCGCCGAGGCGGTCCCTGAAAGCGACCTTCAGGTGGAGCTCGGAGTGGACGGGGAGGTCGACGCCCGCCATCTCGGCGACGTCCTTGGACATCGGCCCGGCGGCGACGACGACCGCCTCGGCCTCGATCGTCGAGCCGTCGTCGAGGGTCACGCGGCGCCCGTCGATCCCGGTCGCCTCGGAGGCGATCAGCTCGGCGCCGCAGTCCCTCGCCCGGTCGAGCATCCAGGCGCCGAAGGTCTGCGCGCTGAACCACCCGGCGCGCCGCACATGGACGGCGCCGACGGCTTTCTCGATGACGAAGGGGAAACGCTCCCGCAGAAGCCCAGGGTCGAGGATGTCAACGCCGTCCTCGGCGGGCCCGTAGGACTCCGGCCCGGGATGCTCCCTGACCGCGCCTCCACCGAAGTCGGACGTGAGGGCCGCCTGCTCGCGCATGCCTTGGAGCGTGGAGCGGTCCGACGTGACAAAGAGGTAGCCGCGACGGCTCAGGCCGAAAGCGCCGCCCAACTCGTCGGACATCTCCTCCAACAGGTCGATCGACCGACTCATCAGAGCGGTCATCGGGCGGCTGGGCCACCAGTTGCGGTAGGCCTCCGTCGACTTGTCGGAGGTCAACGTCAGGGGGGGCCGAGGATCGACGACCACCACCTTGCCAACCCCGTGGCGCACGGCCAGGTGGTAGGCGACGGCGACGCCGGCCACGCCCGCGCCGATAACAATTACGTCGGCCTTGCGTGTCATGTGACGAGGCTCCGGGCCAACTCAGCCGCCGACTCGGCGGTGACGCCGAACTTGTCGGCCAACACGGCAGGAGGCGCAGAGGCGCCGAAACGGTCGACGCCGAGACAGGCCCCGTCGGCGCCGACGACCCGCTCCCAGCCGAGCGTCGAGCCGGCCTCAACGGAGACCCTGGGCGCCGAGCCGAGGACACCCTCGCGGTAGTCGGCGGGCCGGCTGAAGAAGAGCTCCCAGCAGGGGAGGCTCACGACGCGGGCCGAGATGTCGTCGGTCGCCAACAGGTCGGAGGCGCTGAGGCAGACGGCCACCTCCGAGCCTGTGCCGATGAGCGTGACGTCGGTCCCGTCGCGGACGATGTAGCCGCCGCGGGACACCCCGCCCGGGACCGGCTCCAGGGTCGGGAGCTTCTGCCGGGACAAGATCAACGCGACCGGGCCGTCGGTGCGGTTGAGGGCCAGCTCCCAGGCTTCGACGGTCTCATTGGCGTCGGCCGGCCTGATAACCCAGAGGCCGGGCATCGCTCGCAGCGAAGCCAGGTGCTCGATCGGCTGGTGGGTGGGGCCGTCCTCGCCGAGGAGGATCGAGTCGTGAGTCCACACCCACACCGCCGGCGCCCCCATGAGCGCGGAGAGGCGCACCGACGGGCGCATGTAGTCGCTGAAGGCGAGGAACGTCGAGCCGTAGGGCTTCAGCCCGCCGTGCACGGCCATGCCGGTCGTAATCGCGCCCATCGCATGCTCGCGGACCCCGAACGCGATGTCCCGCGCCCCCCGGTCGCCCTTCGAGAAGAGGCGGGAGGAGTCGATGGCGGTCTTGGTGGAGGCGGCGAGGTCGGCCGACCCCCCGATCAGCCCCGGCGCCTTCTCGGCCATCTCCGCGAACAGGGCGCCCGCCGAGGCCCGGGTGGCGACCTTCTGGCCGACTTCGAAGCCGGGCCCTTCCAGCCTCGCCGGCACGGGGGAGAACAACGCGTTCCAGAGGCGGCGCTCCTCGGCGCCGGCGGCTTCGAGCCGGCCCCTCCAAGCGGCGTGCGCCTTCCTGCCCTTGTCCATAGCCGCGGCGAAGAACTTGTAGACCGAGTCGTCCACGACGAAGTCGGGTTCCGTGGGGTGGCCCATCGCCTCCTTCGTCAACCTGATCTCCTCGGCGCCGAGCGGCTGGCCGTGAGAGGCGGCGGAGCCCGCCATGTTGGGGGCGCCGTGGGCGATGTGCGTCCGGCAGAGGACGAGGGAGGGCCGGCCTTCTTCCGCCAGCGAGGCCCTCACGGCCTCGGCCACCGCCTCGCGGTCGTGACCGTCGACCCTGACCGTGTGCCACGACTGGGCCTCGAACCTCCGGGCGATGTCCTCGGAGAAGGTGATGTCGGTGGGGCCGTCGATCGAGATCCTGTTGTCGTCGTAGAGGTAGATCAGCTTGTCCAGCCCGAGGTGGCCGGCCAGCGAGGCGGCCTCGGAGGCGACCCCCTCCATGAGGTCGCCGTCGGAGACGATCCCGAAGGTGTGGTGGCTCATCAGCGCTTCGCCGAGGCGGGCTCTCAGGTGGGCCTCGGCGACGGCCATGCCCACCCCGGCGGCGAGCCCCTGCCCGAGGGGTCCCGTGGTCATCTCGATCCCCAGCTTGTGGTCGATCTCGGGGTGACCGGCGGCGGCGCCGCCCCACTGGCGGAAGTTGCGCAGGTCGTCGAGCGTCAGCGGGAACCCGGCGAGGTGGAGTAGGGAATAGAGGAGCATCGAGGCGTGGCCGGCGGAGAGCACGATACGGTCCCGGTCGGTCCAGTCGGGGGCTGCCGGGTCGACCTTGACGAATCTCGACAGGAGCGTCACGGCCATGTCGGCCATGCCCAGCGGGGCGCCGGGGTGGCCGCTGTCGGCCCTCTGCACGGCGTCCATCGCCAACGCCTTGACCGCGTTGACCGCCGACTGCTCGGGGGAGAGCGACTGCGACATCGGCGACGAGGGTACCGGGGAGGCCCCGTCGGCGGGCGCGGCGTCAGACCGCTACAGCCGGGGGCGCCCCATCTTGTCGCGCTCGGCGTCCATGCGGACCAACTCGTCTTCGCCGGTGAAGACGACCTTGGGGTCGGGGGTGAAGTCGAGGTCGGGATCGCGCCCGTCGTAGTCCACCGAGTTGAGGATCGCCTTCATCGTGTTCAACCTCGCCTTCGGCTTGCTGTTGGAGCGGATGATTGTCCACGGGGCGATGTTTGTCGACGTGCGCTCAAGCATCCGGTGCTTCATCTCGGTGAAGTCGTCCCAGAGCTCTTGGGCCTGAAGGTCGATCTCGCTGAGCTTCCACTGGCGCAGGGGATCTTCGCGGCGCCGGTTGAACCTTCTTGCCTGAGTTTTCTTGTCGACGCTGAAGTAGAGCTTCACGAGCACGGTGCCTTGGCGGACCAGGTCTTTCTCGAAGCCGACGACGCCGCGGAGGAAGTCGCGATACTCCGCTTTCGAGCAGAAGCCGAAGACGGGCTCGACGAGGGCGCGGTTGTACCAGGAGCGGTCGAAGAGGACGATCTCGCCTCCGGCCGGGAAGTGCCGGACGTAGCGCTGGAAGTACCACTGGGTCTTGTTCTGCTCGGTGGGTTTGCCGAGGGCCACCACGCGGGAGCGCTTCTCGTTCATGTAGCGGTTGACCCGTCGGATCGTTCCGCCCTTGCCGGACGCGTCGCGACCGTCGAAGAGGACGATCATCGGGATCTGATGGGCTTCGAGATGGCGCTGGAGCTTGAGCAGCTCGGCCTGGTACGGCCGCAACGGCATGTCTTTCTCGTGGGCCCGGATCTGCTCGAGCAGAGCGTCGCGCTCAGCCTCGACTTTGGCGAGGCGAGCCTCCAACTCGGTGTGACGCTCGCCGGCGTCGGTCTTGTCGGCGCCCGTCTCGACCGTATCGGTCTTGCCCGCGTCCGCCTCGTTCGCTTCGTGCTTCTTGGTGTCTACAACGGCCACAATGTCCCGATTCTCCGCTCCGAGAATGCGCCGGTCAAGTGCCGAACGGCCCTATTCGCTCACTCGCGGGGCCGGCAGGCCCGGCACGGCTTCAACCCGGCTTCTCTCGCCTCGGCGACTGAGCCGAAGTCGACGAAGGCGGCGGTTCGGCGGATCAGGCGGCAGGTCGGGTGGTGGAAGGTGCCTGCTGATGCGTCGCCGCGCACCCTGACGCGGCGGGAGGCGAGGCCCTCCAGCCAGTCGGGGTTTGCCTCCTCGCTCTCCAAGAGCCGGCGTTTGTGGTGTGGGCCGCCCAGGGAGTAGCCGCCGAGGCGCCCGTCGGAGCGAACCACGCGGTGACAGGGGATGATGAGCGGGATCGGGTTGGCGGCGACGGCGCTCCCCGCGGCCCGGGCCGCCTTCGGCCTGCGCACCTTGGCGGCGAGCCAAGCGTAGGGGCGCACCTCCCCTTTGGGGATTGCGGCGGTCGCGCGCAGGACTTCGGCTTGGAACGGCGTCGCCGCCCGGAGGTCGATCGGCAGCTTGCCCGGCGTCCCGGCCTCGAGGGCGGCGGGGATGGCGCCGGCCCACGCCGAGGGCGCCTCGGCCCTGATGAGGGAGCGGCCGAACCTGGATCGGTGGCGTTCTTCGAAGCCGCCGTCGGCGAGGTCGACCGAGGAGACGCCCACGGTGTTGAACGCCACCATCACGTCGCCGATCACCGTCTCGTGCAGGTCGTACCCGTCGGCGACCCCGGCGCCGAGGGCGGCGCCTTCGGCGACGCCGCTCGGCAGCGGTCCCGTCAGGTCGCTGAGGGCGCTTTCGATGCTCATCGTCTCTCCTTCTTGGTTGTTGCTCATGTTTGTGAGTCCTCTGCCTCGATCGCTTGACGCAGCCGGGCGAGGCCCCGGTGAATGTCGGCCTTGACGGTGCCCTCGGGGCGGCCGGTGGCCTCGGCGATGTCCGCGGTCCCCAGCCCGGCGACGTGCCGCAACACGACAGCGGCGCGCTGATGGCGGTTGAGTCGGCTCAGCCGAGCGTCCCAGGCGGCGCCGTCCGCCACCTCGGGATCCTCGACTGCGACGTCGGTCATCTCGACGAACGTGGGGCGGCGGGACCGGTCCCGGAGGCTGTTGCGCCCCAGGTTGAGGGCGATCGTCCACAACCACGGCGCCGCCCGGAGAGACACGATTCGATCCCGGTCGTAGGCGCGGAGCGCCGTGTAGGCGCGGATGAACGTCTCCTGAGTCAGGTCCTCGGCTTCCTCGTGGTCGTTGGACATACGTCGCAGGCCCCAGTAAATCCGCGCGCCCATCGCCTCGACCAAGGCATGAAATGAGCCGTCGAGATCGTCGGCGAGAGCTCTGCCCAAATCTTCCATCACCATTGAGAACACCGCGTCGCCCCTTCCGGTTGCACCCAAATCGGTTTCCTAATGGCCTGGATTCGCCTATACCGTAACTGGGAGAGAAAGAGTGGCGCTCGGGCCGGAGATCTTCCAGGTCCTGCAACATCCTCCCCCGCCTCCCATGGGCTCGGCGGCTCTCGGCGCGCTCAACTTGGTGAGCGGAGGCGCCGCTCCTATCCTCGGCTCTCATGGCGCGGACGATCGAGCAGGCCTTGGCCGCCGCCGAGGCGGCCCTCGACGCGGGAGGCGGTCTCGCCGGGACCGGCTTCTGGCCCGCCGTCGCCCAGGTCAAAGCCGACCCGGAGTTGATCGAGCGGCACGCCGACAGGATCGCCGCCATCGACGCCCGCGCCTTCGACGACTGGGCGTTGCTGACGGTCCCGGTGGGCGTCGGGACCCTTCTGGCGCTCCTGGGCTCCGCCGCCGGACTGACCCTCGTGGGAGTCGCCTACGCCTACGACGGCCTCGCAGGGGTGCTCCTCTTCTATGCCGGGTTGGCGGCGCTGCTCATCACGACACACGGCCTCGGCCACTTGGCCGTCGGGGCCGTAGTCGGCATCCGTTTCACCAAGTGGTTCATCGGCACATGGGCGATGCCCCAGCCCGGCGTCAAGGTCGACTACGCCGCCTACCTGCGCGTCTCCCCCGCCCGGCGGGCCTGGATGCACGCCTCGGGCGCCGTCGTCACCAAACTCGTCCCCTTCGCGCTGATCGGCTCGGCGGTCGCCGCCGACCTCCCCGCCTGGGCGATCTGGGCGCTGGTCGCGCTCGGCGCCGTCATGGCGATCACAGACATCGCCTGGTCGACGAAGAGCTCGGACTGGATGAAGTTCCGTCGGGAGATGTCCTTCGCTCAGAGGCCCTGATCGGGGATCGACCCGTCGGTCCGGTGCATCTCGTCGTGGGCGGCCACCATCTCGTCGAAGTCGGGTGGGTTCTCGACATCGATGGCGATCAGGTGCCGGCTCGTAGGGTCGCCCGTCTGATCAAGCTTGCGGGCCGCGCCGATGAGAGCTGCGGCGGCGTCGTCGATCCGCGAGTGCTGGGCGAGATGCTCCTCCCAACTCTCGACCAGGAACATCTCGGTGAGTCGGGTCGGGTCGGAGGTGTGCCGGAACAGGCGCCAGCGGTATGCGCCGGTGCTCAGGCGAACGAGGCGGATGTCGTTCATGCGGTCGGTGAACTCGACGAAGTCGTCTTGGTCGATCTTCCAGGTGTTGAGGACGATCACCGGGCCGCCCTCGACGGCGGTCTCGTGGGGGCCGCGCCTGCGCCCTTCGGTGAACTCGGGCGCCCTGATGTCGTCGATGCGGGGCGTGCGGAAGCGGGGGCTGAGCGCCCCGAGCGCGAGGGCGCCTGAGCAGAACACGACGAGGGCGGCGCCCGCGCCCACCCGATCGGCGACCATGCCGGAGAGGATCGACCCGACGGGGAGGATCCCGGCGAAGGCGAGCATGTAGAGCGACATCGCCCGACCGCGGATCCACTCCGGGGCCATCAACTGGGCGGCGGCGTTGAGGGTGGACAGGGTGAGCAACCAGAAGAACCCCACCGCCACCATCGCGGCGGAGGCGACCGCCGGGCCGCCCGCCAGCCCGAGGAGTATCCCCGACGCTCCGAAGGCTGTGATCGTGTAGGGGATGGAGCTTCCCTTGATGAGTCTCATCAGGGCGGGCCTGGCGAAGGCCCCGACCAGGGCGCCGGAGCCCATCGCGCCGAGGAGGCCGCCGAGCATCGCCGCGCCGCCTCCGAGGCCCTCGGCGCGACTGGGGAGAAGGGCTTGGATTGAGGCCGATGTCACCGCGAACAGGGCGGTCAGCGTGAGCAGGCGGCTGAAGGGCGGGGTGAAGCGAGCGAATCGGACGCCCAACGAGATGGCCGACCCGATGGAGGCCGAGTCGCGGTCCCTGGCCGACAACTGCGACCCGATGACCGCCAGCACGGCGATCATCGCCGCGTAGGTCGCGGAGTTGAGGGCGAAACCCGCGGCGGCCCCGTATCCGGCTATGACAAGCCCGCCGACTGCGGGGCCCACCGCCCGGGCGGCGTTGAACGCGGCGGAGTTGAGCGCCACCGCCGAGGCGACCATGTACCTGGGCACCAAGTCGGGCACAAGCGCGTGCCAGGCGGGGAGGTTGAGGGCCAGCCCTGTGCCGAGCAACAGGCCGAGGCCGAGCAGGATCTGGGGGTTGATCAGGTCGGCGAAGGTGAGAGCGGCCATGGTCGCCGCCGACCCGCCCATGATGAGCTGCGCGATCAGCATGAGCTTGGTGCGGGAGAACATGTCGGCGAGGGCGCCCGCGGCGAGCGAGAAGAAGAGCAGGGGGAGCGTCGGCGAGGCCACCATCCACCCCACCCATGTGTTGGAGCCGGTCAGCTCCAGCATCAGCCAGGCCCCGGCGACCATCTGGATGAAGCTGCCCGAAGCGGAGAGGATGTTCGCCGCCCAGAGCCAGCGGAACCGGGGGAACTTGAGGGGGGCGACCGCCGAAGACATGAGCGTGTGCAGTATTCCAGCTCCTAGCCGCACTACTTCACACGCATCTTCCAGTGTGTGCAACAACCCAGCTCCTGGCCGCACTACTGCACACGCTGGGCTTCCGGCCCGGCGAGGCGGTCGGGTACGGTTGGCGCCGCCATGTCCGACCCAGGCGGCGAGGCCGCGGAGACCTTTGAGGAATTCAAGGACTCCTTCTCCTACGGGTCGAGAAACGACCTGTCGTTCAAGTTCATGAAGAGTCTGAGCCTTGAGGAGGCCGCCGAGCTCATCAGGCGAACACTCCATGAGGTCGGGGAGCTCTTCGACGACCCGACGGCCGACCGCCTCATCGACCTCGCCTACGAGGCGCAGGTGCGCGGCTACACGCCGCCGCCGGGCGCCGAGCGCCGTTACGTCTATGAGGACCGCCCCTTCCGGGCGCCGGCGAAGCCGCTGAGCGAGACCGTCGTCGGCTTGGTCGCCTCGTCGGGCCACTTCCTCGCAGACGACCCTCCGCCGGAGGTCCCCGCCGACATGACCCAGGAGGAGGCCGCGGCGGCGGTCAGCGAGTTCATGCGGCGGGCTCCCACACTGAGCGAGATCGGGAAGGACACGCCCCCGGAGGCATTGCGCGTCAGGCAACCGGGTTACGACATCCGCTCGGCCGAGCGCGACCACAACGTGACGTTCCCGCTTCAGCCGCTCCGCGAAGCCGAAGCCGAAGGCCTGATCGGGACTCTCGCCCCCGTCGCCTACTCGTTCGTCGGCGTGTGCTCCCAGGGCCGTTTGCGCAAGGAGCTTGACGGCTGGGTCGAGCGTTGGCTTGCGGCCGGCGTCGAGGCGCTGCTCCTTGTCCCCGTCTGACCCGTGTGTCACGTGTCGGTCGGGCATGTAGCGAGAGGAGCGGAGGAAGCGGGGTTGCCGACCGTCGCCGTCGTCGTGCGCTCGTTCCGCCATGTCGCGGAGGAGATGGGGTACCCGCGAGCGGTCGTCACGCGTCACCCGATGGGCCGCCCGATGGGCCCGCCCGGGGCAGCCGGCGTCCACCGGAGGGTCCTCACCGCGGCGCTCGACCTTCTCGCCTCGGCTTCGGAGGGCGGGTCGATCGTCGAGTTGGAGTCGCCCTACCGGCCCATGCGAACGAGCAGCGGCCTGTAGCCCCGGTCATGAGAGACACCGCGCTCGACGCCGCCCCAAACGTTGACGCAGGCCTTCTGCGCCTGCTCGAGTCGAGAGCCTCAGCGACGGAGGGCGGGGTCCGCATCCCGGTGCTCGCTCCTTTCACGGAAAGCGAGATCGGCACGGCGCCCGCGGCCTCGGCGAGCGACGTCGCTGATGCGGCTGCCAGGGCCCGCGACGCGCAGACGAGGTGGGCCCGGCGGAGCGTCGCCGACAGGGCGAGGGTGCTGTCCCGTTTCCACGACCTGGTGATCGACCGGGCCGACACTGCGATCGACTTGGTGCAGCTTGAGGCGGGCAAGGCGCGGACTCCCGCGTTCGAGGAGGTCTTCGACGCAGCCGCGACCGCCCGCTACTACATGAGCACCGGCCCCAAGCTGCTCAAGCGGAAGCGCCGAGCGGTGTCGATGCCCGGGTTGACGAAGGCGTGGGAGTCTCGTCGCCCGATCGGGGTCGTGGGAAACATCACACCCTGGAACTTCCCCTTCACGCTCGCCGTCTCCGACATGATCCCGGCGTTGCTCGCGGGGAACGCCGTGATCATCAAGCCCGACGAGAGGACCCCCTACTCGGCGTTGTACGGGGCCCTCCTGCTCGAGGAGGCGTGGCTGGCTAAGGACGTGCTCCAAGTCGTCACGGGACGCGGGGAGGAGGCGGGCGCGGCGCTGGTCGATCAGGTCGACTTCATCGCCTTCACCGGGTCGACCGAGGTCGGCCGCACGATCGCGGAGCGAGCCGGGCGCCGGCTCATCGGGGCGTCGTTGGAGCTTGGAGGCAAGAACGCGGCGCTTGTGCTCGAGGGCGCCGACCTCGACCGGGCGGTCCCCGGCTTGTCCCGCGCCGTCTTCGCCAACAGCGGGCAGCTCTGCCTGGCCATGGAGCGCATCTATGTGCACGAGAGCGTCAAGGACGAGCTCACCGAGAGGCTCGTCGAGCACACCCGATCGCTCCCGATCAACACAAGGTTCGATTTCTCGTCGGCGATAGGGGCGATGATCGACCGACGCCACTTCCAGAAGGTGGACGGCCATGTCCAAGACGCCGTCGCCAAGGGGGCGACTCTTCTCACGGGGGGTAAGCCGCGACCGGACATCGGGCCGCTGTTCTACGACCCGACCCTCCTCACCGACGTCGACGACTCGATGGAGGCGTGCCGGGCCGAGACGTTCGGCCCCGTCGCGGCGATCTACGGCTACGAAGATGTTGAGGACGCGATCGCCGAGGCGAACGACTCGGAGTACGGGCTCAACTTCAGTGTGTGGGCCGGGGACGCGGGCAGGGGCGTGGAGGTCGCCTCCCGGCTCGACGCGGGCACGGTGGGGGTCAACGACGGATACGCCGCGGTCTGGTCCAGCTATGACGCCCCGATGGGAGGGTTGAAGGCGTCGGGCGTCTCTCGTCGCCACGGCGCGGTCGGGATTCTCAAGTACACGGAGGCCCAGACGGTGGCTGTTCAGCGATTTCTCCACGCCTTCGCCCCTCCGTCGAGAGTGCCCTATGAGCGTTACCAGGCCGTCCTGGGCGCGCTTCTCAAAGCCCTGAAGAGGCTGCCGTTCTACAAGTGAGCGGACGGCCGGCCCTGGTCGGCGCCTTGGTCGGCGCCCTGATCGGGCCCGCCGCCTGCGTCTCGCCTCCGTCGGACGGCGAGGTCTTCGTCTCTGCGGCCGCCTCCTTGAGCGACGCGTTCGCCGATATCGAGGCCGAGCTTGAGGCGCAGAGCCCGGGTTTGGACGTCCGGCTCAACTTGGCGGGCAGCTCGCTCCTCGCGGAGCAGGTCTTGTCCGGGGCGCCGGTGGATGTCTTCGCCTCGGCCGACGCGGCCCACATGGACAGGCTGGCGGCCTCCGGCCTGATCTCGGGCGAGCCCCGAGTGTTCGCAGCCAACTCGATGCGGATAGCGACGCCGCCGGGGAACCCGGCGGGTGTCTCCGGCCTGGAGGCTCTCTCCGACGAGAGCCTGTACATCGGCCTGTGCGACGAGTCCGCCCCGTGCGGCCGGCTCGCCCGCGAGGTGTTGGCCGCCGCCGCGGTGACGGCCTCGGTCGACACCTTCGAGCCCAACGTGCGGTCGTTGCTCACGAAGATCGCCCTCGGCGAGTTGGACGCGGGGATCGTGTACGTCACCGACGTGTTGGCGGCCGACGGCGAGGTCACAGGCGTCGGCATAGCCGACGACTTGAACGCGCACACCGCCTACCCGATAGCGACCGTCGCCTCCGGCCCCAACCCGGCGGGGGCCGGCTTGTTCGTCGACTTTGTCCTGTCCGACCGCGGGCGGGCGATTCTCGCCGATCACGGGTTCGCCGCGCCGTGAGCCGACGGCGGGCCGGGGTTCCGATCCCGATTGCGGCTCTCGCCGCGGTGGGTGTCGTCTTCTTCGTCGTCCCCCTCGTCGGGCTGTTGGCCCGCGCCCCGTGGGGCGAGTTGGGCGGTCTTGTGACCAGCGACGCGGCGTTGGAGGCCCTTGCCGTCTCCGCCGTGTCCTCCCTGTCGGCGACGGCTGTCTCGGCTGTGATCGGCATCCCCTTGGCCTGGGTGCTGGCCCGAGCCGAGTTTCGAGGCAGGTCGCTGGTCCGTGCCTTGGTGCTGTTGCCCCTCGTCTTGCCGCCGGTGGTCGGGGGCGCGGCCCTGCTGTTCGCCCTGGGCCGGAGCGGCGTCGTCGGCGGCCCGCTCCATGAGGCCACGGGGCTGGTGTTGCCGTTCAGCGTCTGGGGCGTGATCGTCGCGGCGGCCTTCGTCTCGATGCCGTTCCTGGTCATCACCGTCGAAGCTGCTTTGCGCAACCTCGACGGGAGGCACGAGGGGGCGGCGGCGTCTCTGGGGGCGGGGCGGTGGACCGTTATGAGGAGGGTGACACTCCCGATGATCCGGCCCTCCCTGGTAGCCGGGTTGGTCCTCACATGGGCCCGCGCCGTAGGGGAGTTCGGCGCCACCGTCACTTTCGCCGGCGCCGCCCCGGGGGCGAGGACGCTGCCGATCGCCGTGTTCATAGCCTTGGAGAGCGATCGGGACGCGGCGGTCGCACTCAGCCTGATCTTGGTCGCCGTCTCGCTGATTGTGCTGGTCGCCTTGCGCGATCGTTGGGCGGGCGGCCGGTGAGCGGTCTCAGCGCCGTGATCGGCGTCGACCGGGGCGGGCTCAGCCTCAACGCGGAGTTGACGGCAGAGCCGGGGACGACCTTGGCCCTGCTGGGCCCCAACGGGGCCGGGAAGTCGACAGTCGTCGACGCCGTGGCCGGGTTGGCGCCTTTGTCAAAGGGGCGGATCTCGCTGGGCGGGCGCGTCCTCGACAAGCCTTCGGGCGGGGTCTTCGTCCCGCCGGAGGAGAGGCGCGTCGGGGTGGTGTTCCAAGACCTTCTGCTGTTCGGGCACATGACCGTGGCCGACAACATCGGCTTCGGGCTGAGGAGCGCGGGGGTGGGCCGGGAGGAGGAGGCGGCCGGGGTTGAGCGGTGGTTGGGGCGGATGGGGTTGACCGCGATGGCCCGCCGCAGGGCGAGGGACTTGTCGGGAGGCGAGGCGCAGAAGGTCGCCCTCGCCAGGGCCCTGGTCACGGCGCCGGACCTGCTGCTTCTCGACGAGCCCACTTCGGCTCTCGACGCGGGGGCACGGGTCCGCGCCAGACGCGACCTGGCCGACCGGCTCGCCGAGTTCGAGGGGCCTCGGGTGCTGATCACCCACGATCCCGCCGAGGCGTTCCTACTCGCCGACGAGATCGTGGTCCTTGAGGGCGGGGTCGTCACCCAAGCGGGCGCCGCCGAGGAGATCCGGCTTCGTCCCCGGACCGGGTATGTGGCCGACCTGGTCGGCGTGAACCTCTTGACCGGGACGGCGCGAGGCGGGGTGATCGACGTCGGCGGGCACTCGATCCGGGCGGCGGGCGCAGCCGTCGGCGGCGAGGTCCTGGCGACGATCCGCCCGCACTCGATCTCGGTCCACAACAGACGGCCGGAGGGGAGCGCACGGAACGTGTGGGAAACCACGATCGTCAGGCTGGAGCGTCAGGGCGAGAGAGTCAGGCTGGGCGTCGGCGACCCGCTGCCGCTGGCGGTGGAGGTGACGTCGGCTGCCGCCGACTCGTTGGGGCTGGCGCGGGGCGGCCGGGTCTGGATCTCGATCAAGGCGAGCGAGATCGCCGTGACCCCCGCCTAACCCCCCCCAATCCGTTTTCTGATGCTCTGGAGTCGGAATACCGCAATCTGTGCATTGAGAAACGGTCCGCGGGGGCGGGACCGCCTCCTGCGCGGCGATCGGCGCAGGCGCCGGGTCGGCCCCCAATTCCGGGTCGTCGCCGCACCGATCCGTCACACCCGGCCTGTAACGTCGGGCGAGCGAGATCCGATCAGGGCGGATGACCGACATGCAACCGGCAATCACACATCCCGGGCGGGCTCAGAGCCCGACGACCTTCGCCGACAACATGCGGCTCCCTGTGCACAGGTGGTTCCGCTACTCGGCGGGCTTCTCGGCCGAGCTTGTCCTCTCGATCCTGGCGGAGGTCGATGAAGCGACCGTCCTCGACCCTTTCGCGGGGTCGGCGACGACTCTGCTCGCCGCGCAATCCGGCGGAGCGGAGTCGATAGGCATCGATCCTCACCCGTTCGTCTCAAGGGTCGCGGAGGCGAAGCTGTCTTGGACCGCGGATGTCTCCGAGTTCAGGGCCGCCTCCGCTCTGGTGGCTTCGACGGCGCGTGCGCAGGCGCCGTCGGCGGGCCTTCCTCCGCTGTTGGCGAAGGCGTATCCTCAGAAGACCCTCGGAGAGTTGTTGGGTTATCTCGCCGCTGTCGAGTCGGTTGACGCGGGCGTCGCCGTCCGCAGACTGCTCTGGCTCGCTTTTGCGGCGATGGTCCGGCCGACTTCACCGGTTGGGACCGCCCAATGGCAGTACGTCCTGCCCAATCGGTCGAAGGCGAGGTCGATGACCCCGGCCGACGCATGGCTGGCCCAGACGTCCATGATGGCCTCCGACATGGCTCAGATGCAGGCGACAACGCAGACGGTTCCCTCTGCGCGGTTCCTCGCCGAGGACGCCCGATTGGAGCACCCGGAGATCCCGAGCGCATGGGCCAGCCATGTGATCACGTCGCCCCCGTATGCGAACAACTACGACTACGCGGATGCCACCAGGCTGGAGCAGTCCGTTCTCGGCGAGGTGTCCGGGTGGTCCGACCTGAAGGAGATCCGAAGGGATCTCGTTCATGCCTGCAGCCAGCACATGAGCGGCTACGCCGCGGAGGAGGCGCTCGCGCACGAGGCGCTCGATCCGATCCGCGACGAGCTGCTCCCCGCCTACGAGCGGCTCTCGGAAGTGAGGCTCGAGCGGGGCGGGAGGAAGGCGTACCACTCCATGATCGTCGCCTACTTCCTGGACCTCGCTCAGGTGTGGCGCCGGCTGAGACGCGTGGTAGCCGGGGGAGGTGAGGTCTGTTTCGTGGTCGGCGACTCGGCGCCCTACGGCGTGCACGTCCCGGTGGAGAGGTGGCTCGGTGCCCTTGCGGTGAGCGCAGGCTTCGAAGCGCCCCGGTTCGAGAAGATCCGGGACCGGAACACGAAGTGGAGGAACCGGAAGCATCGTGTCCCGCTTCATGAGGGTTACCTCCGGGTGAGGGGTTGAAATGGCGGAGGCGCCGGGGCATCGACTCGGCCAGATAATCGGCGAGACGCTGGAGGCTTCGATTGAGCCGGTGCTGAAGGGGTTCGCCCAGGAGCACGGGCTGTACCTGGACAGCCCGGGCCATCGACCCGCTAGACAAGGGAAGAAGGTCACTTGGGTCGACGACCGCGGCAACAGGCACGACCTTGACTTCGTGTTGGAGCGAGGCGGGACAGACGAGAAGCTGGGAACCCCGGCGGCTTTCATCGAGACCGCCTGGCGTCGGTACACGAAGCACTCCAAGGCAAAGGCACAGGAAATCCAGGGCGCCATTGAGCCCCTGCTCGCGAGATTCTCGGAGGTCCGGCCGTTCGCCGGCGCCGTGCTCGCGGGTGCGTGGACCATGAGCTCTCTGACCCAGTTGACGAGGGCGAATCTCACGCTCCTCAGGATCGAGTACGACGAGATCGTCGCTGCATTCGCCGGCGCCGGGATCGACGTCGATTTCGATGAGTCGACCGGTGATGCCTATCTGCAACTACAGGTGGAGCGGTTCGGCGAATTGACCAGGCTGGAGCGCGACGAACTGAGCGTCGCTCTCCGATCACTTGCGCCTGACGAGTACGAGCAGTTCATCTGCGGGCTGACCTCGTCGGTTGTCCGGACCGTCGCGGAGGTCAGGGTTCTGCCGCTTCACGGCATCGAGCTCCGATTCGAGTCAACTGATGATGCGACCGCTGCGATCGCAGGCTTTGACGCCTTCGCGGGGGAGGACGACTTCCACCGTGTGGAGATCGCCGCCCGGTTCAGCAACGGGGACCGCGTCGAAGCCTCGTTCGGAGAGCCGATCGGCGCAGTCTCCTTTCTTCGAGTATTCGACTAGCCGGGATGCGGATCCGAATGAGGGTGTGGCGGCCGCCGGGCCCGCGCCGGGTGATAGTCGACGTCGTGCCGGCTCAGGCGGCCGGTTGACTGCAGCCCGGCTGCACGGCTTGGTCGTGATCGGCGGGCGTTAGCCCTCGCTCATCTCGTCAAGGTCGGCCTCGAGAAGCCTTCGGTCGTCGGCGTCGTCGATCTCGGCGACGAGGGCGCGGGCGCTCGCCACATGCTCGGCGAACGTCTCGACGTCGTCGACGTCGGCCGCCGCCCGTGCGATGGCCTCGTGGGCGAAACCCTTCACGAAGGGCCCCAGGCCGTGCTCGACGGCGGTCTCCAGCGACCGCTCACCGAAGCGCCGCGACAACTCAGCGTGACCCAGGACGGCGAGCACTCGGGACACCTGCCAGTCGGCGATCGCCCGGTTGCGGGCGTCCCCGACCGCCGACCAGTGGTATTTCTGGGCGAAGGTTGAGGCGAGCATCTTCTCCTCCTGCTCCGGCGTCAGGTCGTCGGCGTCGAGGTACTCCCAAGTCTTGTTGAAGGCCCGCGGGGCGAACGTTCGGTGCCAGCGGGCGACCTCCTCGTCGGAGGGGTCCCGCTGAACGGGCTCAGTCACTCACCCACCTCCATCGGCGTAGGGAACCATCTCAACTCTTCCGCGGCCTCCGACAGAGCGGGGCCGTCGCCGTCGGGCGGCAGAGCGTCGCTCAGAGTTCGCCTGGCCTCCTCCAAGTGTTGGTCGAGGGCCTCGATCGGGAGGGTCGCGGGCGCAAGCCTAGATGTGTCGGCGAACCCGATGTCGCGCAGGCTCGCCGCCGGCGTCGGGCGCCCGTCGCGATGCCTCCACACGCCCGTCTCGGTCTCGAACGTGTAGAGAGGCAGTAGCCGCCGTCCGTGGTCGGCCGTCATGTGGACCGCAGCCAGGATGTACTGGAACTCCTTCTCCGAGATGAAGTAGTTGAAGTTGAGCCGGACCCACCCGGGTTTGATGACCTCGCACCCGTCGGCGATGACGTCCTCGAACCGGCTGCTCGTCTCCAGGTCGATGCCGAGCAGACGGTGCCCGTAGGGGCCGGCGCAGGAGCACCCGCCGCGGGCCTGAAGCCCGAACAGGTCGTTCAACAACGCCACGACATAATTGTGGTGGAGCGCCGTGGCGCCGCTCCTTATCACGAAGCTGACGATGGAGAGCCTCTCGGCGCCGTGGTTGCCGAGGATCTCGATGTTGGGATTCGCCTCCCACGACTTGATGGCTCGCCGGATGAAGCCCCGCTCGAGTCGGCGGATCGTCTCCACGCCCACCTCCTCTTTCAGCTTGAACGCGAGGCCGGCGCGAATCGAGCCGATGATCGCCGGGGTCCCGCCCTCTTCCCGGCGCTCATGATCGGCGACGTAGCGGTGACGGTTCGGCGAGACGTACTGGACCGTCCCCCCTCCGGGCACTGCGGGGACAGCGTTGGTCAACAGGTCCCTCCTGGCGACGAGCACCCCCGGGGTAGCGGGCCCGCCGATGAGCTTGTGGGGCGAGATGAAGACGGCGTCTTTGTAGTCGAGTTCGCCGCTCGCGGCCGAGCCCATTTCGATGCCGACGTAGGGCGCGGCCGCGGCGAAATCCCAGAAGCTCAGGGCGCCGTGAGAGTGGAGAAGCTCGGCGACTGCCTTGGTGTCGGAGATGATCCCCGTGACGTTGGAGGCCGCCGAGAAGGAGCCGATTCTCATGGGGCGGTCGGCGTGCTCGGCCAAGCGGTCGGCCAGCTCGTCGATATCGATCCGGCCGTCGGAGTTCTCGTTGATCTCGATCACCTCGGCGATCGATTCCCGCCACGGCAACTCGTTGGAGTGGTGCTCGTAGGGCCCGACGAAGATCACCGGCCGCTCGTCGGGCCTGATGGCGTCGCTGAGTCGGTAGGCCTCGTCGAGGTTGGCGGGGATTCGCAGGCCGAGTATGCCGATCAGGCGGTCGATCGCCCCGGTGGCCCCGGCGCCGGCGAAGATCACGGCGTGCTCGTCGTCGGAGGCGCCGACGCACTTTTTGATGATGTCCCGGGCCTCCTCGCGGAACCTCGTGGTCTGGAGGCCGGTGCCCGACGTCTCGGTGTGGGTGTTGGCGTACATGGGGAGGACCAGGTCGCGGATGTAGTCCTCGATGAAGCCGAGGCTTCTCGCCGACGCCGTGTAGTCGGCGTAGGTGACCCGCCGGAGCCCGAACGGCGTCTCGACGGCGGTGTCCTTCCCGATGACGGACTCTGCGATCTTGTCCACCAACTCCATCTGGGCTGAGGCTAGTGCTGTGTCGAAGATGTGAGCGCTCCGCCCATCCGGTTTCCTATTGCTCCGGATTCGCCTGTACCGTATTCCGCGAAACGAGAATGGCTTCTGACGGATCACGCTGAATGATCGTCTCAACGGACTCACATGTCGCCGGGTACCGGATCGCGTCGCATCTTGGCATCGTCTCCGGCAACACCGTCCGCGCGAAGCACATCGGCAGGGACTTCGGCGCCTTCCTGCGGAACATCGTGGGCGGGGAGATCGGGGCATACTCATCCCGGCTCACAGAGGCGCGCAGAGAGGCGACCACCAGAATGGTGGAGGAGGCGCAGCCAGTTGGGCGCCAACGGCGTGATCCTCGTGCGGTTCAGCGCTTCTGATGTGGCGCTCGGGGCTGTCGAGCTCTATGTGTACGGGACCGCTGTGCGCATGGAGTCGTCGGCCGGGGGCGACTAGGCGTTGTCGGGGAGGAGCGCAGGCTTCGTCGAGGGCTTCATTCGCGATCTCGCGCTGGCCGCGGCGGGGATAGCGGCGCTTCTGGGGATCGCCTACATGGTGCAAGTGTGGGGTTGGAGGTCGGCGCGCCGCTTGGAGGAGATGCGAAGGGCAGCTCGCCGTCACGTCGGGTGTCCCGGAGTCGGCGAGAAGACAGCTTCTCCTCTCGTCCGAGCACGTCGTCAGCGTCGGGATGCTCTTGACGTGGGCGGTCACGGTGAGGCTCATGTTCGGCAGGGAGTCGCGTTCTCTCACAAGGTGGGCGGCGCGGGAGCGCAGGCGGGTGCTTAGTCGGCTGCGGCGAATGGCGATTCAACGCGACGCCGACGGTCTTGCGTGTGTGCGCATCGTGCCGGTGCGGATTTCGAGGCGCGGGCGGTTCAAGCTCGGCTTCCTTGTGTCGGGGGACGCCTACTTCAACTCGAAGCCCGAAGCCGACTTCCTGGATTTCGGTGACCGGGCTCTCCCGAACGCGGCACGGTCCACGTCTCAGCGTGTGCAGTAGCACCGACGAGAGCCGCGAAACTGCACACGCATCGCCCAGGCAATCCTCGACCGTGTCGCTACATCCGCGTCGCGGCGAACCTAGGATCGGGCTCCATGAGCGCCCTCCCGGAGTACGAGACGTTCGACGCGACAGCTCTGGGAGGGCTCGTGTCCGACGGCGAGGTCTCACCCGGGGAGCTGGTCGAGGCCGCCGTCGACAGGATCGAGCGGTTGAACCCCGTCCTCAACGCGGTGGTGCACAAGACGTACGACCTTGCTCGAGCCGCCGCCGCCGAGCCGCCGCCCGCCGGGTCGCCTTTCCCCGGTGTGCCGTTCCTGTTGAAGGACCTGCACGCCGACCTCAAGGGTGAGCCGACGACGGGCGGCTCGCGCTCGATGGCCGATCACATCCCTGATCACGACTCGGAGATCGTGTCGAGGCACAAGGCGGCGGGGTTGCTCATCTTGGGCAAGACCAACACGCCCGAGTTCGGCTTGGCGCCGGGCACCGAGCCGGAGCTTCACGGCCCGACCGTCAACCCGTGGGACTCCGCTCGGACGCCGGGCGGATCAAGCGGGGGGTCGGCGGCGGCTGTGGCCGCCGGTCTCGTCCCGATGGCGCACGCTTCCGACGGGGGCGGCTCCATCCGCATCCCCGCCTCCGCGTGCGGCCTCTTCGGCCTGAAGCCCACGCGGGGGCGCAACCCTATGGGCCCGTCGCTCGCCGAGGGGTGGTACGGCCTCTCCGAGGAGCACGCCGTCACTCGCTCCGTGCGGGACAGCGCCCGGCTGCTCGACGCCACACAGGGCCCCGACATCGGCGCCGCCCACATCGCGCCGCCGCCCGTCAGACCGTTCGCTGACGAGGTGGGCGCCGACCCGGGCCGGCTCCGGGTCGCCTTCGACTCCGGGGCTCTTCTCTCGTCGGGCATCGACCCCGAGTGCCGGGAGGCTGTCGAGGCCGCGGCCCGCCTTTGTGAGGAGCTTGGCCATGAGGTGGCGGAGGCTTCGCCGGCCATCGACAAGGAGGCGTTGGCCGCGGCGTTCGTGACCCTCGCCGTCTCGGGGGGAGCGTTCGACGCTTCGATGGCCGAGCGGTTGAAGGGGAGCGCCCTCGCCGGGGACGACTTGGAGTTGACCCAGTGGGTCATGAAGAAGGCGGGCGACAAGATCTCGGGTGCCGGGCTCTCTTGGGCCATGTACACGGCGAAGCAGTCCGCTCGGACGGTGGGCCGGTTCATGTCGAGCCACGACGTGTTCATGACCTCGACCTTGGCGTCGCCGCCCTGGCCCACGGGCGACTTGGCGCCCGCTCCGTCGGAGCGCATGGTCCTGAAGGCGGTCAAGGCCATCCCGGCGAAGCCGCTGCTCGACTCTCTTGTGAAACGACTCTCCGGCGAGCTGTTGCGGCCGATCCCGAACACGCCCCTGTTCAACATGACGGGCCAGCCCGCCATGTCGGCGCCTCTCCATTGGACCGACGGCGGGCTTCCGGTCGGCGTCCAGTTCGTCGGGCGGCACGGCGACGAGGCGACTCTCTTCCGGTTGGCGGCCCAGCTTGAGGAGACCCGCCCCTGGTTCAACCGCTGGCCGCCTCTTGCGGGCGGGGACGGGCCCGACCGACCCACCGGCGAGGGTCCCGCCCGCGGCTGATTGTGGGGGACTACACGACGGTCTCGGTGGGCGGCGAGGAGGTGCGGGTCAGCAGCCCGGGCCGGCTAGTGTTCCCGGAGCAGGGTTGGACGAAGCTTGATGTGGCGGAGCACTTCGCCCGGGTCGCCGAGGGAGCGGCTCGGGGGGTCAGGGGGCGGCCCACGATGTTGAAGCGTTACATGAAGGATGTGACGGTCGACCCGATCTACCACAAGCGGGCTTCGAGGAACACGCCTTTTGAGACGGTCGACATCCGGTTCCCGTCACAGCGTCCCGGGTCGATGAACGTGCCCCGCACCCAGGCCGACGTGGTGCGGCTGGCCCAGCTCGGTTGCCTCGACTTCCACCCGTGGCCGGTGCGTGCCGAGGACGTCGACCACCCCGACGAGTTGCGGCTTGACTTCGACCCGACGCCGGGCATCGGCTTCCGCGAAGTGAAGGAGGCGGCGGCGGGGGCGAGGGTCCTACTGGGCGAGGCGGGCCTGGTCGGATGGCCCAAGACGTCGGGTAGCCGGGGCGTGCATGTCTATGTGCGGATCGAGCCGATCTGGGATTTCACGCAGACTCGACGCGCAGTGCTGGCCTTCGGGCGTGAGTTGGAGCGGAGGATGGGCGGTTTGGTCACCACCAAGTGGTGGAAGGAGGAGCGGGTCGGGGTGTTCGTCGACTACAACCAGAACGCCCGGGACAAGACGGTGTCCTCGGCCTACGGGGTCCGGGCCGGCGGGTTCGTCTCGACTCCGGTCACCTGGGATGAGCTGGGCGACGTCGAGATCGAGGACTTCCCTCTCGGATCGTTCGCCGACAGGTGGGCCGCCGTGGGGGACTTGACGGCCGGGATCGACGACTCGCCGGGGCGTATCGACGCGCTCTTGGAGTGGGTGGCCCGCGACGAGGAGAACGGGATCGGCGACGCCCCCTGGCCGCCGCACTACCCGAAGATGGCGGGAGAGCCGCCTCGGGTACAGCCGTCGAGGCGGAGACGACCCGACGAGGACTACTGACCGGGCGCCCGGTCGGCGGCCGCCGGTGTCGAGCAGGCATGGCCGGGCCGGCCCGCCCCGGTCAGAGGGCGTCGCGGCGGCGCAGGGCCCAGGTGAGGCCTGCAAGGCCGACCACCGTCACACCGACGATCTTCACCACGCCGCCGCCGGCGCCCGCCTTCACGGCGCCGAGCATCTCCTCGGCCTCCATGCCGACTCTCGGCGCCAGGTCGGCGTATATCGACAGGGCGATGCGCCAGATGGAGAACTGGCTGAGGCCGCTCACCGCCGAGGCGACGATCGACTCGACCACGATGATGTAGCCCAACCCGGCGAGGATCGCCCGGGGGACCAGGTAACCCAGCGGCACGAAGACCGCTGAGTAGCCGGCGGCCGCGGCGACGAACAGGGCGAGGCCGGACAGGGCGACCGAGACGTCGACGCCGACCGCCAGCGCGGCCAACAGCGTGACGACCCATCCGCCGACCCCGATGACCAGGGCCGCGGCGACCCCGGCCGCCAAGGCGGATGCCGCCAGCCACAATCGGGGCATCGGCCTCATGTAGATGTAGGGGAGGGTTCCTGCGTCGCGCTCCTCGCGCAGAGTGGCCACCGTCAGGATGAGGGCCGCGATGGCGTAGGTGAAGCCCACCGTCGACACGATGCTCGAGTAGAGGATCTCCCTATCCCCGATGCTCGAGTCGAATGCGGTGAGCCAGTAGACCAGGCCGGGCACGGAGGCGAGCGCCAGCAACGACAGGACCCGCCCGCGGCGCATCATCCGCATGTAGAGGTGGCGCGTCAAGACCATCAGCGGTTCTCGACCAAGTAGCGGAACACCGACTCCAACGACTCATCGGACGGCTCGACTCGAGTCAAGGCGACTTGCCGTTCCAAGGCGAGGCCGGGAAGCCTTGTCGCCAGGTCGGCGGCGTCGTTGGTCTCAATGCGGAGTTGGCCCGTCCCCAAATGGAGGGCTACCACGCCCTCGGTCTCGATCAGCCCGGCGGCCAGTCTCCGCGCCTCGTCGCACTCGACGAAGACCTGGCGCGGCTTGTCGGTCATCGCGGCGCGGATCATCGCCACGCTCCCAATAGCGGCGAGACGGCCGTCGACCATGGCCACCACCTGGTCGGCCATCCGCTCCACCTCGGCGAGGACGTGAGAGGAGACGATCACGGTCTTCCCCGCGGCGCCCAGCTCGCGGAACAGGGCGATGAGTTGCGCCCGTTGCACCGGGTCGGCCCCGTTGAGAGGCTCGTCGAGCAAGAGAATCTCCGGGTCGGTGACGAGCGCCGCGGCCACCTTGGCCCTCTGCCGCATGCCTTTGGAGAACCCGCCGAGCCTGCGGTCCGACGCGTCCGTCAGCTCCACGGTCTCCAGCGCCCGCTCAGCCCGCCCCTGCGGGTCGTCGACCTTCGCCAGGCGAGCGGCCAGCTCAACGAACCGGCGCCCCGTCAACCTCTCGTAGATGGCCTCGTCCTCAGGGACCAGGGACATCCGCCGGTAGACCGGCGGGTGTGCTCGGGGGTCGGAGCCCAGGACGGTGAGGCTCCCTTGGGACGGCCGCTGTAGCCCGGCGATCACCCGCAGCAGGGTGGTCTTGCCCGCGCCGTTGGGTCCGAGGAGCCCGGTGATGCCCGGGCCGAGCTTGAGGCTGACCTCGCTCACGGCGACTTTCAGCCCGAACCACTTGGACAACCCGTCGACGACGATGGTGTCGCTCACGCCAGCCTCCGGTAGCGGGCCCGGACGAACACCGCGGCGAAGGCGACCAGCGCGACGATCACGACGACCGAAGCCCAGACCTTGAACCCGGCCGCCTCGGGCGAGTACTCGACGGTGTTGCCGAGCAGGTGGTCGCGGATGATCCGCGGGTGTGTGTCGAGGGACAGGAGCGAGGCCCAGCGCGCCCCGGAGAACTCCGCCTCGGCGACGCGGCGGGCGATCCCGGTTCCCGCCGTCAGGAGGCCGAAGTAGGCGGGGGCGGCGATCCCGATCCGGTTGATGACGGCCGACAGCGAGAACACCACGGCGCCGTGCAGCGCCACGAAGGACAAGGTGGTGACCGGGACCTTCCACAACACGTCGAGGTTGTCGCCGAGGTAGGTGAGGAACCCGTCGCTTGAGATCAGGGCCAGGCCGAGGTGCAGGACGATCTGGGGGACGATGTAGATGGCGGAGATCAGCGTGACCAGCGCCCCGGTCTTGGAGGCCAGGTAGCCGTCGACGGTGAGAGGCCTCGAGAAGTAGACGGAGAGCACGCCTTTGGTGCGGTCCGGTATCAGCAGCGAGGGGCCGGCGAAGGCGATGAAGAGCAACGAGATGGCCGAGTAGAAGTCGAACAAGCCGCCGTAGGTCGGGACGTTCCGCCTGAAGCTCTCGGCGATGTTCCCGATCGACCAGTGGATGCCGATGAAGACGGCGGCCGAGATGAGGGCGATTGAGATGAGGGCCCAGGGGAAGACCTTCAGCCGGGCCTTGCGCCCGAGGCCGAGGATCCGGCGGAGAGCCTCCTTGTAGACGGCGTTCCTCGCCCCGGCGGCCCCGGTGCGGGGGCCGTCGTAGGCGCGGTACCCGCGATCGAAGATGACCTGGTCGGTCACGCTCCCTCCCCGAGGAAGAGGTCTTCGAGGGAGGATGCTCCCCGTTCCATCCGGACAAGGCCCGCCCCGGTCGCCGCCGCCGCCTCGACGACGGCGCGTTCCAGGTCGTCGCCCCCGGGGCCAACCACGAGCCGTTTCCCGTCGACGGCGGCCGCGATGTCGTGAGCGGCCAGCCGCTCGGCCACCTCGTCGGCGGCGGACAGAACCTCGACCAGCACCGTCCCGCCCCTGCTCGACTCGTCGATGGGGCCGGAGCGGAGCAGGTCGCCCGCGTCGAGCATGACCACCCAGTCGCAGGTCTCCTCGATGTCGGTGAGGACGTGGGAGCTGATGATCACGCTCATGTCGAACTCGCCGAGCCGCCTGATGAGGTCGAGCATCTGGGCCCGCCCCTCGGGGTCGAGGCCGCTTGCGGGCTCGTCGAGGAGAAGGAGGTCGGGGTCGTGCACGATGGCCTGAGCCGCCTTCACCCGCTGCTGCATGCCGGTGGAGAAGTCGCCCACATACCGGAAGCGCTCCTCCTCAAGGCCGACCAAGAAGAGGGTCTCGGAGGAGCGGCGCTTGGCCTCGCGCGGCGGGATGCCGGCAAGCTGCGCTGCGTATGAGACGAAGTCGGCTGCGGTCTGGTCCTTGGGGAGGCACTCGACCTCGGGCATGTAGCCGATGCGGGCGCGCACGGCCAGGGGGTCGGTCTCGGGGTCGGCGCCGAGGACGGTCATCCGACCCGCGGTGGGGTGGAGCAGGCCGAGCATCAGCCGTAACATCGTGGTCTTGCCGGCGCCGTTGGCGCCGACGAGGCCGGTGACGCCCGGGGGGACCCGCACTGTCAGGTCCTTGAGGGCGACGACCTCGCCGTAGTCGTGTGTGAGGTCGTCGACCTCGAGCACGTTCTGCTGAGTCATCGGCGCCAAGTGTGCCACAGTCGGCACGCATCAGGCGGACGGCATCGGTCAGACGGCGCTGTCGGCTCGGCGCTGCGATTCGTGGAGAGGCTCGATGGGCGCCCCGGTCATCATCCGGTACCCGGCCCAGATCAAGGAGAGGCCGATCAGCTCGGTCACATACAACACCTCCACCCGGCCGCCCCGGGCGAACGCGCCGCCGACGCCGGGGAGGATCGCCCCGACGGCGATGAACGCGTTGCCCCAGACATGCGACGCCGGGCGATCATGGCGGCGGCGGTAGCGCATCGCCGACCAAATGGCCCCGCCGGCCAGGAAGATCACCGCATACAGGTTCAGCGGGGGAGAGAAGTAGCGCACCCACTCCCATTCCATGACGGCGCCCGTGAGCCTGTGCTCCTCGACCAGCTCAGCGGTGATCGGGACGATGATCGCCGCGGCCGCGGCGACTGCGATGTAGAGCAGGGAGACGACGGTGAGGCGGTCGGCCGTCTTCTTCTTCATCAGCAGGTAGACCGTGCCTTGGGCAAGCGGCCAACCGCCGAGTAGGGCGCCTGCGACGTACCACAGGCGAAAGGCCGGCTCAGACCAGCCGAAGACGCTCGTCCACGCCTCGGCGGACGTGCCCAGCCCGAAGGCGGTGACGCCCACTGCCCACCAGAGCAGGTATCGGGCGGCTCGCTTTCGTCGCCAATGGCGCCAAAGGGCGCCGGCGAAGAAGGCGGCGATGACGGTGGTGGCGACGGGCGCCAAGAGCACGGGCTCCAAAGGCGTTCTCCTTACGACGGCTGGGCGGCATGCAAGAGGGCCCCGCAGCCGACTCGAAGTCGGCATCATCTCGACACGGTGTCGTCGGGCGGGCCGGTATCGTCGGGCGGGTCCGTCATGCGCCGTGGGTTGTGCGGAGGTCTGTCACAGGCGCCGCGTATCATCGGCTGTGGCTCGAGACTCGGAGAGGGAGTCGATCCGTGATCAACGCCGACAAGCCGCAACGCTGGAAGAAGGACATCGCCGCATCGGTCGACCTGTTCAACACCTGGTTCCGCTCGTTCAACACCTGGTTCCGCTCGTTCGCCCCCAGCGCGTACCGGAAGACCAGGTTGGATGTGGAGGCTGAAGTCAAGGCTGCCTTCGCCAAGACCGGCGACCTCGCGGACATCAACAGCGGATCTCTGAGGGCAAACCCGCAGACCGTCAGGGTGCTGCGCATGGCGACTGCTCCGCCGATCGCCCGGGATCGCCTTGTTGGGCTCGCGTACTCGAAGCGTTCCTTTGTGAAGACACTTGAGGCCGGCAGTCTGCCAAGCCGCACGACAGCTCAGGAGCTGGACGCGCAGTTGAGTCGGATTGGCGCGACGCTCACCGAGTTGCTCGACATCGACATCTTCCCTTGGCTCGCCGAGAGCAGGCCTGCCGCTGACGACGAGCGTGATCGCGCGGCGACGATCGTCGCTGACCGGCTTTGCGGGGCCGTAGCCGACCCAATAGTCCGAAACGCTCAAGAACGCCGCCAGTTCGCAGTTGTCAAGGAGTTCTTGGAGGAGAGGGGCTACAGCGAGGCTCATCATCCAATGGACAGGCGTATCACCGAGATGGCGCCGGGCACATTCCAGCTACAGATGAACTTGACGGTCGGGACGGAGAACAGGGTCAAGATCCCGATCGACATCGCGGTCCAACCCAGAGCGCCGTAGGCCGCCGGGTTGCCGATCTTCATTGAGGCGAAGTCCGCCGGGGACTACACCAACACAAATAAGCGTCGGAAGGAGGAGGCCACAAAGGTTCGACAGCTTGTCGACCACTACGGCGATAGAGTGCGGTTTGTCCTCTTCCTGTGCGGGTATTTCAGCAGTGGGTTCCTCGGGTACGAGGCGGCCGAAGGCATCGACTGGGTTTGGGAGCACCGGGTCGAGGACTTGATGGAGCTGGGGTTGTGACTCTGGGCGAGACGCTCGGGGAGTTGGGCCGACGCGAGGGCCGACGCGTCGCCGTTCAGGCCGAGCTCGACGCCGAGAGGTCTCAAGCGGAGCGCAACCGGATGGGTCAGTTCGCCACGCCTGCCGCCCTCGCTCGCGACATCGCCGAATACGCCGTGTCGTTGACGCAGCCTGAGGCGCCGATACGGTTCTTGGAGCCGGCGTTGGGCTCGGGGTCGTTCTTCTCGGCTCTGCTCCAGTCGGTCCCGGCCGAGCGCGTCGAGAGCGGTTGGGGGGTCGAGCTCGACACTCGGTTCGCCGCTGCGGCCCAGCGGGTGTGGGGAGACTTTGGGCTCGAGGTCGTCGAGGGGGACTTCACGTCGGTCTTCGGCGACCTCCCTCGCGCCAACCTGATCCTGACCAACCCGCCCTATGTCAGGCACCATCACCTCGACCCGGATCGGAAACGTCGGTTGCGGGCGGCAAGCGCCGTTGCGGGCCTGTCTGTGAACGGCCTTTCCGGACTCTATGTCTACTTCGTGGCGCTGGCCCACCTCTGTATGGACGACGGAGCGGTCGCCGCTTGGCTGATCCCGTCGGAGTTCATGGGCGTGAACTATGGCGGCGCTCTGCGCGACTACCTGACCCGGCGGGTCGAGCTCATCCGCATCCACCGCTTCGACCCCGAGGACGCCCAATTCGACGACGCCCTCGTGTCGTCGGCCGTGGTGGTCTTCAGGAATCGTCGCCCGGCGCCGGGCGGCGCTGCCCAACTCACCTTCGGCGGGACCGTGACGGCCCCGGCGCAAGTTGAGGGAGTGCCGGTGGAGTCCTTGCGCGAGAGCCGCAAGTGGACCGCATATCCGAGGGTCCCAGCGGCGAGAGCCGGAGAGGCCAGGGCCGTCACGGCAAGGGCCGCCCGAAAGACGGTCGTCCTTGGGGACCTGTTCAAGACCCGACGCGGCATCGCGACCGGCGCCAACAGCTTCTTCATCATGGAACGGCGCAGGGCCGCCCGCCTCGGCTTGCCCGCCGAGCATCTGAAGCCCATCTTGCCGAGCCCTCGCCGTCTCGCGGCGGACGTCATCGAGGCGCTGCCGGACGGGTATCCCGACGTGAGCCCCGCCCTCGTGGTGATCGACTGCGACAAGCGGGCCGAGGAAATCCAATCCCGCTGGCCGAGCCTGTGGCGGTACTTTGAGACCGGGGCGGCTGAAGGGGTTCGGGATCGCTACCTCATGCGGAACCGGGCGCCCTGGTATCGGCAAGAGCGGAGAGATCCGCCTCCTTTCCTCTGCACCTACATGGGGAGGGCCAAGACGAGCGACAGACCCTTCCGGCTCATATGGAACAAGTCGGACGCGATAGCCGCCAACACATACTTGCTGTTGTACCCGATCGGTCCCCTCGCTGCGACCCTGGAGAGGCGCCCCGACCTTCACGGCGCCGTGTTCGACGCGCTGAGCTCGTTGAGCCGCGCGAGATGAAGGAGGAGGGGCGCGTCTACGGCGGGGGCCTCCACAAGATCGAGCCCGCCGAGCTGGCGCGCGTGCCCGTCGAGACGATCATGCAGCGGATCCCCGAGCTGAGGGAGGCGGCAAGCCAGGCGGCGTTCCTGCCGGGTGCGGCCGACGACGGGCAAACGGCGTTGTGGGCGTAGCCGGGCGGTCGGCGGGCCGTCTCCGAAATGGGCAATGGGTTAGAGTGGCGCCGTGCCCATGATCGCCCCCCCGTTGGAGATGACCGCCGAGCAGCGGTCGGAGTTGAGTGTGATGGCCCGGTCCCAGTCGGCGCCGTATCGCCAGGTCCGTCAGGCGAAGGCGTTGCTGTGTGCCGCCGACGGCATGGCCAACTCGGAGATCGCCCGTCGGTCGGAGGCGTCGGTGTCGTCGGTGAGGCGGTGGCGGTCGCGGTTCGAGACCGAAGGTGTGTCTTCGGTCGGTCGCGTCCGTCCCGGCCGGGGCAGGCCCCCGACGATCAGCGACGACAAGATCGAGCGGATCGTCTTCGACACGAAGCACACCGTCCCCGGCGACGGGTCGGCGGCGTGGTCGACCCGGACGATGGCCGCGCGGCACGGGGTCAGCAAGGACACCGTCGCCCGGATCTGGCGATCGCGCAGGTTGAGGCCGCGGCGGGTCGACTGACCGCCGGCCGACCCCCGACTTCGGCGCCGAGGCCGGCGTAAAAGCGGCTTCTCAACATCCAAGTCGCCGCCATGACGGTTTCCCAATGCACACATTTCGGCATAGGCGAATCCAGAGCATTAGGAAACCGTCAGGGGAGGATGTCGGCGAAGGTGAGGCCTTCAGGCCGGTCGAGCTGACTCATGGTGCAGCCCTCGGCCTCCTTGTCGGGCCGCCAACGATGAAACCGCGAGGCGTGACGGAAGCGGTCCCCCTCGAGCTGGTCGTAGCTGACCTCGACGACCACCCCGGGCCGCACCGGGATCCAGGAGTCCTTCCCGGCCGACCATCGGCTCGGCGCACCCGGCGCTCGCGCCGCTTCGCCGAAGCTCTCCTCAGCGCGGAGCGCCATGAATCGCTCGTACAGCTCGGAGCGGTTGACGTCGGGGAAACCAGAGCAGTGCCCGACGAAGTGCAGCTCGCCCCGCTCGTCGTAGAGGCCGAGCAGGAGCGAGCCGATCTTCCCCCCGTCTTTGTGCTCTCGGAACCCCCCGACCACGACGTCGACCGTGCGGCGGTGCTTGATCTTGACCATCGCCCGCTTCCCGTGTTGGTAGGGAAGCTCGGGCCGCTTGGCGATCACCCCGTCGCAACCCGCCGGCTCGAGCTCGTCGAACCAACGCTTGGCGACGCTCTCGTCGTCGGTCTGAGGCGTCAGGCGCCAAGGCGGGCGCAGCGACGAGGCCAAGGCCTCCAGCCGCTCGCGCCGCTCCGCCAGAGGCGACTCGCGAAGGTCGTCGCCCCGATCGGCGAGAAGGTCGAAGACGACCAACTCGGCGGGCGTCTTCTCCGACAACATGTCGACCCTCGACTTCGCCGGGTGGATGCGCTGCTGAAGCGAGCTGAAGTCGGTCGCCCCGCCGACCACGACCACAACCTCCCCGTCGAGCACCGTGCCTGCCGGGAGCCGCTCCAGAGCCGGGCCCAGCTCCGGGAAGTAGCGGAGCAGCGGGCGCCGGTTCCTCGAGTCCAGTCGGATCTCGGGCTGGGACCAGCACACCGCGCGGAACCCGTCCCACTTCGGCTCGTAGACGAAGGCCCCCTTCGGCCAAGTCTCGGAGACTCTGGCCTCCATTGTCTCGACGGGGGCGGGGAAGGGATGACTCACGGGCGGCGAGTCTATGCCCGATACGCTGGAGCCCACTGATGATTGAGCGCATCGGGAAGCGGGCTCGCTTCGCCTATGAGCTGCTCTCGGCGTCGGTCCGCGAGCACGGGGCGGTGCGCGCCAACCGCATGGCGGCGGCCATCGCCTATCGCGCCTTCTTCTCGCTGGCGCCGCTGCTCATCATCGCCGTCAGCGTCTTCGGCATGATCCTCGGCAGCGACTCGGAGGCCCAAGCGGAGATCCTCGCTGTCGTCGAGAGGGCCGCCGGGGCCGAAGCCGCCGCCGCCGTCGAGGTCCTGCTCGCCTCCACGGTCGACAGCGCCGACACCGCGGCCGTCGTCGGCGGCGCCCTTCTGCTCTGGGCCGCCTCAAGCCTGTTCGCCCAGGTGCAGCGCGACTTGAACGACATCTTCAGGGTCCCCCGCGAGCGAAGGGCCGGGGTCGTCGGCTTCATCAGGAAGCGGGTGATCGGGCTCGGTTGGGCGCTGGGCCTCGGCCTTGCCCTGGCCGCGGTCTGGCTGGTCAACCTGCTGTGGAGGTTTCTGGGGAACCTCTTCCCCGACGACCTGGCTCAGCTTCACAGCTTCATCGGCTATCTGACCCCGCTCGTCTCGGTCATCCTCTTCTCCGCCATCTTCGGCCTCAGCCTCCAGACGATGACGGCGACGCGGATCCGATGGAAGGCGATCCGGTTCGGGGCCCTCGCCACAACGGCCGTGTCCCTGCTCGCCGCCTACGGGGTCGGCCTCTACTTCGCCTGGGACGAGGACACGGCGGCCCTCACCGTGGTCGGGTCGGTGCTGATCGTCCTGTTGATGGCCTATGTGTTGGCCGGCGCCTTCCTGTTCGGCGCCGTGATGACGAAGGTCTACGGCGACTTCCTGGAGCACGGCGACGTGAAGCCGCCTTCGGTCAGGCTCGCCGAGCTGGGACCCGGCGGGTGACCCCCTTTCATTGCGCCGTCGCCGGCGATAGTCTCGACGTCAGTGTCGATTGATATCGCCGGTTTCATAACCGATCTCAAAGACCACGCCGCCGAGCACGGGTTCCACGTCCACGACGAGCGCCACTTCGTCGAGACCTACTCGTTGCGTCAGTCCTGGGAGCTTGACGTCCATCCCGAGGCCGGGTGCGGCGGGCCCATCGACCTCCATGTGGCTCTCGACGTCGACCCCAAGGTGGTCCTGTCGTTGCGCGAGCTTCTTGATGAGATGCGCGACGAGTTCGAAGAGCCGGACGACACGTACTTCCTCGACATCTACTTCAACTGGGCGGTCCCTCCGCTCCAGAACCCGCCCGACCTCCTGATCCTCGCCACCGACCTCGCCGGGGTCAGCGGGACGGCCCTCTCGATCGAGGTGGCGGCCATCGACTCGTTCGCCGCCGTGACGGACGCTCCGGAGCGACGGCTCAGGCTGCAAGGCAAGTCCTCGGTGAGCCTGGTGGACGTGATCATGGGTAGGGAGCAGCTCTGCGACGTGCTCGACCGGTCGCGCGAGGTGTCGGAGTACCTGCTTGACCGGGTCGGCGCGTGGATGGAGCTACCGACCTGAAGTCGCGCCGTCTCGGCCGGTCACCCGAGCAGGGTGGTCAACGACCAGGCGCCGAGGGCGAGCGTGATCGCGAGGAGGGCGAAGAACCCGATCCTGGTCCACGGCCCCGGCGGGGGGGCGACGGCGGAGTCCTCGTCGTTCGACGCGGCGTCGTCCTTGTTTGACGCGGCGGCGTCTTCGTTTGACGCGGTGTCGTCCTTGTTCGGCGGCATCGGAGACAAGTTAGGCGATCGCAGCGGGCGGCGACGTCAGAACGGCGCCCCGATCGCCTCGCACACGAAACGGGTGTAGGCCGACGCCCTCCTGTACATGGCGGCCAGGTTCGCGTCGAAACCCTCCGAGGTCACGTCGGCCTGGGACAGCCGCGCCGAGGCGACGAAGCTCCTGAGCCGCAGGTCGTCGGCGTGGGGGTGGTCGGGGCCGAGCTCGTTGGGAACCCGCTTCAACATCGTCTCCTCCTCGCGCTCGGTCTCCCACACATCGGCGAAGGCCTTTCCTTTGGCCGCCCTCCTCCACGCCGCCGGGTCGTCGTGTATCGCCTGTCGCACCTGCCGCGCCGTCGCCGCGTTCGGCCGCCAGATCCCCACCCCCGCGTAGCTGGACCGCGGCTCGAGGTGCAGGTAGAAGCCGGGGGCGTGCACGTCTTTGCCCATGACGTGACGGAACTGAATCCCCACGTTCGTCTTGTAGGGGGTCTTGTCCTTCGAGAAGCGCACGTCGCGATAAGGGCGCATGAGCGAGCCGCCCACCGTGCGGGGGTCGGCGACGAAGTGGGGCGAGATCTTGGAGAGCCGGGGTCCGAAGCCCTCGATGAACTCGAGGGCGGGCTCGCGGATCGTGTTGATGTAACGCTGCTTGTTCTCCTCCCACCAGGCTCGCTCGTTGTTCTGCTCAAGCTCTCTCAGGAAGATGTACAGGCTCTTGGTGAAGCGGCCCTTGGCCACGTCATCCTTTCGGTCGCCGTCTCAAGCCTACGCGGCCGGGCGACGGGTTTGAAGGGGGTCGGCCCGGTCAGTGAGGCTCGGCCTCCCGCTCCAGCTCGTCCCACGGCGCCCGGAACCCGTCGCGCATGGCCCCGCCGAGCGTCCGGAAATCGTGTCGAAGGACCCAGACGGCCGCGAGCAGGAAGACGACGCCCACGCCGATCCGCGCGTACTCCGAGTGCTCCATGGCCAGCCTCCCGGTCTCCGCCAGCCACGACTCGGCGAGTTGCGCCCCGAAGAGGCCGAGCATGATCCAGGCCTCCGGCCTGCTGATCGTCCTGCTCGCGATGATGGCGACGGCGAACACCGACTGCGCCGCCGTCACCCACAACTCGACTCGCTGAACCGAGTCGAGGGGCAAGCCGTGCGGCCGCCCGGAGAATATCGCGAAGACGATCGGCAACGTCCCGACCAGGAGCGTCCACTGGTTCACCTTGGAGGAGATGAGGGCGCCGATGCCGGTCCGCGAGGCGAGGCGCCACGCGAAGAGGGTGGCGATGAGAAGCTCGGGCGCCTCCGACGCCAGGGGCGCAAGCCACTTGACCAGGAGGAACTCGCTGATCCCGACGGCTTCGCCCAACTCGATCAGCGACTCGGCGAAGGGCTCGGCCACCGCGAGGATGGCCCCAGCCGCGAACGCAAAGGCGACGTAGTTGACGGTGCGGCGCCTTCGCTTCGGCAACGAGCCGATGTAGGCGCTGGGGCCAACCAGGTGGGGCTCCTCGGGGGAGGCGCCGGCCAGCCGGATCATGTAGGCGACGTAGATGCCGACGAGGACCGCGGCGTCGAAGAGCGTGAGGGTCGATTTGAGGAAGAGGGTCAGGCCGTAGAGCGAGGCGACGGCCAGGTAGGCGATGTCGACGGTTTGGGGCCTGGTGAGGACGACCTCGCTCGCCGTGGCCCCCTCGGCCTCCGCCGGGCTCACCCGCTTCCGCTTCACGCGCCAGGTGCCGAGAAGGATGACCAGCGGCCACCCGAACCCGATCAGCAACTGGTTGGCGCCCGTCATGTTCGCCAGGGCCAGCGGGCCGTACTGGTCGGCGGCGCCGGTCTCCGCGAACTCGCCCCCGGCTTTGGCTGTGAAGACGAAGTCGACCGCGTACTCGGGCAACACGGCGATCAAGGCGAGGAAGGCGAGGGCCAGTCCCGCTCCGATGTCGAGCTGGATGACCTCCGCAGCCCACGACAGGATGAAGGCGGCGCCGACGATGGCGGCGCCGAAGAGGGCGGCGGAGACGATCGGGTCAATGTGTTGGCCGCTCAGTGTGAGAGCCACCCCGGGCACGGTGGCGGCGACGGCGAGCGCCATCAGGGCTATCTGACGTTTGGCGCTCAGCTCGGACTGTACCATTTGCGGGGCAGCCTAGCGGTGCGTCGCAGGCGTCCCGCCCCCAACCGGTTTCCTGATGCTGTGGATTCGGTATGCCGAAGTTTGTGCATTGAGAATGCCCCGCGGCCGGCGAGGGGGACCGCGCCGACCCGATTCGCCGTCTTGGCGGCGGTCGGCCGGGGCGGGTCAGCCCAGGCGCCGGCGACAGCCCCAGGCGGTCCAGTAGCCCTTGCCCAACTCCTGGTAGCGGTTCGTCAACCAGGCGGCCACGGAGATGTTGGCTTCGGGGTCGAAGACGCTGTGGCCTGCCCACCCGGCGCTCGGGGCGGCCCCCGCCCAGGTGCCGGGGAGGAACTGGAACAACCCCGACGTCCCCGAGAAGGGGCTGTAGGCGTCCGGGTTGCCGTGGCTCTCGCAGTCGAGGATGCGCAGAGCCTCCTCGACTCGGTTGGCTGGGAACCACGCTGCCACAAGTGGGCGCCAGCGCTCCACCTTGGGCGGGTGGTCCCAGGCCCGGTCGCTGGGCGGCGGGGCGGCGCCTTCGGGAGTCGGGTCGCCGCTTTCGGGAGTCGGGGTGGCGCCTTGAGGAGGCTCGGTGGCCCGACGCGCCCGCTCCTCTTGGCGGCGCCGCTCGTCTTCGCGCGCCCGGGCCAGGTCGACGGCTGAGAGAGCCTCCCTGTGCGCGGCTTCTGCGTGTTGAGCCTCGCGGACCGCGTCGGCGACCGCGTCGTCGGCTCGCTCGTAGAGGTCGGCGACCCGGCCGACCTCCGCGTCGAGCTCGTCTCGTCTCGCTAGGAACTCGCTCTGCTGCGCGAGGTGGGTCTGTTGAAGCTCCTCAAGGTTGCGCCGCTTGACGACGAGCTGGTCGACGGACTCCTGCCCGGCCGCCACCACGTCCTCGACCACGGCTCCGGCGATGATCGCCTCCTCGACCGAAGCGGAGTTGAACAGGTTGACGGTCGAGGAGAGGACGGTCATGTAGGCGTCGACGGCTTGGGCCTCGATTTGCCGCCCGATGCCGTCAAGCTCGTCGGCCGCATGTCGGAGTTGGCCCGCGGTGCGATCGAGCGCGGCCCCCGCCGCGGAGAGTTGAGCCGCGATGTCGTTGGCCGCGGCGATGGTCTCTGTGAGCTGCCGTTCGATCTCGTCGCGCCCGGCGACGGCCTCGCCCACCAGCCCGGAGGCGGCCTCCGCCTTTCTCTCGGAGGCGGCGGCGCCCTCTTCGGCCTCGTCCACGGTTTGCGCTCGCGCGGGAACGTAGCCGCCGAGGGCGACGGGCAGGGCGAGGACGGGCGCCAGGGCGAGGACGGGCGCCAGGGCAGCGGGGAAAGGGCGAAAACGCCGCATGGGGATGGGAGGAAGGGTAATCGGGCCGCCGGGCCCTGAGAAGGCCGGGCACCCCCCGGGGAACGGCGGTCCCGCCGCCGATCAACCCCCCACCCTCAAACTGGTTTCGTAATGCTCTGGATTCGCCGATATCGTAGTTTGTGCATTGAGAATCGTGGGACGAGACGCCACAGCGACCACGAGCGCCGGGACCACGAGCGCCGGGACCACGAGCGCCGGGACCACGAGCGCCGGGACCACGAGCGCCGGCGCCGCCCCCGGGCGGGCCGAGGCGAAGGCGGCGGGCGAGATCCACTTCGTCAACGGCCGCCCGTTGCGGGGGCCTTTCCCCGAAGGGACCGAGACCGCCGTCTTCGGCATGGGGTGTTTCTGGGGCGCGGAGCGGCGGTTCTGGCAGAAGCCCGGCGTCTACGTCACCTCGGTCGGGTACACCGGCGGCCACACCCCCCACCCGACCTACGAGCGGGTGTGCGGCGGGGACACCGGTCACGTCGAGGCGGTGATGGTGGTGCACCGGCCCGACGAGACGGCGTTCGACGAGCTGCTGCGCGTCTTCTGGGAGACCCACGACCCGACCCAGGGCAACCGGCAGGGCGCCGACGTCGGCGCCC